>Ga0157370_10000020_pt1 | contig 166524 bp, 141 predicted proteins | sample C35metaG_FD_113463 | JGI IMG/M metagenome (GOLD analysis project Ga0157370, IMG submission 113463) | Corn rhizosphere microbial communities from Kellogg Biological Station, Michigan, USA - C3-5 metaG | ecosystem: Host-associated > Plants > Roots > Rhizosphere > Soil | place: USA: Michigan...
AAGGTTAAGAACAATGAGCGACACCCCGGATCGCGTGAAGAAGATTGTGGTCGAGCATCTCGGCGTCGAGCCCGAGAAGGTGACCGAAGACGCCAGCTTCATCGACGATCTCGGCGCGGACTCCCTCGACATCGTCGAGCTGGTGATGGCGTTCGAGGAAGAATTCGGCGTGGAGATCCCGGACGATGCGGCCGAGAAGATCACCACCGTCAAGGACGCGATCAGCTACATCGACGCGCACAAGGGCTGAGCCCTAAGCCTGAGATGGCCAAGCGGCTCTCCGACCCGGTGTCGGGGGGCCGCTTTCGTTTTGAGAGATGAAGTAAGGAGATCGCCATGCGCCGCGTGGTTGTGACCGGACTGGGCCTCGTGACGCCGGTAGGCGCCGACGTCGAGACCGCATGGGCCAACATCAGGGCCGGCAAGTCGGGCGCCGGACGCATCACGCGCTTCGATCCGTCGGATCAGAAGTGCACCATTGCGTGCGAGGTGAAGCCCGCCGATCATCCCTGGGGTTTCGATCCCAACAAGCGCGTCGACCACAAGGTGCAACGCCAGGTCGATCCGTTCATCGTCTATGGCATCGACGCCGCCGGACAGGCCTATGAGGATGCCGGCCTTGGCGAACTGACCTATGAGCAGAGCTGCCGCGTCGGCTGCATGATCGGTTCGGGTATCGGCGGCCTGCCGGGCATCGAGAGCGAATCGATCGTGCGCTTCGAAAAGGGGCCGAGCCGCGTCTCGCCGCACTTCGTTCACGGACGCCTGATCAACCTCATCTCGGGCCAGGTCTCGATCAAATATGGCCTGCGCGGGCCGAACCATGCGGTCGTGACCGCCTGCTCGACCGGTGCGCATGCGATCGGCGACGCGGCGCGCATCATCGCCGCCGACGACGCGGATGTCATGCTGGCGGGCGGCGGCGAGGGCGCGATCTGTCCCTTGGGCATCGCCGGATTCGCACAGGCGCGCGCGCTGTCGACCGGCTTCAATGACACGCCCGAAAAGGCGAGCCGCCCCTATGACCAGGCTCGCGACGGTTTCGTCATGGGCGAGGGCGCAGGCATCGTCGTGCTCGAGGAATATGAGCATGCCAAGGCGCGCGGTGCGAAAATCTATGCCGAGGTGATCGGCTATGGCTTGACCGGCGACGCCTATCACGTGACCGCGCCGCATCCCGAAGGCGACGGCGCGTTCCGATCGATGCAGATGGCGCTGCGCAAGGCCGGGCTGGAGCCCAAGGACATCGACTATATCAACGCGCACGGCACCTCGACGCCCTTGGGCGATGAGCTGGAGCTGGGCGCGGTCCGCCGCCTGTTCGGCGACGCGATGAAGACGGTGTCGATGTCGTCTACCAAGTCGATGATCGGCCATCTTCTCGGTGGTGCGGGCGCGGTCGAGTCGATCTTCTGCATCCTGGCGCTGCGCGACCAAGTCGTGCCGCCGACGATCAATCTCGATAATCCGAGCGAGAGTTGCGAGGGCGTCGACTTGGTGCCCAACGTCGCCAAGCAACGGCAGGTCAAGGCGGTGCTCAACAACAGCTTCGGCTTTGGCGGGACCAATGCCAGCCTTGTGATGCGCGCCATTTGATCCTGATCAAGGGGGCGCTAGGATAGAGCGTGGCCAAAGGTCGTTCCTCATCGCGCGGCGGGCTTGGATGCCTGCTGCTGATCGTCCTGATTGTTGTCGGGGCGACCTGGCTCACCGTTCACCGTAACTGGACCGGCCCCGGACCGGCCAACCACCCGACCACTGTGGTTGTGCCCGAGGGCGCGACGCTGGCGGCGGCGGCGCGCGAGCTTGAGAAAGCCGGCGCGGTCCGCTCGACTACCGGATTCTTGCGTTTTGCGCGTCGCTTCGGTTCGTCCGCGCCGATCAAGGCGGGCGAATATGAAGTTGCGCCGCATATGAGCGCGAAAGATATCCTGACGCTGCTCCAGAGTGGGCATACCGTCCAACGCATGATCACCATTCCCGAGGGTATGCCTTCGATCGAGGTGTTCGACCGGCTGGCGGGCGAGAAATTGCTGACCGGCAAATTGCCGATCCCGGCCGAGGGTAGTGTCTTGCCAGGCACGTACAGCTTCCAGCGCGGCGAGCCGCGCAAGGCGGTGCTCAAGCGGATGACGGATGCGATGACGCAGACGCTCAACCAGCTCTGGATGACTCGCAAGGCCAACAGCGTGGTGAATTCGAAGGCGGAAGCGCTGACGCTCGCCTCGATCGTCGAGAAAGAGACCGGGGTTCCGGAGGAGCGGCCAATGGTCGCCGGCGTCTATTCGAACCGGCTGCGGGCGGGGATGCGGCTCCAGGCAGATCCCACGATCATCTACCCGATCACCAAGGGCAAGCCGCTCGGCCGCCGCATCAAGCTGAGCGAAGTGCGCGCCAAGAACGATTACAACACGTACGCAATGGCGGGCCTGCCGATCGGGCCGATTACCAATCCGGGCAAGGATTCGATCGCTGCGGTACTGGCGCCCGCACAGACCGATGCGCTCTATTTCGTCGCCGACGGCAAGGGAGGCCATGTGTTCTCGAGCAACCTCAAGGACCACAACGCCAACGTTCAGCGCTACTACAATCTCCGCAAGGCCGCAGGGACACGCTGAAGGCGGCCTAACCCAACGTCATGCCGGACCTGTTCCGGCATCGACTGGGAAGCAGGTGCCAAGCTTCGGAGTGTGGACTCCGGAACAAATTCAGGGTGACAAAAAAAGGCGGCGCCCTTTCGAACGCCGCCTTCATCTCTAGCGTCGGTTTGGCCTTATCGGGCGATATCGAGCCGGTCGGCGTTCATCACCTTGTCCCAGGCCGCGACGAAGTCCTTCACGAACTTCTCCTTGGCGTCGGCGGAGGCATAAACCTCGGCCAGCGCGCGCAGCTCGGAATGCGAGCCGAAGATCAGGTCGACGCGTGTGCCGGTCCAGGTCGCTTCCTTGGTGCGGCGGTTGCGGCCCTGGAACAGGTTTTTCGACCTCGGCTCCCATTCATTGTCCATGTCGAGCAGGTTGACGAAGAAGTCGTTGCTGAGCGTGCCGACCCGATCGGTGAAGACGCCCTCCCTGGCACCGCCGCTATTCGCGCCAAGCACGCGTAGGCCGCCAACCAGCACCGTCATCTCCGGCGCGCTGAGCTGCAGGAGCTGGGCCTTGTCGACCAGCGCTTCCTCCGGGGACATGAAGTGCGACGAATGATAATAGTTGCGGAAGCCGTCCGCGACGGGGCGGAGCGCCTCGAACGACTGGACGTCGGTCTGCTCTTCGGACGCGTCCATCCGGCCTGGCGTGAAGGGTACGTTGACCGACACGCCCGCATCCTTGGCCGCCTTCTCGACCGCCGCGCACCCGCCGAGCACGATCAGGTCGGCCATCGAGACTTTCTTGCCCGCGGCTGACTGGATCGACTGCAACACACCGAGGACCTTGGCGAGATCGGCGGGGTTGTTTGCCTCCCAATCTTTTTGCGGCGCAAAGCGGATACGACCGCCATTGGCGCCGCCACGCTTGTCCGACCCCCGGTAGGTCGAAGCCGAAGCCCAGGCCGCCGAAACGAGCTGCGGCACGGTCAGGCCCGAGGCCAGGATCTTGTCCTTAAGCGCCGCGACATCCGCATCGCCAATCACGTCATGGTCGCGATTCGGGATCGGGTCCTGCCAGATCAGCACTTCCTGCGGCACGAGCGGCCCAATGTAACGCTGGCGCGGTCCCATGTCGCGATGGGTGAGCTTGAACCAGGCGCGAGCGAAGGCTTCCGCAAACTGATCGGGGTTCTGGTGGAAGCGGCGCGAGATCTTCTCATAGGCGGGGTCGAAACGTAGCGCCAAGTCCGATGTGAGCATGCGGGGCTTGTGCTTCTTGCCCGGGTCGTGCGCGTCCGGGACATCGGCGGGCGCATCCTTGGCCACCCATTGCTGGACGCCGGCCGGGCTCTTCTCCAGCTCCCACTCATGGTTGAAGAGGTTGTCGAAGAAATAGTTCGACCATTTGGTCGGCGTCTGGCTCCAAATGACTTCCGGCCCGCCGGTGATGGCGTCGGCGCCTACGCCGGTGCCGTGCTTGTTGTGCCAGCCGAGACCCTGATCCTGGATTTCCGCGCCCTCCGGCTCAGCGCCGACGAAGGAAGGGTCGCCCGCGCCGTGCGTCTTGCCGAAGGTGTGACCGCCCGCGATCAGCGCGACGGTTTCCTCGTCATTCATCGCCATGCGGAAGAAGGTCTCGCGAATGTCGCGCGCCGAGGCGAGCGGGTCGGGATTGCCGTTGGGACCTTCGGGATTGACGTAGATCAGGCCCATCTGGACTGCGCCCAGGCCGGGATGCAGCTGGCGCTCGCCACTATAGCGTTCGTCACCGAGCCAGGTGCCCTCGGGGCCCCAGAAAAGTTCTTCCGGTTCCCATTGATCCTCGCGCCCGCCGGCGAAGCCGAACGTCTTGAAGCCCATCGATTCGAGCGCGACGTTGCCGACCAGCACGAACAGGTCGGCCCAGGAGATCTTGCGGCCATATTTCTGCTTGATCGGCCAGAGCAGGCGGCGGCCCTTGTCCAGATTGGCATTGTCGGGCCAGCTGTTGAGCGGGGCGAAGCGCTGCTGCCCGCCACCCGCGCCACCACGGCCATCGGTGATGCGATAGGTGCCCGCGCTATGCCAGGCTAGGCGAATGAAGAGACCACCATAATGACCGAAATCGGCGGGCCACCAATCCTGCGAGTCGGTCATCAAGGCGCGCAGGTCCGCGATCAGCGCATCGAGATCGAGGCTCTTGAACTCTGCCGCATAGTTGAAATCCTCACCCATCGGGTTGGAGCGCGGATTATGCTGGTTCAGCCCTTCGAGGTTGAGATTCTGCGGCCACCAGTGGCGGTTGGTGGCGCGTGCGCCATGGCCCATCGGGCAACCGCCGGCTTTCTCTTCGACCTTCGCGTCCATTTCCGCTCTCCTTCCGCTTCCACGGTTGCCGGTCAGGCGTGGCCTGCATTGCCGGGTGCAAGCACGCTACGCCCCCAAGGCATGTGCGGGAAAATCGATTTTGCGGATGAGAGTGATCGAACGGCTCGCGCGGCGCGTGCAACGGCATGAACCGCGCGAAATATCGTGCATGTCGATTATGCTTAGAGTCGCAAGCCCTCGGTTTCGGGCAGGCCCGCCATCAGGTTGAGACTCTGCACCGCGGCGCCAGCCGCACCCTTGCCGAGATTGTCGAGCGCGGCGACCAGACGAGCCTGATTGTCGTCGGCGTCAACGAAGACGAACAGATCGAGTCGATCGGTGCCAGCCAACCGCTCGATGCCAAGCGTGCCCTCGTCATAATCGGGTATCACGCGCACGATCGACGAGCCCGCATAATGCGCGGCGAGCGCATCGCGCAGCGCCGCGGCAGTGGGCCGGCCGGGGAGCGCTTTCAGATGCAGCGGTACCTCGACAATCATGCCGCTGAACACATTGGCGACCGAAGGCGCGAAGATCGGCGCAACATCAAGACCGCCATGCTCTCGCATTTCCGGAACATGCTTATGGTTTAGCCCGAGCGCGTAACTCCGCCAGGCTGTTGAGGTGGTGCCGTTCTCGAACTCAGCGATCATGCCCTTGCCGCCGCCTGAATAGCCCGAGACGGCATTGGAGGTGAGCATGGCATCGACGGGAATCAGCCCGGCCCGTACCAGCGGTGCCACGAGCGCGATGAAGCCGGTCGAATAGCAGCCGGGATTGCTCACCCGCATCGCATTGGCGACCTTGTCGCGGCCCGAAATCTCGGGAAAGCCGTAAATCCAGCCCGGTGCGACGCGATGCGCTGTCGAAGCGTCGATCACGCGGGTCGTGCCGTTGTCGATCAGCGCCACCGCCTCGCGCGCGGCATCGTCGGGCAGGCAAAGGATGACGATGTCTGCGGCGTTGAGTGCATCGCGGCGTGCGCCCGCGTCCTTGCGCAGCTCCTCGGGCAGGACAAGGACCTCCACGTCCCGCCGGTCGACGAGCCGTTCACGTATCTGAAGGCCGGTCGTGCCAGCCCCACCATCGACGAAGATTTTGGTCATTAAACTATCCGCTTGCGGGCGATGATCGGTTGCGCGTGGGTCGGCTTCAGCCGGTCGACCACGTCGCGCAGGGGCTCGATCACCGTCGACATCCAAAAGGCATTTGCGTGGAGCAGCCGCTCCGCATCGGCCATCAAACCGACATGGCCGGGGAAGAAGATGAGATCGCCTCGTCGGAGCGGGGCATCTTCGGCGAGCGCCTGCCCGAACTGATCGCGCTGCATGTCACTATCGCGCGGGGCCGCTTTGCCTGTCAGTTCGAAGGCGCGCTGGATCAGGCCCGAGCAATCCACGCCGCCACCGCCGCGTCCGCCCCAAAGATAGGGCGATCCGATCAGCCGCTCGGCGACCGTTACGGGGTCGGCTTCGACCGCATCCAGCGACGCTACATGGCGCTGGTGGATATATCCCTCGTCGATCCGCAAGAAGCGGTCCTCCTCGACACCCGCCACCTGCGCGCCGATCGGCAGCGCCTTGACGACGGGAGCCTTGATGTCGGGATTGGCGAAGACGAGCGCAAGCGGCGCGGTCACGCGGTGTGTCGGTGTGTGCGTCGGCCCAAGCGCATCGGCGCGGACATAGCCGACATAATCGTCATGCACGCAACGGCCCCAGGCCCAGCCGCCGGCCTTGTCGATCATATCGAACCCTTCGCCATGGACGAGTTGCGAGATGGCCGGGGCATCGTTGGAAGGGCGGGCACGAATCGTGACCGCGTCGGCGACGACGCGGCAGAGCTCGGCACGGGCGTAATGGGGCGCGAACAAGACGCCTGCCAGCGCGATGTCCGCGATATCGGGGCGATAAGCGTGGGTGCGCGGATCGGGCCGCTGCGACGGCCCTTCCAGACGGAAGCCTTCAGGCCGTGGCGTGACGGACCTGCCGCGCGAGGTGCGCGGGGGTATCGCCGTCGATAAGGCCTCCGAAGTCTTCAAGGAAATCCGCCCCCGTATCGGTCGCCGCGATGAAGATGTTGCGGCGATCCGCCTCATCCCGTTCGCGGCGCAGATAGCCGAGCGCCCCAAGCGTGTTCAAGGCACGAGTCACGACCGGCTTCGATACGCCGAGCGATTGGGCGAGGCCACGCACGGTGTGCGGTCCGGGAGTCAGATAGACGAGCAACAGGAGCGCCATCTGGCGGTTGGTCAAATCCGGCTGGCCCGAACGGACATAACCGACCAGGGTCTGCATCCATCCCGAAAGGGTCGTGTCGTGGATCATAGTCTTCACGCCTCACTCGATGCTCTACTTGGCTCGTGGGGCTGAAAACACGTCAGAGCGCCGATCGTTTCATCGGCGCGCAGTATTTCCGGAACTAATGTGGATCAGTTAGGAAAACGGCGCCGTAACAATTCCCATATTGCGCGCAGCCCGAGCGCATCGCCGCCCTTCGGACGGCCTGGCTTGGCCGAAGGACGCCAGGCGAAAGTATCGAGGTGCGCCCAGGGCGTCGACGGTGAGACGAAACGCTCCAGAAACAAGGCGGCCGTAATTGTTCCAGCAAAGCCGCCACTCGGCGCGTTGTTGATGTCGGCGACATCGGATTTGAGCATCTCATTATAGCCTTGCCACAGTGGAAGGCGCCACAGCGGATCGGAAACAGCCTCCGCGGCTGCGGCGATGTCGGCCGCAAGCTTCTCATCATTGGTAAAAAGAGCCGGAAGATCGGGGCCCAGCGCGATCCGCGCGGCACCGGTGAGCGTCGCGAAGTCGAGCAGCAGAGCCGGCTTGTCCTCGCAAGCGCGGGCGAGCGCATCGCCGAGGATCAGCCGGCCCTCTGCGTCGGTATTGCCGATCTCGACGAACAGGCCCTTGCGCGTCTTGAGTACATCGCCCGGGCGGAAGGCATCGCCCGAGATAGCATTCTCGACCGCCGGGATGAGCAGATGCAACCGCACGGGCAGCCGCGCACCCATGATCAGGCCGGCGAGTGCAAGCGCGTGTGCGGCACCCCCCATATCCTTCTTCATGAGCAGCATGCCGCTGGCCGGCTTGATATCGAGGCCGCCCGAATCGAAGCAGACCCCCTTGCCGACCACCGCGACGCGCGGATGCTTGGGGTCGCCCCATTCGATCTCGATCAGCCGCGGAGCCCGTGCCTTGATCGCGGCGCGGCCGACCGCGTGGATCATCGGATAGCTGTCGAGCAGGGCATCGCCCTGCGTGAGTTGGAATTTGCCGCCATTTTTGTCCGCGACCGTTTTGGCCGCGTCGGCAAGCTCGGCCGGCCCAAGATCGCCCGCGCCGGTATCGACCAGGTCGCGGACCAAAGCGGTGGCCTCGGCAAGACGCACGATCTCGTCGATCCGCGCGGGCTCATTGGTCAGCAACACCCGCAGGCCCCGCGGCTCGGGCTTCTCGCGATAGCGGTCGAACCGATGCTGTGCGAGCAGCCAACCGAGCGCGGCATCTCCCGGTGTGCCTTCGATCAGCCGATAGCTTCCCTCGGGAAGCTTGGCTGCGGCGCTGGCAAGGGACCAGGGGCCGTTCGTGCCGTCTGTGCCGACCGCAACGCTCCATTCCTCGGCCGCGTCGCCGGGCAGGATTGCCAGACTATCCGGCTTGCCCTCGAACCGCGCGGCCTCGACCGCGGCGCGTGCGCGGGGTGGTTGCGTCTTCAACCAGTCGGCAAACTCCGTCTTGGCGACGAGGACGAGGGAGCGGGCGGCTTGGCCGCGATCGGCGGCGATCAGGGACGCGAAGTCGGTCATCCCCAAAGCGGTGCCACTAAAAGCGCCGCAAAGGAAGCTGGTCAGGCGGCGACGATGCGATGGATCGAGGTGGCGGTCTCGTAGCCGACGATCAGCGCCAGCCAGAGAAGCGGTAGAACCGCATGAACCTTGCGATCTTGGGTCCGCAGACCGGTGATGTCGATCAGGATCAACGCCGCGATGAAGGGGAAATATTCGATCGGGGCACCGCGCAGCCCGTTGTAGCTCTTGAACATCGTCTCGGGGATATCAAGCAAGGTCGCGACCAGCTGGATGCCGAAGAACCAATTCTTGTTGCGGAAGAAGTGCGCCTCGCAATCGTGGCCCTCGCCGCATTCATGTGGGAAAAGCATCGATGCGACCAGAAACAGGGCAATCGAATAGGAGGTGAGAAAGAAGAATTCGGGGAAGGTCCAGACTTGGAGATGCTTCCACCAGAACATCCCCCACCAGATTGCGAGGACATGCAATATGACGTCGAGCGTCCAGACCAGTTGGACCCAGTAGAGTCGGACTCGATGGCTGAGCTGGATCAACCGACTCACGCCTGTCAGCAGATGCGTGAGGGCCAGACCGAGGATGACCGAAATCAGGATCGCCAGATAATCGAACATCGTTCCATCCCCCGATGCGGACTTAGCCTGTATCGGAGGCGGGAGATAGTCAGGCCGCGTTTTCCATCATCGGTAGGAAGCGCTTTAATTCTCGATCGCGCTCCTTTGGTTTTATGCCCTTCTTCGAGGGTTGCGATTCAGGGGCGGAAGCTGGTGGCAGGCAGTGTCATTTCGGCATGGGCGCCAAGGTCGGCCGAGGAGGTGCCCAGCGCGATGCCGTAGCGGCCGGCCGGGATGTGCCAGAGGTGCGCCTTCGCATCGAAGCGCGCGAGCAGGCGGCGGTCGACCGTAACGGCGACTTGGCGACTCTCGCCCGGCGCGAGCGAGACCTTGTCCCAGCCGATCAGGCGTAGCTCGGGCTCGCCGGCGAGACTGGTCAGATAGACTTGCGGCACGTCCGCACCCGCGACCTTGCTTATATTGCGCACGGTGAAATTGACGGTGACGGTCGCGCCGCCGGTCACGCTGAAATCGGAATAAGCGAAACTGGCGTAGGAAAGGCCATAGCCGAATGGGAAGAGCGGCTTGGTCTTCTGGCGAGCATACCAGCGATAACCGACGTCCGCGCCCTCCTTATAAGGCAGCGGGATCGGCCTAGTCCCCGCCGCCGGGCGTTCGCCATTTGCGCCGGCGCCAACGATCTCAGGCCGGGGAAGCTGATCGAGGCTGGCGGGGAAGGAGACGGGCAAGCGCCCCGACGGGTTTGCGCGGCCGGTGAGGAGATTGGCGATCGCCTGGCCACCGCGCCCACCCGGATACCAGGCTTCCAGCACCGCGCTGACATGATCGAGCCAAGGCATGGTCACCGGTCCGCCGGTTTCGAGCACCACGATCGTGTGCGGATTGGCGACGGCGACCGCGGCGATCAGCGCATCCTGGCCATTGGGGAGCGAGATGTCAGGCACGTCGTAGCTCTCGGTCGCCCATTGGGTGGCGAAGACGATCGCGACGTCGGCCTCCTTCGCAATCGCCGCGGCGCTCGACGGATAGCGGCCGTCGTCGACCAACAATTCCGTCTCGGGCAGCAGATTGTGGATGGCGTCGAGCGGTGCGGAAGGATGATAGATCATCAGGCGGCGCGAGCCGAGCACGCCCGTACCCATCACCGGGATCTGCAGGCCCGGGCCCTCGATCGCGATCGTCGAGGAAGAGCCCCCGCCCGAAGGCACGCCGAATTGTGCCTCGCCGCCGATGATCGCGATCCGCTTCGCGCTTTTGAGGGGAAGGAGGTTCCCGTCATTCTTGAGCAGGATCGCACCTTCCTCCGCTACCGCCTGCGAAGCCCTGCCGTTGGCGACATAGTCGATCGGAGCCAATTGGGCGGGCCGATCCATCACGCCGACCGCGAACAAGGTGCGCAGGATACGGTGAACCATATCGTCCAGTCGGGAGCGGTAGGCCGGATCGCTCTTCACCTTTTCCGCGAGTGGCGCGCCGAAAAAGACCTGCGCGTCCAATTGCTCGCCCGATTCCTGATCGAGCCCATGGAGTGCGCTCTCGGTTGAATGGACCGCGCCCCAGTCCGACATCACCCAGCCGGGATAGGCCCAGTCGCGCTTGAGTATCTGATTGAGCAGCCAATCGCTGTTGCAGGCCTGGAAATCATTGACGAGATTGTAGGCGCACATGACGGAGCCGGGCTTGCCGGTCTCGATCGCGATCTCGAACGCCAGGAGATCGCTTTCGCGCGCTGCGGCGTCCCCGATCTGGACGTTAGCGAAGAAGCGTGCGGTCTCCTGATTGTTGAAGGCGAAATGCTTGATCGTCGAAACGACGTTCTGGCTCTGGATGCCGCGGATGGCGTCGCCGGTGAGGATTCCCGCCAGCAGCGGATCCTCGCCCGCATATTCGAAGGTGCGTCCGTTGCGCGGCTCGCGCATCAGGTTGATGCCGCCCGCCAGCTGGACGTTGAAGCCCTTGCTCCAAGCCTCGTTGCCGAGGGCCACGCCCGATTGATAGGCCATCGCCCGGCTCCAGGTGGCGGCGAGCGCCATGATCGACGGGAAAGCGGTCGCGCCGTCGCCCGGGCGGATATTGCCGGGATTGGTCACGCCGACGCTGGCGTCCGCCTCCTGCAGATCGGGAATGCCGAGCCGGGGAATGCCGGGGATGAAACCCGCCGAACCCAGAGCGCGCTCCGGCTTGGGGATGCCCAGCCGAGGACGACCCATCGGTCCGTGGACGATAGTGAGCTTTTCTTCGGTGGTCATTTGCGCTTCGAGGAGGCTCGCGCGCCTGTCGGGATCGAGCGCGCGGTTCATCCATGGCCTGGCGGTTGTGGCGGCATGCATCGGCGATGCCGAGGCCAGAAAGGCCGCCATTATCGTCAGCCTGGTGAAGCCCCGCATTGCTCTCTCCCTATGTCCGTTTTGGGTATCTGATCCGACCGACGGCGAATGGCGACATCGACCTTAGGCGATGTCACTGTTGCGCTTCGGCCAGCCTTCACCTCTTTTGCCTCAGACCGTTGCATGGGGTGGTAGCGGTCTGCAATATTACAGCGGCATGACAGGTGCCGTTAAGAAGCGCCGGTCTAGGCGGGGCCGCTTTTTCGAAATTGATGATTCCAGAGTGACCATATCCTCCCCTGACAAGAGTTCGATCGAGCTTCCCGGCCGCTGGCTGGTCACGGCCGTCGGCGCGAGCCTGCTCGTTGTGCTGCTGCTGATGACGCATGCCCAGCTCGAACTTGATCCCGGCAACCTGGTCGACCGGTTATTCGGCTTGATAGCGGTCGCAGGCATCGTCGCGCGGATCGCGCTGAGCCGCCCAAGGAATCGGGCGCAACACATCGCGCGTGACGCGATCGACCATGTCGGCCTGTTCTCGCTGATATGCCTGGTCGGGGCGCTCGCTTCCTACCCGCTGGCGGCGAACACGCAGGGCTTCGAGGATTTCGCGCTGGAGCGGACCGATCGCCTGCTGCGTTTCAACTGGATCAGCTGGTACGATTTCGTCGCGGCGCATCCCTGGCTGCAGCTTGCCGGGAGCATCGCCTATCAGAGCATCTTCGTCACGCCGGCGATCCTGCTCGGTTATTATGCTTATTCCGGTCGCCGCGCGGAGGCGCGCTTGTTCATCGCCTCCTTCTGGCTGGCGGCGGTGGCGACCTTGATCCTGTTCCCGCTCACGCCTGCCGAAGGGCCGCTCGCCTATCTCTGGCATGGCCGCATCCCCTACATGCCGCAGAGTGCGCTTTATCAGTCGCAGGTGATCCCGTTGCTGCGCCACCATGAGGTGCACAGCGTGGCGGTGACCTCGATCCATGGGCTGGTCTGCGCGCCGAGTTTCCACACGGTGAGCGCGGTGCTCTATATCATCGCAGCCTGGCAGATCCCGAAGCTGCGTTGGCCTTTGCTCGCGCTCAACGTGGCGATGCTGCTCGCAACGCCAGTCGAAGGGACGCATTATCTGACCGACATGATCGTGGGTGCCTTGGTGGCGATCGCGGCGAGCATCGCGGTGCGCCGGGGATTGCTGAGCCTGTTGGAGGAATTGCAGCAGCCCGTGCCGTTCGATCCGTTGCGCGCGGCATTGCGCCGCGCGCCGAGCGGACAATTGCTGCATTTGCTTGCGATGGAGACAAGCGGCGGCCCGCGCGCCAACGCCATCCTGCAGGAAATCGATCGGCGCGGGCTCGACGCTTAAAGTGCGAGGGCGGAGCTGGATTGCGAGCCGCGTAGCGGCGCGACAAGCCAGGCCCGGACTAACTACTCAGCCCCAACCCCGAACAGGTCATGATCGTCGGCGTCCTCGATCTGGACGCGGACCACATCGCCCGGCTGAAGCCCTCGCGTGTCGCGCAGATGGACCTCGCCATCGATCTCTGGCGCGTCGGCCTTGGAGCGGCCGGTGGCCCCGCCTTCCTCGTCGGCAATGTCGATGATCACGTCGAGCTTGCGGCCGATCTTGGCCTGGAGCTTGGCGGCGGAAATGGCCGCGGTCTTTTCCATCAGGCGGGCGTAGCGCTCTTCCTTGACCTCTTCCGGCACAGCGCCGGGCAGATCGTTGGCGGCGGCACCGGCCACGGGTTCGAACCGGAAGGCGCCGACGCGGTCGAGCTGGGCCTCGTCGAGCCAGTCCATCAGGTAGTCGAAATCGGCCTCGGTCTCACCGGGGAAGCCGACGACGAAGGTCGAGCGGATCGCGATATCCGGGCAGATCTCGCGCCAGCCGCGGATGCGGTCGAGCACCTTCGCGTCATTGGCGGGGCGCTTCATCGCGCGCAGCACGGGCGGCGAGGCATGCTGGAACGGGATGTCGAGGTAGGGCAGCACCAGCCCCTCCGCCATCAGCGGGATCACCCGATCTACATGTGGATAGGGGTAGACATAATGGAGTCGCACCCACGCGCCCAACTGGCCAAGGTGGCGGGCAAGATCGGTCATGTCGGCGCGAATCTCGCCACCGCCCTTCAACGGATAGGAACCGTGGCGCAGATCGAGGCCGTAGGCACTCGTATCCTGGCTGATGACCAGCAATTCGCGCGTGCCGGCGGCGACCAGCTTTTCCGCTTCGCGCAGGATCGCGTCCGGACGGCGGCTGACCAGATCGCCGCGCAAGGCCGGAATGATGCAGAAGGAGCAGCGATGGTTGCAGCCTTCGGAGATCTTCAAATAGCTGTAATGGCGCGGGGTGAGCTTGAGGTCGCGTTCCGGCACCAGATCGAGATAGGCTGATGGCGGCACCGGGGCCGCGTCGTGGACTGCGCCCACGACCTGCTCGTACTGGTGCGCCCCCGTGACCGCGAGTACCTGCGGAAAGCGCTCGCGGATGACTTCGGCTTCCTTGCCCATGCAGCCGGTGACGATGACACGGCCATTCTCGGCGATCGCTTCGCCGATCGCCTCGAGACTCTCTTCCTTGGCCGAATCGAGGAAGCCGCAGGTGTTGACAAGCACGACGTCGGCACCCGCATAATCGGGCGACATCTGGTAACCGTCGGCGCGGAGCTTGGTCAGGATGCGTTCGCTGTCGACCAGATTCTTGGGACAGCCGAGTGAAACCATGCCGACCTTGGGCGGGGAGGGGAGAATAGTTGCCATGGGGAAGCGCGCCACATAGCGTTGGTTCCACCAAATTACGAGGGGAGCGCGGTTGATGCGGACGATTTTGCTGTTGGCGGGTCTCCTGGCGGCAACGCCGCTCGCAGCGCAATTGACCACGCCGCCCGCGACTATGCCCGAACATGGCGACACGAGCCCGGTCGATTACGGCAAGCCGGCGAGTTGGGCGTGCCGACCCGGGGTAGATGACGGCACATGCTCGGCCAATCTCGACGCGGTGAAGATCGATACCGCCAACAATCGCACGCCCGCGCCGCATATCGTCCAGAAGGACGCACCGATCGATTGTTTCTACGTTTATCCGACCGCGTCGCTGGACCCGACCATGTTCAGCGACCTCGTGCTCGACGAAAAGGAAAAGCAGTCGATCCATGGACAGGCCGCGCGGTTGACTACGCGTTGCCGTCTTTTCGTGCCGATCTATCATCAGTTCACGATGGCGGCGCTGCGCTGGACGATGGCGCATCCCGGCGGCAATCCCGATTTCGCCATTCCCTATCGCGACGTGTCGGCGGCCTGGAAAAGCTATCTGGCGCGTGACAACCACGGACGCGGCGTGGTCTTGGTCGGACACAGCCAAGGGGCGATCATCCTCAAGCAATTGATCGCGGAGGAGGTTGACGGAAAGCCCGCGCAGAAGCTTCTGGTAGCGGCCTATCTCGCGGGAAATCCGGATCTTAACGCCCAGAGTTTCCACGCGGTGAAACCGTGCGCGGCGCCCGATCAGACGGGCTGTGTGGTTGCCTGGTCATCTTATCTCGACAATTATGCCGGGCCGCGTTTCTTCGGTGGGACGCCGTCGGGCGTGGCGCCCTTGTGCGTCAACCCGGCGGCGATCGGGGGCGGGCGCGGGAGCCTTGAAACCTATTTGTCCAAGCCCAGTTTCGCGCCGGAGAGCGACCCGCCTTATGTCGAGCTGGCAGGCCAGTTGACCGCGGAATGCGTTGCAGATGCCGCAGGTGCGGTGTTGCGCGTCCACATCGAGCCCGGGCCGGCGGCGGGCCTGCTTGGTATCGTGATGCAACGTTACAGCCCTATGCCGGCTTGGGGCGAACATCCGCTCGATATCAGCCTGGTCCAGGGCAATATGATCGATCTGATCGGTAGTCAGGCCGCGGCATGGCTCGCACGCAAATAGGCACTCTCGGCCAGGGCCTACGGGCAGTGATTCTCGATCAGAGATGGGCTGATGATGGGGGGATGTCGGCTGAAGGCTTTCGGAGTGCGGCAAGCCTGCCTGCGAGCGCCTGGCCGACATAGGGTTTTGGCAGCAAAATCTTGTCCGGATAGCGTTCGGTCAGGGCGGCTGGACCAAAACCGCTCGAAAAAATGAACGGTACGCCGCGCTCGACCAGAGCGTCCGCCACGGGGAAGACCATTTCGCCACCGATATGGACGTCGAGAATGGCAGCCTCGAAACCCAGGGGGCCGGTGACTTCGGCAAGCGCTGCGGCAACCGTCTGTGCCGAGCCCGTCATGACGCAGCCCAGATCCGCCAGCATGTCTTCGAGCAACATGGCGAGCAGCATTTCGTCTTCTACAACAAACACGCGCATGCCCTGGATCGCCGCGCTTTGGCTTGCCCCTATATCCACCTTCGATCCGCCGCCCCCTGTAGATAGCGAGCAGATATCATGCCCCGATGCGCAGGGTCACGCCTTCGAACGTATAATTCCATCCGCACTGGACATGTTTTGAACATGAGCCGTTCCATCTGATCTGCTATCTGCAGGGCGATTGGGTCAGGTTCGCGAGCGTTGGAGTTCCCGATCGGGGCATTTTGGACTGAAAGTACCAGAGAAGAAGCTGTCTCGTCGTCGAAAGCCCGCGAGGCACTGCAAGACCGGTTGTCTGTTGAGGAGCGAGAAACTTGTCTAAATCGCGATCCGCCCTGCCGTTCCGCATGACCGAGTTCGCGCCAAGCGACATTGAGCGTCGATTGGAGTTCGTCAATCTCGGTTCGAAAGATCGAGCGCGTATCGCCGAGATCAAGGCCGACGTGCTCGATCATCTGGACGAACATGTCGCAGCCTTCTTTGATCATCTGACGAAATTCGAGGAAGCACGCGGGCTAACGGGCCGCCCGGAGCTTATGGAGGAAGCGAGACGGCTCAAGCGCGAGCATCTCGTGGCCATGGTCGCGGGCGATTATGGTCGGGAATATATCGATCAGCGCTTTCGGCTCGGCCAGATGTACAGCCGCGCCGCGCTCGAGGTCAGCATCTTCATGGGCGCGTTCCACGACCTGATGACGTCGATTGGGCGACGGATCATGGGCCACTATCCCACCGATGCCATCGCCGGGTTCGAACATTTCACCTCGCTCAAGAAAGTCGCCTTTTTCGATATCGCGATCATCGTGGATGCGATGATGGCCGATCGCGAGCAGACCATCCGCCAACAGCAGGATGCGATCCGCGAACTCTCGACGCCAACCCTGCAGGTCCGCGACCGGCTCCTGATCCTGCCGATCATCGGTCTGCTCGACACGCAGCGGGCCAAACAGCTCACCGATAGCCTCTTGCACGCGGTTCGCGCGCATCGGGCGCGGGTCGTGGTGATGGATATCACCGGCGTCGCCACCGTGGATTCCAAGGTCGCCAACCACCTGATCCAGACGGTGGAAGCTGCTGCGCTGATGGGCGCAGCGGTGATCGTGACCGGCGTTTCCGCCGAAGTCGCCCAATCGCTGGTGACCCTGGGTATCGATCTTGGCCGGATAACGACGCTGGGCGACCTGCAAGGCGGATTGGAAGAGGCAGAGCGAATCCTGGGCTATGTCGTGACGCAGGCGGCAGAGGTCGCTTAGTCCGTGCCCGTTCCAATCCTCAAGCAAGGCGAGGTCTTGATTGCCTCGATCCAGGCAGCGCTGACGGATCACGATCTGCTGCAGCTCAAGGACGAGCTGGCGGACAAGATCGGCCGGTTTCGGTCGCGGGGCGTGATTATCGACGTCACTGCGCTCGACGTCATGGATTCCTTCGCGACGCGGACCTTGCGCGGTATTGCCGCGACTGCCCGGTTGCGGGGTGCGCAGGCGGTGGTCGTAGGCATTCAGCCGGATGTCGCAATCGCGATCGTCCAGCTTGGCCTGACACTCCAGGGGGTCGCTACGGCGCTCGACCTGGAGGAGGGTTTTGAGATGCTGCGACGGTCTATGGTGAAGGACGGACCGCAGTGACGGAACAGATGCGCGTCGCCGTAAGCCGCGACGCGGATATCGTCACTGCACGACAGCTTGGTCGGGAATTGGCGACCAAGGCTGGTTTTTCGGGTAGCGACCTGACGCTTATCGCGACCGCCATCTCGGAAGTCGCGCGAAACATCATCTCCTATGCCGATAATGGCGAAATATTGCTCGGACTCGCCGCCAGGGACGGACGGCGGGGCGTGTTCGTGGTCGCGCAGGATGACGGGCCGGGAATCCCCGATATCGACCAGGCCATGCTCGACGGTTTCTCTACGGGAAAGAGCCTTGGTCTCGGCCTGCCCGGTGCGCGTCGACTGATGGACGAATTTGAAATCGAATCGGAGGTCGGCAGGGGAACGACCATCACGATGCGAAAATGGTGCAGATGAGCACGGCAGGCAGGCCGGATTTCTCCGGCGGCGTCGCCGAACTTGGGGTTGCCGGCCGGCCGATCCCAGGCGAGATCGACTCGGGGGATATGCACGTCGTGGCCTCGTATCAAAGCGGGCTGCTCTGCGCGGTGATCGACGGCCTGGGACATGGTCCCGAAGCGGCTGTCGCGGCCCGTCGGGCCGCGGGCCTGCTGTCGGATGCTCCCGGCCGGCCCGTCCGCGAACTGGTCGAGCAATGCCATGCGGCGCTGCGCAGCACCCGCGGGGCGGTGATGACGCTCGCCGCGATCGATGCCGCGAGTGATCGGTTGACGTGGACCGGGGTCGGCAATGTCGAAGCCGTACTGTGGCGGGCCACCCCTGACGCGGTGCCGGCGCGCGAGGCCATCGTGTCGCGTGCCGGCGTGGTCGGCTACCAATTGCCGGCGTTGCGGGAGGTGACGCTGTCTATTGCCAGTGGCGACGTGCTGGCGATTGCCACCGACGGCATCAATCACGACTTCATTCTGGAGTCGCCATTGCAAATGTCGGCGCAGGACTATGCGAACAGCGTGCTCGACCGATATGGCGAGGAAAGCGACGATGCGCTGGTTCTGGTCGCCCGTTTCCTGGGGCGCTCGCCATGAGCGAGGGGTCCCGCGATCTCGGCCCGTTCTACGTCGCCGCCTTGGCCGAATATGTGGCGGGCACGGACGAATCCTCGCTGCATAAGGCCTATGAGCTGGGAAGGGCGGCGCTCGAAGCGGGGCTCGGCGTCGTAGACCTGGTATTGTTGCACCACACGGCCATGTCCGACCTGCAGCGGACCGAAAGGCGCGGTGGCGGTCCGGAATCGATGGCGCTGGCGGCTGCTTTCCTCGCCGAAGCGCTTTCGCCCTTTGAAATGATGCTGCGCGGCTATCGCGAGACGAATAGCCAATTGCGGGCGGCAAATGCCGATCTGACGACGGCCAATGCGGCGGTTGCGGCCGCAAACACGGCCTTGCAAGCCGAAGTCGCCGAGCGCGAGCGGGCGGAAGCGGCGCTAGTCCATGCCCAGAAATTGCAGGCGATCGGCCTGCTGGCGGGCGGTGTCGCCCATCATTTCAACAATCTTCTGACGGTAGTGCTCGGCAATCTTCAATTGGCGCGTCGCCGCTTGCACGACAAAGCGGTTGTGGAGCGGCTTCTCGCGGCAGCCACCAGTGGTGCGGAGCGAGGGGCCGAAGTGGTCAAGCAGCTCCTTACCTTCTCGCGCCAGCAAGTGCTTGAAGCGCGGGTTGTGGATGTGGCCTCCTGGATGGCAGGCGTAAGCCCGCTGATCAGCAGCGCGCTCCGCGGCGATATCAAGGTCGAAGTTAATGTCGCAGCGGAGGTGTCGCGGATCCGGATCGACCCGGCACAGCTCGAACTTGCGCTGCTGAACCTGGCGGTGAATGCCCGCGATGCAATGCCGAGGGGCGGCGTGCTTCGCCTGTCCGCAGCCAACCGAAACATACATGACGACCGGCTGGGGCTGCACGGCGCCTTTGTCATGATCTCGGTGGCCGACACCGGGGAAGGTGTCGATCCGGAATTGGTCTCGCGTGTGTTCGAGCCCTTTTTCACCACCAAGGAATTAGGCCCTGGCGCCGGCCTTGGCCTCAGCCAGGTCCACGGCTTCGTCCATCAGTCTGGCGGGGCCATCGATCTGGAAAGCGTGGTGGGACAGGGCACGACTTTCCATATCTACCTGCCCGCGGTTGCGGAGGCGGTTGTCCAGGCGGGCGATACACCTGAGGCCTCCCAGGTGCTGAAGGATGCGTCCGGGCGGGTGCTGGTTGTGGATGACGATGTCGAGGTCGCCGATCTCACGGGTCAGTTGCTGGAAGGCTATGGATATGCGGTGAAGCTGGTGCATCGCGCCAAGGCCGCGCTCGATCTGCTCGACCGGGGCGAGCCGGTCGATCTCGTTTTTTCGGACATCATCATGCCCGGCATGAACGGCATTCAGCTCGCGCAGGAGGTGCGTCGTCGCTTTCCCCGGCTGCCGATCCTGCTGGCGACCGGCTATAGCGAAGCCATGCCGGAAGCAGCGGCGATGGGCCTGACAGTGGTCACCAAGCCCTATGACGACGCTATGCTATATGCGCGGCTTGGCGAGTTGATGCGCAACGGCACAGGCGAATGACCCTGTAGGTGTTGCGGGCTATCCGCCCGTCTTGCTCGCCATCCCGACCCAGCGTCATCCGTACAAATGGTCGGGCGGCTAGCGCGATTCCTGATTGCCTTCAGCGTCGTCGCTCGACGCGGGCGCGTCCTTGCCGCGTTTTGGAAGCAAGCTCACCGGATTGACCGGTTTCTTGCCCTGCAGGACTTCGAAGAAGGTCTGGCTTTCATCCCCCGCGCTGCTGCCGGTCGATCCGACGCGCGCGATCGTCTGGCCGATCTTCACCGCCTGACCGCGCTTGACCAGGATCCGGTCGGCATTGCCGTAAATCGTGATCCAGCCGCTGCCATGCTTGATCAGCACGACATTGCCGAACGAGGGATGCTCGCCCACCCACATCACCACCCCGTCGGCGGCGGCGGCGATTGCGGTGCCGCGCGGGGCGGCGATGGTGATGCCGTCGTTGCGGCCGCCATTGTCCATCGGGCCATAGGCGCGGATGATCCTGCCCTCGACCGGCCAGTCGAACCGGCCGGCGAACGCCATGGTCGGTTCGGCGACGGGCGTGGTCGGCGCCAGCTGACGCGCGGGCGAAGGGGTGGGCGCGGCTGCCTTGGCCGTTGGCGCGAGCGCGGGCTCGCTACCGGTGGCGAGATCGGTCAGGTCGATCTTGAAAGCGGCGGCGCGCTGTTCGAGCGTCATCTTCGCCACATCCTGCGCAGGCGGCAACAGCAGGCGCTGGCCTTCGCGCAGGGTGAAGGGCTCCTGAAGATGGTTGAGCTCGATGATTTTCGACCATTCGACCTGATAAGCGCGCGCGATCGCGATGCCGCTCTGGCCCTTGAGGACGGTGTGATAGCGTCCGCCCGCGATCTTGAGCTTCTGGCCAGGGCGCAATCGGTAGGGTGCTGCCAGATCATTGTCGTGGGCGATCACGTCGGCGCCTTCGCCGGTCTTGCGCACCACCGCGGACAAAGTATCTCCCGGCTGGACGATATAGGCCGTTTTCGCGACCTCGACCGCGGTTGGAGCGACGGTCTTCACTTCCCACACCGGTTTTGCGCCGCCTGCGGCCTTGGTGTCGGTGATCGGCTCGTCTGGCTTGTCCGAATCCGTGGCGTTCGCGGCGGCCTTTTTGGGCGTCGCCTTTTTAGCCTGCGCTTTCTTTGCGGCCGGCTTCTTCGTCGCAAGCTTCCTGCTGTCCGACGCTTTGGCGTCTTCGTCATCGTCCGACGTCGTCGCAGTCTTGGCCGCGCTTTTGTCGGCGTGCCTCGACGCCTTCTCCGTGGCTGGCGCAGCCGCGATCAGGCTCAAGGCCAGCAGGGCTGCCTGGGGCCTCATGCCGGGCGGAGCACGTCCAGCCCGCCCATATAGGGCTTGAGCACCGCCGGTACGGTCACCGATCCGTCCGCCTGCTGGTAATTCTCAATGACCGCCACGAGGGCGCGGCCGACGGCGAGGCCGGAGCCGTTGAGCGTATGGACGAAAGACGTCCCCTTGCCCTCGACGGGGCGATAACGCGCATCCATGCGACGCGCCTGGAAGTCGCCGCAATTGGAGCAACTCGAAATCTCGCGATAAGTCGCTTGAGCGGGCAGCCACACTTCGAGGTCATAGGTCTTGCGCGCGGTGAAGCCCATGTCGCCCGCGCACAGCAGCATACGGCGATATGGCAGTTCCAGCGCCTCGAGGATGCCTTCGGCGGCGCGGGTCATGCGTTCATGCTCTTCGTCCGAGCAATCGGGTGCGGCGATTGCGACCAGCTCGACCTTCTCGAACTGGTGCTGGCGGATCAGGCCGCGCGTATCGCGTCCGGCCGCGCCGGCTTCGGAGCGGAAGCACTGGGTGAGCGCGGTCAGGCGCTTGGGCAGGTCGCTTTCGGCGAGGATCTGTTCGCGCACCAGGTTGGTCAGGCTGACCTCGGCGGTCGGGATGAGCCAGCGTCCGTCGGTGGTGCGAAATAGGTCTTCGGCGAATTTGGGGAGTTGGCCGGTGCCGAACATCGCCTCGTCGCGCACGAGCAAGGGCGGGGCGGTCTCCTCATAGCCGTTGGCCGCGCTCTGCGTGTCGAGCATATATTGTCCAAGCGCGCGATGGAGGCGTGCCGCCTGGCCGCGCAAGGCGGTGAAACGCGCGCCCGAAAGAAGCGCCCCGCCTTCGAAATCGAGACCCAGTGCCGGGCCGATGTCCGCATGGTCCCTGGGCGCGAAATCGAACGCGCGCGGGGTGCCCCAGCGTTTCAGCTCGACATTGCCGCTTTCGTCCTCGCCCTCGGGTACGTCGGCGGCCGGGATATTGGGAAGCGCAGCGAGCGCCGCATCGAGCGCGCGGCCGGCTTCAGCGGCTTCGACCTCGAGATCAGTCATACGATCCTTGAGGCCGGCAACCTCGGCCATCAGCGCCTGCGCCTTGTCCTCGTCGCGTGTGGCCTTGGCCTTGCCGATTTCCTTCGATGCCTCGTTGCGGCGCGTCTGCAGCGCCTGCGCCTCGGTCACCTTGGTGCGGTGGGCCGCATCCAGCTGGAGCAGGCCCGCCGATTGCGGCCCCAACCCGCGCTTTTGCAGGCCAGTGTCGAACGCGGCGGGGTTTTCGCGGATCGCGCGGATATCGTGCATGGCGGGCTAATGGCGGGGCCTTCGCGCCCGCGCAACCCTGCAACCCGCTCGCGCGTATGCGCGTTGCTTGGAGAAGTACCCCAACAGGAGGCAACCCGATGCGCATTCCTCACGACAGCTATGTCCTCGTCGCCGACGGCGCGAAGATGCTGTTCTTCCGCAACGCGGGCGATGCCGACAATCCCAGCCTGACCGTGATCGCGGCCGAGCAGCAGGCCGACGATTATGACCGCGACATCAAGACCGACATGGCCGGCCAGAAGCCCGGCAGTCCGGGCTCTGGCGGTGGATCGACCGCTGGCGAGGCCGATTTCCATCGTCAGGCGGAGGACCGTTTTGCCGCGGAAGCGGCCGACCGGCTCAATCGCGCCGCGCTGGCCAACGAATTCGAGAGGCTGATCATCGTCGCGCCCCCCAAGACGCTGGGTGAGCTGCGCAAGCATTATCACAAGCAGGTCGAGGGAAAGATTGCGGCCGAGATCGCCAAGGATCTGACCGGCCATCCGGTCAATCGGATCGAGGCGGTGCTCCAGAACTATGAAGAAACGAACGGCTGAGCCCAAGGAGACAACGGCCCATCCCGTAAGTCACGGGAAAAGGCTGGCAAAGACCTATGTTGATAGTCCGTAACGGTATCGTCTTTTGAGGAGAGTGAAATGAAGTATCTGGTTCTCGCCCTGGCCGGTTCGACCGCCCTGGCCGCCCCTGCCTTCGCGCAGGCCACCCAACCCGCTCCCGCCGCGGCGGCCGCTACCGGCGCCGCGAGCGTCACGGTCGGCGCCAGCGTCGTCGACACGACCGGCGCGCCCGTCGGCACGATCGAATCGGTCACCGGCGGCAATGCCGTGCTATCGACCGGCACGGTGAAAGCCGCGATCCCGGTTTCGTCCTTCGCGAAGGGCGCCAAAGGTCTCGTGATCGGCATCACCAAGGCGGACCTAGAAGCAAAGGTCCAGGCGGCGACGAAGCCGACAGAGATCGCCGCCGGCATGGCGGTGAGCGGTCCGGGCGGCGCCGCGGTCGGCAAGGTCGATGCGGTCAATGGCGACCTGGTCACGGTCGCGACCGCCAACAGCAAGGCGCAGCTTCCCAAGACCGCGTTCGCGCAGGGACCCAACGGCCTGGTGATCGGCCTGACCGCCGATCAGATCGACGCCGCTGCCAAGGCCGCGGCACCCAAAACGGGCGGCGCGGGCAAGTAATCCACAACTTTTAGTGCGATTGGAGGCGCGTAGCGAAATCGTTACGCGTCTCCAGCTTGTTACACCCACCTCGCGCGCGTATAGGCCCGCGCAGGGCAGACACGGGGCGGGGGCCACGGCCAACGCCTCGCAGGGGTGGCGAGTAAAACCTGATGGCTACTGCGGCGAAACGAATCGAAAATAACGACAACGAAGAATTTGATCGGGATTATCGGCCTTCGGCGAACGAAGAGTTCATGAATCCCCGTCAGCAGGCGTATTTCCGGAGAAAGTTTCAGGACTGGAAGGAATCGATCCTCCGCGAATCGCGGGAGACGCTGAATCAGCTGCAGATCGATTCCTTGCGTGAACCTGATGTCACGGATCGTGCCTCTTCTGAAACAGACTGGGGCATCGAACTTCGCACCCGCGACCGGCAGCGCAAGCTCATATCGAAGATCGACGCGGCGATCCGTCGCATCGACGAGGGCGAATATGGCTATTGCGAAGTGACCGGGGAACCGATCTCGCTCGCGCGGTTGGAAGCGCGTCCGGTAGCGACGATGACGGTCGAGGCGCAGGAGCGCCATGAGCGCAACGAGAAGGTCAGCCGCGAGGAATAACAAGCACGCGGCCTCCTGTTTCGGGCGACCCGTTAACGGCTTGCCAACCATTTATGTGCATGAACTGTCATCCGGTGATTTGAGGATGGCAGTGGAACAGAGCTTCGTTCCTGGCGAAACGACGGGTGCCGACGATGCGCGCTTCGAATCCATGCGCGCGGAGCCGAGGGACTCGATGTTCCTTATGGCTGTCGTGCGCCGTCCCGGTGGGGCGGAGGTTCAGGTCAAGGTCCGTAATCTTTCTTCCGGCGGCATGATGGCGGAAAGCCCGGTCAATTTCTCGCGCGGCGACGCGATCGAGGCCGACCTGCGCGGTATCGGGCTGGTCACTGGCAAGATTGCCTGGACCGCGGGCGGGCGCATTGGCGTCCAGTTCGACGCTCCCGTCGATCCGCGGCTTGCGCGCAAACCGGTCAGCGGCAATCCGCAGCCGCAGCTTGTGAAGCCCTCGCGTACCATGTGGCGACCAAGCATCCGTTAATTGCGACCTGTCGGGCGGTGCCCGGCCAACATCCAATCCCCCTCAGTCGTCGTGCCAGCGAAAGCTGGCATCCATCTCCTGCGGCAGCATTAAGGAGCGCGGGCGGAGATGGACCGTGGCTCTCGCGGGGCACGGGCTGGATTGTTTGGCCAACTCGATCCAGCATTGTTAGCGCAAAACCCCTAACGATTGACGCTTCCAAGCCCACGGCGATATAGCCGCGCTTCAGGCGGCCCGCTTGGGCCGCTTTTTCTTTTCCGGAGCGATTCCGAGCACGTTTTCGCGGTTTCAAAGGAGCCTGTTTCGATGACCATCACGCCTCTCATGCCCGTTTATCCGCGGTGTGGTGTGCGTCCGGTTCGAGGCGAGGGCGTCTATCTGATCGGCGAGCGTGGCGAGCGCTATCTGGATTTCGCCGCCGGCATCGCAGTCAATATCCTCGGCCACAGCCATCCCGGTCTGATCAAGGCGATCGCCGATCAGGCGGCGACGCTGATGCATGTGTCGAACCTCTATGGCAGCCCGCAGGGCGAGCATTTCGCACAACGCCTGGTCGACAAGACCTTCGCCGATACGGTCTTTTTCACCAATTCGGGCACGGAGGCGATCGAGTGCGCGATCAAGACCGCGCGCCGCTATCATTATGCCAAGGGCAATCCGGAAAAGAACCGGATCATCAGCTTCTCCAACGCCTTTCACGGGCGGACGATGGGGGCGATCTCGGCCACCAACCAGCCCAAGATGCGCGATGGCTTCGAGCCCCTGTTGCCGGGCTTCACCGTGGTTCCGTTCAACGATCTGGCCGCGGCCGAAGCGGCGATCGGCCCCGACGCGGCAGCCTTTCTGGTCGAGCCGATCCAGGGCGAGGGCGGCATCATGCCCGCGACCCAGGAATTCATGAAGGGTCTGCGCGAGCTGGCCGACAAGAACGGCATGCTGCTCGTCCTCGATGAGATCCAATGCGGCTATGCGCGGACCGGCACCTTCTTCGCTTACGAGCAATATGGGATCGAGCCCGACATCATGTCGGTCGCCAAGGGCATTGGCGGTGGTTTCCCGCTCGGCGCTTGCCTCGCCACCGAGGAGGCGGCGAGCGGAATGGTGATCGGCACGCACGGATCGACCTATGGCGGCAATCCGCTCGCGATGGCGGCGGGCGAGGCGGTGCTCGACGTCGTCGGCGAACAAGCCTTCCTCGACAACGTCAAGAGAATGGGCGAGCGGCTGCGCCAGGCGCTCGAGCAACTCATCCCGAATCATGACCATCTATTCGATGTGGTGCGTGGCACCGGCCTGATGCTGGGCATCCGCCTCAAGACCGAGAGCCGCGGCTTCGTGGCGCATCTGCGCGACAATCACGGGCTGCTGACGGCTGCGGGCGGCGACAACATTGTCCGCATGCTGCCGCCGCTCAACATCGAGGAAAGCCATATTACCGAGTGCATCGAGAAGCTCTCGGCAGGCGCGCGCAGCTATAAGGTGCCGGAACCGGCCTGATCGAAAACAAGCCCGCCTTGGGGGTGGGTGGCTTGGGGACTAAACAATGACTCGTCACTTTCTCGACCTGGCCGATGCCGGGCCCGACGCGCTCAGGACGATGCTGGCGGATGCGCACGGCCGCAAGCTTACCCGCAAGGGCTGGCCCAAGGGCAAGCCCGACGTCGACAAGCCGCTCGACGGCCATGTGCTGGCGATGATCTTCGAGAAGAATTCGACGCGCACGCGCGTCTCGTTCGACATGGCGATGCGCCAGCTCGGTGGCACCACGATCGTGCTGGAAGGCGGCACCTCGCAGCTCGGCCGCGGCGAGACGATCGCGGACACCGCGCGCGTGCTGTCCCGCTATGTCGATGCGATCATGATCCGGACCGACGATCACGCCAAGGCGGTCGAGCTCGCCCAATATGCGACGGTGCCGGTCATCAATGGGCTCACCGACCTCAGCCATCCCTGCCAGATCATGGCCGACATGCTGACCGTGATCGAACGCAAGGGTGCGGTCGAGAATATGCGCTGGGCCTGGCTCGGCGACGGCAACAATGTGCTGCATTCGATCATCGAGGCGGGCAGCCTGCTCGGCTTCGATGTCACTGCCGGTTGCCCGGAAGGGTATGATCCGGATCCGCAAGTGGTTGAGATGGCCAAGGCGCGTGGCGGGAACCATCCGTTCGTGCTGACACGCGATCCCGCGCTCACGGTCGAAGGCGCCGATATCATTGTCACGGACACCTGGATCTCGATGGGGCAGGCGCACGCCGAACAGAAATTGCAGGCGCTCTCGCCCTATCAGGTGACGGAGGGGCTGATGACGGGCGCGGCAACCGACGCGGTCTTCCTTCATTGCCTGCCTGCGCATCGCGGCGAGGAAGTGGTCGATGCGGTGATCGACGGTCCGCAATCGGCGATCTGGGACGAGGCCGAGAATCGGCTGCACGCACAGAAGGCGGTTCTGCTCTGGTGTCTGGGCAAGCTCTGACCGTCGAAAAACGGAGAAGCGCTTCCTACATGGGCCCCATGGCTTCCGAAAATCTCGACATTCCAAACCTGGATGGAGCGCTCGCTTTCACCATCCCCGATCGTCATGCCCGCGGCCGCCTGGTGCGGCTGGGCGCGTCCCTCAATGCGATCCTCGCTGCGCACGGCTACCCCAAGCAGATCGAAAATGTGCTTGCCGAGGCGATCGTGCTGGCCGCCCTGCTCGGATCGACGCTCAAGGATGCGGACGGGCAACTCACGCTCCAGGCGCAGACCGAAAATGGTGTCATCGACCTGCTCGTGGCAGATTATCGTGGCGGCGAGCTGCGCGGCTATGCGCGCCATGATGCCGACCGACTGGCGGAAATCCCGACCGATCCCGCGCTCTTCGCCTTGTTCGGCAAGGGCTATCTCGCGATCACGTTCGACTTGGCCAGCACGGGCGAGCGTTATCAAGGGATCGTGCCGCTGGAAGGTGCGAGCCTGGCCGAGGCGGCGGAATCCTATTTCGCCCAGTCCGAACAAATTCCCAGCCTTGTACGGATCGGTATCGGGCGCGACGCGGACGGCAAGGTGGTCGGGGGCGGGCTGATGCTCCAGCACCTGCCCGAGGGCGAGGAAGGGCGCGAACGCTTGCACACGCGGCTCGACCATCCTGAGTGGGGTCATGTCGCGGCTTTGGGCGGCAGCGTGCGGGCCGACGAACTGGCGGATGCCGATCTGCCGCTCGGGACTTTGCTGTGGCGCCTGTTCAACGAGGATGAGGTGCGCGTGAGCGAGGGGAAGAGTCCCAGCAAGGGCTGCCGCTGCGATCCCGAGCATGTGAAGAAGGTGATCGCCCGCTTTCCCGAGGACGAGCGTGCGGCAATGGTCGGCCCGAGCGGGCAGATCGAGGTCAATTGCGAATTCTGTGCCAGGACCTTCGGAATCGACCCCGTTGCAGCCTAAATCCGTCGCGGGTGGGGAATACAAGGGAGCCGTTCCGGCGAAGCTGCAACGTTCCAGACGGCGTTAACCGCATATTTAGTTTGCCTATGTTAGATATCCGGCAGTGCCATTTTCGGCACTGTCCTCCCTAGACGGCCATCGGGCCACATCTGGGCCGCCTTCGGGCGGCCCTTTCTTTGCCCTGGCTTCCTTTGCACCGCGGCATCGCTTCCTATATCCGGCCTCGTATGCAGAAGAATGACGGACAGAAAGACGGCGCGGTCGTGCTCGTCTCGGGCGGGCTCGATTCGATGGTCGTCGCCGCGCTTGCGGTCGAGGCGGGCTATCCTTTGGTGGCGCTGACGGTCGATTATAATCAGCGCCACCGGATCGAGCTGGAAGCCGCCGCGCGGATTGCTAAGCATCTGGGTGCGGTGCGGCACATCGTGCTGCCGTTGGACCTCACCAAATTCGGCGGCTCGTCGCTGACCGACAAGGACATGGCGGTGCCCAAGGAAGGCGTGCAGCCGGGCATTCCCAGCACCTATGTACCCGCGCGCAACACCATCTTCCTCAGCCTCGCTCTCGGTCTTGCCGAGGCGAGTGGCGCGCGTGGTATCCATATCGGCGTCAATGCGCTCGATTATTCGGGTTATCCCGATTGCCGGCCCGAATTCGTCGAGGCGTTCGAGAATTTGGCGAATCTCGCGACCAAGGCCGGGGTCGAGGGGGATCGCTTCAAAGTCCATACGCCGCTTTTGCATATGACCAAGGCTGACATCGCCGCCGAGGCTGCGCGGCTCGGCATCGACGCGGGCATGAGCTGGTCCTGCTACGATCCCCAGCCGGGCGACCTCCATTGCGGGCGTTGCGACAGCTGCCGACTGCGTTCCAAGGGCTTCAGCGAGGCCGGTCTTACCGATCCCACGCGCTACGCGGTGCCACCGGCGTGAGCTACGCCGTCAAGGAAATGTTCCTGACCTTGCAGGGGGAGGGCCTGCAGGCAGGCATGCGCGCCGTGTTCCTGCGTTTCGCCGGCTGCAATCTCTGGTCGGGTCGCGAGGAGGACCGCGCGACCGCCGAATGCACCTTCTGCGATACCGATTTTGTCGGTGTGGATGGGGATGGCGGCGGCCGTTTCGCCGATGCGGATGCGCTGGCGGACAGGGTCCTGGCCTTCTGGGGAAAGCCGGAAACGGGAGGCGTGAGGCTGGTCGTCATCACCGGCGGGGAACCCATGCTCCAGTTCGACGCCGATCTGGTCGCGGCACTCAAGGCACGCGGTTTCCGCATCGCGATCGAGACCAACGGCACGCTTCCGGTGATCGAGGGCGTCGACTGGATCTGCGTCAGCCCCAAGGCGGGGACCAAAGTCGTCCAGCACAAGGGCGACGAACTGAAGATGGTCTGGCCGCAGCCGGGGCTGGATATCGACGCGATCGAAAGCTGGGATTTCGACCATTGGCTGGTCCAGCCGATGGATGGTACCAATGCGAGGCAGTCGCATGAGGCCGCGATCGCCTTCGTGATGGACCGCCCCCGCTGGCGCCTGTCGCTCCAGACGCACAAATTGCTGGGGTTGCGCTGACAGGATCATTTGTCCTTGCAGCGTATCTCCTTGCCCTTCTTGTTATAGCATCGCGGATCGGCGATCGGGTCGAACTGCACATCCGTATAATGTTGGGCGAAGACCATATCGCCGAGCGGGACCAGGCTGTTGCGGAACTCCCGCATGCGATTGGTTGCGATCTCGCCAAGATGGCCGCTGCCCGCTTCCAGCGTCTGCTGGCCGATGGACGAGGCAGTCTCGCAGAAGATCAGCTGCGCCTGCAAGGTCGAGAAGCTGTTATAGGTCTTGGTCGTGAATGTATCGAGCGCGGTCGGCCCCGCCTTTCCGGCTATCCGCTTGAAATAAGCGCCGAGCGTGGCGTAGGCCGCCTGAAGCTCGGCCCCATGCTGCTTCAGCATATTATTGTAGTTGCGCACCGTGCCGAGCTGGGGCGCGAACTGGCATTGCAGCGCCGCGACGTTAAGCCCCGCGCGCATCGTCCAGAGCAAGCCTGCCGCCAGTTCCTTGGGCTGTGCGCCGGGCATGGGCAGCATGATCCCGGGCTCAAGGCCCGTCACGGGCGCGCCGGCGATCGAAGGCTGCTTCCAATAAAGATAAGCCGGGGCAGGGGCGGCGAGGCCCAGAAGCGCCGTTACGCTCAGGCCCAATCCCAAAATGCGGCTATTTGCGCCGCGCATACGCATCCTCATGATCCATACTTTAGGCATGTTCGGGAGAGGGGGGAAGCGCCGGTTGCCCCGCCGGGCCAACTGCCGGGCGCATTCGGGCGTTGGGAGGCTGATCTGGATTAGACGATCGCCATTGCGAGGAGCAAAGCAACGAAGCGATCCCGCTCCGCCAGTGCAGGCCTGGATCGCTTCGTTCCGCGCGCAATGGGGTAATTTGCCTTTAGTGGCGATGCTCGCGGCGAAGCATGTAGCGACCGTGATCGAACGGCTCGAACAGTCCGGAGATAGCCGGATGGTCGATCGGCTCCTCGCTTTCGTCGCGCTCCAGGTTCTGCTGGCTGACATAGGCGATGTAGCTGCTCTCCGCATTCTCGGCGAGCAGATGGTAGAAAGGCTGATCGCGCGAGGGGCGCACGTCCTCGGGAATCGCCGCATACCATTCTTCGCTGTTGGCGAAGACCGGATCGATATCGAAGATCACGCCGCGAAAGGCGAACAGGCGGTGGCGCACCACGTCGCCGATGGTGAAGCGCGCTTCCGAGATAGGGGGAAGAGCTTCGCGGCCGGTCGGCGGAATGTGGGAAGTGCGGGAAGGAATCATGCCTATAATCTAATGTCGCTGCTTTCCTGTGCAACCCGGCTTGGCAAGCGCGGTTCCGTGCGTTAGGAGCGCCCCTCCTTCGACCGGGACCCTCATGCGGAGAGGTGGCTGAGAGGTCGAAAGCACCGCACTCGAAATGCGGCGTGCGGGCAACCGTACCGTGGGTTCGAATCCCACCCTCTCCGCCAAGGGACGCCGGGTTAGCCGGGCGCTCCCCCTTTCTCGACGCGATCGACCAGGCCATCCTTGAAATGGACGATCTTGCGCGCATAGGCGGCCATGTCGGGCTCATGCGTGACGAGCAGCACGGTCAGCCCGGTCTGGGCATTGAGTTCGGTCAGCAGCTCCATGATCTCGACCGATCGCTCGGAATCGAGATTGCCCGTGGGTTCGTCCGCCAGCAGCACGTCGGGTTGGGTGACGAGCGCGCGCGCGATCGCGACGCGTTGCTGCTGGCCGCCGGAAAGCTCGCTCGGATTGTGATCCGCCCACGGGGCGAGGCCGACCTTGTCGAGCGCGGCCATTGCTTGTTCGCGCCGGGTGTGCCGATCCTCGCCGCGATAGAGGAGCGGGAGCTCGACATTCTCGACCGCGGTGGTGCGCGCGAGCAGGTTGAAGCCCTGAAAGACGAAGCCGAGATAGCGCCGCCGCAGGAGTGATCGCTGGTCGCGGTCCAGCCCTTCGACATGCACGCCCCGGAACAAATAAGTGCCGGAGGTGGGGACATCGAGGCAGCCGAGGATGTTCATCGTGGTGGACTTGCCCGATCCCGACGCTCCCATGATCGCGACGAAGTCGCCGGGCACGATATCGAGGTCGATGCCCTTGAGCGCCTGGAAAGCGGCGGGCCCCTCCCCGAATCGCTTCGTGATACCGCGTAGCGAGATGAGCGGTTCGTCCACGCTTACTTGCCCGGACCCGCCAGCTGGCCGGTGATGACCTGGAGGCCGGGATGAACGCCCGCGCCACGCACCTCGGTCAGGCTGCCGTTGCTGTGGCCGACGGTCACCATGATCGGCTTGGGGCTGCCGTCGGCGCCGACGACCCAGAGCTGCTGCCGTGCCCCGCGCGAGACGTCGACATTCTTCTGATCCTGGGGCGGGCCGCCGAAGATGCCTTTCTTCTCGGGTGGGGAGGGCGGTGCGAAGCGCAGTGACGCGTTGGGCACCAGCAGCACGTTCTTGACCGAATCCGTGACGATATTCGCAGTCGCAGTCATGCCCGGCTTGAGCAGCAATTTGGGATTCGAGACGGTCAGTTCGGCGGTATAGGCGACCACCGTCGTGGTAGTGGTCGGTGCGGTGCCCGCGCTGTTGACGGTGGGCGTGGCATTCGCGCCGAGATCGACGCGCGTGACGGTCGCCGGAAAGGTCTGGTTGGGATAGGCGTCGACGCTGAAGCTGGCGGGCTCGCCCTCGTGGAGCTCGCCAACGTCGGCTTCATCCACCTTCACCTGCAGCTTCATCTTCGAGAGATCTTCCGCGATCGTGAACAGGGTGGCGACATTGAAGGATGCGGCCACCGTCTGCCCAGGCTCGACCTGACGCGACAGTACCACGCCGGTCACCGGCGCATAGATCGTGCCCTTGGACAGGCTGGTCTGGTTGGTCGATACGTTCGCGCGGGCCTGTGCTACCTGCGCTTCGGCCTGAAGCAGGTTGGCGGCAGCGCGCGCATAATCCGCACGCGCCGTGTCGAGCTCGGTCTGCGACGGTACCTTGCCCCCGGAGAGCTTGTACACCTGTTCCTGCCGCGCGAGCGTGGCCTTGGTCTGGGCAAGCGTCGCGCGGTTTTGCGCGACCGTGGCCAACGCCGCCTGCAATGTCGCCTGGCTCTGCACCAGCGCGTCGCGCAGCCGGGACAAATCCAATTGGGCGAGCGGCTGCCCTTTTACGACCCGGTCGTTATTGTGGACATAGACCTTGTCGATCAGCCCGGATTCCTCCGAACCGACATTGACCTGAACCGTCGGTGCGAGATTGCCCGTCGCGGTGACGGTGACGGTCAGATCATGTCGCTCGACCGGCGTGGTCGCATAGTGGACGGGCGGTGCCGGCCGGAAGCAGCGCGACAGCAAAAGCAGCACGATCAGCAGCGGCACACCGATGAAGACCCACTTGCGCCAGCGCCGCCAGCGCGAGCGCGGCGGTTGGCCGAGGAATTGCTCGATATCGGTGGCGTCGTTCATGAAGCGGTCCCCGCAATGATCGTCTCGGGCTGCCAACCGCCGCCGAGCGCGAGATAGAGTTGAACAAGCGCAAGCGCCTGATCTGCCTGAGCCGCGGCGAGCTGATCGCGCGCGGACAGCAGCGACTGTTCGCTTTGGAGCAAGGTGAGGAAGTCGATCAGGCCCGAGCGATATTGACTGCGCGAGTAGATCGCCGCGTTGTTGGCGGCGTCGAGCGCGATCGCCAATTCCGCCTGCCGCGCCTTGGCTGCCCGCAGCGACTGGATGGCGTTCTCCACATCCTCCAGCCCCGACAATATCGTCTGCCGATAAGTTGCTAGCGCGAGGTCTGCGCCTGCACGCGCGGACCGTATCTGGGAGCTTCTTTTTCCCGCGTCGAAGATGGCCTGCGTCAGGCCGGCGAAGAAGCTGCCGGTCAGCAGATCGCCGAGCTTTCCGACCGTCGCGGCATTCGTGTTGATGTTGCCGCTGATCGACAAGGCCGGGAACAGGGCTGCTTTGGCGACGCCGATGCGCGCGGTCGCGGCCGCGAGCTGGCGTTCGGCGCTGCGCACGTCGGGCCGGTTTCGCAATGTGTCCGCCGGAATCCCCACGGCGATCGTATCGGGGCCGTGCGGGATCGGTTGTGTAGCCTCCATCTGCGCGCGTAGCGCGCCAGGCGCCTGACCGGTCAGCACGCCCAGCCGGTTGACCGCCTGGAGATAGGAGGTTTCGAGCGCGGGAATGCTGGCGGCGGTCTGGGCGCGTTGCGCGCGCGCCTGTTCCGCATCCAGCCCCGAGACCAATCCGGCCTGGACGCGCCAGCCTGCGATCTGAAGATTGTCGTCCTGCGTGCGTAATGTGCTGCGCGCGATCTCCAAGCGGGTCTGCGCGAGCCGCGCGTCGATATAGTTGGTCGCGACCTCACCCGCGATCGAGGTGCGCACGCCTTCAAGGTCGAAGCGCGCTGCCGCCTCGTCCGCGCGCGCGGCCTGGAGGCCGCGCGTGAGGCCGCCGAAAATGTCGAGCTGCCAGGATGCGTCGAGACCGAGCGACAGCTGGGTGCTGCCGGAATTGCCGCCCGTGGTGACGACCGTGTCGCCCACGATCAGCGAGGAGGAGCCGCCATGCGTGAAATTGCGCGTCGCGCCGGCCGAACCGGTCAGCGTCGGCAGCAGATCGCCGTGCGCCTGGACGAGCGCCTCGCGCGCCTGGGCGAGCCGCGCGACCGATTGTGCGATCTGAAGGTTGGAAGCCGTCGCACGCGCGATCAGATCGGTCAGCATCGGATCGTCGAACTGACGCCACCATGCGGACAGATTGTCGCCCGCCGCGGGGGCGGCAGAAGCCGGTGGCGCGGTGACGGGCGGCGCGGTGACGGGCGGCGCGTAGCTGGCTGGAACCCCCAGATTGCCGGGCGCGGACGGATGATAGTCCGGGCCGACCGCGCAGCCCGTGAGAAGCAGCGCACTCATCGTGATCACGGCGCCCTTATTCATGGCGTAGTGCATCGATCGGGTTGAGCGCGGCTGCGCGTTGCGCCGGAACATAGCCGAAGACGATCCCCAGGAAGGAAGAGAAGAGCAGGCTGCCGAGATTGATCAGCGGATCGAACACGAAATCCACCGCCATGATATGCGTCAGCAACAACGAGAGTCCGAAGGCGAGCCCGATCCCGATCGCGCCGCCGAGCGAGCACAGCACCACTGCCTCGGTCAGGAACTGGAGCCGCACCTCACGCGCGAGCGCGCCGATCGCGAGGCGAATGCCGATCTCGCGTGTCCGCTCCGTGACGGAGACGAGCATGATGTTGACGATGCCGATCCCGCCCACGACCAATGAGATGGACGCGATCGCCGCGACCAGACCGGTCATGACCCGGAGCGTGCCCGATACCGTGTCCGAAATCTGCTTCATGTCGATCAGGCGGAAATCATCTTCCTGCCCGGGCGCGATATGCCGCCGCTCGCGCATCAGCCGGCTGAGATCCGCGCTCACGGCGGTATTGTCGTAGGCCGGGTTCACCCCGATCACGATCCAGTAGATGTTGGTCGTTCCGATGATCTGGCGCTGCACCGCGCGCGCCGGCATCAGCACGGTATCATCCTGATCGCTGCCCGGGCCGCCCTGACCACGTTCCTTGAGCACGCCGATCACCGGGCAGGTAATTTTGCCGACGCGCAACTCGCGGCCGATCGGGTCGACGTTGGCGAACAAATTCTTGCGGACGGTTTCGCCGATGATGCACACGCTCTTGCCGGCTGCTTCCTCCTCGGCGGTGAATACCCGCCCCGAGGTCAACGTCATCGCCTGGATCGCGATTCCGTCCTTGGTCGTACCGGTGATATTGGTCTGCCAATTGATGCCGTCGGCGGTGGCGGTGGTGCTTGCATTGACCTGACCGGCCACCGCATCGATCCCGCCAATCTGTTCGCGGATCGCATCGACATCCTCGCGCGTGAAGTTGCGCGGGGCGCCGCCGCCCGCCTGGCGTGCCTGGGCGTTGGTTACCACCATGAGGGTGTTCGCTCCGAGCTGCGCGATCTGTGCGCGCACGGATGCGGTCACGCCGTTACCGACCGTCACCATCGTGATCACCGCGGCAACGCCGATCACGATGCCAAGCACGGTCAGGATCGAACGGAGGAGGTGACGGCGAATCTCGCGAAGAGCCAGAAGAAGAGAAGCACCAAGCATTATTCGGTGACCTACCCGATCTGTTCGTCACCGTAACGACCAATTATCTTCAAGATGGATGGCTTTTTCGGCGGCCCTGCTATCTCGTTGATCACGGCCTTGTCCCCCGGTCCAGGCGTTATGGATCAGGCATATACGACATATGTAGATTTGATAGTCAAGCGGCCGGAGATTGTTTTCGCATTATGTTCGATCGAGCCAGCTTACCGGGTGTACCAGCCGTGCCGATCGACCGCGCCGTAATTCCACCAAAGACCCAGCAAGGCGGCCGAGGCGCCCGCAGTGAGCCAGCCTAGATCTTGCTGTGCGAGCCAGACGGCGAGGAGTACGCTCGCGAGTAAACCGAGCGCACAACTGGCGAGGAAGGGGGGCAGGCCAAGATACCAGCGCCACGACCCGCGCCGTTGATAAGAGAGAATCTCCTTGATGCAGTATGTTGCGATGCAGCCGGCTATCCCGGCAATCGCCTGCGCGACGCTAAGCCCAAGATCGAACAGCTCGCCGCAGAGCCACAGGCACGAGACGTGCACTATCAGCGCGATTACCCCGATCGGGCCGTAGGAAAGGAAGCGCGAGAGCTGATCGTGCGTGCGGCGGAGGCCGTCACTTGAGGCCCGGTGCGGGTTCAGACCGTCGATCAGGCCATCTTCGATTTGGCGGCTTATGCGAAGGGGATCGAGGGCGATCCTTTCCCATTGTGCTTCGGCCAGCCCCGCGCCGATCCGCGCGGCCCGCTCGTTGATATTGCCCCTTTGGTTGAAGTTCAGGGCCGTCATCCAATCCTCGTGCCGGACGCCGCCGGTAAAGCGTCTTGTAGGAACCGGTTGGACGGCCGCGCGCTCGCTTGCACGGCGGCCGTCCGCTGCGATCGACGGATCAGGCCCGCGAAACCCTTGAAATATTTTGCACGCCAAGGCTCGAGCAGGGGAGCTCCGTCTAATTGATCAATGTCCGCGACGCATGGGGAGGCGGGGAACGGGCGGTCGACGATACGGACGGTTGGCCCGCTGGAACGAAGCGGCTAGACCGCGCGCATGTCACGTCTCCGCTGCGGCCGACGATAAGCCTTATGTCAGATACAGGCTTGCAGGCTGTCTTCTTCGCCAACCGCGACCGGCTGTTGCGTTTCCTTGCCGCGCACGGTGCCGGCGATGCGGCGGAGGATATTTTGCAGGAATTGTGGATCAAGATATCGACCAGCGCGCCGGGGCCGGTCGCGCAGCCTTTGTCCTATCTCTATCGTGCAGCCAACAATCTGATGCTGGATCGCTATCGCTCGGCCCGTCAGGCGACCAAGCGCGATGCGGAGTGGAGCGGGGCCGAGACCGATGGTGCCGATCGCGCCCAGGATCCGGTTGGCGAACGCCCTCTGATAGCGCGCGAGCACCTGCGTATCGTGCAGCAGGAACTGGACAGTCTGGGCGAGCGTGTCGCCTTTGCGTTCCGGCGCCATCGCATCGACGGCGTGCCGCAAAAGCTGATCGCGCGCGAGCTGGGCGTAAGCTTGAGCACGGTCGAAGCCGATCTGCGCAAGGCCTATCGCACGCTGATCGCAGTGAGGAGGCGGCTGGATGAGGCTTGAGGCCGATGTCTCCGTCCTGAGGGCCAGAACATGGCGATAAATCAGGACCAGCACGCGATCGAGGACCAGGCCCTGGCTTGGGTCGTGCATCTGCGCGACGCGAGCTTCGAGGATTGGGAGGCATTCGAGGCTTGGCTTGGCGCGAGCCCGGCCCATGCCGAGGCTTATCACCGGCTTGCGCTGAAGGATCAGGATCTGGACGATGTCCTGCCCGCTTTGGTGCCGGCACCCGCCATACAGCCTGAACCCCGCGCGGGTCGCCGCTGGAAATGGCCCGCGATCGGTGTGGCGGCGGCCGCGCTGCTGGTCGGGGTGGTTTCAGTACGGATGTCGGTCGATGCGCCTGAACATTATCAGATTGCGACGCGCGCGGGCGAGCGGCGCGCGCTGACGCTGGCGGGCGGGACAAATATCTTGCTCAATGGGGGATCGATCGTCACGCTCGATCGCAAGAACCCGCGCTTCGCCGAACTGAAGCAGGGTGAGGCTTTGTTCACGGTGACGCATGACGCGGCTAATCCGTTCGCGGTCCAGGTCGGGCAGAATCAACTGCTCGATGTCGGCACCCGTTTCGATGTGGTGAGAACCAAAAGCGAAATGCGCGTCGCAGTCGCGGAGGGTGCGGTGATCTATAACCCGGCCTCCCAGAAATTGATGCTGGGCCAAGGCGATCTGCTGCGTGTCGCAGTTGGCGGAACGGTCGCGATACGCAGCCGGGTCGCGCCCGAGCAGGTCGGCGCGTGGCGCGAGGGCCGGTTCGTCTATGCGGGCGAGACACTGGCGCGCGTCGCCGAGGATCTGTCGCGCTATTCAGGTGCCCGGGTCGACGTCAGCCCCGATCTTGCCGGCCAGCCTTTCCGTGGGGTGATCTCGATTGCCGATCCGTCGCGGCTTGAGGACTTGGGACCGCTCTTCCGTGCGCGCGTTCAGCGCCGGGGCGACGGCTGGCTGATCTCGCGCCGTTGACGTGCTGAAGCCGCTTCTCCTCGCGGGGCTCGCGGCGGCCGTGTTGGTGCCTGGGCAAGCCGCCGCGCACGCAATCTCGACCCCGGCAGGCAGTCTTCAGGCCGGGCTCGCCGCGCTTTCGGGCCAGACTGGAATCAGCGTTGCGGTCGACGATCCCGCGCTCTGGGATCGGCCGGTGCGGGCGATCCAGGGGCAGATGGCGCCCGAGCAGGCCTTGCGCGCTTTGCTGCGGGAGGTGGGCGCAAGGCCGGTGCGGATCGGCCCGCAGGCGTGGCGCGCGGTGCGGGACTTCCGCAAGCCGGTGGTCCGACCTACGCCTGCGGCCGACCCCGATGCCCTGGAGGATACCGATCAGGTCGTGGTGACCGGCAGCAAGCGCGATCTGCGGTTGCGCGACTATCCGGGCACGGTCGAATTGCTCGACGGGACCCGCATGATCACCGGCGGCGAGCGCGGCACGGATTCGATCGTCGCGCGGCTCGCCAGCCTGACTTCGACCTATCTGGGCGCGGGCCGCAACAAGCTGTTCATCCGGGGCATTGCGGATTCCAGTTTCACCGGCCCGACACAGGGCACGGTCGGCCAATATCTCGGCGATCTCCGCCTGACGTACAACGCGCCCGATCCCGATCTGCGACTCTACGATATCCAATCGGTCGAGGTTCTCGAAGGGCCGCAGGGCACGCTCTACGGTGCGGGTTCCCTGGGCGGGATCGTGCGGATCGTACCCCGTGCGCCGGAACCGGGCGTGCTGGCTGGCTTCCTCTCGGGCGGCGTCGCCGCAACCAAGCATGGTGCCCCGGGCGGGGATCTGGGCGGTTGGGCAAACCTGCCGGTCGGTAGGACGGCCGCACTGCGGCTGGTCGGCTACGGAATCGACGAAGGCGGCTATATCGACGACGTGCTGCGCGGGAAGCGCGATATCAACCGCGCCACCGTCAGCGGCGGCCGCGCGGCCCTGCTGCTTCAACCCGCGCCCGACTGGCGCGTGCAGCTTGGCGGAGTCATGCAGCGCAACCACGGGCGCGACAGCCAATATGCCGATCCCGATTTGCCGCCGCTCGAACGCGCGAGCCCAACCGATGGCGGTTTCGATGCCAATTATCGGCTCGCCAGTCTGGTGGTCGAACACAAGGGCACGGACGTGGATTTTCTCTCCTCGTCCGGCTTGGTGCGTCATCACCTGACCGAGCAATATGACGCGACGCTCGACGAGAATAATCCGCGCCTCTTCGTGCAGCGCAACCACACCAACATGTTCAGCAGCGAGAACCGGCTATGGCGCCCGCTGCACGACGGCTATGGCTGGGTGCTGGGCGCGAGCTTTACGCACAACCGCACCACGCTCGACCGCGCACTGGGGCCGGTCGATGCGCCCGTGCCCACAACCGGCGTCACCAATGCGATCAGCGAGCTCACGGGTTTCGCCGAGGGCAGCGTCGAGCAAGGCATATTTACGCTCACCGCCGGGCTGCGCTTCACCCATGACCGGTTGAGCGGATCGGCCGAGGGCCTGAACCAGCCGATGCTGATCAAGTTGGATCAGCAGGGCGTGATCGCCAAGAGATCGGAGCAGGCCGTGCTCCCTTCGGCCTCGGCCATGGTGCGGCTGTCGCCGGCCTTGCTTGCCTTTGTGCGCTACCAGGAAGGGTTACGTCCGGGCGGCCTCGCGATCGAGGCGGAGCTGGTGCGGCGCTTCCATAGCGATCATGTCCGTTCGATCGAGACGGGATTGCGCTTCGGCGGGAGCACACATGACTGGATCGGCGGCGCGCTCAGCCTGTCCTATGCGCGCTGGTCCAACATCCAGGCTGACTATACCGACGCGGACGGTCTGCCGAGCACCAGCAATATCGGCAATGGCCGCATCTATTCGTTGAGCGGATCGCTGCGCGTGAAGCCGGGACGCGGCCTCGCGCTGGAATTGTCGGGCACCTTCAACGACAGCAAGGTTACCGATCCTTCGCCCGCTTTTCTCCAGTCGCTGGTCAACGCGACCGCGGTTTTCAATCCGATGCAGGCGGTTGCGATCAGCCTCGAGCGGTTAGGCCGCATTCCGAATGTCGCCCGCTTCACCGGCCGTGCCGGGATTCGTTACGAAAGGCCGCTGAGCAAGGCGGTCGATTTCAGCCTCGATGGCTGGACGCGCTATGTCGGCAGGTCGCGATTGGGCGTGGGGCCTGTGCTGGGGGGTGAACAAGGCGAATATCTCGATACGGGGCTGACGATGCGCTTCGCGACGCGGCCGGTGGGCGTGACGATCGGTATCACCAACCTGTTCGATACGGTCGGCAATCGCTTCGCGCTTGGCACACCGTTCGCGCGCGATTTTCGGCAAGTGACGCCGCTCCGTCCGCGCACGATCCGGATCGGCATCGATCACGCTTTCTAAAAGGCTTTGCTCGCCGAAAAGATGAGGGCCGGCCCGCCGCTTCTTACCAGCCCGTAGAAGCTGCGCCTCTCCGATCCGCTTGCCAGCGCCAGTTCGAAAGTGAGTTTCCGGACGTCGGCCGAAACGCCGATGCGCCAATCCTGTGTGCGCGTGCCGGCGGCTTCGTGGCTGCCGTCGAGCTGGAACAGCATGCCGACATGCGCGGACAGGCGTAGCCGGGGCGCGAGCGCGGTCGTACCGTCCACGTCGGTATAGAAGGTCGACACGCCGTGCTGGAAATAATTGGGCGAATAATGGACGTGCGCCTGGACGTGATTGGTGATCAGGCCGGCATAGATTTCGGTAAACACCGCCTGCCGCCCATAGATGCGATAGCCCGTATATTCGGCATGGACGACGCCCGCATCCAGCGTGGGGCCGTTCTTGAGCCTGAGGGCATAGCCGGCATTGCCTTCGAAGCGCGTCCGTTCCAGGCCGTCGGAAGGATTTCCCGCCAACATCACCGATCCCTCGACATAAGGTCCGGCGGCATCGTCATAGGATAAGGAAAAGGTCGCGGCGGGATAGCCATCGCTCACCGAATAGCCGCGAAAGCGATCCTGGCTGGCGAGCGTCAGGGTTGCGCCCACCTCCGCCGAGGCGGGGGCCGTGAAGAGGATCAGGATCGAACCGAGCAGAAGGCGCGAACGCCCGCTCAGTCTAGCGACGCTCATCCGCTGCAACCCGATGCGCGTCCGCGCAATCGCAGCTGCACATATGGGTCGCCGCCGTCAGGGAAGCGCACGCATCCAGACTCCCTCCACGCGCGCGGACCAGCGCATCCGCGCCTGCCGGCTGCCGCTCGTTCATCAACGCCAACAGGCCGCTGACGTGCGCAGCGGCATAGGAGGTTCCGTCCACCAGCGTCCAGCCTCCTCCCGGACTGGTGGTCGGTATGTCGTGCCCGGGCGCGAGAAAGACGCGCTGCGGTACCGCGTTCAAGCCTGTATCGGCGACCGCGATCACGCCGGGTTGCGACGCCGGAAAGCCGCCATCGGCGGCAGCTGGGTCGAACGCGGCGACCACCCTCTGGCCGCGCGCGAGGCCGATATCGACCAGCCGGCCGAGCAGCAAGTCGCGCGGTCCGCTCAGGCTCATGTTGATCACGCGGGCATGATGATCGATCGCATATTGCAGCGCCTTGGCGAGGCTCAGTGTGTCGCACACGGTTGCGGCCGCGCTTTGCTGCCAGCAGGCGCGCAGCCCCATCAGCCGGGCACGCGGGGCGATGCCGACGATCCCACCATTGCCCACCCGCGCGGCGATCACGCCCGCCACGGCGGTACCATGCCGCTCGGGCGTGCTGCCGTGGCCGCCGACGAAATCCTGGGCAAGCGCGACCTGGCCGTTCAGGTCCGGATGCGTGGCGTCGATGCGGCTGTCGATCACCGCGACGCTTACCCCACGCCCGGTGGCGACATGATGGAGCTCGCTCAGATGCCATTGTGCGGTCGCGGGCTGGGTGGGTGCGAGGGGATCGCCCGTCGGTGCCGAAGACTGCGCGTGATAGAGCTGGAGCGGTTGCGACCAGGAGACGTCCTCATCGTGCGAAACCTGCGCGACCGCCGCCTCGGGGCTGAGCCCTTCGGGCAAGCGCATCACGAAACAATCGACGCCCAGCATCGGCATCGGCCAGTTGTCTACCAGCGTGAAGCCATGCCGCTTGGCGATCTTCGCGGCGATGCGGTTGCGCGCGCTCTGGGTCGAAGCCGCGCCATAGCTGCCCGAATAGGCTGCACCGGGCCGATAATGGTCGGGCGGCATCTTCAGCATCACCAATATCTGGCGGCTGGTGTCGGGCGCATCCGCTGCAAGGGCGGGTGCAGCGGGCGCGAAGATCGCCAACGCCGCCAGCCAGAACCCCAGCAAGGACTTCACGAATTTCACTTGAGCGCCGCCGCATCGAGCGGTTCGGCCAGCACCACGACCGCGTCGCCGCGCAGCCGATCGAGCGCATGGGCGCGCTCCGACACCGGGATGCGCAGCACATAAGCGTTGGCCGCGGTCGGGCCATCGACCAGCCGCGCGTCATTATTCTTGAGCAGACGGCTGATGTCGCTTTCGCGTGCGTCTGGACGGAACACGACGATCGCGTTGCCACCGACCGCTGCGGGCGCCGATCCGAGCGCATGATAAGGTGCCATAGGGGCTTCGGCCCGCAGCGTGACCGTGACGGCCGCCGCAAGCAACGCGGCCTGTGCCGCGATCAGAGTGCCGATCCGGCGTATGGTAAAGCGACGGCGCAGCGGCTGCGGTGCGGGCACGAACGACGCCTGTTGCGCGGCATTGTCGAGCCGATCGCGCATCGCCGCCCAACCGATTCCGGTTGCGATCGGCAGTTCGGCGACCTCGCTCGCCAGCGCGCGCTCGGCGGCGAGCTCGCGGCTGCATTCTTCGCAGGCCGCGAGATGCGTTTCCACCCGCGCCTGCTCTTCCGGCTCGAGCCGGCCGGTGATGAGCCAGGGCATCAAATCCCGCGTCTCGCGGTGCGGATCATTGGTGAAGGGAAGAATACGGCCCATTGTCACAACCAATCTGCCAGTTCGCCGTCCATCAGCCGCCGCAAATGGCGCCGGGCATGGAACATGCGCGTTTTTACCGTGTCGACCGGGCAATCCATGATCGTTGCGATCTCGCGATAGCCCATTTCGTGGAAGTAAGTGAGGTCGACCACCGTGCGATGGTCGGCCGACAATTTTCCGATCGCCGCCATCAGCGCCTCTTGGGTACGCTGACGGCCGAACGGCGCGTCGGGCGTGTCGCCATCGCTTGGCCGCAGCTCGGCGTCGCGATCCTCGATCGCTTCGTCCAGGCGGCGCAGCGCCTTCATGGCCTTGCGGTAAGCGATGGCGAAGATCCAGGTCGAAAGCTTGCTCGCGCCGCGGAACGTGTCCGACCGCTCCCACACCACGAACAAGGTGTCGTTCAGCACTTCCTCGACCAGCGGCGGCCGATGAAGCAGATTCAAAAGGAACCGGGCAAGTCTGGGATGATAGAGGCGATACAGGGCTTCGAAGGCATCGCGTTCGCGTGCGCACACCCCTGCGAACAAGCGCAAGTCTTCCGGCGTGGCGACGCTCGCGTTTTCCCCCGTCTGCCTGTGCGCGACGCTGCCGTCACTCAAGGCCCATGCTCCTTTCTTGCCCCTTAGTGCGCCCTGGATGCGCCATGGTTCAAGCGGCGCCCGCCAAGGGAGATCAGGCAAGGCGGCAAAATATTCGGCGCCAGCATAGAACCGGCCGCTTCTTCCCCGGAACAAAGGCCTTGCGTGCTGTGCCGCACGACCGTCCTTCACCGGCGTTGCTCCCCAAGGGCGCCGGAGCAGGGGAGGACGGTGCCGCCCCGCCCGCGAGACGAAAAGCCATGGAGATTCTTATGCGCCGTTCCATCCTCTTCAGCGCCCTCCTGGCGGTCTTCGCGAGCGGGACGGCCGTAGCCCAGAACGAACCGCAGGCGCTCACGGTCGAGCTGTCCAACTTCAAATTCACGCCCGCCACGATCACGCTGACGCATGGGCGACCTTACGTGATCCATTTCGTCAACAGCGCGTCGGGCGGGCATGATTATGTCGCCAAGGACTTCTTCGCTGCCGCGACGATCGCGCCTGAGGATCGTGCCAAGATCAAGAATGGCGAGATCGAGTTGAGCGGCCGCGAATCCGCCGACATCCATCTCGTCGCCAACATGCCGGGCACCTATAAGAGCCATTGCTCGCACTTCATGCACAGCAGCTTCGGCATGACCGGCCAGGTCGTCGTCCAGTAAGCGACACCGAATGGCCGCCGGGGTGGCATTCAGCGAGAATCGGCAAGCCAGGCTGGCGGAGTCGCTCGTCGCGGCTGCCGGGCTGGCCTTGATCCTGTTCGCGGCGATTGCGGACCGCGCATGGCTGGATCGTCACCTTCTGCCCCACATGTTCCTGCAACGCAGCGAGCAGATCTTGTGGTGGATGGTAGAGCGCACGCTTGCGGTGGTCCTAGGATTGGCGTTGCTGTTGCCGGTTCGAGCCTATGTGGGGCGCGGTTTCCGGATGGGACGGGGCCGCGAAATGACCGTCAATGGCTTCGCTTTGCTTTTCGCGATCGTCGCGGCCCTCGCTGTCAGCGAATTCGCGCTACGGACGGGAAATTGGGGGCGGATCGAACGCTGGATCCAGAGCGAAGAGCCACTGCGCCGCGCGGATTCCCGGCTTGGCTGGGTCAATATTCCGGATCGCGTCGGAATCGATCATTTTGGGGGGCGCACGATCAGCTATGCGATCGATCGCGACGGCCGGCGCGTTGCCGGTTTCAGCCGCGCGATCGATCCGCGCCGCCCGTCGATCCTGTTCGTCGAGGAATCGATGATGTTCGGATTCAGGCTCAACTGGCCCGAAACCGCCGCTGCCCGTATCGAGCGCGCCACCGGCCTGCAGAGCGTCAATCTCTCGGTCAACGGATATGGGACCGATCAGGAGCTGATGCGGCTACAGGACGAACTGCCGCGTTTCGCGCATCCGACGGCAGTGGTGGCATTGTTCGCGCCGACGCTGCTCGAACGCAGCCTCGACACGCATCGCCCTCATCTCGATGCAGCGCTGCGATGGCATCCGGCGCGGCCGGCCTGGCGACTGGAAAGGGTGATGAAGAACGTCTTGCTCTATCATTCCACGTCCAGGATCGACGCCGGTTTGGCCATGACGCATGCCACATTGGCCGCAATCGTGGCCGATGCGCGCGCGGGGGGCGCCAGGCCGATCATCCTTATTCCCGAATTCGGGCCGGAACTGCCGGTCGAGCGCTCGCTGCGCGAGCGCGCGGTCGGGGATCTGCCCTTTGTTCGGGTCCAGCTCGATCCCAGCTGGTCGATCCCCGGCGATGGCCATCCCGATGCCCGCGCGAATGCCGCCATGAGCCAGGCAGTGGTGGCGGTGCTGAAAGGCGCGCGTTCGTGATCGATCTCGCGACACGTTGCCGCGACGAGGAGCAGATGGATTCGCTCGAACTCGACGCCGCGGAATATGCGGAGGTCCTGCACGGGCTCGCACGGGTCAATCGCTGGACCTTCACCGCACATCCCTTGTTCGCTTATCTCGATACGGCGGCAAAGGATCTGGTGCGCTTTCGTTTGCTGGACGTCGGTTTCGGCGAGGGCGACCTGCTGCGCCGTGTCGCCGTTTGGGCCAAGCGACGCAGCATTTCGGTCTCTTTGGTGGGAGTCGACATCAATCCGCGTAGCGCCGGCATCGCCCGCGCCCTGACCCCGCGCGACCTGCCGATCGAATATCTGACGGGCGATGCGCGGGAACTGCCAGGGACGTTCGACTTCATCGTCAGCAGTCAGGTCACACATCATATGACCGACCAGCAGCTTCACGATTTCCTGCATTTCATGGAGGAACGCGCGCTGCGCGGCTGGCTGATCAGCGATTTACGCCGGGCGGCCTTCGCTTATTATGGCTTTCCCTTGCTCGCGCGGCTGATGCGGGTGCATCGGATCGTGCGTGAGGATGGGCAGCTTTCGATCGCGCGCTCCTTCCGCAAGCAGGATTGGAGCAAGATCCTGAACGAGGCGGCTCTGCCGCCTGACGGGATCAGGCTGGTGAACCGTTTTCCCGCCCGGCTTTCGGTCGAGCGGATCAAGGCCTAGGCCGCGATCCGGGTTGCGGTGGCGCCCCAGGCCAATATCTGCGGCCTGACGCTCAGCATTCGCGCGATCGGACGCGACCAAGTCGGGCTTTCCGCGATCGCGCGCAACAGCTCGGCGCAGATGAGCGGCCGGCGCGCGCGGCGCGCGAAATCGCGCTGATAGATAGGCGCCGCTGCGGGCCCACCCTCCAGCAAAGCCTTGGCGGCGGCGGTCGCGCTGGCGATGGCGATGCCGATGCCATCGCCCGCCAGGCTGGCAATCACCGCCGCCTGGTCGCCGACACGGAACAGTCCGGGAAGGGTCTGGGTCGCGCGCCAGCCATAAGGGATGCGCGCGATGCTGCTCCATCCGCCCAGCGGTGTGCCTGCGGCGATACGCTGGGCCAGCAGGGGTGCTTCCGCGGCCACAATAGCGAGCAGTCGATCGGCCGATCCGCCCGCATCGCGCAAGCGTTGCGAGGCGACCGACAGACAGAGATTGAGCGTGCCGTCCTCCTGCAGGACCAGGCCGGCATAGCCGTCCGCGAACAGGTGCAGTTCGATCAGGCCGGCCAGGTCTGTCGCGCAGGCAGGGCTCGGCTTGAGTGCCATGCGTAGACCCACTTTGGCGCTGCCATGCGCCGAGTCACCCGGTCGCTCCACGCCGCGAAGGTTGAGCTTGCCCGTGGCAAGGATGATCGCGTCCGCCGCGACATTGCTCCCGTCGGCGAAGCTTATCGTGCGCGTGCCGGTGAGCGACCTTGCGCCGCGTCCGAATTCGATCGTGGCGCCAGCATCGCGGGCTGCCGCCAGCAAAACCGCATCGAGCTTGCGGCGCGACAGGCCGATTGCGGGGAAGGGCAGGTCCGCCTCCAGGCGGCGTTGCCCGACCTGGAAACGCATTCGGCGCACCGGGTGGCCGCCAAGCGCATCCGTATCGATTCCTGCCTGGCGGAGCAGTCCAAGCGCGTCCGCGCTCACGAAACCGCCGCACACGGGATCGTGTCCCTCGTGATTCTTCTCGACCAGCAGCGTGCGCATGCCGCCCAGCGCGAGCCGCATCGCGGCGACGGACCCGGCCGGGCCGCCGCCGATCACCAAAGCTTCGGGTTTCATGCGGCGCGGCTGAAATTGAAGCCTTCGGCGGCGAGCCCGGGCCCGAAGGCGAGCGCCACGCCGTCGCGTTTATCGTCGCCGTCCATGATGTCCTCCATCACGAACATGAGCGTTGCCGACGACATGTTGCCGAACCGATCGAGCACGCCGCGCGATGCGTCGAGCGCGGTGCCGGGCAGATCCAGCGCACCCTCGACCGCATCGAGGATCGAGCGGCCGCCGGCATGGACCGCCCAGGTGACCTCATCGGCCGTGCATTGATGCAGAATCTCTTGCCGCAAGCCGGGATCTTGCAGCGCCTGCGCGATCCGGCCAGGGACCTTGCCCGACAAATGCATCTCGAAGCCGGAATCGCCGATATGCCACTGGATCAATTCGCCACTGTCCGGAAGCGTCGCTGCGAAGAAACGATCCATCGCGACTCCGCCTTCCTCCGCGCTGACGATCGCGGCGGCGGCACCATCGGCGAATTGGAGCATCGCGAGCATCGGCTCGATCTCCGCGGTCTCGACAAGGTGGAGCGTCGAAAGCTCGACCGTCACCACCAGCACGCGCGCCTGCGGGTCGGAGCGTGCAATATGATAGGCGACACGCAATGCAGCGACCGCGGCATAGCAGCCCATGAATCCCACCAGGGTCCGCTCGACCGAGGGGGCAAGCCCCAGTTTCTGGGCGATGATCTGGTCGATGCCCGGCGCGACGAAACCGGTGCAGCTCGCCACAACAAGATGCGTGATCTCGCCGAGCGGAACCTTGCGGTCGAGCGCCTGGATCGCCTCCAGCGCCAGCTCGGGCGCTTTCTCGCCGTAAAGCCTCATTCGTGCCGCCGTCGAAGGCAGGCGGTTGCCGAAATAGAAGCCACCCGGCGTGATCGGCGAGCCACCCTTCGCGGTCGGCAGTACCGACCAGCGGTGGGTGATGCCCGATCGGGCCGACATGCGCTGGAACAAGGCGCGGGCATGGCGGTCGGTAAGACGCGTGGTCGCCCACGCAATGAAATCCTGATGCACGTCGAGCTTGGGCACCGCGGTACCAATTGCGTGCAAATGTGCGCGCGGAGGGGAGCGCATCTCGGGGCTCAACATGCCCGCACCTGCCATTCAGTTCGAACTACAATCGTCATGCGCTTTCCCTTGCCGCTCGATCCTTTGTTCCCGCGCGAACGCGTACGGTTTCGTCGCGGGCCCGCATTTTATGGCCCGTCGGCGATTGAACCGCGATCCCCGCCTCAGACTCTAATCGATCAAGAGCAAGGAGAAGCGGCTTGGGCGCACATAGCTTCCAGGACGATAGGCCTCACGGCCCGGCACGGGGCGCCGGCGACAGGGGGCGTTTCGGGGATTTTTTTGGAATGATCCTGTGGCCGGTCCATCGTCTTATCTGGTCCGATCCACAGCGCCGTGCGCGCAAATTGCTGGAGTTTGCCGAGGTCGAGGCGAGCGGCGGACGCGATCTGGTTCGCGCGGCGGAGCTGACCAACGATCCGGTGCTGCGTCAACGCTATCTGGTCCATGCCCGCGACGAAGCACGCCACGCCGACATGTTCCAGGCGCGCGGCCGGCAATTGCGCAAAGAGACGGCGGGCGAGGGCAAGGAAGGCCTGGCCGACTGGATGGCGCCAGGGGAGCGCGGGATCGACGGACTCGATCTGACGCGTGAGAGCGACGCGGACCTGCTCGCTTTCCTCCATCTGTCCGAAAGCACCGCGGCGCGCGATTTCGCGCGATATGCCCGCGTGGTCAAAGGCGACCCTGCCACGCGCATCCTGTTCCAGCGCATCCTGGCCGATGAGGACGAGCATCGGGCCTATACCCAGGACGAACTGCGCCGCGTCGCACCACGCCGATCCGGTCGCGTCCTGTGGTGGGCGCGAATGCGGCGATTGTGGAAAGCCTATCTGCGGTTCGCCACCGCCTTTGCCGGCATGATGGCGGGCCTGATCCTCACGCTTCAATATTTTGTGCTGCTGCCGCCCTTCGCTTTGCTCGCACGGCGCAACGCGCGGAAGGAGAAGACCGGCTGGATCGTCGTCGGCGAGGAGAAAGCGCGATGAAGATCCTAGGTATTTCCGGCCATTATCACGACAGCGCCGCGGCTTTGGTGATCGACGGCGTGCCCGTTGCCGCGGTGCAGGAGGAGCGGTTGTCGCGGCACAAGAACGATGCGGGCTTCCCCTTGGCCGCGATCGAATGGTGCCTTGATCATGCGCACCTCTCGCCGGACGATCTCGACGCGGTCGTCTTTTACGAAAAGCCCACGCTCAAGTTCGATCGCGTGCTGACCGGCATGCTGCAAGGCTGGCCTGGCTCATGGCGTGGCTACCCCAAGGCGATGAAGAATATGCTGGGGGAGAAATTGTGGGTTCGCGGGCTGATCGCTTCACAGCTCGGCATCAGCGCGCGCAAGGTGCGATGCATCGAGCATCATCAGAGCCATGCCGCGGCGGCCTTCCTGACCGCGCCGACGCAGGAGGCCGCGATCATCACCGCCGACGGGGTGGGGGAATGGGCGACCCTCACCGTCGGCACGGGCCACAAGCGCGCCGACGGATCGACCGATATCCGGATTCTACGTGAGCTTCGCTTCCCGCATTCGCTCGGTCTCTTCTATTCGGCGGTGACCTCCTATCTCGGTTTCGCGGTCAACGAGGGCGAATATAAGGTCATGGGGCTTGCCTCTTACGGCCGGCCCATTTGGATCGAGGCGATGCGCAAGCTGCTGCGCCCGACTGGCGACGGCGCTTTCGCGCTCGACCTTCGCTATTTCGATTTCCTCGGCAAGGTCGAGAGCGGTTATTCCGAACGCTTCGTCGCCTTGTTCGGCCCGCCGCGAAAGAATTGGCAGCCGATCGATCTCAAGAGCGCCGAAGGCCAGCGTTTCGCGGACATCGCAGCTAGCGCGCAAGCCCTCCTCGAAGACGTCATGGTCGGCATCGCCGCCCGACTGCGGAATGAAACGCGGATAAGCGATCTTTGCCTCGGCGGCGGGGTGGCGCTCAATGGCGTGGCGAATGCGCGCATCCTGCGCGAAGCTGGCTTCGACCGGTTGTTCGTGCCGTCTGCGCCGGGTGATGCGGGCTGTGCTTTGGGTGCGGCGCTCTATGCCGACCGCATCCTGTTCGGACAGCCGCACAAGCCCGTGCCCGACCATCCTTATTGGGGGCCGGAGCCCGACGAGGCCGCCCTGCTGCGCATCGCGCAGGAGGACGACATCCCGGCAATCGTAAGCGGGTCGGCGATCGGAGAGGTCGCCGACGCGCTTGCCGCCGGCAAGGTCGTCGGTTGGGTCGACGGGGCGCTGGAATATGGCCCGCGCGCGCTCGGCCATCGCAGCATCCTTGCCGCACCCCACGATGTCGCGATGCGCGACCGATTGAACCGCGACATCAAATATCGCGAGGAATTTCGTCCGTTCGCGCCGGTTGTCGCAGCGGAGCATGCCGATCTTTTCTTCGAGCTTCCGCCGGGCGGTGCACGGCTGGCGCGCTTCATGTCGGGTGTGGTGCCCGTCCGTCCCGAATGGCGCGAGCGGCTGGCGGGGATCACCCATGTCGACGGCACCGCGCGCGTACAGGTGCTCGACCGCGAGATGGAGCCTCGACTGCACGCCTTGCTCGAAGCTTATGGGCAGCGGACGGGCGTGCCGGTTCTGCTCAATACCTCGTTCAATCTGGCGGGCGAGCCGATCGTGAACACCGTGGCGGAGGCCTATTCGACTTTCCGCCGCTGCGGGATCGACCTGCTCGTCGCAGGAAATGTGTGCGTGACCAAGCCGCGCGTCGTGCGCGCGCAAATCCTGGAGAATGTGGCATGATCAAGCGCCGCGGCCGCATCGGCCGGCAGCTCATCGTCTTCGGCAGCGCGTTCGGCACGACCGCGGAGCTCGCCTCGAACCTGTGGAACAACCGCTCGGGCAAGCGCTGGATGGTGCCGCTGGCGCTGTTTCTGTGCCTGACCGGACTGATCCTGACATTGGCCGCCACGGTCGAGGTGCTGGCACCCTTCGTCTATTCGATCTTCTGACGATGGATGCTGCGCGGCGGGCCTTGCTGGCATGCCCTGCCTGCCGTGGCGCGCTCGGCCCAGACTGGCGCTGCGATGACTGCGGGCTGGCTTTTGAGGAAGCGGACGGCATTCCTGCCTTGCGACTGGCTGGCGACCGGCGGACGGAGACGGTGCGCGATTTCTATACCGAGACGCCCTTTCCCAATTACCCGCCCGAGGCCAGCCTGAGCTGGCTGCGCGCCCGCGCCAGCCACAGCGAATTCGCGCAGAAGCTCGACGCCGCAATCCCTCCCGACGCATGCATCGTCGAGGTTGGCTGCGGCACCGGCCAGATGAGCCTATTCCTCGCACGCGGTGAGCGACAGGTGATCGGCGCGGACCTGACGCGTGCCTCGCTTCGGCTCGCGGCCGATGCGGCAAGGCGGTTCGGGATCGAGGGCGTCTCCTTTATCGAGACCGACCTGACCCGGCCCGCCTTGCGCGATGGCGCGTTCGACGTGGTCTATTGTTCGGGGGTGCTCCACCACACGCCCGATCCGCGTGCCTCTTTCGCACGGATTGCGCGGCTGGCGCGGCCGGGCGGGATGATCGTGCTCGGTCTCTACAATACCGTCGCACGGCTGCCCTTGCGGATGCGGCGCGTGGTCGCGCGGATCACAAGCGAGCGCTGGATCCCGTTCGATCCGGTGCTGCGCGACCGCGCCGCCGAGCCGGACCGCCGCGCCGCCTGGCTGCGCGACCAATATCGTCACCCCGAGGAGCATCGCCATTCGCTGCGGGAGGTACGCCGCTGGTTCGGCGAGAACAAAGTGGCGTTCGTCCGCTCTTACCCGCCAGTACTCGAGAGCGAGGGCGCACCGGCATCCTTGTTCGAGCCCGAGGAGGATGATTGGGTACTGGGCGACTGGCTGACCCAGCTTGGCTGGATGGGATCGCTGTCGCAGGAAGGCGGATTGTTCGTGACGGTGGGTCGGGCCGCCGCCTAGCCGAATGCCTTCGCCGCATCTTCGATGGCGCCATAGATGCGGTCGAGATCGGCCTCGTCGATGCAATAAGGCGGCATCAGGTAGATCGTATTGCCGAGCGGCCGTAGCAGAAGATCCCGCTCGCGGAAGAAGGCCAGCAAGCGCGGGCCGAGGCCCGACATATAATCGGCATCGTCGGGTCCGAATTCGAACGCGGCGATCGTGCCCTTGCGCCGGATGTTGCGTGCGATCGGCGGCAGGTTGTCCAGCCGTTCCTGCTGACGTTGGCCAAGCGTGGCGATCCGCTCGGCGACGGGCTCGTCGCGCCAGATGTCGAGGTTGGCGACCGCAGCGGCGCAGGCGATCGGATTGGCCGTGTAGCTCGACGAGTGGAAGAACATGCGCGCGCGATCGTCGGAAAGGTGCGCCTCGTAGATCGGCTTGCTCGCGAGCGTGACCGCGAGCGGTACCGCGCCGCCGGTAAGCCCTTTGGACAGGCAAAGTATATCGGGGGTGATCCCCGCCTGATCGCAGGCGAGCAAGGTCCCGGTGCGGCCCCAACCGGTCATCACCTCGTCGGCGATCAACAGCACGTCGTGGCGCGCGCAAATGTCGCGCATCGCGCGCAGGGTTTCGGGCTCGTAGAAGAGCATCCCGCCCGCGCCGAGCACAAGCGGTTCGACGATCAATGCGGCGGGCTTGTCGCGACAGGCGGCTTCGAGCGCTTGTAGCGTGTTCGTACCATCCCCGGCGGGGAAAGGGATAGTACCGACATCGAACAAAAGCGGCGTGTAGGCGCGGTTGAACACACCGCGTGCGCCGACCGACATCGTGCCGATCGTGTCGCCATGATAGCCATGCTCCATCGCCAGGATGCGATGGCGTGGCTCGCCCCGATTGAGCCAGAAGCCGAGCGCCATCTTGAGAGCGACCTCGACCGAAGTCGAACCGGAATCCGAATAGAAGACATGCGGCAGGCGATGGCCGAACAGCGCCACCAGCCGCTCGGCCAATTCCTCGGCGGGTTGGTGGGTCCAGCCCGCGAAAATGATCTGATCGAGCTTGCCCGCCTGTTCGGCGATCGCGGCCATGATCCTGGGATGGCAATGGCCGTGCGTCGTTACCCACCAGGACGAGACGGCGTCGACGATGCGGCGCCCATCCTGCGTGTAAAGCGCCGCGCCCTCGGCATGCGTCACGAGCGGGATCGGTTCGCCAAGGCCGTGCTGAGTAAAGGGATGCCAGACCGGCGAATTCATCCGAAATCCTCAATCCGGAATCCAACGGAAAAAGCTTCGGCCAAGGTGCGCGCGTTGAGCGGATCGAGGCGCGGCAGACGGCCCAGCCGCTTCACCTCCGCGAGCCTGCAGATCGTCATTTCATTATCTTCGTTCGCATCGCCGACGAAAGCGATTCCCAGGATTGGGATCGATCGCGCGCGCATCGCTTCGACTGAGAGCAGGCTATGGTTGATCGTGCCGAGCGCGGTCCGCGCCACCAGCACCGCCGGTGCGCGCCAGCGCGCGAACAGATCGGCGAACAGCAAGGATCGGGTGACCGGCACGAGCAGGCCGCCCGCGCCCTCCACCACCAGATAGCCGTCCGGACCGGGCAATTTCAGGCGCGCGGGATCGATCTCCACCCCATCCAGCTCCGCTGCGCGATGCGGCGAGAGTGGATCGGTCAGCCGATAGGCCTCGGCCAGGATTTTCCCCACGCCGAGGCGACGAATGGTGTCGCTGTCGGATTCCTCGCCATCGAGCCCCGATTGGATCGGCTTCCAATATGTGGCCTGGAGTGCGGCGGCGAGCCCGGCAGCGAAAACGGTCTTGCCGACACCCGTATCCGTGCCGGTGACAATGATAGGCTTCATCAATCGGGCCCGGCGCTGCAGGTCGCGACCACATATCGCGCGCATGCGCCGTCCGCCTCGAACCGCGCCATGATGTCGCGAAGGGTAGGGGGCGAGAGCGGGTGATAACCGGGGCGCGGCGTGCCCGCGCCGATCGCCTTCAGTGCGCGCAGGAAATCCTGGGCATTGTCATGGTGGTGCATGAAAGTCTCGATCGTCACGTCGAGCCCAAGGCTGCGCAAATCGTCAGCTTCTGGATAATCGGGTGTGCCGGGCACCACACTGCCATAGGCCGCGCGCCATTCAGCTAAGCTGCCGGCGGCGAGCGTGGTGAAGACCAGCTTTCCGCGCTCCGACAGCAGCCCGCGCAAATGCGCCACCACCGTGCCGAGATCGGGCATCCATTGCATCGCCAGGCTCGAACAGATCAGGTCGAACGGACCTTCGAGGTTCGGGGCCGCGCCATCCATTACCGCGAAATCGACCTTGTCCACGCCGGTGAAGCGCTGGCGCGCGCGATCGAGCATCCCGGGCGCGATATCGGTCATCCAATAATGCGCGAAGGGCAAATGGCCGATCAGGCCCTCGCCAAGGAAGCCCGTGCCGCAGCCGATCTCCAGCACACGCGCATCCGCGGGCAGCTCGAAGGCGCGGATGCGCTTGGCCAACCCTGTCGCGACATCGCGCTGGACGGCGGCATGCCGATCGTAATTGTCGGCGCGATGGAAGGCATTGGCTATCTGCAAAGGAAGGCTTCGATCTGCTGGGCGCACCATTGGGGATGCGTGACGGGTAGCAAATGTCCGGCTTCCGGGTGCGACATCCTTTCCGCACCGGAAAAGGCGGTTTGGCGCAGGGATGCGGGCAGGATCGGGTCGTCCTCGCCATGCAAGGCGAGGATCCGGTTGGGATGGGAGGCGATATGGCGCGATGCGAGCAGCGCGAGATCGCGTGAAAGCCGTTCCTCATCCATTGCTTCGGGCGGCGGGGCCGCGCCGCATCGATCGCGGAATTCGGTCACGACCGCGGCGGGATCTTCCTTGAAGCGGGTTCGCATCCGCTCGACAATCCGGGGCGGGACGCCAAAATCACCGGAAAACCGGTCGAAGCCATTGATCGCGATCAGCGGCACGTCATGCGCGAGCAGATCCGCCAGCAGCATGGCGCCGAGCGAATGGCCGACCGCTACGAACGGCCCGGCCACCTCCGGTTCGGCCTTCTCGCCGAAATAACCCCGATCCCATCGCACCAGACGCCAATCGGGCATTGCCGCGGCGAGACCATCCCACAAGCTCGCATCGAAACCCCAACCATGGAGCAGGAGCAGGGTCGGAAATGTCATCGCGAATTCCCTATCAGGAAGTGGGCCAGCTGCTCGATATCCGCCGAGCCATGCGTGGTGCGTAGCGCGATGCGCAACCGGCTGGTTCCCTGCGGCACGGTCGGCGGGCGGATCGCCGCTGCCAGCATCCCCTCGGCCACCAAAGCTTCGGACAGGGCCAGCGCCTTATCAGCCTCGCCCACGATCACCGGCACGATCTGCGTGCTGCTGTCGCCGGTATCGATTCCGGCCTCGTTGAGACGTTCGCGCAGAAGCGTTGCTTGGCTCGCGAGCGTCGCCCGCTCGACCTCCATGCCCGGCACCAGATCCAGCGCGGCATCGATCGCGCCGAGCATTGCCGGCGGCGGAGCCGTCGAAAAGAGGAAGCCGCCGCACATATTGATCAGATAGTCGATCAGTAGCTGCGACCCCGCAACATAGGCGCCGAAGCAGCCCATTGCCTTGCTGAACGTGCCCATCACCAAGTCTGCCCCGCCGGGCATTGCGCGCGACAGGCCGGCGCCTTGCGGACCAAGCACGCCGGTCGCGTGCGCTTCGTCCAGATAGAGAAAGGCGTCGTGCGCTTTGGCGAGGGCGGCGAGCCGGGCGACGTCGGCGCGATCCCCATCCATGCTGAACACGCTTTCGGTGACGATCAGCTTGGGTCCGCCGGCATGCTGCGCCAGTAGTTGCTCCAGGTGGTCGAGATCGTTGTGGCGAAAACGGATCTGGCGATGGTCGGCGGCACCCGCATGCAGGCTGCCGTGGATCAGCCGGTCGGTGAAGAGCAGGATGCCGGGCGCCGCCTTGAGCAAGGCCGCCAGCACCGCCGCATTCAATTGCCAGCCGGTGGGGAAGAGCAAGGCGGTCTCGGTGCCCTTGAAGCGCGCGATCCGTTCCTCGATCGCCAAATGTTCCGGACTGGTGCCGGTCACCAGCCGCGCCGCACCGCTGCCACTGCCATAGCGGATCGCCCATTCGGCGCTGCGTTCGGCGAGCAGGGGATGGTTCGCCAGGCCGAGATAGTCGTTGCTCGAAAAGTCGATCAGCGTTCGCCCGCCGCGCTCGATCTTTCCCGGCGCGTGCATGCGCGTCGCAACGAGCGAGCGTCTTTGATGGCGGCCCTTCAGCCGTTCGAGCGTGTCCGCCAGATGGGAATCGAGCGCAGTCATGCACCGCCCCTCTAGGTTGGGACGTGGGGATCGGCCAGTGCCGCAGACAAATCCGTTTCGGCCGGTACCGCTACCATTCCTACTTGTGCACCTTTTGGGAACCGGTTACATCTTTCTCTGCGCGAGCGGTGGCGTCTGAAGCCAATTCAGGGCATTACGCTTGCAGAGAGGGCGTGGGCGTTATGGCGGAAGCAACAATTCGCGATGTGGCGCGGGAGGCGCAACTATCCGTCGCGTCTGTGTCCCGCGCGCTGAACGGACATAAGAGCGTAAGGCCGGAGACGCGGGCGCGCATCGTGGCAGTCGCGGACCGGCTTGGCTACGTACCTCATGCCGGCGCCCGCAGCCTGTCGATGGCGCGTTCCAACGCGATCGGCGTGGTGCTGCCCGATCTGCATGGCGAATTCTTTTCCGAGATCGTGCGCGGCATGGATCGCGAAGCGACGCGCCTCGGCCTCCAGCTCCTGCTTTCCAACATGCATGCCGACCCGGTTCAGGCGGGCCAGGCATTGCGCGCGATGCATGGCCGCGTCGACGGCCTGCTCATCATGTGTCCGCAGATGCGGACCGAAGGATGGGCCGGGTCGATGCCGCGCGGCCTGCCCGCGGTATTGCTCAACACGCCCGAACAGATGATGGATCGCCCGTCGATGGCGATCGACAATCGCGCGGGCGCGGCGGAGGTCGCGCGCCATCTGGTTGCGCTTGGACGGCGCCATATCGTCCATATTGCCGGCCCGGATCACAATATCGACGCGCGCGAACGGCGCGAAGGGTTTGAGGAGGCGATCCGCAAGCTCGCGCCGGATGCGACGGTGACCGTGCTGCCCGGCGATTTCAACGAGGATACGGGTGAGGCGGCGGCCGAGACGATCCTGTCGAAAAACATGAAGGTCGATGCGATCTTCGCGGCCAACGACATGATGGCCGTCGGCTGCCTCCAGGCCTTGCGCGCCGCGGGCAAACGCGTGCCCGAGGATATTGCGATCGCCGGGTTCGATGACGTGCCGATCGCGCGGTATCTTTCGCTCACCACAGCGCGTGTGAATATCGCCGAGCTTGGCGCGCGCGCGGTGATCCGTCTGACCGAGATCATGAATGCCGAAGGCGAGCCTAACGAGGGTGTCGAGGTGCATAAGCCCGAGCTCGTCGTCCGTGGCACGACCGCATCCGCGCCCTGATATCTTTCCGTTTTTGAAGAGGTAAGCCCCCTGGAGGGTCGGTCTTTCGATCGACCCTCCTTTTTTGTGCGGAACCGGTTACAAGACTTCCAGGCCGCATGAGTCGGACCAAGAAAAGAGACTGGGAGGATCGCATGCCGCATCGCCTTTTCGGGCTCGGGCTGAGCGCGGTCGTGCTGCTGGCGGTACCGGCCGCGGCGCAGGATTACGATCGGCACGTGGTGTTCGACAATGCGCGCGCGCCGGGGCCTTATCATTTCAGTCTCGCCAGCAAGACAGGGCCGAGCCAGCTCGAATATAGCGACGGGCGGATCCCCGTCGAGACCGGCCATTTCCGCTCGCCCCCCAACAGCCTGCGGCTCAAATGGACGTCGCTCTATGGCGGTGACTGGCGCGTCGCGATCGACGTGCAGCATTATTTCAGGACGAACGACTTTGATGGGCACCGACTGACCTTATGGGTCTATGCCGAGGAGGAAATCGGGCCCGACGCCTCGCCCGGCCTGATCCTGACCGACAAAAAGGGCGCGTCGAGCCCGACGATCCGCTTGCTCGGCGACGTGAAGAATGTGCCCGCGCATCAGTGGGTACCGGTCCATATCGCGCTCGACGACATCCATGACCTCGTCGGCTCGACCGAGGACAGCAAAGTCGACCTGCGCCATCTTGCCAGCCTGACGATCGTGCAGGCGTTGGACGACGGAAAGCCGCATACGCTCTACCTCGACGACATCAGGATCGACGACCCCTCGACCGTGCCGCACGGTCCGGCGCTGGCCCCCGTCGGTGCGAGAGCAAAGGGTTATGAGCGGCATATCGATCTGTCCTGGGAGATCGATGCCGAGCCCGGTGTTGAATCCTACCGCATCTACCGCTCGACCGACGGCAAGCCGTTCGAGGCGATCGGGATCCAGAAGGCGGAGATCGGCCGCTACGAAGACTTCCTCGGGGCAAGCGGGAAGACCGCGAGCTATCGGATCGCGGCATTGGATGGGGAAGGGCGCGAATCCCCCCTGTCCGAGGCTGCATCCGCCACGACCCGGGCACTCGATGACGACGAGCTGCTGACGATGGTCCAGGAGGCTCAGTTCCGCTATTATTGGGAGGGCGCGCAACCCGATTCCGGCATGGCGATCGAGGTCAAGCCGGGCGATCCCAATCAGGTTGCGGTCGGAGCCTCGGGCTTCGGCATCATGGCGATGCTGGTCGGGATCGATCGCGGCTTCGTCACGCGCCAGCAGGGCGTCGAACGCTTTCTCAAGATCCTGCATTTCCTGAACCGTGCGGAGCGCTTCCACGGCGCATTCCCGCACTATCTCGACGGCCGGACCGGCAAGCGCATGGCCTTCTTCGGCAAGTACGACAATGGCGGCGACCTGATCGAGACCAGTTTCCTGATGCAGGGCCTGCTGTGCGCGCGGCAATATTTCACGAAGCCCACGCCGGATGAGAAGGAGATACGCGATACGATCACCGCGCTCTGGCACGCGGTCGATTATGATTGGTATCGCGACGGCAAGGACAGCAAGTTCCTCTACTGGCACTGGTCGCCCGACTACGGCTTCAAGATCCATCATCCATTGATCGGCTGGAACGAAAGCCTGATCGCCTATCTGCTCGGCATCGCGTCACCGACGCATGCCATTCCCACCAGCCTGTGGGACAGCGGCTGGGCGGGACAGGACGAGATGGGCATCGCCTATCGCCGCTGGTGGTCGCGCACCACGCTCGGCGACCATTTCACCAACGGTGGCACCTATTATGGCGTCAAGCTGGAGGTGGGGGAGGGCAATGGATCGGACCTTTTCTTCACCCATTTCTCGTTCATGGGCTTCGATCCGCGGGGAATGCGCGACGCCTATACCGACTATTTCAAGAACAACCGCGCGATCTCGCTGATCAACCAGGCTTACGCGATTGACAATCCGGGCAAGTTCAAGGGCTATGGCGCGGATGCGTGGGGCTTTACTGCGGGGCTGCATGCGGGCGGGCGGCCGGCGCCGGCCTATGACAACGGCACGATCACGCCCGAGGGGCCGCTCGGCTCCTTCCCATACACGCCGAAGGAGTCGATGCTCGCGCTCAAGCATTTCTACCGCGACCTGGGGTCAAAGACCTGGGGCGTCTACGGCTTCGCGGACGGCTATAACGAGACCGACAATTATTTCGACGAAAGCTATATGGGGCTGAACCAGGCGCCTGCGGTGGTGATGATCGAGAACTGGCGCACCGGCCTGATCTGGCGGCTGTTCATGTCCAATCCCGAAATCGCGCCGGCGCTCAGGAAGATCGGCTTCCACAAGGATTGAGGGCGCGTCCGTGAAGCCGCGCGGTAACCTCGATCCCAACCCCAATCCGCCGCCGCGCAAGCGCGCCACCGTGTGGGGGAATGTTCGGTCCGCCGAAGGGGAAAACAAAAAAACACCAGATTCGAACTTGATGATTTGGAGCTTGCGGCGAGGCCCGGACGGGATCTGAGGCGAGGGGCGTGAGGACGCGGCATTGTCCGGGGCGAACCCACTCCGTTACGTGCCCCTTGGCAAATCTGAGAAAGAGCCAAAGCGCAGCCCACCAGGAGGGTATCACCGCGCCACCCACTCAAGTACGCTTTATGCATACGTTTGTCAAGGGGCGAACGATAGCGACTTGCGATCGAGCTATCATTCTTACCTTCTCGGATTTGACGGCCGCTTTGCGCCCATGTCGCTCGTTCGAGCCAGCTAATTCCACTCCCAAAACCGGCCATTCATTGAGGAAAGCTCGGATCGCTTGCCGGGCGTGTCGGACACTCAGGCGAACTTGAGCATCACCCTCATTTCTTCACCGGAAGATGCTCCGCCAAGAATGCGAGCCTGCGTTCCCAGAAATCGCGTATGTCGGATTTACGCTCCAGCGTATGACCTTCGCCTTCGTAGAGGCGATACTCAACATCCTTGCCGAGCCGGCGCAGCGCGACGAAGGTGGCATCGGCGCCCAGAAGACGGCCGTCTTCAGAGCCTTCTCCGATCAGCACCGGAGTGGTGATTTTGTCGAAGGCGTAGATCGGTGAATTTTCCAGATAACGGCTGGGGAACTGCCAAGGCGATCCGCCCATCCCCAACTGGCCCTGTTCCAGATAGCCGATCCACCGTGGCGAACCGTCGGATGCCATCTCCAGATAGCTGGCAAGCAGATCGGGGTTAGTGACGGGAGCGGTCACCACGGCCGCCTTGAATCTGTTCGTGTGCGTGATCAGCGCAAGTACCGAGTAAGCACCAAAGCTTTGCCCCATGATCGCCAGCCGGTCGCGATCCGCGAAACCCTGGTCCACAGCCGCGTCGACGGCCGGCATGACAGTATCGAGCAGGTCTTTGACGGCGGTCGCTCCGCGGAGCGGCGTGTCGGGGAAGAGAACCGCATAACCGCGGGTGGCAAGGATCTGCATATTAAACATCGGGCTGTCACCTGACAGGCCGAACCTGCGCACGGCATCCGACCCTCTTTCGCCGCCATAGACCCAGACCACGGTCGGCAGAGGCTGGCCAGGTTGGAACCCCGGCGGCAGGAGCAAGGTCGCCTGAAGGCTTCTTCCGTTGGCAGAGCGAAAAGCGATCAGTCTGGTATCGCCGAGCTCGTAGCGTTCGAGCGCTGGGTTGAGATGGCTGATCTGCCGCGCCTGCCGTCGCCTGGTGTCATATATCCAGAGATCGGTCGGATGTCGTTGGTCCTTCGCCACGAACGCGATCTCGCCGGTCGCATCGTTGGCATCGATGTTGGGCGAGGAATCGATTTCGCGGCTCGGCAGGCGATCGGAGTCGACCTTGCCGGTCGCCGTGTCGAGGCGAAGAATGGTTCGCTTGTAGCCGTCGCGCTGCAGGCCGAACGCCCATAGGAATTCGCCATGCCCCGTCGACCAGGCGACGGGGCGATCGAAACTGGATACCAGTGCCGTGACCTCGACACCATCTGGCGTCGCGACCGCTTCGCTCACTCCCGATACCGCGTCGGTGCGCCAAATTTTGCTGCCCGCTCCGATCACGTACAGCGATCGGCCGTCTTTGCTCCAGCGTGGCGCGGCAAGCTGGAACTGTACGCTTGGATCTCGCGGCAGATGGCGAGCGGGAGAGCCGTCGACCGGCCAAACGGATAAACGGACGCCACCCTGCGCATCGACGTCGCTGGATGCGATGGAGCGGCCATCTGGGGACCAATTCAGTTCGATCCCATAGTCCATCGCCAAATCGTCCGTGAGCGAGCGCTTGCCGCTCGAGACGAGATCGAAAATGCTGAGCCGGTAAATGGGTTGCTGGCTGTTCGGCAGGAAACCCTGCAGTTCCGTAAAGGCGATCGTCCGTCGATCCGGGGAGAAGGAATACCACATCACTTTGGCGGCGCGGACAATCCGCCGAACCTGATGGGTGCGCAGGTCGAGCAAGGCGAGGTCCGCCTGGGAGCGGCTTGTCGTGGCGAGTATGCCATCGGTTCGGGGTGGCGCTTCGCCGGTGCCCGAATGCAGGACAAGGATGCCCGGCAAATTGGCATCGTGCGGAGGAAAGCGGCGGCCTGTTTCCTCCATCGGAACGAGCGCATTGGCTTTCGCTATCGTCCAATCCTGCGGCAATATCTTGCACAACACACCCTGGCTGTCGGCACTCCAGCGGGGCGTCTCGAAGCCGAAGAAGGGCCGCACAATCACGCCGGGGAAGCGTACCGCCCGTCTGGAGGCAAGATCCCAGATCCACAAGCCCGCGGAGCCGCCTTCATCCGAATAGAAGGCAACGCGTCTTCCATCTGGAGACCATACGGGAGCCCAACTCGAACTTGCGGCGCCGCCCAGGCGCAATTCCTCGCCTGTGCGGGTGTTGGTGAGGTGAGCTTCCATTCGTGTTCGGCCTTCTGCCAGCGACGTGCCGGTAGAGGTGAAGAAGCGGGAGGCGGCTTGAACGGTGTCGCTCGTTTCAACCGTATGGGCGATCCATTCACCATCGGGGGAGGAGTCGAAAGACGAACGGTCATTATGGCCATTCAGCGAGAGCGCGACGTCGAGAGGAAGCGGCTCGGACGAGGCAGAGCTGGATAGGCTGAAAATCGAAAGAAAGATGAGGCACGCGGCGACGAAGCTGGAAACGGATTTCACGCTTTTGCTCCCCGGAGCCGATCATGTTTGTCTTTAACCGTCTGTCCCGACGATGGAACTGCCTTGGCTCAGCAATTGCAGCCGATCTGACGGTGAGCGACCGGTATGAGCCAGATCCGGTCACGTCTGTTTTGCGCCCTAATTTCGGACGTTGCGCAATCGGCCCCACGTACCCGAAAGCGGCCGTTCGTTCATTTCTTTTCGAGCCGAAGTCGCCGATACTTCTCGACGCGCCTCGCTCCGCGGCGGCGGCCTTCGACGTCTCTGCCAGTCAGCGTCAAGCTCGTGCCAACCCAATTATCGGTGGTGAAAGCACCAGGTCGGCCGCTTCCTCGGCATCTTTGAGCAGCGTTTTACGCGTTGCACCGATCTGGGCATGCATCGTCAGACCGCGGGCAAGGTCGATGACCAAGCGCGCACGCGTGTTGACAGGAAAGTCAGATGGGAGTTCTCCCGCGCTGATCCCGTCGCACAAGCGGCGCTCTACCAGCGCTACCGCGCCAGCGGCGGCGTCCTTGAGGAACTGCTTGACCTCATCATCCTCCACGAGGGGAGCAACGCATACCATCAGACATCCTCGTACGGTTTCATGCTCGGTCGCAATTTCCACGGCGTGCCGCAGGAAGCCGGCGATCGCATCGCGAAGGACAGGCGGCGAGAAGAGCGCCTTTGCCGCGCCAGCGCCTTTTCGCTCTGCATATGTCCGGAGGACGCGCAGGAAGAGCGTCCGCTTGTCTCCGAAGACAGAATACAGGCTTTGCCGCCCCACGCCCATGCCAGCGATGAGATCGTCGATCGCTACACCGTCGTAGCTCTTCGACCAAAAGATCTGGGTCGCTTTGTCCAGTGCCTCGCTCTCGTCAAAGGCTCTCGGCCGTCCGCGTGGCCTACTCGAATTTTTTAGCATTTAGTCCAAAAATCCTTGACCGCGTGTCTCTTGCCAGAATATATACGGATTCGGTCCAAAATTGGCAACTGGCTCGTGACCCCACGATCCGGCTTTCTTTCACGGTGGAACCAAAATTGAGGCATTCAACCGCTCTCGTCACCGGCGCTACGTCCGGGCTCGGCTATGCCGCAGCTCGCTTGCTCGCTGTCGGGGGATGGCAGGAGGTCATAGTAACGGGGCGCAGCTTGGCGAGTGCCAAGGATTCCGCCGTCCAGCTTACCGCCGAGACCAAGAAGCGGATCTTCACGCCACTCGAGCTTGATCTGAACGAGTCCGCCAGCGCGAAGTCTGCGGTCGCTGAGCTGGTCAAGCGCAGTCGGCCGATCGATTTCCTGTTGCTCAATGCCGGATTGGTCCCGACCAAGAAGCGCGTGATCACTGCGGAGGGCGTCGAAGCCTCCCAGGCCCCACTTATTGGCCACCATGAACTGACTGTCGGGCTGCTCAACGCCAACCTGCTGAGCCCAGAGGCGCGGATTGTCATCACCAGCGCGGAGCCGGCTCGCGGGGGTGTGCCCATGTTCAAATATACCGATCTGCCGGCGTTCGCAGCACAATACTTCGGGGGCGATCAAACCGCGGCTGCTGAAGCGATCATCGGCAGCGGACCAAACGTGAAATATTCGCCCAACACTGCCTATGCCGACGCGAAGCTCATGATCGCCTGGTGGGCCAAGGCGCTGGCGCGCCGGCTACCGTCCGGCATGGCTGTCTACGCGGTCTCGCCTGGTGCGTCGAACGCCACCAACGTCGCGCGAAACGCCGGCCCGTTGTTGAAATATCTGATGATCCCGATCGTGAACCTTATCCCCGGCATGAATCAGGCACCGGAGGTCGCGGCCAGTCGGTACATCCAGGCGTCGGAGTTCGGAGCCGACGTCTCAGGGCAATTCTTTGCTTCGGCCAAGGGTAAGTTCTCAGGCCCGATGGAGTTGCAGCGCGAGCCACACCTCCACGTTCGCGCCAGCCAGGAGGCCGCGTGGCAGGCCGTCGTCAAGGTCTCCGGCGCGGACTTGTCTCACCCGGCATCTTTGAGCGCGGTGTCCTGACACCCATCCGCCGCCTGTCGAAGAAATATCATACGAAATTGTCCAAAAACCGCAGGCGCAGTCCGCCCGAGGAGGATTTGAATGGCACGATATCGAGACAAGAAAGTGGTGATCCTCGGCGGCACCAGCGGCATGGGTCTCGCGACCGCAACGATGCTCCTCGCTGAAGGCGCGCGCGTTCTGGTGACAGGACGCTCGCAGGCCGGTTTGGAGTCGGCGCGGCAGGAGCTTGGGATGGACGCCATCGTAGTTTCGAGCGACGCGCGATCGTTGACGGACATCGATGCCCTCGCCGCTCAGGTAAAGAGCGAGTTCGACACGATCGACCTGCTCTTCGTCAACGCCGGCTTGAGCATTCCAACGCCGCTCGCGAGCGTCACTGAGGACATCTACGACGAGATGTTCAATCTGAACGCCAAGGGTCCGTTCTTTGCGGTCCAGAAGCTCTCGCCATTGATCAATCGCGGAGGCTCCGTTGTCCTCACGACCTCGGTCGCCAACGTCAAGGGATTGCCCGGGCAAACCACCTATGGCGCTGCCAAAGCTGCGCTGCGTTCGTTGGCCAGGACGCTCGCCATCGAGCTGCTTCCCCAGGACATCCGCGTCAACGCAGTGTCGCCTGGGCCCATCGACACGCCGATTCTCGACAAGGTGTTTCCCGACAAAGACGTGGCTGCTCAGGTCCGGGAGAAGACGATCGGTATGATCCCGATGAAGCGCTTCGGGACTTCGGAGGAGATTGCGAAGGCCGTCCTCTTCCTCGCCTTCGACGCGACCTTCACGACCGGGCTTGAGGTTCCGGTTGATGGCGGTTGGTCGCAGCTCTGAGGGGTCCGAAAAATGAAAATGAGAAGAATCGTAAGCGCCGAGAGCAAAGCTGGCGTCGTCATGCAAGTGAGCGATGTTCTCGATACGGAAACCGCCGATCGAGTCACGAATATCTGGGGATACGATAGGATTCCCCCATTGCCCCTTACGCCTGAGCAGGTCCTCGGTGAATACAAGCGGCTCGGCATCTTCGGGCCAAAGGACTCGGTCCGCGTCGATCTCCAGGTCGTTCCCCCCGAGAAAGCGGGCGAGACGGATCTCGGGGCCTTGATGGCTAAGATCGATTTCGGCACCGGCGGGGGAATGACCCCGAGCGAGCTCGGCGGCGCGATGCACCGGACCGACACCATCGACCTCGCGGTGGTGCTCAAGGGCGAAGTGGATATCGCCTATCCGGGAGAAGACGGCCAGGTACATTCGGTTACCGCCAGCGAAGGCGACTTCTTCGTGCAGAACGGCGCCTTCCATGAATTCCTCAACCGCTCGGACGACCCTTGCGTGATCCTCATGTTCGTCTTCGGCGCCGAACGGAAGGCGGCCTAACCGCCATCTGACCAAGATTTCGCGTAGCGCCGATCATCGTTTCCGAGGAGCCTCTGATGACACACACTGCCAAGTATTCAGCGCCGGAGCCGGGGAAATTTCACCGCGCCGTCGCGGCCGTCTGGGCCTTCCTGCAAGCAATGGAATCGACCAGCTTCGACTACACGCACGATCGCATCGATGCTCTGGAGCGGGAGGTGCGGCGGCTGAAGGAGGAGCTGCGCCAAAGCCGTGAGCCGTCGGCCGGCGATGCCCACGACTAGGAGGTTGACCGATGTCCCTATTGAAAGACAAGATTGCCATCGTCACGGGGGGCAGCAGCGGCATCGGCCTTGCGACCGCCGAGAGGTTCGCTGAACAAGGCGCTTACGTGTTCATCGCGGGTCGGCGTCAGGCCGAGCTTGACGCCGCCATCGCGCAGATCGGCGAGAACGTCGCGGCCGTAAAGGCCGACATCTCAAAGCTCGATGACCTCGATCGCCTCTATGAGACCGTTGCGAAGAGGGGGAAGATCGACGTGCTCTTTGCAGGCGCGGCCGTCGTCGAAAAGATGATGACCTCCGAGGCTACGCCCGAGCACTTCGACAAGATCTTCAATACCAACGCTCGCGGCACCTACTTCACTGTCCAAAAGGCGATCCCTTATTTGAATGATGGCGCCTCGATCATCCTCGTGGCGGCAGCCGGGAAGAACAAGGGCATACCGGGCCGCAGCGCCTACAGCGCCACTAAGGCAGCGATCCGATCATATGCCCGTGCGTGGACCAGCGAGCTCAAGGCCCGGGGAATCAGGACCAACGTGATCAGCCCTGGCGCGGTCGACACCCCAATGTTCGACAGTCAGTATCCCTCCGGAGAGAGCGCCGCAGAAACCCGAAATCAAATCATTGCGATGACGCCGTTGGCGCGCCTGGCCCAGCCCGATGAAATCGCCAGCGCCGCCCTTTTCCTCGCCTCGGACCTCAGCAGCTACATCGCCGGCATCGACTTACCGGTCGATGGCGGCCTGACGGCCGTATGACGAAAGGACTTTGAGCGGCGTGGTTTGCGTCGATCGCCGCTCCCCGGCGTGATCGCTAATGACTGCTATATCGACGTCAGCTCGTGAAAGCTGCCAGTCCGCTGACGGCCCAGAAGCCGTCCTTCGTTCAGCCGCCTGGCGCGGCGCAGCAGTGCGCGATGAACTGCTCGTGCGGCGGCATCAGCGATACGTTCGATGCGACCACCTTCTCCACATGATCGACCAAAGCGTGGAGATCGGGATCCGAGACCCAATCGACGGCGGGATGGTAGGTGCGGGGATATAATCCCTGGCCGAGCATCACCTGGACCCAGCTCGTCAGGCCGAACATTTCCGTGCCGTTGCGGAAGAACTGACCGTTGGCGACGAACAAGTCGATATAGTGCTGCAGCGAGTCCGGGATGCTCATGGTCCGGACATAGTTCCAGAAGGCCGAATCCGTCCGCTGGGTCGCGTGGTAATGCAGGATCAGGAAATCCCGGATCCGCTCATATTCGAAGTCCGTCTGCTGATTATAGGAATTCTGCAGGGCGATGTCGCAGTCGGCGTTCGGAAACAGGCTCATTAGGCGGTTGATGCCCGCCTGGACGAGATAGATGGCGGTCGATTCCAACGGCTCAAGAAAGCCGCCGGCGAGGCCAAGCGCGATGACGTTGCGGTCCCACAGCCTGCGACGCTTGCCGCTGGTGAAGCGCAGCGGCTTGGGATCGGCCAGCGCTTTTCCATCGAGATTTGCCAGCAGGATTTCCGCGGCGCGCTCGTCCGTCGTGAAGCGGCTGCTGTAAACGTGCCCGTTCCCGGTGCGATGCTGCAGCGGGATGCGCCATTGCCAGCCCGCTTCATGCGCAGTGGAGCGGGTATAGGGGGTTGGTGGCCTAACTTTCTCGCAGGGCACCGCCAGCGCGCGATCGCAGGGAAGCCAGTGCGTCCAGTCGTCGAATTCGACCTCCAGGGCATTGCCGATCAGCAGCGAGCGGAAGCCGGTGCAATCGAGAAATAGATCGGCACGGATATGCTCGCCGTTCTCCAGCTGCACGCTCTCGACGAAACCCCGGTCGCCGCCACGATGGACCGCGACGACCTTGCCCTCGATCCGTTTGGCCCCCTGCGCTTCGGCACGCTGCCTGAGGAAGCGCGCATAAAGCACCGCGTCGAAATGATAAGCGTAGGCAATCTCGGCCAGCGGCGAGTTGGGTGGCGCATCGCTCGGCGCGGCCGTGAACTTGCCGATCGGCGCCGCGACCGTGTTGAGCGAATAACGGCTGATATCATTGGCGCGGCCCTGCGCTTTCGCCTTGAGCCAATATTGGTGGAAGGGCAGCAGGCCGATGTCCCGGCCGATCGTGCCGAAACCGTGGATGTAGCTGTCGCCGATCTGGCCCCAATCGTTGAACTGGATGCCGAGCTTGAAGCTGCCCTGCGTCTGGCGAACGAACTCCGCCTCATCGATCTCGAGCAGGCGATTGAAGGCGGACAGATGCGGCACGGTCGCCTCGCCCACACCAATGATGCCGATCTCTTCGGACTCGACAAGCACGACGTCGATCTTGCGACCGAAGACCTTGGAAATCGCGGCCGCGGCCATCCAGCCGGCCGAGCCGCCACCAATAACCGCGATTGAACGGATCGGGTGCGCGGTTTGCTGCGTCATCGAACACCAAAAAGAGGAAGGGCCACCGCTCTATGCGCTCGCGGCCAGTTGCGCTCAAGGGAACCGCCGAGGCGTGTGATGCGGGCCTGCCGGGAAAGGAAATGGCCCCGGTGCGAGCTTTGCTCGCACCGGGGCCAGAGGCTTAGCGGATCGTCAGAACCTCAACCCGGCCGTCAGCTTCACGGTCAGGGGCGTGCCGACGATATTGCCCTGTCTGTTGTAGCTCGCTCGGAACGTAGTGGAGTCGACAGCGATCGAGTCCGAAGCGGTGTTTTTGAAGTTGAACAGGTTCAGCACATCGACCCGGACATAACCATCCAGGCTGTGCACGAACGTGATGTCCTTCGACAGTTGGACGTCGACGTCCTTGTACCCAAGGAAGTTATGCGGCCTGCTGCTGCCATAGACCGTGCTGCCGCCATAGGGGTTGCAGACCGACACGCCGGCCGGGCAGCCGAAGATCCAGGCAGCCGCGACCGGCGTCGCCAGCTCCACCTTGGTCGCACCCGAAATGCCCCAGAACAGGTCGCGCGTATAGGTCGCGACGATGCGATGACGGGGAACCGCGGTGGCGGTGATGTAGGGGTAATCTTTCGCGTAGGGCAGATCGAACAGATATTGATTGTTGTTGATCTGGTAGGGGTTCGATCCGCCCGCCAGGTTGTTCTGCTTGCCGGCCGAGAAGGTGTAGGAGAAGGTCGCGCTCCAGCCCGATGCCTTGGTGTAAGGCTTCTGGGCGCCGAGACCGATCTGCCACAAGCGATCCTTCGTGCCGTTGTCCCAGAGGATCAGGCTGCCGACGCCGGGGACACCCTGGCCGCCCCACTGCGACCCATTGTGGAAATAGGCACCGTCCGAATAGCGATTGCCGAGGCGTCCGACGATATTGTCGAAGCTTTCGATGAACGACCCGGTGATCTGCGTATTCCATTCGCCGATCTTGTTGCGCATGCCGAGGCTGAACTGATCGGAATAAGGCGTCTTGATGTTGTTGTGCAGCAGATCGACCTCGTGCGAGCTCGGATCGGTCTGGAACCCTGCCAGGCCCGCTGCGGTCAGATATTTCGGGTCGAAGGCGTAGCAGTGATTGGCGGGGTTTACGTCCGCCGCCGTGGCGCAGGGGCCGAACGAGTCCTGCGTCTGGGCCGACGGGAAGTAGACTTCGGGATTGCCGTTCAGGGCGATCTTGGTCGTTTCCAGCGCCAGCGTCGCAAACTGGTTGCGATTGTAAGCGCGAGCATAGCCGCCAAAGAAGACGTGCTTGTTGTCGCCGCCCAGATCGTAGGAAAAGCCCAGGCGCGGCGAGAAGTTCTTGGGCGCCTTACGATTGTGCCCATTGCTGACATAATCGTTGATATTGTAGCCCGGCGTCGAACCGTTGCCCATGGCCAGTACCGAGGCATAGCTCTGCGTGGTTCCGGGGAAAACCGAGTTCAGCCCCGCCACCACGTTATCGGGCGTCACGAAATCCAGATAGGCCGGAACGACTTCGTAATCCATGCGGACGCCGAGGTTGATGGTCAGGTGCCGATTGACGTTCCAATCGTCCTGAACATAGGCGCTATATTGCTTTTCCCTGGTCGTGATGCCCGCCTGGTCGAAACCGGCAGTGAGATTGGGGAATTGAAGCTTGTACGGCGTCGCCGCGACGCCCGCGTTCGTCACGGCATAATAATAGGTCGCATTCCCCGCATCGGAGCTGACATTCTGCGACGTCAGCTTGATCGAGGCGTAGCTAAAGCCCGCGCGGAATGTGTGATCGCCGGCGAGATGAACGCTGGGAAGCGTGAAATCATCCTTGAAGGTATAGCCCTTCTGCGCGTTGATCGCGCCGACGCCGGACCCGGGGCCTCCAACGTTGATCAAAGCAATCGAGTTGGTGTTTTTCGTGGGATCCGGGAAATAAAGATACTGCTTTTGCGGCGACGCCTTCGTCGTCGTGGTCGACGAATTGGTGTCCTGATAGCTTACCAGCACTTCGTTGATCCAATGATCCTCATTGTGCTGCCAGCGGATATCCGCGCGCTTGTCGTTATTCCGGTACGGCGCTTCGGTCGAAGCAGCGGCGAGGCCGGTGCCGCCGGATACCGAGTTTTCGAGGCGCCATTTGGCGGTCGCCTCGATCCGATCCTTATCGGTCGGCTCGATGTCGACCTTGCCGAAATAGAGATTCTCCGTGAACGGGTTGGTCACCGGACCATATTGACTGGCAACATCCGGCGGCAGCAGCGCGCTCGCCTGCGCCACGGTTATGCCCGCGTTGGGGAAGACGGACGACTGGTTCGAAAGGCTCTTATGCTCCCAGGTGAAGAAGAAGTGTGCGACGTCCTTGATGATCGGACCACCCACCGCGACGCCATATTCCCAGCTGGGCTCCTTGGGCTTGGGGCTATTGTCCGCCTTTTCCACGGAAGTCTTGGCGCGGAGACTCTGATTGGTGAAGTCGCCGAATGCCTCGGCATGAAACTGGTTCGTGCCCGACTTGGTCTGGGCGATGATGATCGCGCTCGACGCGTCGCCATATTCGGCGCTGTAGTTCGAGGTGACGACCTTATATTCGGCGACCGCCAATTGCGGGAAAGGGTTGCCCGGATCGCCGTTACCCGCTGGACCGGCGCTGCCGGTGATGCCTGAACCGCCGCCGACGAGATCCTTCTGGCTGACGCCGTCGATATAGACGTTCACACCCGCCGCAAGCTGCGCGCCGCCGCGCAACGAGGTGTTGTGACCGCCGTCAACGCTGAATTGGACGCCCGGAACCGTATCGGCGAATTCGAGGAAGTTGCGCGTCACCTGCGGGAGCGCCGCGATGTCATGCAGCGTCACGAACTGATTGACCTGCGACGTATGGACTTCGACCGTTGGACGGGCGCCTCGTACGACGACTTCGCCCGCCGTGTTCGAAGAAGCGAGGAGATCCACGACCGAGGTCGAGGCTACCGCGACCACCACGTCCGTCGCCTGATCGCCCGCGGTGATATGATAATTGCCCGGCTGAAGGCCGGCGATGACATAGGTGCCGTCCGCGCTCGCAGTCGTGCGGCGTACCGATCCGGTGTCGACCTGCGTAGCCACCACCGCGGCGCCAGGCTTTGTCTGGCCGCGAAGGGTGGACGAAGCGGCCTGCGCGAAGGCCGGCGTTGGAGCGATAATCGCGCTCGCCGTGGCGATTACCGCCAGCGACGTTCCCAGCCGTGCGAGAACGGCAACGTTTCTCCCGAACGAATTCTTCATAGGATTCCACCTCCCTTGATGGCTGATCCGAGTCAGCTTTTTTTCTAATGTAACCGGTTCATCATGTATCCGGTTACATGAAATAGCAAGCGTGGCGATGCCGGGATTTTTTGCAGGCTCTTTCCTGCGATCCACACATCGTCGCCGATCGTGACCCTCGTAGAAGCATCGGCAAGCTGACCTGTTCCCATGAGGGCGAATGGGTTCAGGTGCTGCGGGGGCGCCGTGCCACGGCGTGCAGGATTGTTTTGCAATAGTTCGGATGTTTGGCGTGCAGATATTTGGCCATCCGACGGACATGAAACGGGTTGCTGAAACCGGTTACATGGGTTAGCCTGCTTCAAGATCGGATTCACATACAGCTTCTTCAGTTGCCGTTTTTAGGGCTGAAAAGGCCAGCTGCTCGATGGGAGGAAGTCTTTTCCCGCCTCGTCCCATCCCTTCATCATGCGCCGTTCGCGGCGGCTTCAGACTAACAAAGTTCAGGTGAGGTCATGACCGCTTATTCCCCCTCCCGCCGTTCCTTTCTCAAGGGCGCATCGACCGCAGCCATTGCCGTATATGTGGTTCCGGCGCGCGCCTGGGCGGACCGGGTCGAGGCGGGTGATCCGTTTATCGAACGGATCCTCTCGGGCATGACGATCGAGGAAAAGGCCGGCCAGCTCACCATCTATAGCGATCCGGCGCGCACCGATGGTCCGCCGGTCAATCCGACCGCCAACGCGCAGAGCATGGATCAGCTCAAGGCGGATATCGCCGCCGGCAAGCTGACCGGCGTGTTCAACGGCATCGGTGTTGTGGGCGGGCGCGAATTGCAAAGGATCGCGCTCACCCAATCGCGCTCCAAGATCCCGATGATCTTCGCCGCCGACACGATCCACGGCATGAAGACGACCTTTCCGGTGCCGCTGGCCGAGGCGTCGAGCTTCGATCCCGATCTTGCCCGCCGCACCGCGCGTGCCGCCGCGGTCGAGGCGTCGGCCAAGGGCATTCACTGGGTGTTCGCGCCGATGGTCGATGTCGCCCGCGACGAACGCTGGGGCCGCGTGGTCGAGGGTTCGGGCGAGGATACCTATCTCGGCAAGACGCTGGCGGCGGCGCGGGTCGAGGGCTTCCAGGGCAGTGACCTGCGCAACAATGACAGCGTGCTCGCCTGTCCCAAGCATTTTGCGGCCTACGGTGCGGTTCAGGGCGGCCAGGACTACAACACCGCCGACATTCCCGAGACGACCTTGCGCGAAGTGCATCTGCCCGCGTTCAAGGCCTGTTTCGATCAGGGCGCGCTCTCGACCATGTCGAGCTTCAACGACATTGCCGGCGTGCCATCGACCGGCAACCATCATCTGCTGACCGACATCCTGCGCGGCGAATGGGGCTTCAAGGGGCTGGTCGTATCCGATTACACGTCAGACGAAGAGATGATCCTGCACGGTTATGCCAAGGACGGCCCCGATGCGGCCGCCAAGGCGATCAATGCCGGTTGCGATATCTCGATGCAGAGCGGGCTCTATATCAAATATCTGCCCGATCTGGTGAAGAGCGGGCAGGTCAGCATGGAGACGGTCGATACCGCGGTCCGCCGGGTGCTCGGCGTCAAGAAAGCGCTTGGCCTGTTCGAGAATCCGTATCGCTCGCTCGATCTGGTGCGCGAGAAGCGCGATGTGCGCCGCAAGGACGCGATCGAGCTGGCCCGCGAATGTGCGCGCAAGTCGATGGTTCTGCTCAAGAACGAAGGCAATCTGTTGCCGTTGTCCAAGAGCAAGTCGATCGCGCTGATCGGGCCCTGCATCTCCGACAAGAATGATTATCCCGGCCCCTGGGCCAACTTCCCCGACGTCCAGAGCTGCGTGACGATGGAGGAAGGCTTCCGCGCTGCGCTCGGGCCGAAAGGCGTGCTGCACGTCGCGCGCGGATCGGATTACGAGAAGCCGTTGGAAGGCGGCATTCCCGCCGCCATCTCCGCCGCGCAGGCTTCCGACGTCATTGTCCTGGTGGTGGGCGAGGCGACCTTCATGGCGGGCGAGGCGCAGTCGCGCGTCGAGATCGTGGTGCCGCCGCCACAAATGGCGCTGGCCGAGGCGCTGGCCGCCACCGGCAAGCCGATGGTGGTGCTGCTGCGCCATGGCCGCGCGCTCGCGCTCGAAGGCGCGGTCAAGAATGCGCCTGCGATCATGGCGACCTGGTTCCTGGGCTCGGAGACGGGCAACGCGGTCTGCGACGTGCTGTTCGGCGATCATGCGCCACAAGGCCGTCTGCCGGTCAGCTTCCCGCAGGCCTCGGGGCAGGAACCTTGGTATTACAATCATCGCCGCACCGGCCGCCCGCAGATCAGCGACGATGCGATGTGGAAATCGCGCTATCGCGAGGTAACCAACGAGGCGCTCTATCCGTTCGGCTTCGGGTTGACCTATTCGCATTGCACGTATTCGCCGACCCAGGTGAGCGCGCCGACCTTGGCGGCAAGCGGCTCGATCACGGTGACCGCGACCGTCACCAACACCGGCGACAAACCGATGCACGAGGTCGCGCAGCTTTATGTCTATGATCGGGTCGCAAGTCTTACGCAGCCTGTGCGGCTGCTAAAAGGGTTCAAGCATCTCGATCTGAAGCCGGGCAAGAGCGAGACGGTCGAGTTCGCATTGTCCGCGGATGATCTTGCCTTCATCCATCCGCTCGATTTCAAGCGCTTTGCCGAGCCGGGAGAGTTCGACGTTTGGATCGCGCCCTCGTCGGTCGGCGGCACGCCCGCCAGCTTCACGCTCACCGCCTGAGCCGGAAAGGCTTGCGCGCAGGCGGGGAGGGTCTGAAGAGGCGATTGACAGCCAATCCGTTCGGACAGGGACGCTAGATGGAGCAGGGGGCGGCAAAGCTGGGTTGGGGGCGGAGCCTGCTCTTCGCGAGTGGCGATTTCGCCTGCAACCTCTATTGGCAGAGCATCACCTTCTACCTGCTGTTTTTCTACACCGACACGCTCGGTCTGTCGGCGGCCATGGCGGGCGTGATCACGATGATCGCCTCGGTGTGGGACGGGATTGCCGGCCTCGCGATCGGGGTCGCTGCCGACCGGCGCAGCGCGCGGACCTTCGTGCGGCTGAATGCGGTGCCGCTCGCGCTCTCCTTCGTGCTGATTTACCTCCCGGTGCCGCTGGCCGGCGTCTGGCTCGCGGGCTTCGCCCTGATCGGCCATATGTTGTTCCGTACGCTCTACGTCGCGGTCAACGTGCCTTATGCCGCGCTGACGGTGCGGATCGCGCCCGATAGTGCCAGCCGCTCACGCATCGCGGGGCTGCGCATGATCCTCGGCGCAAGCGCGGCCTTGATCGTGGCGATGGGGACGCAGGCCTGTATCGGCCAGGCCCCACGCATCGGCTATACGATCGCCGCAATCGCATTTGGCGTCGTCGCGACATTGCTGCTGATTATTGTCGGCGGCATGGGTGGCGGCACGTCCGCGCCGGGCGAGCCGACCAAATTCAGCCTGAAAGGCGTGCTCGCGGTGATGGCGGGGAATCGCGCCTTTGCCTGCGTCAACCTCGGGATTTGCGGCGCGGTCGCCTCGATGGCGGTGCTGACGCGCGCGATCCCTTATTATTTCAAATATGAGGTAGGCGATGTCGCCGCCGGATCGCACGCGCTCGCGATGATGAGCGTGGCGGGCGTGATTGCGATCCCCGTCTGGATGGCCTGCGCCGCGCGCTTCGGCCATCGCGCGCAATGGCAAATCAGCGCGGCGATGGCGGGTATCGCGCTGATCGGACTGCTCGCGTTGCGGCCGACCGCGGCCTTGCCCGCCCAGATCCTCTTCATTCTCTATCAGGGTGGCGGGCAGGGGCTTTTCTTCGGCTTCTGGGCTTTGATTCCCGACGTGGTGGAGCATGGTGGCAAGCCGGACGCGCCGCGCATGGACGTCCTCCTTTTCGCTGTCGCCGCCCTTTTGCAGAAGGTGACGATGGGCGTGGCGGTCGCAATCTTCGGCGCTTTGCTGTCGGCGGCGGGTTATGTCGCGCGCGACGTTCAGCCGCCGCAGGTGCTGCATGCCCTGGCCTTGCTTGCCGCCGGGCTACCCCTGCTGGCCCTGATCGTCGCCTCTGCCGCGATGCTGTTTTTCCCCGCCAAGCTGGGACGCGCGCATTAACCTTACAGAAGCTTGCGCTTGGCGTATGAAACCGGTTACGCGAACGATGGCTCGGCTTAGTCGTTAGGCCGTTCGAAGCAAGGAAAGCGAGGCGCCCCGGCCTTATCGTGATGACCCAGTATCGCACCCGCTTCGATCGCCGTTCGCTTCTGCTCGGCTCGGCTGCCCTGCTCGCAGGCTGTGCCGGGCCAAAGCCGGTATTGCGCGCGATCGGCGTGGTGCGGCAGGAGCCGCCCTCGGCGAGCGACGAGGCGATGCTGCTCGACATCGCCAGGCGCACCTTCAACTATTTCCGCGAGACGACCCAGACCGATAACGGCCTGGCGCCGGACCGCTGGCCGACCGTCGCCTTTGCCAGCATCGCCGCGACCGGCTTCGCGCTGACGGCCTGGGGGATCGGCGTCTCGCGCGGCTGGATGTCGCGCGAGGAGGCGCGCAAGCGCACGCTCGCCTGCCTGCGTTTCTTCATCAACGGCAAGCAAGGCCCCGACAAGTCCGGGACGATCGGCTACAAAGGCTTCTATTACCATTTCCTCGGCCTCAAGACCGGCACGCGGCTGGGCCAGACCGAGCTTTCGACGGTCGACACCGCTTTGCTGTTGGGCGGCGCGCTGTTCGCGCAGAGCTTCTTCGACAAGGGCCATGACGAGGAGCGCGAGATCCGTGAACTCGCGCAGACGCTCTACGATCGGGTCGAATGGACCTGGCCACGCCCCCGCAAGAATTTCCTGTCGATGGGCTGGCATCCCGAGAGCGGCTTCATTGCGGACGACTGGGACAGTTTCAACGAAAGCCTGCTGCTCTACGTGCTGGCGATGGGCTCCACCACGCATCCGATCGAACCCGAGACCTGGAATCGCTGGACCGGAAATTTCGACCGCGCCTGGAATGCGCGCGACAAGGATCCCTTCATCGCCTTCCCATCGCTGTTCGCGTTCCAGTTCAGCCACATGTGGGTCGATTTCCGCGGCATCCGCGACGATTATAACCGCGAGCGCGATCTCGACTATTTTGAGAACAGCCGGCGCGCCACCTACGTCCAGCGCGACTATGCGATCCGCAACCCCGGCGGCTGGGAAGGCTATGGCGAGAATGTCTGGGGCCTGAGCGCCTGCGACGGGCCGGGGGACTTCACCATCATCCAGGACGGCATCCGCCGCGAATATTATTCCTACTCCGCGCGGGGGCCTAACGACCGCGACGACGGCACGCTCGCGCCGACCGCATCTGCCGGATCGATCGCGTTCGCGCCCGAGATCGTGATCCCCGCACTCAAGGAGATGAGGGCGCGATACGGTCGCGCCATCTACAGCGAATATGGCTTCTGGGATTCGTTCAATCCGTCGCTCGCGGGCGGCCAGCGCGTCCAATATGGGCGCGTGGTCGAAGGCGTGTGCTGGGTCGACGGCGACTATATCGGCATCGACCAGGGGCCGATCCTGGGCATGATCGAGAACCATTTGACCGGCCTTGTCTGGAACGTGATGCGCCGTAATCCGAACATTGTGCGCGGGCTGCAACGTGCGGGTTTTACCGGGGGCTGGCTCGACAAGGCCGAGCCCAGGCAGATCACCCGCCGCGAGCGGTCAGAAAAGACCGGCACCTGACATCAAGGTGCGCGCGCTGCCCGCGACCCAGACCTGACCCGTGTCGTCCTGACGAAGATGCACGCGCCCGCGTCGGCCAAGCTTCGTGCCTTGGGCCGCGATATAGGAGCCGGTGGCACGATTGCTCTCGAACAGCCATTGCGCGATCGAGGCGTTGAGACTGCCCGTCACCGGATCCTCGATCAGTGCGCCGCCGCTGGCGCTGAAGAAGCCGCGGATTTCAAAGTCCGTGTCGCCGCCCGCACGCGGGCCGACCACGCCCACGTCGATGAGGCGGTCATGTGTGGATACCGGTTTCACCGCGAGCACGGCGTCCGCCGATTCCAGTAGTACCGCGACCCAGCCGGGGCCGTTGGACACCCATTGCGCATCGACCACCTCGCCGCGCCCGATCCGCAGCACGCCCAGCACCTCGTCCAGCTCCGCCTCGGAAAGCGGGCCGGTCCGGGTGCGCGGCGGTGCGGCGAAAGCGAGGCGCTCGCCCTCACGACGCAAGCTCACCAGTCCTGCACCGCATTCCTGCACGACCAGGCCGTCGGTTTTGGGTTTGCCGCCCAGCTCCAGCCAGGTGTGCGCGCTGCCGATCGTGGGATGGCCCGCGAAGGGCAGCTCGCGGTCGACCGTGAAGATCCGCACGCGATAATCGGCCTCGGGGTCGGTCGGCGGCAGCAGGAAGGTCGTTTCCGACAGGTTGAGCCAATGTGCGATGCGCTGCATCGCGTCGGTCTCGAGGCCGGTGCCGTCGCCGATCACCGCCAGCGGATTGCCTGCAAAAAGGCCGTCGCCGAATACGTCGACCATCGAAAAAGGGCGCTGGGTCATGCCGCCGACCTTAGCGTGCGGCCGGCGCGATGCGAGCGAAAGCCGCCGCCAGCCGTGGGTCGCCCGACTGACGCACGGCGTTGCCTGCTGCCTCGCGCCAGCAATCGTCCTTGCGCGTCGCGGCCTGCACTTCGCGTAGGGCACTATCCGACACGCCGCAGGCCTGGAGCGCGGCGCTGTCGATCCGGCGGATCGTGCGCCGCGCCGCCGCCTCGTTCGCCGGGTGGAGGTCGATATGACGCAGGGCGACCTTCTCGGGTTCCGCCTGTGCTGCGACCGCGCACAGCAGCGCCGCGGGAAGCAAAAAGCGGGGATTGGTCCGGATCATCTAGGCCTCCTTGGTTGCGGCGGCCAAATGCGCGGATCGGACTCGCTTTCACAGGCACAGTTGGGTACAGTTTATTGGAACTGTACTGACGAAAAGGATAATACAGTTGGCGACGATCGACATAGCGCCGACGCGAACCGAGGCGGTGATGGACAGCATCCGCCAGCGGATCGAGCGGCGCTTGCTCACGCCCGGCGCCAAACTGCCTTCGGTGCGCGCGCTGGCGGACAGCACGGGCTTTTCCAAGTCGACCGTGGTCGAGGCTTATGACCGGCTGGTCGCGGAAGGCGTGATCCGGTCGCGGCCGGGATCCGGCTTCTTCGTCGCGGCGCCGCTCGCGCCGCTGGCGCTTGCGGAGATCGGTCCCGCGCTCGATCGGGCGATCGATCCCTTATGGATGCTGCGTCAGTCGCTGACGACGCGTCGGGGCGCGCTGATGCCGGGCTGCGGCTGGCTGCCCGAAAGCTGGATGCCGTACGATACGCTGCGCAAGGCGCTGCGCCGCTACGCACGGGCCACTTCGGAGGATGGGCTGGTCGGCTATGCGGCGCCGGCCGGGCCCGAGCCTTTGCGCCGTCTGATCGCGCACCGGTTGGCCGAGCAGGGGGTGGAAGCCGCCCCCGATCAGGTGCTGCTCACCGATAGCGGCACGCATGCGATCGATCTGATGCTGCGTTTCCTGATCGAGCCGGGCGACGCGGTGCTGATCGACGATCCCTGCTATTTCAACTTCCACGCCTTGCTGCGCGCGCATCGCGCGAAGCTGGTGAGCGTGCCGTTCACGCCCAACGGGCCCGACCTGGAGGCATTTTCGGCCGCACTGGTCGCGCACCGGCCGCGCCTCTACATCACCAATTCGGGCGTCCATAATCCGACGGGCGCGGCATTGTCGGCACCAACCGCGCATCGGATTCTCAAGCTCGCCGAGGAGCATCGGCTGGTGATCGTCGAGGACGATATCTTCGCCGATTTCGAGCTCGAACCTTCGCCGCGTTATGCAGCCTTCGATGGGCTGGACCGCGTGATCCGTGTCGGCAGCTTCTCCAAGTCGCTCTCGAGCGGGGTGCGCTGCGGCTATATCGCGGCGCGGCCGGATTGGGTCGAGGCGGTGACCGATCTGCGTATCGCGACCGGCATGTCGGGAAGCGCGCTGTCCGCGCATCTTCTCCATGCCGCGCTCACCGACGGCAGCTATCGGCGGCATATGGACAAGGTCCACGCCCGCCTCGCCAAAGCGCGCGCGGATGTGATCCGGCGCCTTCGGGGGATCGGGATCGAGCCCTGGATAGAGCCGCGCGCGGGCCTGTTCCTGTGGTGCCGCCTGCCCGACGGGGTCGATGCGGTCGCGGTCGCGCAGCGCGGGGTGGAGGAGAATATCGTCTTCGCGCCGGGTAATGTGTTCAGCCTGAACCAGTCGGCGTCCAATTATCTGCGCTTCAACGCGGCGATGAGCGACGATCCACGCGTCTATCGCTGCCTTGAGCGCGCGATCCGGGAGCAAACGGGCAGCGCTTAGAGTCCCGCTGGCCGATAGATGGTAAGCCGGCGCCGATGCGCATCGGGGACTTCATAGACCGCGTCGGGCGGCCGCCCGGGTCAGGCTTCCTCGCCGCCGATCCAGCTGCGCAGCACGTTGAGGTCGTCATCGACCAGCACCAAATCCGCCCGCAGTCCTGCCGCGATCGTGCCGGTCTCGTCGCTCAAGCCGAGGAAACGCGCGGGGACGGCGGATGCCATCGCCACCGCATTGCGCAGCGGTGCACCGGTCTGCGCCATCAGGTTGCGGACCGCGCTCGCCATATCGAGCGATGAGCCGGCGAGCACGCCCTGATCGTCGCGCAGCAAGCCGTCCTCCTCGTGGATATAGCGGCCCTGCAGCATGAAATTGGGCTCGTCCGCGCCCACGCTCGGCATCGCGTCGGTCACCAGCATCAGCCACTCGGGGCCCTTGGCCTTGAGCGCGATCCGGACGGTCGCGGGATGGAGGTGATGGCCATCGACGATGATGCCGGCGATCGTGCGGTCATCCTCCAGCGCGGCGCCGACCACGCCGGGCGCGCGGTTCAGCAGCGGCGACATCGCATTGAAGATATGCGTGAAGCCGCTGAGGCCCTGATCGATCGCTTCATGGACCGTATCATAATCGGCATCGGTATGGCCGGCGGCGACGATCACGCCGGCAGCGGCGAGCCGCTTGATGTCCGCCGCCTCCACCACTTCGGGCGCGAGCGTGGTCAGCACGCGGCCATGGTTGAGCCCGGTGAGCAGGCTGAAGGCGCGCTCGCTGAACGTCCGCAGCCGCGCCACGTCGTGGATGCCGTGGCGCTTCTCGCTCAGGAACGGCCCTTCGACATGGATGCCAAGTACGCCCGGCACGCCCGCTTCGATCGCCGCATCTACCGCCGCGATGGCGCGCTCGACCACGTCGAGATCGTCGCTGATCAGCGTCGGCAGAAAGCCGGTGGTGCCAAAGCGCCGATGCGCGGTGCCGATCGCCGCGATCGCATCCACCGTAGGGCTGTCGTTGAACAGCACTCCGCCGCCGCCATTGACCTGCGTGTCGATGAAGCCGGGCAGCAATATCTTGCCGCCGAGATCGACCTGCACGGCCTCGGGCGTCGGCTCGGACGAAATGGCCCGGATGCGGCCGCCGTCGATCAGCACGCACACGCCTTCGCGCAAACCCGCGGGCAGCAACACCCGGCCGTTGATGAGCGCCAGCGCCATCAGACGGTTTCCGTGACCTTGTTGAGCGTCGGCGGGCGATCGGGATCGCGGCCGCGCAGGACGGAGAGCTGGTTCACCATGCGATAGAAGCTTTGCACCAGCAGGATCGGCTGGACCAGAGCATCCGCGTCGATCGTCGGAAGCGCTGTTCCTGGCGCGTCTTTCAATCCCGCAACCAGCAGGGGCGCGGAACGGCCCGCAAACTCTTCGGCCAGCGCGCGCACGCTGGCTTGGGATTCGTCGTCCTGCGCGGTCAGCAGCACCGGGAAATCGGGGCCGACCAAGGCCATGGGCCCGTGCCGCACCTCGGCCGCGCTGAACGCCTCGGCATGGAAGCCGCAGGTTTCCTTGACCTTGAGCGCCATCTCCTGCGCCACGCCGAAACCATGTCCGCGGCCGACCGTGTAAAGGTTAGTGGCATGCTCCAGCACGGGCAGGGCTCCCGACCAGTCCTGCATCCAGGCACGATCGAGTAGGTCGGGAAGGGCGGTCATGGCTTCCGCGATACGCGGATCGCCCGTCCATTCCGCGACGAGGTGCAACGCCGCAGCCAAAGTCGCGATGAAGCTCTTCGTCGCGGCCACGCTCTTTTCCGGACCGGCGCACAAGGGCAGGGCAAGGTCCGCAAGCGCTAACAAGGGCGATTGCTCGTCATTGACCAGCGAGATCAGCAGCGCGCCGCGCTCCTTCGCTGCCCGCGCCGCGGCAACCAGGTCGGGGCTGCGGCCCGATTGCGAGATGGCGAGCATCACCGTGCCATCCATCGCGGGCACAGCGTCGTAGACGGAGGCGATCGAGGGCGAGGCCGAGCTGGTCAGCACGCCTGCATGCGTTTCGATCAGGTAGCGTGCGAAGGTCGCGGCATTGTCCGAGCTGCCGCGCGCCAGCGTGACGAAGGTGTGCGGCTTTTTCTCGCGGAGCATGGCGCCGAGTTGGGCCATCGCGTCGGCATTGCGCGCCTGTTGCCGGCGAACCGCCGCCGCGGATTCGGCCGCCTCGGCGAACATCAATGTCGATTCGGGAGAAAGCATCTGGCTCAAGGCGCGCCCACCCCGAATTCGGCGACATAATCGTAGCTGTCGCCGCGATAGAGCGAGCGCGTGAATTCGACCGTGCGCCCATCCTGGGCATAACCGCGCCGTTCGATTTCGAGTGCGGGCGCGCCGACCTCGATCCCAAGTTCCTCGGCCTGTTCGACGGTGAACTGCACCGCGCGCAACCGCTGCAACACGCGCACCGGGCGCGCGTCGCCAAGCGCCTCATAGAGCGACTCGTCGACCGCATCGAGGCCACGCAGGCAACTTGCGGGGATGGTCGAATATTCCAGCGCCATCGATTGCTCGTCCGCATAACGAATACGCGTGAAACGATAGACCCGCGTTCCCGGGCTCAGCCCCAGCGCCATCGCTTCCTCGGGCGTGACCAGGCCTTCGGTGCGCGCCAGCCATTCGCTGTGCGGATGACGGCCGCGCGCCTGCATATCCTCGGTAAAGGAGGTGATGGTCGCGAAATTCTTCTCGACGCGCGTGGCGACGAACGTGCCCGCGCCGTGGCGCCGGGTGAGGAGGCCCGCATCGACGAGCCCATCCAGGGCCTTGCGTACCGTGACGCGCGAGACAGAGAAAGCATCGGCGAGTTCGCGCTCGGCCGGCAAAGCCTCGTCGGCGGCCAGCACGTGCGATTCGATCGCGGTGCGCAGCACGCGCTGCAACTGCAGATAGAGCGGTGCACTATCCGCCGCCGACAGCCGTCCAACCCGTTCAACGAACATTCGCTAACCCCTCCGTTGCCCTCGTCTTTGCCCTACGAATGATACCACTACAATACCAAAAATTGCGGGTGGTTTCATTTTTGGTATTGCAATCTTGTTACCAATCCGTCCTAATTAGAACCATCGAAGACGGAATCGACGATGAATCGGTTCCGCGCGTTCGCAGGGTTGGTTCGTATTGGTCATAGATTGGCCTCGTCCACTGGATGATCGGCAGGGGAGTCTTTAGCATGGTCAAGGAGCATAAGGGGGTTTTTGCATTCGGTGTCAGCATGATCGCGCTTGCGGTCGCGACGCCGGTCCGTGCGGCGGATGCGGCGGCTGCCGCGCCAGCCGCTGCGCCGGCATCTACATCGGATACGGATGCGAGCCCCGAGGTCGTCGTCACCGGCATTCGTGCCTCCATCCAGGCGTCGCTCGATCAGAAGCGCAAGTCGGATCTGGTCAGCGAAGTCCTGACCGCACAAGATATCGGTAAATTCCCGGACAAGAACGTGGCCGACTCGCTCGGTCGCCTCACCGGCGTCAACGTGGTGACGGGTTCGGCCTCCGCCGGCGGCTTCGGCGAGAACCAGAACGTCTCGATCCGCGGCACCGATCCGGGTCTCAACCTGACCCTGCTCGATGGGCACTCGGTTGCCACCGGCGACTGGTTCGTGCTCGATCAGCAAAATGGCGGCCGCAGCTTCGACTTCAGCCTGCTGCCCTCCGAAATCGTGGGCAGCCTCGAAGTCTATAAGTCGAGCGAGGCCGACCTTCAGGAAGGCGGTATTGGCGGCACGATCAACCTGCACAGCCGCAAGCCGCTCGATCTGCCCTCCGGCACCGTCTCGCTGACCGGTCAGATGGTCTATAACGATCTTGCCAGCAAATGGACGCCGCAGGCCTCAGGCCTCGTCAGCTGGAAGAATGCCGACAATAGCTTCGGCATCCTCGTCGCGGGCTTCTTCCAGAAGCGCGACTTCCGGCGCGACGGTCAGGAATTCCTGGGCTATCAGAACGTCACCAACTTCGCCGGGACCGGGCAGACGGTGGCGGCGCCGAACCTGATCGGCGCGGCCTATTTCCGTCAGCAGCGCACCCGCAAGGGCGGCCTGGTGGCAGTCGAATTCAAGCCGACCGATCGTCTCGAGATCAATCTCAATGGCATCTACACGCGGCTCGACGCGAACAACGTCAACACCAACTCGATGGCATGGGTCAGCCGCGATATCGCGAATAATTCGACCCCGGGGCCGAACTATGCGCTGGCCAATTACACGATCAGCAACGGCTATCTGACATCGGCGACCTTCAACCCGACCACCACCAGCGGTGCGGCGGTGCAGGGCCGCGTGCAGGACGACATCTTCCGCAAGGCTTTCTCGTCGACGCTCGTCGCCAACGCCGATTTCGCCTATCACGCGACCGACAAGCTCAACCTCACCGGCGAGGTCGGCTACACCAAGGGTGTCGGCGAGACGAAGGATACGTTCGCCTGGGAGACCTATTGGAATTCGGGCATGAGCTACACGATCGAGGGCAAGACCGCCGACGTGAGCTTCCCCGGCCTTCCGACCGACGAGACCAGCCAGGCCTATCTCAACAATTATTACAGCTGGTCGTGGGGCGGTAAGATCAAGTCGCCCGATACCGAGCTCTATGGCCGCGCCGATCTCGAATATACGGTCGACAACGGCTTCCTGAAGTCGATCAAGGTCGGCGGCCGTTTCGCCCATCACAAGCGTGCGGTGAACTACACCGCTTATGCGTGGCCGGGTAACGGCCAATATTCGGGCACCAACCAGATCGGTCTCGGCACCGTATTCAGCGGTGACGTGGTTCCGAGCAACTTCGCGAACGGGCTCTACAGCTTCCCGCCTTATCCGTTGGCGAACGAGGACAAGGTCCGTCAGGAGCTGGATAGCGTTGCCGGCGGCCGCCAGTTCGCTTTCTACCCGCCCTTGAGCTTCTCCACCAAGGAGACGACCGAGGCGCTCTATGCGATGGCGAAGCTCGGCAACGACAGCGACTGGCGCGGCAATATTGGCGTCCGGGCGGTCCACACCAAGCTCGACACCGTGCAATATTCGCCCAACGCACCGAACCTGACGATCCATAACGCCTTCGGCAATTTCGGCGAGGTCGACGCCAAGAACGCCTATTGGGACGTTCTGCCCAGCGCCAACCTGACCTACAACATCCAGCCCGACCTGCTGATCCGCGGTTCGGTGGCAAAGGTCATGTCGCGCCCGGCTTATGCCCAGCTTGCCGGTGCCTTCTCGCTTTCCGATCTGGCGCTGACGGGTACGGCGGGTGGCAATCCGCATCTCAAGCCGACCCGGGCCTGGGAATATAACCTGGGCGCCGAATGGTATTATGGCAAGCAGGCCTTGCTGTCGGCGACCTTCTTCTACCTGGACATCCAGTCCTACATCATGAGCCAGACGACCACGCAATTCTATACCACGCTCCAGCATCCGCAGGGTGCGAACTTCCTGGTCACCGCACCGGTCAATGGCCCGGGCGGCCATAATCAGGGTTTCGAAATCAACTGGCAGCAGCCTTTGTGGTACGGCTTCGGCGTGATCGCCAACTACACCTATGCGGACGCGAAGGCGAAGAATGGCGGTACGATCGACGGAAACAGCAAGAACACGTACAACCTGACCGGCTATTTCGAAGACAATCTGATCAGCGCGCGCGTGGCCTACACCTACCGTTCGAAGTTCAGCTCGGGCGTCGATCGCGGCACCGCGATGTGGCAGGACAATTACGGTCAGCTCGATGCCTCGGTGACAGTGCACCTGACGCACAATATCGCGCTCACCGCGGATGCGCAGAATCTGCTCAACCACAAGCTCTATTACTTCGTGGGCGATCCCAGCATCCCGCGTGCTTACTACAATAACGGCCGCACCTTCTGGCTTGGCGGCAAGGTAAGCTTCTGAAACAAGTCCGGGCGTACCGGCTGAAAGGTAGTTGATGCGCCCGTTTCTGATGATTGCCGCCGTCGCCCTCCTTCCGGGCGCGGCGGCCGCGGAAGCTCCGGATCCCTTCCCGGCGACCGCGTCTCTGCTGCCGCTGCCAGCGTCGATCGCACCCCAGAAAGGCGCTTTCGCGCTGGCGGGCAGCTCTTTGTCCTTCGATCCTCGCAACAAGGCGGAGGCCGAGGCCGCAGGGCGCTTTAACGAGCTGGTCGCGCGTTCGGGACTGCAGACCTTCCCGATAGGGGCGGGGTCGCAGATCCGTTTCCGTACGGATGCGGGAATAAAGGGCGATGAAGCTTATCGGCTCGAAATAAGTGCCGACGGCGTCACCGTCAGCGCGAGCACCGACACCGGACTTTATTATGGCGCGACCACGCTCTGGCAGCTTGTCCGGAAAGCGGGACGCAACGGCGCGCTCGCCGCGATGCGGATCGACGATGCGCCCACGTTCGGCTGGCGTGGCGTGATGCTCGACTCCTGCCGGCACTTCCAGCCGATCGAATTCGTGAAGGCGCTGATCGATCGGATGGCGCTGGACAAGCTGAATGTGCTGCAATGGCACCTGACCGACGATCAGGGATGGCGCCTGCAGATCGACAAATATCCCAAGCTGACCGAAATCGGCGCCTGGCGGCAAGATGCCGGAGCGGCCGGGTTCGATGCGAACGGCAAGCCCGTCCTGTATGGCGGTTTCTACACCAAGGATCAGGTGCGCGACGTGGTCGCCTATGCCGCCGCACGCCACATCACGATCGTGCCCGAGATCGAAATGCCGGGCCATGCGACGGCCGCGATCGCGGCCTATCCGGATCTCGCCTCAACCCCCGCGCCGCCCAGATCGCCCAGCCCCGATTGGGGCATCCTGCCCAATCTCTACAATACCGACGATGCCACCTTCACCTTCCTCGAAAACGTGATGGACGAGGTGATGGAGCTGTTCCCGTCGCGCTACATCCATGTCGGCGGCGACGAGGCGGTGAAGGATCAGTGGGCCGCCAATCCGAAGATCCAGGCCAAGCGCAAGGAACTTGGCCTCGACAGCGATGACAAGCTCCAGGGCTGGTTCACCGCGCGGATCGGCGCCTATCTCGAAAAGCATGGCCGCCGCCTGATCGGCTGGGACGAGATATTGCTGGGCGACGTGCCCCAATCGGCCACGATCATGTCGTGGCGCGGCATGGATGGCGCGATCACCGCGGCAAAGGCGGGGCATGACGCGGTACTGTCCCCCGCACCCGATCTCTACCTCGACAATCGTCAGTCGGATTCGGCCGATGAGCCGCCCGGGCGCGGCGCGATCGTCGACTGGAAGCGCGTTTACGCGTTCGAGGTCGCACCGCCTTCGCTCACCGAAGAAGAGCGCAAGCATCTGATCGGTCTGCAGGTCAATGAATGGACCGAGCATGCCCGCACCATCGATTATGTGGAGCGCATGATCTGGCCCCGTGCGGCGATCCTGGCGGAACTCGGCTGGTCGAAGCCCGGACCGCGCGACTGGAGCGCCTTCGCGCCGCGGCTCGCGGCAGAGCTGGCCCGCTATCGCGCGCTGAATCTGGGCTATGACGCGACCCCGCTGGTGCCGCAGGCCGACCTGTCGGGTACGCCCGCGGCGCCCGTGGCGGCGCTGCGCCAGCAGGCGGGGGTCGGCACGATCCGCTACACCACCGACGGCAGCGCGCCGACACCGGCGTCTCCGGTTTATCAGGCGCCGATCGCGATGACCGGCACCTTGACCGCGCAAGCCTTTCTGGATGGCGTTGCGGTGAGCCCCACGCGGAGCTGGTACGTCGACGCGGCCGCGTTGCGCACGCGCGATGGCGCGCAGTTCGATCTCTGTCTCGACCCGCCCAAAATCCCGCTGCGGCTGGAGGATGATGGACCGGCCGACGGCCCGCGCGCGATCCATTGGGTCGATCTGATGAGGGCCTGCTGGCTATGGCGCGCCGCGCCGCTCGACGGGATGACGCGGATCGAGGCGCGCGTCGGCTCGGTCCCTTACAATTTCTCGATCGGGGCCGCGATCAAGAAGGTCGTCTTCCGCAAGCCCAAGACGCCCGAAGGCGAGCTCGAAATCCGGCTCGACGATTGCGATGGCCGGGTCGTGGCCAGGCTTCCGCTCGCGCCGGCCAAGGGCAATAGCGGCGTGACCACGCTCACGGGTACGCTGGCCCCGCGCTCCGGCGCGCATGATCTGTGCGCCAGCTTCACCCAGAAAGGACCAGACCCGCTCTGGGTGCTCGACAAGCTCACATTGTCGGGGCCGCAATGAGCCTGCCTGTCGCCAGCCCCCTCGCCGGGTGGGTCACCGCGCTAGAAGAGGTGCCCGATCCCGTATTTTCCGGGCGGATGCTCGGGGATGGCGTGGCGATCGAGCCGACCGAAGGCAGACTGGTCGCGCCGGGCGCGGGGGCGATCGTCACGCTGAATCCGTCGGCGCACGCGGTCACGATCGAGCTCGACGACGGCGTGCAAGTGCTGATCCACATCGGCATCGACACGGTTGCCCTGGGCGGCAAGGGCTTCATCGCCCACGCCAGGGAAGGCCAGCGCGTCGCGGCGGGGGACCTGCTGATCGAGTTCGATCTCGATTATCTTGCACGCCATGCGAAGAGCCTGATCACCCCGGTGATCGTCACCAGCGGCGGCAATGTCGTCGGCGACACCGATCGCCTGATCGAGCGGGGCGGGGCCCTGTTCGCCGTCGACGGCGTAGCCGCTCGGGCCACGACTTCGGGCGCTGCGGCATCGGCGCTACGTACCTTGCGGCTGCCGCTCAAGCACGGCCTCCATGCGCGTCCGGCGGCGCGGATCGCGGAACTCGCCCGGAGCTTCGACGCGACGATCGAATTGCGCACGCCGGAAGGCAGGACCGCCTCGGCGCTGAGCCCCGTCGCGATGCTCGCGCTTACGCTGGGCCATGGTGCCGAACTGATCGTTGCCGCGGGTGGCGCGCAAGCGGAAGCGGCGGCCGGTGCCATTTCTGATCTGATCGCCAGCGGTATGGGCGAGCTTGAGCCGATTGTGGGGGGGGCCTCGATGTCCGCCGCGACCGTAGCGGACATTCCGCAGGAACCGCTGACCGGTTCATTGCGCGGAGTGACCGCGGCCCCCGGCTTCGTCTTGGCAAAGAGCTACCAGTTCGGCGATGCGCCGACGCCCGCCTTGCGCGAGCAAAGCCTCGGCGTGGCCGAGGAGCGGGCGGCGCTCGACGCGGCCCGTGTCTCAGTTCGCGAGCATTTGCTGCCGCGCTCGACCGGCAATGACGCGGCTGCCCAGGTCGCACAGGCGCATCTCGCTTTCCTCGACGACCCCGCTTTGCTGGCCGAAGCCAAGCGCGCGATCCTCGCCGGATCGTCCGCCGACAAGGCGTGGATCGAAGCGGGCAGGGGGTTCGCTGCTGCGCTCGCCAGCGCGGGCGATCGCTTCGCCGAGCGGATCGACGATTTGCGCGACGTGGAACGCCAGATATTGGCCGCACTCCATGGCGAAGCGCTCGAACGCACTGTGCCTAAGGGCGCGATCCTGCTCGCGCGTGAAATCCTGCCGTCCGAACTGATGGGGCTGGCCGGCGCGGATATCGCGGGCATTTGCACAGCCGAGGGCGGGCCGACGTCTCATGCGGCGATCATCGCCGCGTCGATGGGCATCCCGATGCTGACAGCGCTTGGTCGCGGGATCGAGCTGGTTCCCGACGGCACGGCCCTGATCCTCGACGCGACCGATGGAACGGTCGTGATCGACCCCTCCGCCGCTGAGCAGAAAGCTGCCAGGGCCGACCAGAAACGCCGTGAGGAAAGCCGGGCCGAAGCGCGCGCCCGGCTCGCCGAACCCGCGGTTACGCGCGACGACAAGCATATCGAGGTTTTCGCCAATCTCGGTTCGGTCGCGGATGCGGTGAAGGCGGTGAAAGAGGGCGCGGAAGGCTGCGGCCTGCTGCGCACCGAATTCCTGTTCCTCGACCGTCCGAGCGCACCGGACGAGGCCGAGCAGCGCGCAATCTATCAGGGTGTCGCCGACGCGCTCGACGGGCGGCCGTTGATCGTCCGCACGCTCGATATCGGTGCGGACAAGCCCGCGCCTTATGTGCCGATGGCGGCCGAGGAAAATCCGGCGCTGGGCGTGCGCGGCCTTCGTCTTGGCCTTGCCAGGCCCGATCTGCTGGCCACGCAATTCCGCGCTTTGATCGGCGTGAATGCGAACGATCTCAAGATCATGCTGCCCATGGTTGCGAGCGTGGACGAACTCGCCAAGGCGCGCGCAATTCTTGATCGTGAGGCCAAGGCGATGGATCGTCCGGCGCCACCGCTCGGGATCATGGTCGAAACGCCTGCTGCTGCGCTGATTGCCGAGACGCTCGGCAAGGATGCCGCCTTCTTCTCGGTCGGCAGCAACGATCTCAGCCAATATGCGCTGGCGATGGACCGCACCAACGCAGGGACTGCCGCCGGGCTCGATGCGCTTCATCCGGCGGTGCTGCGCCTGATCCGTGCCACTGTCGCGGGCGGCAAGATCAATGGCCGCTGGACCGGCGTCTGCGGCGGCGTCGCGGCGGATCCGCTTGCGGTTCCGATCCTGGTCGGGCTGGGTGTCACCGAATTATCGGTGCCGCCCGCCGCCGTCGCGGAGATCAAGCAGGTCGTGCGCCAGGTCGATACCACCAGCGCTGCCGAACTCGCGGCCAAGGCCTGCGACGCGCCCGATGCCTTCGCCGTGCGCGCCTTGGTCCGTTCGTACATGGGAGGCCGGGCATGAAGCTTTCGCTTGAATCGCTCCAGCCGCTCGGTCGCGCGCTCATGCTGCCGATCGCGGTCTTGCCGATCGCAGGCCTGCTGTTGCGCCTCGGCCAGCCCGATCTCCTGAACCTGCCCTTCGTCGCGGCGGCGGGCGGTGCGGTATTCGACAATCTCGGCCTGCTGTTCGCGGCGGGCATCGGCGCCGGCATCGCGCGTGACGGCAATGGCGCCGCGGCGCTCGCGGGCCTGGTCTGTTTCCTGATCGCGACGCGCGGCGCGGCGACGTTGCTGGTCGTCCCGCCCGACGCTTTGGCGGGCGTGGCCAAGGACGCGCTCGATGCGGCGGGCGATGCCTGGCGCACCAAGGCGATCGACAAGCTTTCGGTGCCGATCGGCATTCTCTCCGGCCTCGCGGCGGGCGCGGCCTATAATCGCTGGTCGGGGATCAAATTGCCCGATTATCTCGCCTTCTTCGGCGGGCGACGTTTCGTGCCGATCGTGTCGGGCCTTGCCGGCCTTATCCTCGGCGGCATTGTAGGCTTCGCCTATGTCGACATCGCCGCGGGGGTGGACAGCCTGAGCCACGTTGTCATCGGCTCGGGTGTGTTCGGCATGTTCCTCTATGGCGTGCTCAACCGGCTGCTGATCATCACCGGCCTGCATCATATCCTCAACAATGTCGCTTGGTTCATCGTCGGCGACTTCCATGGCGCGACGGGGGACTTGAAGCGTTTCTTCGCGGGCGATCCCAGCGCGGGCGGCTTCATGGCGGGCTTCTTCCCCGTGATGATGTTCGGGCTGCCCGCGGCCTGCCTGGCCATGTATCGCGCGGCACTGCCCGAGCGGCGCAAGGCGGTGGGCGGGTTGCTCTTCTCGATGGCGGCAACCGCCTTCCTCACCGGCGTGACCGAGCCGATCGAGTTCAGCTTCATCTTCCTCGCGCCCGCGCTTTACGGCCTGCATATGGTGCTGACCGGGTTCGCGTTCGTGGTGATGCAGCTGCTGGGCGTCAAACTGGGTTTCACCTTCTCGGCGGGCGCGCTCGATTATGTGCTCAATTTCACCAAGGCGACGCGGCCCTTGCTGCTGCTGCCGGTCGGGGCGGCCTATTTCCTGATCTATTATGCCGCCTTCAGCTTCGCGATCCGGCGCTTCGATTTGAAGACGCCGGGCCGCGAGCCCGAGGTCGCGACGACGGACGTGCAGGCGGGCGAGCGCGGCGCGGCCTTCGTCGCCGCCCTGGGCGGTTCGGCCAACCTGTCGAGCATCGATGCCTGCACCACGCGGCTTCGGCTGGTCGTGGTCGATCAGGCCAAGGTGGACGAGGCACGGCTGAAAGTGCTCGGCGCACGTGGATTGCTTCGGCCGAGCGCGCAAGGCTTGCAGGTCGTGGTGGGCCCGATCGCGGACCAGGTCGCGACCGAGATGCGCGCCGCCGCCGGTCCGCTTGCGGCACCTGTCGCAATCGCCTCGCCGGAATCCGCATCGCCGGTCGCCGCGGTCGATGCCAGGCCATGGCTCGCCGCGCTGGGCGGACGGGACAACATCGCCGAAGCCGGGGCCGCGTCGAGCCGCCTCTGGCTTCGCCTATCCGATCCGTCGAAAATGGATCCCGCCGCGCTCAAGGCACTCGGTACAAGGGCGATCGCGACCCCCGGCGTGGATATTGTCCACCTGATCCTCGGCACGGATGCCGCGCCGATTGCCGCCCGCTTGCTTCAATAGCCTCCGCGCGTAAGCGCGGGAGCGAGCCGATCGAGCACCGGCGCAAGCCGATCCGCATAATTGCGCCAACGGCCGATTGCGCGGCCGTGGAGCGGCTCGCGCACTTGCGCATAGCTGGGTGTCGGCGCGAGGCGGCGGCTCTCGTGGAAGGCCAGTTGGGCGGGCTCGGTCTTCAGGCCCAGAAAGACCGTGAGCTTGTCGGTTTCCCCGGCCTGATCAGCAACGAAGCTTTCGTAGCGAAAGGCGTAGGGCTCGATCCCGGCGTGGCGATATGTTTCGGTCAAGTCCGACATCGCCGCCAGATGATCCGCCGCATCCTCCAGGCGGTAGGTGCAGTGGAAGCCATGCGTCATGTCATGCTGGATCGCCGACACGATCACATCGCGCGGATCGCGTATCACCTGGATCATGGGGGCTTGGGGGAAAGCCAGCCGCAGCAAGGGAAGATAGGCTTCGTTGAGCGGCATCTTGTCGGTGAAGAAGGCGGCGCCTTCGTCAAGCAGGCCATAAGCCTGCGCACCGCCAAGATAGAAATCCCGGATCCGCGCCGCAGCTTCGCCATCGTTCGCAATCTTCCCCAGCGCGGCGGGGAAGGGAAGGCCGGTCATCCGCTCGACAAAGTCCGGCAATTGCCCCGCAAAAGGCAGTTCGCCACCTGGCCGGATCTGACTGTGGCTGGCCAGGACCTGCTCGGTCAGCGTCGTGCCCGAACGGGGAAAACCCAGGACGAAGATCGGCTGGGGCACATCGCTCCGTTGCCGCGCGCCCGGTTGCTGGGCGCTCCGTTTGGCGAAGTCGGCCAGCGCGGCGAATTCGCGTTCGATCCGGCCCGCTTCATAGATATGTTTGCGCGCGTTAGAGAGCGCAGCCTTGGCCGTGACCGCATCGGTCCAGGCTTCCGCATAGCGACCCGCCCGGTCACGCAGCCGCGCGCGCAGCAAGCGGGGCGTCCCCGTGAGCGACGATATCGCATCGAGCAAGGCCAGGCCGTCGCGCCATTGCGGCGTGCGGCTGAGCAGATGCGCGCGCTGTGCGATGACGTCGCGGCCCTCGCGCTCGGCCAATGGCTGGGCCCGGTCAAGCAATGCCGCCGCGCGATCGAACTGATCGCGCTGCTCGGCCAGTTCGGCAAGATGAACCAGGGGCGCGAGCATATCCGGCGCGGCCTTCACGGCAGCCTCCAGTAGCGGCTCGGCTTCATCGAGCCTGCCTTGGCGCATCAGGTTGCGGCCGAGATTGGCGAGCAATTGCGGATGTGGCCCCGCCAGCGCGATCGCCCGGCGCAGATGCCCCGAACCCGGAACGAGCATTTCGCGTTCGGACAGGAGTGAGCCCAGCATAGCATGCGCATCGGCATGGTTCGGATCGGCGACGACCGCCTCCGCCAGTACCTGTTCCGCCTCGCCAGGCCGGCCCATTCCGAGCAAGAGCCGCGCAAGGTCGCCGCGCGGCCATTGTTTGGCGGGCGCGAGCGGGATCACCCGGCGCAAGGTGCGTTCCGCGCCCGCCGCATCGCCGAAACGCTGCTGACACAGGAACAGGATTTCGAGCGCATCGACATTGTCTGGATCGGCCGCAAGCAATGCTCGCGCTTCCTGTTCCGCCAGCGCAAAGCTTTCGGCACCGATCGCGGCGCGCGCACGCGCTATCCGATGCTGATTGTCGCCGCCCATTTCCTGGCCTTATCTTGAGAAGGAGCGGGGGGATAGGGCCCGAAACAATCCCAAACCTCTCAAAAACTTGTCCAAACAGGTCACTGGACGCCGTCACAAATCTGCACTATATACCGTCCGGTATGGAAAGTGCTGTATCCTGCTGTGTACCCAAGGGCCGTCCTCGCGAATTCGATGTCGATGAGGCGTTGACCGCCGCACTGCGTGTTTTCTGGCGCCGGGGTTATGAAGGCGCATCGATGGCGGAGCTCACCGCCGAAATGGGGATCGCCAAGCCGAGCCTCTACGCCGCCTTCGGCAACAAGGAAGAACTCTTCAAGAAAGCGCTCGATCTCTACGAGCGCGAGAAGATGGCCTACATGGCCGACGCGCTGAAGGAACCGACGTCGCGCGGCATGGTCGAACGCCTCCTGCTCGGCGCGCTCGAAATGCAGACCAGCAGCTCCAATCCCAAGGGTTGCCTGGGCGTGATCAGCGCGGTCGCCTGTGGTCCCGAGGCCGCCACGATCCGCGAATGCGTGATCGAACGGCAGGAATCGATCCGCCGCGTGGTGATCGCCCGGCTCGAAGATTATAAGAAAGAGGGCGATCTTCCCTCCGATATCGATACAGAAGCGCTTGCTCGTTACATGACGGCGGTGCTTCAAGGCCTTTCCGTGCAAGCGGGCGCCGGCGCATCCAAGCCCGAGCTCAAGAGCCTGGTCGATATGGCAATGCGCACCTGGCCGGGGCGCTAAAAAAAGATACCAGCCAGTATAAAAAGACGTTGACGCACTGCGGCACGGCTTATATACCGCTCAGTATCGAAGTGGCCCAGCGCTGACGGAAGACCTCAGGCCGATCCGCCCGTCGCTTTCAAGACCATATCGACCATGGATTAATCTCGCCGTCAGGTAGGCGCGTGCAGGCAGTGTCTGCACGGCCGAAGGTGGCCGCCAAGAAAAGAAAGGGACGACCTCATGGCCTATATCGATCACGCATCCAGCTTCGCCGGCGCTTTGCCGATGCCGACGCCGTGGATCGTCCAAGAGGAAGGCCGTACCGATTTCAGTGCGCTGGAATGGACCGTAATCGCGCTTGCGCGACGCGACCGTATCTCCAGCCTCAGCGAGCCCGGCCCAATCGCGCGTGCGTTCGGCAGCCTGTTCGGCCTTGGTCGTCAATCGATGCTGGCCGATCCGCGGCTGGAAGCGCTGCGCCGTCTTGCCGTCCACGCCTGGCACAAGGGCTACAAATTGCCCGTGTCGGAGATCAAACGCTTCCTCAAAGCGGGCTTCTCGGCCGGCCAATATGAGACCTTGCTTGCGAGCGTCGCCGCCAAGCGCATCGAGCGCCGCCGCCCGACTTTCGCCTGACCCGCCTGAGTTCCCTCAGGTACCCTGACTGGCCCGGACGGAAGTCCGGGCCATTTTTTTAAGCTCCCGTGGAAGCGGCGCAAGGTTCGGCGGACGCCGAACCCGATTAGAAGCTTCCGCGGAAGCCGAACCGGCCGGAGATGATCCGCTGCCCGTCCGAGCGCGTCTCATACTGGCCCGAGGCGAAGAAACGGAAGATCGACGAGCCGACCGAGGCAGTTACGCCGCCGATCCAGCCGCTCTTCCGGTTTTCGGGGTCGAGCGTGAAGTTTTGCCCGCCGGTGAAGCTGGCGGTGGTCGCGCCCAGGTTCGAGCTCAACACCTGGCGCCTGCCCCCTTCGACTTCGAACCGCACGGTCGCTGCCTCGGGATCGATCACGTTGCCGAGATGGACGCCGGCCGCAAGCAGGCCGGTCGCGGCAAATTCGTCGCTGGTGCGCTTGGCGACGGTCAGGTCGAAGGCGGTGCCGCCGCCGGTCTCGCTATGCTTGTTCTCGGTCAGGCGATTATAGGACAATTCGCCGGACGGACGCACATAGAAGACGCCGGCCTTCGCCTCGTAGCTGACCTTGCCGCCCGCGGCCATCGCGATGCCGCTCCAGCTGCCAGTGCTGGTGAACACCGCTGCCGACGTCTCGGTCGTGCCCGAGAAGAAACGCTTCTCGTGCAGGCGGACATAGCCGGCATTGCCGTAGGCCGCGATGTGCAGGTTGCCAAAGTCGCTCAGCCAGTGAACGCCGCCGCCGAACTGGTTGGCGGTGACCTCATTGTCGCCACTGTCGCGCACGCTGCCATGGATGTAGCCGATCGACAGGCCGACCCGGCTATGGTCGCCCATCGCGACATCGCCGCCGCCCGTCAGGCCCCAGCCGCTGCCGCCATTGCCCGGCGTCAGATCGGCGCTCTGGTGCTCGTCCCAGATCGCCTGCTGCGCATAGAGGCTGACATTGCCGAGCTGGGCCCACGGCGTCGCCGCCTGGGTCGGGGCAAGCGCACGCGCGCCCTGGGTCAGCACGTCGAACACGCCGCCCTGATGATCGGGGAGCATCTCGCGATAGCGCAGCAAGGTCGAATCGCGGTCGGTGAAGCCCAGGAACAGGGCCGAGGCTTGCGTATTGCCCTGGATCGCCGCGAACACCGCATCATAAGCGGCGGCTTCCGATTGGCGCAGGCCCAGCTCGGTCGCGGTCTTGCGCTGAACGGAGACGCCCACCGTGCCCGCGCTGTCGCTTGCAACCAGCACGCCCTTGAGCAGGTAAGGCAGCGCGTCGATCGACAGCGTCAGGTTGTTGCTTCCCGCCAGCGTGCCGCTCTGGATCACGGTCAGCGGGTTGGCGGTGACGCCGAACTTGGTGACCGATACCTTGAGCGTGGTCGCGGCGGTGATCGTGGTCGCGCCGGCGACATTGATCACGGTGTGCGCGCCGGTCGACGGATCGATCACCACGCCCAGCGTGCCGCCGGCGACCGCCAGGCTGCCCATGTTGCTCTGATCGGTGGTGTTGAAGGCGAGCGTACCGCCATTCACCGCGACCGCAATGTTCGCACCCGAATTGTTGAACTTGCCGAAGAAGCCCGCGCCGCTGTTGACGGTAAGGCTGTTGTTGCCCGAGCCGAAGTCGATCGGACCGTTATAGACCGCCTTATCGGACAGCGTGACGCGGTCGTCGCCGTCGCCGAGCTGCGCATCGATCGAGGCGACGGTGGTGCCCGACAGGTTGATCTGATCGTTACCCGCGCCGGTGAAGACCTTCGACTGGACGAGGCCGGCCGAGATATTGATCACATCGTCGCCGCTGCCGGTCTTGATCGCGCCGGCGATGCCCGGGGTCGTGGTCTGCGTCGAGCTGGCCAGGGCCTGGGTATAGGTGAAACCGGTGGTGCGGCCCGACACGTCGATCGCGACGCCGCTGCCGTCGGTCGATGAGGCGACGATCGTGCCGCTGTTGGTGATGCTGTTGAGCGTGTTGCTCTTGTCCAGGATCGCGGTCGACAGACCGGTCGTGGCGGTGGTGGTCGCCGAGATCGAGCCCGTGTTGGTGATCGTCGGCAGGCTCGCCCCCGCATCGATCAGCAGGCCGATCGAGGTGCCGCCCGCAACCGGCCCGGCATTGCCCGCCAGGCTGCCCGACACGGTCAGGCCCGGCGTGCTCGCCCCGGACGAGAGATGCATGCCGACGCCCTGCGCGCCGTTCGAATTGCCCGAGACCGCGCCGCCGATCGCGATGCCGCCATTGATCGTCACCGTCTGGCCCAGACCGCCCAGCTGGATACCCGTGCCGGAGATGCCCGAGAACAGGCCCACGCCGGAAACATTGCCGTTGACGACCAGGCCGTTGGTATTGGCCTGAAGCACGCCGAGCGTGGTGGCCTGGCTCGAAGAGCCGACCAGCAGCGCGGGCGCCGCAGCGTAGGTCACGATGTTGGAGGTGCCTTCGCTCGCATCGGCGATGCCATCCTTGTCCGCATCGACCGTGGTGTCGGTCGTGCTGGCGGGAGCCGCTGCGATCAGGACGCCGCCCGCGACGTTGCCGCCAACGATCATCGCCGATCCGCCCTGCTCCAGATTTTGGGCCGTGAGCTTGCTGGTGTCCGTCGGAACCTGGGTGGTGCCGTAGCCGGTGGTGGTGATCGACCCGTGGACCACGACCTGACCACCGATATTGCCCATGACCAGGCCGGGCGAGGCGCCGCCAAGGATGCTGATCGCGCCCGCCGAGGTGACGTTGCCGGTCACGTCGCCCAGCTTGATGCCGACCGTATTGTCGCCGGTCACCGTGACCGCGCCGCTGTTGCTGAAGGCGCCGGTGAGCGGGCCGTTGAGAACGATACCGCCCGAATTGTTGCCGCGCACGGTGACTGCGCCGCTATTGGTGATGTTGCCGTTGAAGGCGCCTTCGGTGCGGATTCCGAAGCGGTTTGTCCCGTTGGCGTAGGGACCGTCGAGTACGGTGTCGCCGTTGGTGTCGGTGCGCGTATAGGTTTCGTCGACGCTGATCGTGCCGCTGCTGTTGATCGTGCTGCTCACGCCCGCCAGCGCGTCGATCCCCGTGACATTGTTGATGTCGAGCAGCGAGATCTTGCCCGCGTTGGTGACCGTATTGTTGCTGTTGATCGTGACCGCCGTCCCGGTGGTTGGCGTGATCGAGCCGTCGGCGGTGATGTTGATATTGCCCGCGGTGGCGGTGTTCAGCGGAGCGGTCGTGGCGGTGCTGACCGTGGTGTCGGCATGGGCCTGGGCCGCGAGAAGCGTTGCCAGGGTGGTGATGCAGGTTGCTTTGAGCGCCAGGCGCATGAACGATTCTCGCTGCTAGGGATCGGGGGAGGGGTTTCGGGTCGGGGTCCGTCAAATGATCCGGGGCGGGTCCGCCGGTTCGTGCGCCTCAAGGCGCCTGCCGAACAGGTACGACCGCCGCGCGGCCTCATGCCGGATTGTGCCCGTCATGGCCACAAGAAATCCTTCCCTGAATGCGCGCGCCTGCGTTCGCCGATATGCGGTCTGCTGCGCGGCCTGCTTTGCCCCGCAGCTTGGCCAGATCAGATGAACGCCGGATGACTCACTGGCCTTTGGCGTCTTGCCCCGCCAGCCATCGTCCGATCGTCGCGACCACATGGGCCTGTTCCTCCTCGCTCAGCGGCCGGCCGGCGGGGATGAAATGCCATTTGGCAAGGCAGCCCCGGCAGCAGGTCGCGGTCGCATGCTGCGCGATGAAGGCGGGATGGCCGCGCATCGGCGTCTGCTTTCCATCCTTGACGGGGTCAGCGGGCGCCAGCCTTTGCGCGATGAAGGTGGCGGCATGATCCAGGACCACGTCCATGCCTTTGTCCGCCAGATAGGCTCGCTCTTTCGGCCCGAGCCGGAAGCGCATGCGGAAAGGCGATCTGGCAAGAGCGGCGAAGAGGGGGTCGAGATTTCGCATGCCAACCCCATATAATCGCTATGAAAGATCTGTTCGATACCACGCTGGTCCCGGGCCTGTCGCAGGCAGACGAGATCGTGACGCCCGCCGAGGAAGCCGCTTTGATCGGCCATATCGACGCGAGCGACCTTGCGCCGTTCCGCTTCCAGGGCTGGCTCGGCAAAAGGCTGACGCACAGCTTTGGCTGGGCGCTACGACTTCGACACCGCCCAATTTGCCGCGACCGAGCCCTTGCCCGGCTGGCTGTTACCGTTGCGCGAACGGGCCGCCGCCTTTGCCGGCATGGCGCCCGAGGATTTCGTCCAGGCCTTGCTGATCCGCTACGATCCGGGCGCGGGCATCGGCTGGCATCGCGACCGGCCCTTGTTCGAGCATGTCGTCGGCATCTCGCTCGGCAATCCCGCCACCTTGCGGTTGCGGCGCCGGATCGAGCGCGGGTTCGAACGCGCCTCGGCCGAACTGGCGCCGCGTTCGGTCTACCATCTGTCAGGCGAGGTGCGCCACGAATGGGAGCATAGCATCGCCCCGATGGAAATCCCGCGCTGGTCGATCACCTTCCGCAGCCTTTCGGAGAAGGGCCGCAAGGCCGTTCAGCGGTAAGCGCGGCTCCAGCCAAGCGGGGGTGCGGCATGCTGGCGCGCCTCGGGGATCAGGTCGCGGGTGCGGCGGCAGAAATTGCGCAAGGCGACCTCGCCCTTGCTGAGCGGCCCGACCGAGAAACTTGACGAGGCCATCCCCTGCTGCACGCGCCCGACCAGCTCGGTATCCTCGGCATTGACCTGCCGGTTGATCCGCCAGTTGAGATAGCGCGCCGCCTTCATCTCGCGGCGGTCATCGGGAATAGCGTAGCTGATCTCGCGGATCATCGTCTCGGTCGGCGAGACCGGCAGGAATTGCATGAAGTCGACCTGATCCGGATAGATGTCGAACGCGACATTGGGCCAGAGCTTGAAATAGACCCAAAGCCGCTGCCGTTCCTCGGGCAGATGCGCGACCCTGGGCAGGAAATGGCAATAAGCCCGTTCGGACGGGTTGGAGGAGGGGCGGTCGACCAACGGCCCCCACATCTTGTCGACCCACTCCGCGCTCTCGACGCCATAGCCATCGCCCATCAGCCGCTTGAGCCCGGGATGCGCGACCGCAATGTGCAGGCCGTCCGAATAATTGTCCGCGATATTCTTCCAGTTCACGCGGCGCTCGCGCAGCGTGACGCGCCCGAGCGCCTGCAAATCCGCGAAGCGATAGGGTGCGACCTCGTGGCTATAGGGCTGCATCATCTCGGCGACGCTCGGGCCGCCGCTCTCCAGCCGCACGAAAATGAAGCCCTGCCAGATCTCATGCTCGATCGGCGCCAGCCTGATACCGTCGAGCGCGCCCGGATCGTAGGTGTCCTTGAGCGGCACGCCGACCAGCCGACCGTCGCTCGCATAGGTCCAGGCATGATAGGGGCAGACGATCCGTTTGGCGCAGCCGCGCGAACCGTCGAGGATGCGGGCGCCGCGATGGCGGCAGACATTGTGGAAGGTGCTGACCGATCCATCGGCGGCGCGCATCACCACCACGCTTTCGCCCGTATAGTCCAGGCTATGCCAATCGCCCGATTGCGGGATATCGCTCACATGGCAGACAATCTGCCATGACGGGCGGATCACGCGCTTGAGCTCGACCTCGAAATAATCGGCATCCGAATAGATCCAGGCGGGCAGGCTCCAGCCTTCCTCGGGATCCTCGTTCGACAGCGGCCGCACGATTGCCATGGGTCGGAGACTGCACCTTGGCGCGGGCCTCCGCAAGATCGGCGTTGACAGGAGCCTGCGGGGCATCGTCTGTCCGCCACATGGCATCGCATGCGGACCCGACCGGAAACCTCGAGACCGCGCTCGCGCATGCGCGCCGCCTGCTCGACGCGCAGCCCGATCTTGCGTTGGTGCAGGCGCGCGAGATTTTGCGTGTGATGCCGCGCAATGCCGCCGCGTTGATGATCGCGGGCGCGGCGCATCGGATGAAGGGGGAGGGCGAGCTCGCCACCGCCGCCTTCCGCGCCGCGGCCACCGCCGATCCGGGCTCGGCCGAAGCGTGGCGCGCGCTGGGCGATCAGCTCCATCTGGCCGAGGACGAGAAGGGCGGGGACGCCGCTTATCTCGCCGCCCTGCGCGCTTCGACGCGCGATCCGGCCCTGCTCCAGGCCGCCGCCGCGCTCGCGCGCAACGAACTGGCCGAAGCCGAGCCGATCCTGCGCAATCGGTTGAAGGAAGAGCCGACCGACATCGGCGCGATCCGGATGTTGGCCGAGCTGGCGGGGCGGATCGGACGCAACAAGGATGCGGAGGCATTGCTCCGCCGCGCGCTCGAGCTTGCACCCGGCTTCGCAGCCGCGCGCCACAATCTCGCGCTCGCCTTGCATCGGCAGGGACGTTCGGAAGAAGCGATCGGCGAGATCGATCAGCTTCTGGCGCGCGAGCCGGGCCATCCGTCCTATATCAACCTCAAGGCGGCGGCGCTCGCGCGGCTGGGTGAATATGAGGCGTCGATCGCGCTCTACCGGAAGGTGCTAGTCGATTATCCGAAACAGCCCAAGGTCTGGATGAGCCTCGGCCACAGCCTGAAGACGGTCGGTCGGCTTGACGAGAGTATCCAGGCTTATCGACGCTCTCTCGAGCTTCAGCCCACGCTCGGCGAAGCCTGGTGGAGCCTCGCCAATCTCAAGACCTTCCGCTTCAGCGATGCCGACCGCGCCGCGATGCGCGCCGCGCTCCAGTCGCCCGATCTCAGCGAAGAGGATCGCTTCCACTTCGAATTCGCTCTGGGGAAAGTGGAGGAGGATGCGGGCGCCTACGAGGCATCGTTCATGCATTATGCTGAAGGCAATCGCCGCCGGCGCGCGCTGATAGATTATGACGCCGCCGAGCTCAGCCAGATGGTCGATGGGCAGATCGGACGGTTCACGCGCGATTTCTTTGCCGAACGCGACGGATGGGGCTGCCAGGCGCGCGACCCGATCTTCGTGGTCTCGCTGCCGCGCTCGGGCTCGACTTTGATCGAGCAGATATTGGCGAGCCATAGCCATGTCGAGGGCACGAGCGAGCTTGGCGACATCGCCGCGCTTGCCACGCGCGTGGGGCTCAAAGGCATGGCCACATTAAGCGCAGACGATGCGCGCGCGCTGGGCCAGGAATATCTCGACCGCACGCGCATCCAGCGCAAGACAGATCGGCCGTTCTTTGTCGACAAGATGCCCAATAACTGGGCGCATGTCGGCTTCATCAAGCTGATCCTGCCGAACGCCACGATCGTCGACGCGCGCCGCCATCCGCTCGGCTGCTGCTTCTCCAACTTCAAGCAGCATTTCGCGCGCGGCCAGACCTTCACCTACGACCTCGCCGATATCGGCCATTATTATGCCGATTATGTTCGGCTGATGGACCATTTCGATGCGGTCTTGCCCGCTTTCGTCCACCGCGTCTTTTACGAGGCGATGGTGGAGGATACCGAAACACAGGTCCGCGCCTTGCTCGACCATGCGCACTTGCCGTTCGAGGATGCCTGCCTGCGCTTCCACGAGACCGAACGCGCGGTGCGGACTGCCTCATCCGAACAGGTGCGCCGTCCGATCTTCAAGGAGGGCATGGAGCAATGGCGGCGTTTCGACCCGTGGCTTGAACCTTTGCGCGCCGCGCTTGGCGATCTGGTCAATTTTTACCCCTATCAAGCGTGACATCTTTGCAATGTTGCAGCGCAAAAGCTGGATCTGACGACCGGGTTGGGGCCGGATCGGATTGACACCATAACGGCTGCAGAACAGCCTCTCGCGCATAACAGAGACAGGGAGTCCAATATGCGTGAACCCCGCCAAATGATGGCGGCCTTGTTGGCCGGAACCATCCTTACCGGCGCCTCGGGCACCGCCTTCGCACAGACCGCCACCAGCACCGATACCACGCCGGCCGCCCAGGCGACACCGGCACCCGCGCCGATCGGCCCGCAGGAAATCGTCGTCACCGCGCAGAAGCGCTCCGAAAACCTGCAGAACGTGCCGATCAGCATTCAGGCGCTCGGCACGGAGAAGCTCGAGCAGCTCAACGTCTCCAACTTCACCGATTTTACCAAGCAATTGCCCAGCGTCTCGTTCCAGACCTCGCAGCCGGGATCGACCAGCGTCTACATCCGCGGCGCGGCATCGGGCGGCGACGGCAACCATTCGGGCTCGCTGCCTTCGGTCGGCGTCTATCTCGACGAGCAGCCGATCACCACGATCGGCGGCAATCTCGACGTCCATATCTACGATATCGCCCGGATCGAGGCGCTATCGGGTCCGCAGGGCACGCTCTACGGCGCCTCGTCGGAATCGGGCACGTTGCGCATCATCACCAACAAGCCCGACACCAGCCATGCTTATGGTGCGATGGACGTTGAGGGAAACACCGTCGCGCACGGCGGCAAGGGCGGCAAGGTCGAGGGTTTCTACAACGCGCCGCTGACCGACACGATGGCGATCCGCCTGGTCGGCTTCTACGAACATGACGCGGGCTATATCGACAATGTGCCAGGCACGCGCACTTTCTGCGATGGCACGCCCGCCTGCGGCCCCGGCATCACCGTGAACAACTCGGCCATCGCCAAGAACAATTACAATGACGTCGATACCTATGGCGGCCGCGCCGCGCTGAAGATCGACCTCAACGACAATTGGACCGCGACCGCGACCGTTTTCGGCCAGGACGAGAAGAACCACGGCACGTTCGGCGAGGATCCCACGCTCGGCGATCTCAAGGTCCAGCATTTCCAGAGCGATTATCAGCATGACCGCTTCCTGCAGGGCGCGCTGACGATCGAAGGGAAGATCGGCAATTGGGACCTGACCTATGCCGGCGCCTACCTTGTGCGGAAGGTCAATTCGGCCACCGATTATACCGATTATGCCGAGGCCTATGACGCGCTTTACGCGAGCTATGGCGGTCTCGCCGGCTATGCCTATTACAAGGACAATGCCGGCAACCAGATCAAGCCGTTGCAGCACGTCATCGGTACCGACAAGTTCAACAAGATCAGCCAGGAATTGCGCATCTCCTCGCCGGTAAGCGAGCCGTTCCGCATCGTCGGCGGCCTGTTCTACCAGCGTCAATATCATAATATCCGGCAGGATTATCAGGTGGCTGGCCTGGCGGACGCGCTTTCGGTCAACGGTTTTCCCGGCACGCTCTGGCTGACCCAGCAGAAGCGCGTCGATCGCGACTATGCCGCGTTCGGCGAGGCGGCGTGGGATATCACCTCCAACCTGACGCTGACCGGTGGCCTGCGTTACTACAAGTTCGACAATTCGCTGATCGGCTTCTTCGGCTTCGGGCGTAATCCGGCCGGGAAGCCCTACAATGCCGCGGGCAGCTCCAAGACCGGCGTTGCCGCCTGCTACAACACCGATGGCACCACGGTGGCCAACAATCCTGGCGGCACGCTGATGGCGCCGGACGAAGCGGGTGCGCCCTGCACCAACCTGGGCGTGTTCGAGAACGGCAAGATCGTGCCCAAGCGCAACAAGGATGACGGCTTCATCCACCGGCTCAACCTCACGTGGAAGGTCGATCCGGATCATATGCTGTACGCGACCTGGTCGCGCGGCTTCCGCCCGGGTGGCATCAATCGCCGCGCCGATATCCAGCCCTACAAGGCGGACTATCTGACCAATTACGAAGTGGGCTGGAAGACGACCTGGTTCGACCGCAAGCTCCGGTGGAACGGCGCGGTGTTCGTCGATGACTGGAAGAACTTCCAGTACAGCTTCCTCGGCGCGAACAGCTTCACCGAGATCCACAATGGCCCGAATGCGCGGATCAAGGGCATCGAATCCGATATCAGCCTCTATCCGGTGCCGGGTCTCAGCCTGAATGCCACGGGCGCTTATCTCGACGCGAAGATCCGCAACAATCTTTGCGCGAACGACGATCCGACCTTCCAGTGCGCGGACGCAGGGGACAAGGTGGTCGCGCCCAAGGGAACACGCTTGCCGGTCACGCCCAAGTTCAAGGTCAGCGCCACGGCGCGCTACGAATGGGAGGTCGCGGACGGCAAGGCGCACCTGCAGAGCGGATGGACCCATTCCAGCTCGGCTTCGTCCGCGTTGCGGATCGGGACGAGTACCGCCGATGCGCCGCCATTGCTCCACAGCTACAATCTGGTCGACTTCGCCGCCGGCTATGACTGGAGCAGCTTCACGGCGGAGATCTTCATGGAGAATGCGTTCGACAAGCGCGCGCAGATCTCGGCGTTCCAGGAATGCGGCAATTGCAGCCAGCGTAACTATTACGTCGTCTATCGCCCGCGCACGATCGGCGTTCGCTTCGGCGTGAAATTCTAATTCGGGAAATAAGAGGGGCGGGAGGCTTCGGCCTCCCGCCCCCTTTTTTGTGCGGTTAGTATCCGCCAACCGCGCGCCATCGGCGCCAACCGCGGCCAGAGGGTCATGTACTCGTGGCCACGACCTCGCCAAGCGTTTCGAGGCGGAGGAGGCCTCGTCCGACGTGATGCAGCCTGATGGGTAGCTTGAGCTCGTCGAGCCGGCGCCGCAGCAGCAGCAAGCGGGTCTCCAGATTGTCCTTGAACTCGGGGAGGGTGGTGCCCATCGAAACGCGTATCTCGCGATTGCTGAAATCCGCGCGCCCGGCCTGCCGGTACTGATCGAGCATGTGCATCAGGATCTGCCCCGCGACGCCTTTGATCACATAGACATGGTCGATGAAGATGCTGTGATCGAACGGGTGGTGCAGCACCTCGATGACTTGCCGGTCATCCGCAGGGAGCGGCGGTTCCGATGCGTGCGGTTCGTCCGCCTCGTCCGCCAGCCGTTCGTTGAGCGCAAGCGCGGAGGCGGCCTGCTGCGCCAGCATCTCGAGCGCAGCCGCAGCCTGGTTATCGAACGCCAGCCGGTCGGGGCTCTCGACGAAAAGCACGCCGCGCACCTGCCCCTGGACGCTCATCGGCACGGCGATCTGGCTCATCGCGTCAGCAAAACCTGGAAGCGTCACGCGGCGCGAGGCGACCTCATCCTCGCCGCTCGTCGCCGCGACCGCGCCGCCCATGCGGCGCACCCGGCTGACGTCGTTGATCCGCATCGAGCGCGCCGATGCGGCCGCGGCACCGATGAGACCGACGCCATGCGGCACTTCCGCGCCGACGCCCGACTGGCCGTAACCGATCGATGCGGCGGCGGTGACCACAGTCCGATCGGGCTCGTTCAGCAAAACCATCGCATGCTGGTAGCCGAACTTGTCGCGGATCAGCGACAGCAGCAGATCCATGACACCGGCCGGGTCGGTCTGCGCGGATAGATCGCGCAGCGCGGGGGCGAGGTCGTTCAACGTGGGGGCGGGGTGGGCGCTCGGCGGCTGTTGCTCGGACGGCGCGGCAAGCGGCGAGATCGCCTCGACGCGGAAGATGTCGATCGCGCGCAGGCGCATCACATCGGCCATCCCGATCTGCGCGCTGCTTGCGCGCAGGTGGGCGGCCATATGATCGAACAGCACGCCATGTTCGGCCGACCGCTGCCAGGTAAGGGCCAGCTGATACTGACGGCCGGTGCGCGGACAGACGACCAGGACGCTCGCATGCGGATCGGACCGGATATTCGCGGCGGTCTTGGCGAAGAATTGATTGGAGAGCGCGACATGCTCGTCATCGACCATCGCCACGTGCGACAGATAAGAGATGTTGGGCATTCCATCCGCCGCGCGCGTCGCGATGACGGAGGGGATCACCCCCTCGAAGCAACTGGCGAGATCCGCGAGTCGGGGCGTCATCATGCGCGCGCCACGATCGTCCCGGCGCGCGGCCCCGGCGTCTGATTGTAGACCTCGCTCACCGCGATGACCGCGCGGACCAGGCCGGTCCCGCCGATCCATTCATGCACCAATTGCGTCGGCACGCCCATGGCCTCGAACCCGGCCGTGAGCCGCGCGCGGTAGGCCTCGGTCAGCGCGATGTCTTCCGCGTCCGCATCGGCCAGGGTCGCGCTGCCCTTGACCTGATAGGTGACGTAATCCTGGAGGCGGGAAAGCGTGACGGCGAGACGGCAGCCGTCGCTTATATCGCGGGCGATCCGCGGGAAGCCGTGCGCCGAGAATATCACATCGAGATGGCCGGGATCGCGCGAGCGCACCCCCATGCCCCGCCCGATCGTAGGCCAATCGCCTTCGGTTTCGCTGCTCATGATGATCATGACCGCGCCATCCAAATGCGCAGCCACCTCGGGCGTAATCATGATGGCCGGACTATCCCCAAAAGCACCCGCGCGCAGCCCCCGCCGGCCCGCTTAGGATAGTTTTAGGATCGCGGCCGGCCACTTAGCAATCATTTAGGAACCGCCCGGCAACGACCGCGGCTAACCGGCTTCCAAGCAATGGGAGCGGGCTATGGCCTATAGGATCAATCCGGCGCCGGAGGGCGCCAACGGCCCGGTCGACTGGCCGGTCAAGACGCGCGAGATGCACTCGCATCATTTCGATTCAACTGTCTGGAACGACATGCGATTCCGCGACGATGACGTCGTGATCGCGACCTACGCCAAGTCGGGCACGACCTGGATGCAGCAGATCGTCGGGCAATTGCTGTCCGGCGGCGCTGATGATCTCGACATTGCCGCCATGTCGCCCTGGGTCGATCTGCGCGTGCCGGCCAAGGCCGACAAGCTGGCGATGATCGAGGCGCAGGCGCATCGTCGCTTCATGAAGACCCATCTGCCGGTGGACGCGCTCGTGTTCAGCCCGGAGGCGCGCTACATCTATGTCGGGCGCGACGGCCGGGACGTGGTTTGGAGTCTCTACAACCACCACGCCAACGCCAATGCGCTCTGGTATTCGCTCCTCAACGATACGCCTGGCCGCGTCGGTCCGCCGATCGATCCGCCGCCGGCGGACGTGCGCGACTATTGGCGCGCCTGGCTCGACCGTGACGGTTTCCCCTTCTGGTCGATGTGGGAGAATGTCCGGAGCTGGTGGGCGGTGCGGCAGCTGCCGAACGTGCTGCTGGTCCATTTCGGCGACTTGAAGCGCGACCTGCCAGGCGAGCTGGATCGCATCGCGCGCTTCCTGAACGTCAGCCTGGACCAACGACGGCATGAAGCGGCGCTTCGGCATTGTTCCTTCGAGTGGATGAAGGCGCATGCGTCGCGCGCGGCACCGCTTGGCGGCGCGCTCTGGGACGGCGGAGCGGAAACCTTCATCCATCGCGGGACCAACGGGCGCTGGCGCGAGACGCTGACCGCTGTGGACTGCGCCGAATATGAAACGCGCGCGATCGCGGAGCTTGGCCCCGAATGTGCCGCCTGGCTCGCCAACGGCGCGCGCTGACATTTTCCCACCCAGAGAAGAGAGACAGGACATGAAGACGATGCTTTGCGCCGGCGGCGCATTATTTGCGTGCCTCGGCGCCCAGGCGGCGAGCGCCACCGTTATCGATTTCACGAACAGCGGCTGCACCGCGAGCGGGGTCTATTGCCTCATTCCGCAGAGCTATGGCGACACGGCCGATGTCGACGTGTCATACCGGACGCTCAGTGCGGCGACGGGCAAGCCGACCGGGGCCGGCCTGTTCGAATATGGCCAATATGGCGACCTCTCCAATGTGGTCTATGGCGGCACCAATGCCAGCCAGTTCGTGGGTGAAATCATGCTCACCGCGAAGAAGGGGCGGCTGCTGTCGCTCGCGAGCCTGGACTTCGCGACCTATCATGGTTCGTCGGCCACGGTTCCGATCAGCATCTTCGACCTGGATGGCAACCTGCTCATGGGCGGCCGATATGCGACCGGATATCCCTCGCACCGGACCCTTACGCCCGACACCAAATATCTGTCCGGCGTGGTGATCCGCTGGGGCCCGGATTCCTACAATGTCGGCCTCGACAACATCACCTACACCGCGCACGCGGCTGCCCCGGAGCCCGCGAGCTGGGCGATGATGGTCGCGGGCTTCGGCGCCATCGGGTGGAGCGTTCGCGGTCGCCGCAAGGCGGCGGTCCGCTTCGCCTGATCCTTCGGCGCGCCGCCGTAACCCCAAGCCGGCGGCGCGCCGAGGACTTGCTGGAGCCAGCCTGTCATGTGGGAAAAACCGCACCTCAGCCTGACACGGGAGGAATGGCGTGCCGTGGCGATCGCGTTGCGCGACGCGGGCGATCAGCGCGCATGCCGTCGCACGCGCCTTCTCGCCAGGCTTTACACGGCGCTGACCGGGAACCGGCCGCCCAACCGACTGGCCGATCCCAGGCTGGAGGCGATACGCAGCTTCGTCGTCGAGGTACGACGGCTTCGACCGAACGCGCCGGCCATGTCGGATCTGATGCAGATCGGCTTCAACCGCCGACAGATCGAAGCGCTTGCGCTGCTATGCCGATGATCCTCACTTCGACAGCCGCTGGATCACGATTTTCCAGTAAGCCACGCCCGGCGCGATGTTGAACAATTGCGTCCGTTCGTTGAGGCCGTGCGAGAAATCATCGCTGTCCTTGATGAAGATCGGCGCGACCCCGTAGCTCGGCACGCCGCGCACGCGGAACCACATGCTGTCCGAGGCGCCCGAGGCTTGGCCCGGGACGATCGGCACCCCCTTATAGGCCACGTCCAGACCCGCGCGCACCGCGTCGGTCACGTCCTTGCGCATCGGCGAGGCGGGGCTGGCGGTGGTGCCGACATTGATGAACTGGATCTGCAGCTTGGGCTCGGCCGCAACGCGGGTCAGCTCGTCCTGGACCTGCTGGAACGATGTGCCGGGAAAGATGCGGCAATTGATATTGGCGGTTGCGCGCTGCGGCAGCGCATTGAGCGCATGCCCGCCATCGACCATGGTCGCGACGCAGGTCGTGCCGATATGGCCGACCTCCTCTGGATCGGCGGTGAGCGTCGCGATCGCTTCCTTGTTGGTGGGATCGGCGGCGAAGGCGCGCATCGCGGCGGCGGTCTTAGGATCGGCGCGATCCGCGGCGGCGAGGAAATAGGCCTTGGTTATCTCGTTCAACTGGGGCGTGAAATGATGTTGGCCGATCCGCGTCAGCACCGCGGCCATTTCGTAGATCGCATTTTCCTTGCGCGGCGCGCTCGAATGGCCGCCGGGATTGGTGATGGTCAGCGTGTAATCGCCATAGGCCTTTTCGGCGCCTTCCAGGATGAAATATTGCGGCTTGCCGTCCTCGCTGAGCGATCCGCCGCCGCCATCGGCATTGAGCAGCATATAGGCGTCGGGGAATTTCTCCGCGAGCAATTGGGTGGTCTTCATCGTCGTCTCCTCGTCGCCCGAAAGGACGAGGATCACGTCGCGCTTCGGCGCGAACTTCTGGCGCTTGAGATCGACCAGGGTCGCGATCAGCTCCGCATCGGCGAACTTCATGTCGGTTGCGCCGCGGCCATAAATATAGCCATTCTCGATCACCGGCGTGAACGGATCGCGCTGCCAGTCGGCGGGCTTGGCCTCGACCACGTCCATATGGCCCGACAGCAAAAGCGGTTTCAGCTTGGGATCGGATCCGCGATAGCGCGCGACCAGGAAGGCAGTGTCGTCGACCGGGGTGATCGTGACATCGTCGGGGGCGAACCCGCCCGCGACCAGCTGCGCCTTGAGGTAGGCCGCGAATTGCGGCGTCTGGTTGCCCGGCCCCTGGACCGTCCGAAACGCGATCGCATGCTTGAGCACGTCGAGTGTCTGCGCTTCCGCCGCGGGATTGGCGCCGGCCATGGCGGGGGAGGAAAGCGCAAAGGCGCAGGCGGCAAACAGCAAACGCGACCGGATCGACAGCTTCGGCATCAAATTTTCCTCGCTAGGATTGAGACATCCTAGGAGGCTGGCGATGAAAGGGAAGGGCCGCTGACCGGCCCTTACTCGACCTGCGAAACGCTGTTGTCCGAATTCGCGTCGAACAGCACGACACGATCGCGGCCGCTTTCCTTGGCGGTATAAAGCGCGCGGTCGGCATAGCCGATTGCGGGGCGTACCTTTTCCGGCAGCCGATCGCAGAAATAGACGCCGAAGCTCGCGGTCAGGCGACCGTGCGGGAATTCGGCGCCCGCGATCTTGAGCCGCAGCTTGTTCGCGATCTCGACCGCGACCGCCGCGTCGCTGACATGCCCGATCAGCAGGAACTCCTCGCCGCCCCAGCGCGCGATCAGATCGGTATCGCGCACGTTCCGGCGCAGCAGATCGGCGAACGCGGCGAGCACTTCGTCGCCGATGACATGGCCGTGCCGATCGTTGATCGCCTTGAAGTGGTCGATGTCGGCCAGCATGATCGCTACCGGCTTGCCCGCGTCGTCCGCCTGCATCTGCTGATAGCGTTCGGTCACGCCGCGCCGGTTATAGAGGCCGGTGAGATGGTCGCGCCGGGCGGTCTCGCGCGCCAGTTGCGCCTCGCCGCGCGCGACCTGTTCGAGCAGGCGTCGCCGCCTCAGGTCGCGTTGCAGCCCCAGGATGCGCGAGATCGTGAACAGGCAGATCAGGATCAACCAGAAGCCGAGGATGCCCAGATACCATTGCTCGAACGGCACGATATTGCCGCGCAAGAGAATGTTGTCGACGCGGAAGCTGTGGCGGCCGGGACGCGCGTTGCTGCCCGTATCGATCTCCAGGCCAACGATATTGTCGAATTGGGCATGGCTCAGGCGATAGGGGACACGGTTGGTTTGCGACCACCAGTCCGCCACCTTGATGTCGCTGAACTTGGCTTCGATCGTCTGGCGGCCTTCGTGCAGCGGCAATTCGATCTGGTTGAACTTGGTGGTCGCACGGTCGCCCGCGCGGCTGTAGCGGCTGTCGAAATTCTTGAGAGAGAGGCGCAGGCTGTCCGCCGGTCCATGATAATCCAGCGTGATCGCGATCGTCTGGAAACGGCTGAGATCGATTCCGCGATTGTCGCCGTTGCGATCGAACGTCAGTTCGTAGGCGCAGAAGGGATATTTGTAGCCCGGACGCAGGTCGCACGACCAAGTCAGCGGTTTTGCGGGATCGGCCTCGACCACCGTCTTGCCGCCAAGATTGCTGTCGGCATGCCAGCCGACCGTGAAGGGCACCGCGCCGTTCGCGCGAATTGCCAGCGAATTGCGCAGGATGAACCCGGCGAAGCTGATCGCGGCGATCGTCAGCACGAGGAGGCCGACGACGGTCAGTTCGAAACGAAGATCTGAAGCCGCCTGGCGCAGCGCGCCGCCAAATCCGCGGACTTTCGCCGAACCGGATATTTTTCCCTGCTTCAACATCGCAAATATAATGCCACAAATCCTCGGTCATCCGGTTAACGGCCCGCTATTTGCGGCGCAACGGCTTGCGGTTATTCCGGACGCACAGAAGGAACCGGCATGACCGCTTTATTGCTTGACCACGTCACCAAGGACTTCGGCGAAAAGCGCGCGGTCGACGATCTGAGCTTCGCGGTGCGCGACGGCGAGGTGTTCGGTTTCCTCGGCGGCAACGGCGCGGGCAAGACGACCAGCCTGCGCATGGTGCTCGACATCATCCGGCCGACCTCAGGCCGGATCGAGATTTTGGGCCGTGCGCCCGGCCGCGAGAATAGCGCGGATCTCGGCTTCCTGCCGGAAGAGCGCGGCCTTTACCGCACCATGACCGCGCTCGACACGATCACCTATTTCGGGCGGCTGAAGGGGATGACGCGCAACGACGCGCGCGCCCAGGGCAAGGACCTGCTCGATCGCTTCGGGCTGGGAAGCTCGGCCAACACCAAGATCGAGAAATTGTCCAAGGGTATGGCGCAGAAGGTCCAGCTCGCGACCGCAGTGGTGAACGCGCCCAAATTGCTGATCCTCGACGAGCCTTTCTCGGGCCTCGATCCGGTCAATCAGGGCCTGCTGGAAGACGAGATCAAGCGCCTGTCGCGCGAAGGATCGACCATCGTCTTCTCGACGCATGTCATGCAGCATGCCGAGCGGTTGTGCGACCGGCTGCTGCTCCTGGCGGATGGGCGCAAGAAGTTCGAAGGCACGCAGGATGAGGCGCGCGCGACCTTGCCCGCGCGGCTTACGCTCGCCGCGCGCGAGACGCCCGCCAATCTGCCCGGCGTCGCCTCGGCAGCCGAGGCGGGCAGCCAGGACGGCTGGATCTTGTGGGACGTGCAGCTGGAGCCGGGCGGTGATCCCGGCGATCTGCTTCAGGCCTGTACCGAGCGCGGCTTCGGCTTGCGCAAGTTCGAGCAGAGCCGGCCGAGCCTGCACGATGTCTTCATCCACATTGTCGGCGATGCGGAGGGCCGGGCATGAACAGCGCCATGTTCCTCGTCGCCGCGCGCGAATTCCGTCAGATCGCGGCGACGCGCGGTTTCTGGATCACTTTGCTGATCATCCCCTTCGCCTTCGCAGTCGGCCCGGTCGCAGGGCATTTGATGCAGAAATCGCATACCGAGAAGGTTATGCTGATCGACCCGTCGGGCCAGGCCGCCGCGGCGGTCGCGGCGCGGATCGAGCTCGATCATCAGCGCGAGGTGCTGCAGTCGCTGTCGCGCTATTCCGAGAGCCACGATCTCGATCGCGCCGACCCCAAGGCGATATGGGCGAACCACGACCATTATTATTCGGATTATGAGGTGAAGGCCTTCGTCGCGGCGGGCGGCGCCAAGGCCGCCGGGCAGAGGATGGCGCGCGTCGCCGCACCCGGCACGCAGCCCTTCCAGGAGCCGGACGCCGATTATCAGATCGTGCCGACCCCAGCCGTGATCGCGCACAGCAGTCCGGCGGACCTCGACAAGCTACTGCCCGCGCTGATCAATCCGCCCAAGAAGGATCATGGCGCCGAGCCGCTCGATTATGCGGTCTACGTTCCCGCCGATTTCGCCAGCGGCCGCGCGCGCGTGCAGATCTGGTCGGACGGCCCGGTCTCGGGCGAGCTGATGGGCGTGCTGCAGGATACGCTGACGCGCGCGATGCGGCTGCGCTTTCTGGAGGCGCAGGGCGTGCGGCCGGAGATGGCGGATGCGGCGCAGGCGATCGCGCCGATGATCGAGGTCAACCGGCCTTCGCCCGGCAAGGGACATGAGCAGATGATCATCCGCTCGATCCTGCCCTTGCTCGTTTCCTACCTGTTGCTGATGTCGCTGATGCTGTCGGGTTCGTGGATGCTGCAGGGCACGGTCGAGGAAAGGTCGAACAAGCTGATCGAGGCGGTGCTGGCCTGCGTCAGCCCCAACCAGTTCATGTACGGCAAGCTGATGGGCACGATCGCGGTCGGGCTGACCATGGTCGCGGTGTGGGTGGCGGCGGCGATCGTCGCGGCGTTCGCGACCCAGGGCATGATCGCGGATTTCCTCCGCCCCGCGCTCGAACCTTTGTCGCATGCGAGCGTGGCGCTGGCGATGATCTATTATTTCCTCGCCGGCTATCTGATGATTTCGATGATCTTCCTCACGATCGGCGCGATAAGCGACAGTTTCCGCGACGCGCAATCCTATCTGAGCCCGGTAATGCTGGTGATCGTGATGCCCTACGCGATCGTCGCGCAGGCCGTGCTGCGCGATCCGAACAGCCTGGGCGTCAGGATCATGAGCTGGATCCCGATCTATACGCCTTTCACCATGCTCGCCCGGCTCGGTGCGGGCGTGCCGATGTGGGAGGTGATCGGCTGCGGCGCGGCGCTGGCCGCGTTCGTGGCGGTCGAGGTGGTGTTGCTCGGCCGCGTCTTCCGCGCGAGCCTGCTCGGTGCGGATTCCAAGCCCAGCCTCGCGCGCATCGGCCAGTTGATGCGCAGCCGGGGCGCTGAATGAGATTGACCGCGGGATAGCGCAACCATAGCCTCCGCCGGCATCGAAGTGGTCAACAGCTTCGAGCGGTAGGGGGTATGAAATGGCTAGCAAAGACGTGACGAATGTGCCCGCAGCGGATCCGGCCGCCTTGGGCTTGGTGGCCTTCGGATTGACCACGGTGCTTTTGAGCCTGATCAACGCCGGTGTGCTGCCCAAGGGCGGCGAGCCGGTCGTCATTCCGCTGGCGCTTGCCTTCGGCGGCCTGATGCAGATTTTCGCAGGCGCGTTCGAATTCCGGCTGGGTAACACTTTCGGGATGACCGCCTTTCTGAGTTATGGCGCTTTCTGGTGGTGGTTCGCCTTGCTGCTCCTGTTCGCGGGCAATCACTGGATCGACATTTCCGCGGCCGGGCCGACCGTTGGCGTCGCGCTTTTGCTGTGGGGCGTGCTGACGCTCTATCTGTGGATCGCCACTTTCCGATTGGCCAAGACGCTCTTCCTGATCTTCCTGACCTTGTGGGTGACCTTCGCCCTGCTCGGCCTGGGTGCGGCCCAGGGCAATGCGGGGCTCGGTCATCTCGGCGGCTGGCTCGGTCTGGTTTGCGGTTGTCTCGCGCTCTATCGCAGCTTCGGCATCGTCACCAACGCGACCTTCGGACGCACGGTGGTTCCCCTTGGGGCAACGCCTTTCCTGTCATAACCTGCTTCGAGGGCGGCGCTTTTCGACCGGCGCCGCCCCACAACCCTTTCGGTCTCTTGATTAAATCACGGCCCGGTTCCACGCTGCGGCATCCGGCCTCAGAAGCCGATCAATGTTCCGAAGGATTCCCCAAAGATGAAACCCCTGACGTGGCTCTGGACCTCGGCCGCCGCCGGCTGTCTGGTCGCCTCGATGGCGCATGCCGCGCTCCCCACATCCAACCCGTTCGCCAAGCCGAGCAGCCTGCCGTTCCAGGCGCCGCGCTTCGACCTGATCAAGGACAGTGACTATCAGCCTGCGATCGAGGCCGGCATTGCCGAGCAGGCAGCGGAGATCGCACGCATCGCCAACAACAAGGCCGCGCCGACCTTCGACAACACGATCGGCGCAATGGAGCGCTCGGGCCGGCTGCTCGATCGCGCCACCAGCACCTTCTTCGGCGTGGTCCAGGCCAATACCGATCCCACGCTCGACAAGGTGCAGGAGGCCGAGAGCCCGAAGCTCACTGCGCATTCGGATTCGATCTATCTCAACCAGAAATTGTTCGCGCGCGTCCAGGCGCTCTACACCAAGCGCAAGAGCCTCAAGCTGAGCCAGGAACAGCGCCAGCTGCTTGAAGTCTATCATGCGAACTTCATCCATGCCGGCGCGCAGCTTAAGCCCGCCGACAAGGCGAAGCTGCGCGATCTCAACAAGCAGATCTCGACGCTCGAGACGGCCTTCCAGCAGAAGCTGCTGGCCGCCGCCAAGGCGGGCGCGCTGGTGGTGGACGACAAATCGAAGCTGGCCGGGCTCGACGACAATGCGATTGCGGCCGCTGCCAAGGACGCGGCCGAGCGCAAGCTCGATGGCAAATATGTGATCCCGCTGCAGAACACGACGCAGCAGCCCGCGCTGCAGGATCTCGCCAACCGCGCGACGCGCGAGGCCTTGTTCAATCAGAGCTGGACGCGTGCCGAGAAGGGCGACGCCAACGATACGCGCGCGACCATCCAGCAGATCGCCTGGTTGCGCGCGCAAAAGGCCAAGCTGCTCGGCTTCGCCACCTGGGCGGATTATGTGCTGCGGGATCAGATGGCCAAGACGCCGCAGGCGGCCAAGACCTTCATGAACCAGTTGCTGCCGCCGCTCGCCGAGGAGCAGAAAGCGGAGGTCGCCGAGCTGCAGAAGACGATCCGCGCGGGCGGCGAGGATTTCGACCTCAAGCCCTGGGACTGGGATCGTTATGCCGAGCGCGTGCGCAAGGCGAAATACGACCTCGATGAAAATGAGGTGAAACCCTATCTGGAGCTGCACGCGGTGCTGGAAAAGGGCGTCTTCTACGCCGCCAACCAGTTGTACGGCCTGACCTTCAAGCGCCGCACCGATATTCCGGTCTATCAGCCCGATGTGATGGTCTACACCGTCTACGACAAGGACGGCTCCGAACTGGGGTTGATGTATTTCGATTATTTCAAGCGCGACAACAAATCGGGCGGCGCGTGGATGTCGAATTTCGTCGGCCAATCCTATGCGCTCAAAACCAAACCGGTTATCTATAACGTAGCCAATTTCACCAAACCGGCTGCGGGCCAGCCGGCCCTGATCACGTTCGACGACGCCACCACGATGTTCCACGAATTCGGCCATGCGCTGCACGGCCTGTTCGCCTCCCAGGAATATCCGACATTATCCGGCACCAGCACCGCGCGCGATTGGGTCGAATTCCCGTCGCAGTTCAACGAGCATTGGGCGCTCGATCCCAATGTGCTGGCCAATTACGCCAAGGATTATCGCACGGGCGTGCCGATGCCGCAGGCTCTGGTCGACAAGATCAAGAAGGCGGCCAAGTTCAACCAGGGCTATGCGCTGGGCGAGACGGTCGAGGCGGCCTTGCTCGATATGGATTGGCACAGCCTGCCGGCAAGCGCGCCCAAGCAGGACGTCGACGCATTCGAGAAGAAGGCGCTCGATGCGATGGGGCTCGACACGGCCGACGTGCCGCCGCGTTACCGTTCGAGCTATTTCCTCCACATCTGGGCCAACGGCTATTCGGCCGGTTACTATGCCTATCTGTGGACGCAGATGCTGGAACATGACGCCTATCACTGGTTCATGGATCATGGCGGGCTGACGCGCGAAAATGGCGAGCGTTTCCGTGCGCTTATCCTGTCGCGCGGCCATACCCAGGATTATGGCCCGATGTTCCGCGCTTTCTACGGCAAGGATCCGGACATCGGGCCGATGCTGGAAGAACATGGGCTGCCCACAGACAAATAGGACAGGGTGGGCGCGGCGGTGTTTGATCGCCGCGCCCGGTTCTTTTGAGCGCCCGCAGAGGCGACGGACGGGAGAGTGCGATGCGGTCGGGGCTTAGTTTCGCGTTGGCATTGGCGGCGATAGCCGCGCCCGCAATGGCTGCCGACGGCCCGGTCGTCGCGGTCGAGAGCGGCAGGCTCCAGGGTGTCGCTGCGACCGGCAATAGCTCGATCCAGATCTTCCGTGGGATCCCCTTCGCGGCGCCTCCCGTCGGTGCGTTGCGCTGGCGTGAGCCGCAGCCGGTCGCATCCTGGACGGGAGTGCGCGCGGCCACCGCATTCGCACCGCGCTGCATGCAGCAGCCGCTTTATTCCGACATGATTTTCCGCTCACCCGCGCCGAGCGAGGACTGCCTGTATCTCAACGTCTGGACTCCGGCGAAGCTGGGGCGGGCCTCCACCCGAAAGCTGCCGGTACTGGTCTATATCTATGGCGGCGGCTTCTTGGCGGGGGACAGTTCGGAAAAGCGCTATGACGGCGCCGCGCTCGCGGCACGCGGCATCGTTGTGGTGACGGTCAATTATCGGCTCGGCGCGTTCGGTTTCTTCGTGCACCCCGAACTGACTGCGGAATCGCCGCATCATGCGTCGGGCAATTACGGTCTGCTCGATCAGGCCGCAGCGCTCGCCTGGGTGAAGCGCAACATTGCGGCCTTCGGCGGCGATCCCGAGCACATCACCGTCGGCGGCGAGTCCGCGGGCTCGATGTCGGTCAGCGCGCTGATGGTCTCGCCCTTGTCGCGCGGCCAGATTGCGGGTGCGATCGGGGAAAGCGGCGCGATGATGCAGAAATGGACCCCGCCCGCGCGCGCCGACATCGAGAAGAAGGGCGCGGCCTTCGCGCAGGCGATCGGCGCGCCGACCCTCGCCACCTTGCGCGCGCTGTCGGCCGACGCGCTGCTCGAAGCGCAGGGCAAGGCGCAGGATATGCCGTTCGACGCCGTGATTGACGGCTATTTCCTGACCGAGCCGCCGACGGTGACCTTCGCCAGCGGCAAGGCCGCGCGTGTGCCCCTGCTGGTGGGGTCCAATTCGCAGGAGGCGCCGGGGACCGCCGTGTTCGGCGACGGCGCGCCCACCGTGGCCGCTTATCGCGCCGGTTTGACCCGCACGCTCGGCGACAAGGCGGACGCGATCTTCGCGCTCTATCCGGCCGAAAAGGAGGCGGACGTGTTGCCGATGGCGACCGCGCTCGCGAGCGACGATTTCCTCGCTTTGCCGACCTGGAAATGGTTCGACCTGCAGCGCCAGACCGGCGCGCCGACCTATTATTATTACTATGCGCATGTTCGCCCGCGCTTCCTCAACGATCCCGGCAGCCAACCGGGCTGGGGTGCGGTGCACAGTGCCGAGATCGAATATGCGCTGGGCAATATCGACACCAATCCGATCTACGCCTGGACCGATGCCGACCGGAAGGTCAGCGCGACGATGAGCGCCTATTGGGCGAACTTCATCAAGACCGGCAGTCCCAACGGCCCCGGCCTGCCCGACTGGCCGAAGGCGTCGCTGGATGGGAGCAAGATCCGGCGTCAGATGATCGACATCGATACACGTAGCGTGCCGTTCCCGGAGCAGCGCCGCTATGTCGCGGCGGAGCCGCTGGTTTACATGCACTGATGGATTGGGCGTTCGAAAAGGAGAGGGCGATGCGGTTTGGACTGGGTTTTGCTTTGGCATTGGCGGCCATGGCCGCACCCGCAATGGCCGCCGACGCGCCGAGCGTCACGGTCGAAACGGGCAAGCTCCAAGGCGCCGCCGCGACCGGCAACAGTCCGGTCCAGATCTTCCGCGGGGTACCTTATGCCAAGCCGCCGGTCGGCGATCTGCGCTGGCGGGAGCCGCGTCCGTCCGAGAATTGGCAAGGCATCCGCGCGGCCGATCAGTTCGGTCCGCGCTGCATGCAACGGCATATGTGGGATGACATGTTCTTCCGCTCGCCCAAAGCGGACGAGGACTGCCTCTATTTGAATGTCTGGACGCCCGCGAACCTCAGCAAGGCGGCGTCGGCCAAGCTTCCCGTCCTTGTCTACATCTATGGCGGCGGTTTCATCGCGGGGACGAGCGACGAGCCGCGCTATGACGGTGCGGCGATGGCGGCGCGCGGTATCGTCGTGGTCACGGTCAATTACCGGCTCGGCATCTTCGGCTTCTTCGCGCATCCGCAGCTGACGGGCGAATCCCCGCACCATGCGTCGGGCAATTACGGCCTGCTCGATCAGGCGGCGGCGCTTGCCTGGGTTAGGCGCAACATCGCGGCATTCGGCGGCGACCCCAAGCGCATCACCGTCGGTGGTGAATCCGCCGGCTCGATATCGGTCAGCGGCATGATGGTCTCACCCCTGACGCGCAATATGATCGCGGGCGCGATCGGCGAGAGCGGATCGGCGCTGCCGCCGCTGCACCTGCTCACGCTTGCAGAGGCGGAGAAAAAGGGCATGGATTTCGCGGAATCGCTGCAGGTTCCGACGCTCTCCCAGCTGCGCGCCATTCCGGCGGACAAATTGCTCTCCGTCCAGGATTTCCAGGGCGCTTCCTGGTGGCCCGATATTGACGGCTATTATTTCGCCGAGACGCCGGAAGAAACCTATGCCGCCGGCAAGATGGCCAAGGCACCTTCGCTGATCGGTTCCAATTCGCAGGAAGGCGCCGACTTCTTCGTCCTGCGGGGCAAGCCGGACACGGTGGCCAATTTCCAGGATAGCCTGCGCAGCTATGGCGCCGCGGCCGATCGGCTGATCCAGCTTTACCCCGCCGCCAGCGATGCCGACGTGCGTCGCGCCGCGACCGAGCTTGCGAGCGACGCCTTCATCGCCGCCGGCACCTGGAACTGGTTCGACCATCAGCGCCGCACCGGCTGGCCGACTTATTATTATTACTACACGCATGTCCGGCCGCAGCCGACCGCGTACAAGGCGAACGGCCCGGCTGCCTATGGCGCGGTCCACAGCGCCGAGATCGAATATGCGCTCGGCAACCTCGATGCCAATCCGGCCTATGGCTGGACGGACGACGACCGGAAGGTTTCGGCGACGATGAGCGGCTATTGGGCCAACTTCATCAAGACGGGCAACCCTAACGGGCAGGGGCTGCCGCTGTGGCCGCAGGCCGCGACCGACCCGACCCAGATCCAGCGCCAGATCATCGATGTCGACACGCATCGCGCGGCCTTCCCCGAGCAGGCCCGCTATCCCGAAGTCGTGCAGATATTGACGAAGCGCTGATCACTACCAAAGACGGGCTTTTCCAGGCCGCTATGCTGTCGTAACGAGCAGGACGATGCCCCGCGTCTGACGGGGCACGTCAGCAGAGAGGATGTAACGTGACCCGCCGCTCCACCGCCGCCCGAACCGCGATTTTTGGTAGCGCTATCACCGGGGCGCTGGTGCTCGCCCAGTCGGCGAATGCCCAGCTCTACAAGGATCCGTCGCAGCCGATCCCCGCGCGCGTCGCCGATCTGGTCGGCCGCATGACGCTGGAGGAAAAGGCGCAGCAGATGCAGAATACCGCGCCCGCGATCGCGCGGCTGGGCGTGCCGGCATACGATTATTGGAACGAGGCGCTGCACGGCGTCGCGCGCGCGGGCGAGGCGACGATGTTCCCGCAGGCGATCGGCATGGCCGCGACCTGGGACCAGGATTTGCTGCACGACGAAGGCCGCGTCGTCGCGATCGAGGGGCGCGCCAAGTATAATCAGGCGCAACGCGAGGGGAATTTCGACCGCTATCACGGGCTCACTTTCTGGTCGCCCAATATCAACATCTTCCGCGATCCGCGCTGGGGCCGCGGGCAGGAGACTTTGGGCGAGGACCCTTATCTCAGCGGCACACTAGGCACGCAGTTCATCCTGGGCGTGCAGGGCAACGATCCCAAATATTTCGAGGCGATCGCCACGCCCAAGCATTTCGCGGTCCATTCAGGGCCGGAGCCGCTGCGCCATGGTTTCAACGTCAATGTCGCGCCGCGCGACCTGACCGAAACCTATCTTCCGCAATTCCGTCGTGCGGTCGTCGAGGGCAAGGCGCAGTCGCTGATGTGCGCTTACAATGCGATCGACGGGCAGGCGGCCTGCGCGAACCACACCTTGCTCGGCGACATCCTGCGCCGCGACTGGGGTTTCCAGGGCTTCGTCACCTCCGACTGCGGAGCGGTCGACGACGTCACCACCGGCCATCACCAGACCAGGACCGAAGCCGAAGGCGCCGCGCTCACGGTCAAGACGGGCACCGATACGGGCTGCGACTTCAAGGACGAGATGCTCGCATTGCCGAACGCGGTACGCCAGGGTTTCATCAGCGAGGCGGACATCGACGTCGCGCTGAAGCGCCTGTTCACCGCGCGCATGCGGCTCGGCATGTTCGATCCCGCCGACATAGTGCCTTTCTCGAAGATCGGCATCGATCAGAACCATTCGGAAGCGCATCAGGCGACCGCGTTGCGCGCGGCGCGGGAATCGGTCGTGCTGCTCAAGAATGACGGCATCCTGCCGCTCGCCAACAATCATGCACGGATCGCGGTGGTCGGTCCGACCGCCACCTCGCTGATTGGGCTCGAAGGCAATTATAACGGGACGCCGACGCGTCCGATCCTGCCGCTCGACGGCATCGAATCCGAATTCGGCAAGGCGAGCATCACTTACGCCCAAGGTGCGCCTTTCACCGCCGAGGTTGCCGTGCCTGTGCCGAGGACGGCCTTCCCGGGCGGCCTGACCGCGACCTTCTATAACAGCGACGATTTCTCCGGTCCCGTCGCCGCGACCCGCACCGACAGGCAGGTCGATTTCAACTGGGCTTCGGTCGATCCCGCACCGGGCGTCAAAAGCAATACTTTCTCGGTGCGCTGGACCGGCAAGATCCAGGTGCCCGCGCCGGGCGATTATGAGTTCCAGTTCGAAACGCGCCGTCGCTGCGACGTGGGCAATGGTCCCGAAGGCTACACGATCCATATCGCGGGTGCCGACGACCAGAAGGTGGTCGTGAAATGCAACGGCCGCGACCAGACTTTCGCGCCGATGAAGGTCCATTTCGCGGACACTGCCCCGCGCGACTTCACGCTGGAATTCAGCCACGCCAGCTCCGCGGCAAGCGATATCAGCTTTGCCTGGAAGGCGCCGTTGGCGGCGCTACGCGAGGAAGCGGTCGTCAATGCGCGCAACGCCGATGTGGTGGTCGCCTTCCTTGGCCTGAACGCCTGGCTCGAGGGCGAAGAGATGCCGCTCAAGGTACCCGGCTTCGACGGCGGGGACCGCACCAGCATCGCGCTACCCGCGGCCCAGCTTCAGTTGCTCGACGCGCTTGAAGCGACGGGCAAGCCGGTCGTCATCGTGCTGCAGAGCGGTTCGGCGATCGCGCTCGGTGCGGACAATGCCAAGGCGCGCGCGGTGCTCGAAGCCTGGTATCCGGGCGAGCAGGGCGGTCAGGCGATCGCCGAGGTCTTGAAGGGCAGCGTCAACCCAAGCGGCCGCCTGCCGGTCACTTTCTACAAATCGACTGCCGAGCTGCCGCCTTTCACCGATTATTCGATGAAGAACCGCACCTATCGCTATTTCGCCGGCGCGACCGAATATCCGTTCGGTCATGGCCTGAGCTACACCAGCTTCAGCTACTCGACGCCGACCTATTCCACGCGGCGCGTGGCGGCGGGCAAGGATCAGCTGATCAAGGTGCGCGTGCGCAATATCGGCAAGCGCGAGGGCGACGAGGTGGCGCAGCTTTACCTCTCGACCCCCGGCATCAAGGGCACACCGCTCAAATCCCTCAAGGGCTATCAGCGTGTCCATCTCGATGCGGGCGAGACGAAGACGCTGACCTTCCGCCTCACCCCGCGCGATATGGCCTTTGCCGATGCCAAGGGCGTGATGCGGATCCTGCCCGCGACCTATCAGCTCTGGGTCGGCGGCGGCCAGCCGGGCACCGGCGCGCCCGGGGCTGCAGGTTCGTTCCAGGTCGAAGGGATGCTCGCGCTGCCGCGCTAATGGAAACCCTCTCCCACTTGGGAGAGTGTGGCTGCCGCGTAGCGGCGGACGGGTGAGGGCATGCCCTCACCTTCCCACGCGGCTTTGCCGCGCGGGCCCCTTCCTCTCCCCGAGGGGAGAGGAAAAGCTTCAGGTCGGGATGTTGGCCTTGTCGCGACGCCGCTGGAATTCAGGGCGCCACCAGCAGCATCACGACATCGTGCGGCTGGACGGTGGCGCCGACCGATCCCGTTGCGGCGGGCAGGGCCTTGTGCGCCCACAGGTCGCGCACCTGCGCCTTCAATTTGGCCGGATAGCCGAGCTTTTCCCAGGCGATGCTGATCGGCCTGGGACTGGTGCCGCGGTTGAAGAACAACAATGCGCGACGACCGTCGGACAAGGGCTTCATCCAGGCCTCGACCTCGCCGTCTTTCGCGACGCGATGGCCCTGCACGCCCAGCCGGTCCTGATCCACCGCGATCACGTCCTTGTTGAGCAGGATTTCCCGCGTCGCCTGATCCATATGCGCCACGTCATTGCCCGCGATCAGCGGCGCCGCCATCATCGCCCACAGGGAGAAATGGCTGCGATATTCGGCATTGCTCATGCCGCCATTGCCGACCTCCAGCATGTCCGGGTCGTTCCAATGGCCCGGCCCAGCATAGGGCCAGAGCGGCTCGTTGAGATCGGCGATCCGGACCATGTTGTTGGCCCAGCCATGCGCCTTGTCCTGCTTGTCGAAACTGTCCCAGATGTCGCCGGTGGTGCGCCACAGATTGCCGATCTTCGACGCCCATAGCCAGGGCTTGTTCTGCCCCCATTCGCATAGCGAGAAGACGATATCGCGCCCGGTCGAGCGGAGCGCGTCCGCCATCAGCGAATAAGCCTCTTCCGCATTCCGGGTACCGGTCGAGCACCAATCATATTTGAGATAATCCACGCCCCAGCGGCCATATTGGATCGCGTCCTGATATTCGTGCCCCTGGCTGCCGGGGCGCCCTCCGCACGTCCTTGCGCCCGCATCGGAATAGATCCCGAATTTCAGTCCCTTTGAGTGGACGTAATCCGCCAACGCCTTGATCCCCGACGGGAAGCGGGTGCGGTCCTCGGTGATGAAGCCGTTGGCATCGCGCGCGCCATGCCAGCAATCGTCGATCACGACATATTGGTAGCCCGCCTCCTTCATGCCGTTGGAGGCGATCGCATCCGCGGTCGCGCGGATCGTGGCTTCGGACACGTTGCAGGCGAACTTGTTCCAGCTGTTCCAGCCCATCGGCGGCGTCTGCGCTAGTCCATTCGCGGTGCGCGTGGGGTCGAGCGAGGGCGGCAGATGGTTGAGATCGATCTCCTGCGCGACCGCGGCGGCGGGCAACAGGATCGCCAGCAGGGCGATCATCCAACGCGACATGTCTTCCTCTCCCTAGATAGGACTGCGGCAATTCTCCGCGATAAAGCGCTCGTGCGGAATGGCGAGGGCTTTAGCGCGTGCCACCGCTTCGCGCATCTTCGCGAATGCGCCGTCAAGGTCGTCGATGCTGAAGAAATCCGCCATGGGGTCATATCGGTGCGGAAACAGGCCCAGCCCGACATAGAGCGACAGCCAGCTCGGATCGGCGAAGCTTTCCCACAGATAGCGCACGAACCGCCCGCGCGACGTCCAAAGATCGATCTTGCGCTGCAAATCCTCGGGCAGCGCTTGCGCGCGCACCGCGTCCCACAGCGGCTCGCCGTGACGGCCATTGCCCCAATAATGGTAGATCAGGAAATCGCGGATCCGCTCATATTCCTGCGTGGCGATGCGGTTATATTCACCGCTCAGCGCCGGATCGAGGCTACGGTCGGGGAAGAAATCGACCAGCCGCTCGATACCGGTCTGGATGAGCGTGATGCTGGTCGATTCCAGCGGCTCGATGAAGCCCGATGCCAGCCCCAACGCGATGCAATTCTTGACCCACACACGTTCGCGCTTGCCGGTCGTGAAGCGGATCAGATTGGGCTCGGCCAGCGCCTCGCCTTCCAGCCGCGACCGCAGCGTCGCAGCGGCCTCGTCGTCGGAGATGTGGCGGCTCGAATAGACATAACCGTTGCCAACCCGGCTCTGCAGCGGAATCCGCCATTGCCAGCCGGCACTCAGCGCGGTCGAACGGGTGTAAGGCGTGAGCGGGCCGCTCCGCGCGCACGGCATCGCCACCGCGCGATCGCACGGCAGATAGTCGCTCCAGTCGAGATAGGGCGATCCCAGTGCCTGCCCGATCAGCAGCGCGCGGAAGCCGGTGCAATCGATAAACAGGTCGCCCTCGATCCGGCGCCCGTCGTCGAGCTTCAACGCCGCGATATTGCCGCTCTCGCTATCCAGCTCGACACTTTCGATCCTGGCATCGATATGCGTGACGTCCTGCGCCTTGGCGCGTGCCGCGAGGAAACGCGCGAAGGCCGCCGCCTCGAAATGCACCGCCCAGTCGAACACACCCAGGTCGCTCTGCGGCGCCTCGGGCGGCGGCATGAACAAATTGGCTTCAGCGAGTTGCGTCGCCAGGCAATAATCGGCCAACGGCGTCTCACGGCCGGCGGCGCGCATCTTCAGCCAATATTGGTGGAACTGCACCCCGCGCGACGGCGCGCCATAGAGGCCGAACGGGTGGAAGAAGCGATGCCCGTCCCGGCGCCAATTCTCGAACTCGATGCCCAGCTTGGCGGTGCCGTTGGTGGCCTGCATCACCTCGGTCGCGCTGGTGCCGATATCGCGGAAGAAATCGCGGATGCCGGGCACGGTCGCTTCGCCCACGCCGACCGTGCCGATCGCGCTCGATTCCACCACCGTGATGGCGATGCCGTGGCGTTCGAGCCGGCGCGCGAAGGCGGCCGCCGCCATCCAGCCGGCGGTGCCGCCGCCCGCGATGACGATCGACCTTATGGGTAAAGCTTCAGCCATCGGAGCGCTCCTGATGCCCGCGCGCGCGGTAAAAGAAAATGCCCGCCCGCGGCCAAAGGCCGGGGCGGGCTAGTGTCCCTCGCGCAGGGCGGGGAGGGGGGTAGGGTTAGAACTTCACGCGCACGCCCGCGGCGTAACGGCGCTCGTAAAGGTTGTTGTAGGCCTTCTCGTCCTTCCAGGTGAGGTAGTATTTCTCATATTCCCCGGTCAGGTTCGAACCCTGGACATAGACGGTCAGGTAAGGCGTCACGTCGTAGCTGACATTGGCGTCCACATAATTGGTCGGCGCCTGATACAGCTCCAGCCCGGTGATGCCGCCGAAGTCCGACTGGGCCGCCCGCTTGGAACGATAATTCCAGGCGACGCGCGCCGACAGACCATGCGCTTCGTAGAAGAGCGCAGCGTTGGTCTGGTATTTCGAATTGTCCTGGAACGGGATCACGCGGCCCGCCAGGTCATGCTGGCTGGTATGCGAGGGCGAAAGCGTCGCGTTCAGATCGACGCCGAAGCCGCCCAGGAAATCGGGCACGAACGCGAAATCCTTGAGCGACAGCTTGGCCTCGGCCTCCAGCCCCTTCAGGATGCCGCCCGCGCCCTGCACCGGCGTGCTGATCGACACGGTGCGGTTGCGCACCACGCCGTCATTGTCGGGCAAATCGGTGCGGATGATCGAGCCGCTCTGAATGAAGCTGTCGACGTTGATGTAGAAGGCGCCGATGCTCACCAGGCTGGCCCGCCCGAAATAATATTCGAGCGATCCGTCGAAATTGGTCGCGCGCCACGGATCGAGGTTCGGGTTGCCGCTCGAGCTGCCGCCCGTCACGCGGAACACGGGCGAGCCCGGGTTGCTCGTGTCGATCGCATAGTTCGGCGTTAGGCCGCCGCCCCACTGGTCGAGGTTGAGCAAGGTCATCGTCCGCGAGAAAGCGAGGCGCAGCTTCAGGTTGCTGGTCAGGTCGAACGCGGCGTTGAACGACGGCAGGATGTCGGTGAAGCTGCGCTTGGTCTCCACCGTGCCGTTGGGCAGGTTGGCGAGGCCGTAAGGCTGCGGCGAACCCGTCACGTACTGCGTGATGTCGAGCTTGGTGTTGATGATCTTCACGCCGGCATTGGCGTTGACCGGAATGCCGAACAGATCGCCCTTCATGTCCATCTGGACATAGCCCGAGATCTGCTTGAGCCCGACCGCATAGGACGAACCCGGATTCTCGACCTCGACATTGCCCGGATAGAAGCTGTTCTGGAACGCCAGGACGTTATCCATCGCCTTGGGATCGAGCACGTACAGGGCGGGAATGCCCTGACCCGGTAGGTTGAACTGCTTGACCTGGCCGTTGAACGAAGCGTCGCTCGCCTTGCGCGTCAGGCCGGCCGTATAGAAGCCCGCCGCATCGCCCGCCGAGCAGGTGCTGTCGCTCACCGGAACGTCGAACGCCTTCCACTTGACCAGGCAGCCGGTGCCGTTGGTCGCGCCGTTGCTGCCATAAAGCGGGGCCGCACGATCGAAGGCATAGTTGGAAACGCTGCGGTCGCTGTAACGGCCGCCGAATTCGAGCGTGAGCGCGTCGTTGAATTCGTAGCTGCCGTCGGCGCGGACCAGCTTGAGGTCGCCCTTGCGGCGATAATTGCCCTCGGACGAGATCGTCTTCAGCGCATAATCGTCGATCGTGTTGAGCTCGCTGGTGAGCTGGCTCGGCAATGTGAAGGTCGGCTGGCTGCCCGTATAATTGACCACCACCGGCAGCGAATTCGCGCCCGCGATCGTGTCGACCGTATAGCCGTTGGCGTTGAACACGCGGTTGCCGCCGAGCGCGGCCGGATAATGGCCGATGCCGCCGGGCTGCCACTGCACGCCGTTCGACAGGCTGAACTGCGTGTAGCTCTGGTCATAGTCCTGATAGGCCTTGCCGTAGATGCCGCGCAGCGTGGCCTTGAAGCGGCCGCCATTGTCCCACTTCAGCTCGGCATTGTAGTTCTGCGACTGCGACTTGTAGTGATCGAGCTGCGCGTAGCTATCGAAATTGCCGAGATCGTAATCATACACCTGGGTGGTGTTGACGTGATAGCCGTTGACCACCGCGCCGGTGTCGCGGCTCTGGCCGGGCACGAATTCCGCCGCCTGCCAGTTCACGTCCTGCATCTGCAGGCCCGCGGTCCGGTCATATTCGGTCTGGCGCGTGAAGAAGCCGTCGGCGGTGAGCGTCAGCGCGTCGTTGATCTTCCACTGGAACGATCCGTTGATGCCCAACCGCTTGCGCTCGTTGATCTTGTCCCAGGCAGTGAAGCCCTGCGGCACGATGAAGGCGTCGTTCGCATCGCCGTCGCCATTGACGTCGATACCGCCCGCGACCGCCTTGCCGTGCGGGCGGATCGCCGGCGAGAAGCCGCCGTTGGAGGTGGCGTCGGCCGTGCCTTCGTTGTGGAGGGTTGCGCCATAGCCTTCCTGGATGCCGTTATGCAGGTTGGCGAGACGGACGTCGGAATAAGCCGCCGAGACGAGCACGCCGAACCGGTCGTTGTGCCAGCTCACCAGGCCGTTGAAGTTCGGGTCGTACTTCTTGGTGCGGTCGCCATAATCGCCCTCGGCCGTCGCCGCGACGGTGACGCCGCTCTTGAGGTCGAAGGGCCGGCGCGTGCGCAAATTGACCGTGCCGGTGATTCCCGCGTCGAGCAGGTTGGCGGTCGAGGACTTGATCACGTCCGCGCCCGAGAAGAGCTGCGACGGAATGTCGTTGAAGTTGGGCTGGACGTTGGTGATCGAATTGGCGCCCAGGAATTCCTCGCCGTTCATCAGCGTGGTGACCTGCGGCAGGCCGCGGATGTTGATGGTCGAGCCTTCGCCTGCGTCGCGGCGGATCTGCACGCCCGGGATACGCTGCAGCGAGTCGGAAATGGTGACGTCGGGCAGCTTGCCGATATCCTCGGCCGAAATCGCGTCGACCACCGAAGCGGCGTTGCGCTTGATATTGACCGCGCGCTGCTGGGCGGCGCGGATGCCGGTGACGACGACTTCCGGCTCGCCGGCATTGGGATCGGTCGCAGGGGCCGCAGCGGCCGGATCTGCGCTCGGCGCGGCAGTCTGGGCGAGCGCGGCAGCGGGCAGCATCGCCATCAGCGAAGCCGCGGCCATCAGGCCGGCGCGGGTTTTTTGGGTGGTTGCCTTCACGAGAGTCTGTCCCCTTTCGGCGCCCGAAAAATGGCTGCAAAAAGGGAGCGGGCGAAACGGCTAAAACCGTGCCCTTACAACCTCTTCCAACCACGCGGCTGTCCCGCCGCTTTTAGCGCGACGGGCCTATTCGGCTTCCGTTTCGGCAGTGTCAAGAATAAACAATTCAATTTTAATTTATGTTTCCAGAAGGCTCTTTTGGAGCGATAAATGCGTGCGTTGCCGGGTCGAACGGGCTACCAAAGCCCAGCCGTTGGGGAACGGCGGGGGAGCGAAAGCGTGTCAAACGCGATACGGGACGTAATGGCGACGCAAGATAGAATCGGTGCGGACGATCGTGGCACGCGGCTGGTCGGCAGCCTGTCCGGCACCAATCTGGAGCGTGCGGCCGATTACAATCAGCGCATCGTGCTGCAGGCGATCCGCGTCGCCGAGGAAACCACCCGCGCAGAGCTTGCGACCATCACCGGCCTGACCGCGCCGACCATCGCCAATATCACCAAGCGCCTGCTCGATCTGGGCCTGATCGCGGAAGCCGGGCGCCGCTTCGGCATGCGCGGCCAGCCCGCGCTTCGGTTGCGCGTCAATCCCGATGGCTGCTTCTCGATCGGCATCAATATCGATCGCGACCATTATACGATCGTCACGCTCGACCTTCTTGGTACCGTGCGTACCCGTGCGGTGAAGGAAATCAGCTTCGCCATGCCCGAACATGTGCTGGCCTGCCTCCGCACGGAGGTCGAGGCGATCCGCGCTTCCGGTGAGATCGACCAGAAGCGCCTGATCGGCGTCGGCGTGGCCCTGCCGGACGATCTCGGCAGCGTCGAACTGCCGCATCGCCCCGAAGGCTATGAGGTCTGGAATCATCTCGACGTGGCGGGGCTGGTGCGCGAAGTGCTGCCGCTTCCGGTCCATATCGACAATGACGCCGCCGCCGCCGCGATCGGCGAAGCGCAGTTCGGCAGCGGCCTCACCCAGCAAAGCTTCTTCTACGTGCTGATCAGCGCGGGCCTGGGCGGCGGGCTGGTGATCGACGGCAGCTATGCGCGCGGCGCCAATGCGCGCAGCGGCGAGATCGGCTTCCTGCCCGACGCGACCGCCGGCGGCCCCGGCGCGACCGTGCAGGATACGGTCTCGCTTTCCGCGCTGCTGGCCCGGCTGGAGGCGGCGGGCCAACCGGTCGAGACGATCGATGCCCTGTCAGAGGATATGCCGGTCGTGCGGCAGTGGCTCGACGATGCCGCGCGCTCGCTCACCAATCCGCTGATCGCGGTCAATTGCCTGGTCAATCCCGCCGCGATCGTGATCGGCGGGCGCCTGCCCGCACCGTTGATCGACGCGCTGATCGCCCGGCTCGAACCCGCGCTCGCGCACGCCGATGCGCCCGTGATCGCACCGATGATGCGCGCCGCCACGTCCAGCGACGCGCCCGCGATCGGCGCTGCGATCCTTCCTTTCCTTGACAGGGTGCTGCCGACCGAGTCTGCTCTGATGCAGGCGGGGCGCTGAGATTTCATAAAATCTCTTTCATAATTCTCCCCGCCTGATTAGGGAGCCGCACAGGCGCGGTCGAAAACGCGCCGACAAAGGAGGGGACATGGCCAGCAGCGCACCGCGGCAGGGGCTCGCATTCGTCTATGTGACGACGCTCTTTTTCATCTGGGGCGCGGTGACGTCGGTCAACGACATCCTGCTTCCGGCGGTGAAGGAGATTTTCACGCTCACCGACACGCAGGGCTTCCTCACCCAGTTCGCCTTCTTCATGGCCTATTTCGTGGTCTCGCTGCCCGCCGCGGCGGTCGACCAGAAACTGGGTTCGGCGCGTTCGATCATCCTCGCGCTCGCCATCATGGTCCTGGGCTGCCTGCTCATGCCGGTCGCGACGCACGTCCGCTCTTATTCCATCGTGCTCGTTGCCCTGTTCGTGATCGCAAGCGGCATCACTTTGCTGCAGGTCGCCGCCAATCCGCTTTCGGCGGTATTGGGTCCGCCCGAGAAATCCCACTTCCGGCTCGTGTTGAGCCAGGCGTTCAACTCGCTCGGCACCGTGGTCGGGCCCTACCTGGCCGCGCATACTTTGCTCCAGGGCGGCCTGTTCGATGGTGGCGCGCCGACCGAAGCCAAGATCGTGGAATCGCTCGGCCGGATCGACGTGGCTTATTATTTCATCGCCGCTGTGATCGTGTTGCTCGCGATCTTCCTGTTCACCGCGCGCGATCGCATCGCCAGCGCCGCCCCCAATCTCGAAGCCGGCACCGGCGGCATCGGCCAGGCGCTCGGCGCCCGATGGGCTTTGCTCGGGGCGGGCGCGATCTTCCTGTATGTCGGCGCCGAGGTTTCGATCGGCTCGACCATGGTCAATTTCCTCGAACAGCCGAACATCCTCGCCATTGCCGCGGCCGATGCGGGCAAGCTGGTCAGCCTCTACTGGCTGGGTGCGATGATCGGCCGCTTCGTCGGCAGCGGCCTGCTCACCGTCGTCCCGGCGGGCCGGCTGCTGACCCTGGTGGCGGGTGTCGCGGCCTTGCTCTGTCTGACGGTCAGCCAGATCCAGGGGCACCCCGCGGCGGTGATCGCGATCTCGATCGGCCTGTTCAACTCGATCATGTTCCCGGTGATCTTCACGCTCACGCTGGAACGTTCGACCGCGCCCGCACCGGCGACCTCCGGCCTGCTCTGCATGGCGATCGTCGGCGGCGCCTTGATGCCGCTCGTCTTCGCCAAGGTTGCGGACATGACCGCCAGCCGCTCGACCGCCTTCCTGGTGCCGATGGCCTGCTATATCCTGATCACCCTGTTCGCGATCGCCGCGGGCCGGGCGCGGATAGTGCAGGAAGCCGACCCCGCGGTCGGCTCGCACTGATCGCCGGCGAAGGAGTAGAACAGCGTGACCCAGATCGGGATCGACTTCGGCGGCACCAAGATCGAAGCTGCCGTGCTCGACCGCAGCGGTGCGTTCGTGACGCGTCAGCGTATTCCCACGCCCGACAATTACGATGCGGCGTTGAAGGCGGTGGTCGATCTGGTCGCGCAGGTCGAACGGGATACTGGGAAAGCACGCTCGATCGGGATCGGTGTGCCGGGCTCGATCTCGCCGCGTACCGGCGTGATGCGCAACGCCAACACCACCTATCTGAACGGCCGCGCATTCCAGAAGGATCTGGAGCAGGCGCTGGGGCGCGCCATCCGGCTCGACAACGACGCCAATTGTCTGGCGCTATCGGAGGCCAAGGACGGAGCCGCGGCGGGCGAACGCGTGATCTTCGCAATCATCATCGGCACCGGCTGTGGCGGTGGCGTTGTGGTCGACGGCAAGCTCATCTCGGGTGCGAACGGCATCGCCGGCGAGTGGGGCCATGTCCCGCTGCCCTGGGCGCATGACGAGGAACTGAACGCGCCCAAATGCTGGTGCGGCCTGTCCGGCTGCCTGGAGAAATGGATTTCGGGCACGGGCTTCCGCGACGATTACGAACGCCGCACCGGCCAGCGCCCCAAGGGCGATCAGATCATCGCGCTCGCGCGACAGGGCGACGCAGTCGCGCAGGCGGCGCTTGACGCCTATATCGACCGGCTTGGGCGCGGCATGGCGGTGATCGCCAATATCCTCGACCCTGATTGCTTCGTGCTCGGCGGCGGCATGTCGAACGTGACCGAACTTTACGACCGGCTCCAGCCCGTGATCAATCGCTATGCCTTCAGCGACGGCTGGGACGCGAAGATCGTGCCCGCAAAATGGGGCGACAGTTCGGGCGTGCGCGGCGCGGCCCATCTTTGGCCGGCCGAGTAAAGGATCCCGTCGCCGGCCGGCAGAGGTTCAGGCGAAGGCTGCAAGATGGACGGGGGCAACGGACGAGCCAAGCTCTTCGAGGATGAAGCCCGCCGCGCGGATCTGCCCCACCGTCGAAAGATAGGAAGCCGATGTCTGGAGCGCTTGGATCGACGCCTCGTCCTCCCATAAGGTCAGCACTTCGCATTCGCCGCCGACCCGCGACATCAGGCAGCCGCGAAACCCCTGCTGGTCGCGGAACATCGGCAAGGAAATCTCTCGGGCGAATTCCTCATATTCGGAAGTGCGTTCGGGGGAGATCGTGCAACGCCAGACTCGTTGAAGCATTCTCGAAGCTCCTTTCGACATAAACGCGCAATCGACTATCGCGCGGCAGCATAATCCTCGGGTTGGTCGAGGTGGAGCGACACATAAGGCGCGTCGCCGATGACCCAGCTGTCATGCGCGATTGCGGGGATGTGGAAGAATGCGCCTGCCCGTAGCTCGGCGACGCTGCCATCCTCGAAACCCACCGCGCACGCCCCGCTGACGACATAGCCGAAATGGCTGACCCGGCAGAGCGTGTCGCCGACCTGCGGCCCGACATGTTCCGACCATTTCCAACCCGGTTCGTAGGTCGCCCGGCCGAATGTCTTGCCGCCGATCGTGAAGAGGTCGAACCGCCCCTTGGGAAAGATCTTCGTCTCCACGGGCGCGCTGTCATCGGAAAGCTGCACGAATTGCGCCTGCGTCATCGCATCCTCCTCAATCCCGTTGATGGGAGGTGCATTTTTCGCGCATCGGCGCGCGCGTGTCTTGCACAAAGCTGAGCGGAGATCAGGGCATCTTCCGCAGCCGGCAGACCTCTCCGCGCAAGTCGCTCTTCATTTCCGACTTGCCCTTCTGGAAGCTGATATAGGCCTTGCCCGGTGCATAAGGCTCCCAGCGCGGCAGCCCCGGTCCATTGGGATCGCCTGTACGCGCGAAATTGACCCAATAGCTCTCGATCGGCGGCGCGCCCGGTGGAAAAGCGGCAGGTGCGCCCATCGCGAACTTTATCTCATAACTGTGCGAGACCTCCTCGCCGGGCAGCGCGTAATCGAACTCATATTGCCAGGTCGGATGACCCGCTTTGCGATGCGCGGCCGCGACGACATCCGCGGGGCAGGCGAAAGCGAGGTCGGTCGCGAACTGTAACAGCACATTGCCGCGCCGCGTATCGGGCGTCAGCCGCTCGTAGAAAGCCCGGCCCGCGGCGGCATTGGCGCCGAACGTCTTGTCGATCGCATTCTGAAGCTGCGCCTGATAGTGGAAGGCGTCGAGCTCGCGCGCATTGCTGCCTATGATCAAGGGCAAGGGAGCGCCGCCCGTCCGCGCCAGTGTCCGGGCCGGCGTCTCGGTCAACACCCAGCCGTCATTCACGGCCTGCAGCCAGATATAGCTGTTGTCGCCGACCTCGGGCAGCGGCGTCTTCTCGGTCGCCTGAAGGATCGCATCCGCCGGAAGCTTGCGCAGCGCCGCCGCATCGGCATGCGCCGGGGCACCCGCCAGCGTGACCAAGGTCTCGCCGATCGCCTCGCTCGCGGCCAAGGTGCGCGGCGGCATGCCGAAGCCGGCGGTGCCGCTCTCCTCGATCCCCTTGGCGAACAGGCCGCGCGCGAGCGGGGAGAGATATTGCAGCCCCACGTCCTGCGCGCCGGCACTCTCGCCAAAGATGGTGACGTTACGCGGATCGCCGCCGAACCGCGCGATATTGGCCTGCACCCAGCGCAAGGCCGCCTGCTGGTCGAGCAGCCCGTAATTGCCCGAGCTATGGTGCGGCGATTCCGCAGTCAGCGCGGCGTGCGCCATGAAGCCGAAGGCGCCCAGCCGATATTGGATGCTGACCAACACGACATGCCTGCCCAGGTCCGACTGGATCGTCCCGATCGCGCCGCCCGCGCGGTTGCCGCCGCCATGGATCCATACCATCACCGGCAGCGGCTTCGCCGGTTTCATGTCGGGCGAAACCACTTCCAGATAAAGGCAATCCTCCGACTGGTTGACCGCATTGCCGTGGTTCCAGCCATAGTCGATCTGCATGCAGCCCGGGCCGGATCGGGTCGCGTCGCGAATGCCCGCCCAAGGTTTCACCGGCACCGGCGGCTTCCAGCGCAGATCGCCCACGGGCGGCTGCGCGAAGGGTATGCCGCGAAACAGATGGCGCCCGTCGGGCATGGCTTCGCCCGCGATCTTGCCTGCGTCGGTCTGGACCACGACGTCCGGCGTGGCGGCGGCGAGTGCGAGGGCTGCCAGCAACATCATTCCACCGCGGTCCTGTGCGGCGCGGCGCTGGCGAGCGCGCGCTTGATCGCGGCTTCGGCAACCGGCGCCATCACTTCATAGCCCGCCACGGTCGGATGCACATGGTCGGACGAAAGACCGTCGCGCATGCCAAGCCCGTCGGCCTGTTTCAGCGCGCTCCAATAATCGGCATAGACGCAGCCCGATCGCGCCGCATAAGCCTTGAGCCAGGCATTCATCGCCGCGATCCTGTTCGCCACGTCGAGCCCCGGCTTCCACGGAAACTGATCCGCGGGAGGGATCGAGGCCAGGATCACGCGGATGCCATGCGCATGCGCCAGTTCCACCATCGACTTGATATTGGCCTGTGTCTGCTCCGGCGGCATCGGGCCGGTATTGCCGGCGATGTCGTTGGTGCCGGCCATGATCTGGACGACGGCGGGATGCAGGTCGATCACATCCTGGCGGAAGCGCAACAGCATCTGCGGAGAGGTCTGCCCCCCGATGCCGCGCCCGATCCGGCCGGCCGAAAAGAAATCGGCGGCCATCTTCGCCCAATTCTCGGTGATCGAATCGCCCATGAAGACGATGCGGGGATGTCCTGGGGTCGGCACGAGCGCGGCGTTGGCCTCCCGATAGCGCGCGAGATAGGGGAAGTCGGTGCCGAGCCGGTTGTTCCACTCGACCGACCACTTATTGTTCGGATCGAGCGCGATCTGCGCCGACCCGCTGGCCGCCATCAAACCCGCAAGGCACGCCGCCAGGACCGCTTTCCGCATCATGCTTTCTCCATGCGCGCGTCCATCTTTTCCAACGCGACGCCTTTGGTTTCGGGAAAGAAGGCCAACACCACCACGAACTGCAACGCCATCATTGCGGCGAAGAACAGGAAGGGCGCGCCGGTCGAATGCCGCGCCACTACCGGAAAGACCAGCGCGATCAGCGCGTTCATCAGCCAGTGGGTCGAACTGCCGATGCCCATGCCGCGAGCGCGCACGCGGGTCGGGAAAATCTCGGACAGATAGACCCAGATCACCGCGCCCTGGCTCGGTGCGAAGAAGGCGATGTAGCCCACCAGCATCACGATCAGCAGCGCCTTGGGCAGCGCGCCCCAGAAGATCGCTGCGACGATCGCCAGGCAGACGGCCATGCCGATCGCGCCGATCAGCAGCAACGTCTTGCGCCCGAGCCGGTCGATCAGGGCGAGGCCGACCAGGGTGAAAACCAGGTTGGTCGCGCCGACCGCGATCGTCTGCAGATCGGACGACAGCCGGCCATAGCCCGCGGCATGGAAGATATCGTTCGAATAATAGAGGATCGCATTGATCCCCGCGAGCTGGTTGAAGCCCGCCAACAGCACCGCGAGCAGGATAGGCTTACGGTGCAAAGTCAGCGACAGGCCGCCGGCGCGCGCTTCGGCGTCGGCGTGGATGCCTTCGCGCAGCACCTGCAATTCGGCAGCGGGATGCGCCACGCCGATCAGTTCGAGCGCGGCGCGCGCCTCGGCTTCGCGACCGCGCGCGATCAGCCAGCGCGGGCTGTCGGGGATGCGGTAGAGCAGCATGAGGAAGATCAAGGCGGGCAGGGTGGGCACGCCCAGCTTCCAGCGCCAGGCGGTCGCGTCGCTCGCGATCTGGCCGACCACCGCATTGGAAAGGAAAGCGACCAGGATGCCGCTCACCACCATCAGCTGGAACAGCCCGACCAGCCGTCCTCGTTTGGCGGGCGGCGCGATCTCGGCGATATAGACCGGCGCCAGCACCGACGATCCGCCGATCGCGAGTCCCGTCACGAACCGCGCCGCGACCAGCGATCCCAGCCCCCATGAGAAAGCCGCGACCAGGGCCGAGGCGACGTAGAAAGCCGCCAGCACGCGCAGCACCGCGCGCGCGCCATAGCGGTCGCCCGGCAATCCCGCGCAAAGCGCGCCCGCCAGCGTGCCCCAGATCGCGGCGCTGACGGTCAGGCCGAGCGCGGCATCGTCGAGGTTGAACACCACCCGCCAGTCGGCGGTGACGCCCGCCACCACCGCCGTGTCGAAGCCGAACAGGAGGCCGGCCAGCGCAGCGGTGGCGATGCTCTCGCCGAGCAGGCCCCGGCGCGCCATCTCAGTTCGCCTTCACGGCTGCAGGCGTGACGTTCCAACCGCGCAATTTGACCGTGACCGGTCCTTTGGTCGCGGCGCTCGCGGGATAATGTATTTCGATATGGCGCGTTTCGCCGGGCATCAGCGAGATATAATTGTCGCTGAAATAAGCCGGCAAGACCTGCGCGCCGTTCGATCCGAACAGGGTCAGTTTGGTCGCCATCGCGGCGGTGCCCGATGGATTGGTGAGATCGACGCTGGTCACGCGGTCGGCACCGTCGGTCCGGCTCGCGGCCTTCGCCGTCAGCCTGACCTGCGCCATCTTGTCCATCGCGCGGTAGGACGCCTCGTCGCGGCCCTGCCAATAGACATTGCGCGACAGGAGCTTGCCCGAGGCGTCGGTCACGTCGAGCGCGACCAGCACCACACCCTTGTCCAGCACCGAACCCAGATCGAGCGTGAAGGCGTCCGTGGTCAGCCCCGCGCCCGCCGAAACCGGAGCCGAGCGCTCCGCCACCAGCTTGTTGTCGAGCGTGGTGACGCGCGCATGCACGGTCGCGCCCGTCAGTGCATCGCGGCCATTATTGACCACGATCACCTTGTAATCGGGCAGGTTCATCTGGACGTGGACCGGCTCCGACGCCTTCTTGGTGCCGTAGAAAGCGGCATGCGTGTCATAGTCCGACGAGAAGATCTGCCATGCCGACGACGGCCAAGCGGGCTGCGTCATCCAGAACATGCGTGCGCTGTTGGTGGTCCACAGGCCGGCGTTGAAGCCTTCCAGGATCGCGCGATAGCTCACATATTCGAGCATCTGCGCCTTGCGCTCGAAATCCTCGAGGCTGGTGGCCGGGCCATATTCCTCGTCCATCGCCTTCATGTAGCTCGCGACCGCGCCGTTCCCGGTCTGATGCCAGTCATGATAGGCCCAGACGTCGCTGATCGGCCAAAGATCGGGTGCGGGAATGGTGCGCTTCCAGCTTTCCAGCGTCGGGAAGCTCGGCGTGCCCAGCTCGACCGAAAAGCCCTTGGCATGTTCGGTGAAATATTCGGCGGGCTTGCGCCAATTGTAGGGCCCGCTGTTCTGGAGCGAGATGCGGTTGGACGATGCCATGTACAGCCGCGTTCCGTCCTCCTGCTCGATCAGTTTCTCGATCCCTTCGTTCAGGACCGGCTGCGGCACGCCCTCGTTGCGCGGCACCCACACCACGATCGATGGATGATTGCGATAGCGCTTGAGCACGTCCTTCACGTTGGCGAGGAACAAGGGAACGTCCTGCGCCTCGATATTGTAATCCTGGGTCGACTCCCAGAAATCGTTGAACACCATCAGGCCATATTCGTCGGCGAGCGCGTAGAAATTCTCGCCCGTATCCTGACCCATCCAGTTGCGGATGATGTTGAGGTGCGCATCGCGATGGAGCTTGAAATAGGGCTCCTGCCGGTCGCGGCCGACGCGCTTCATGAAATCGTCCATGCCGATCGATCCGCCGCGCGCGGCGATGCGCACGCCGTTCACGCGCAGCACCAGGAAGGGCGAAAGACCCTCGTCGCCCTGGATCGGCGTGAAGGCCGGCGACTTCTCCGTGCCGTCGGCAAAGCTGTAGGCCCAGCCCTTGGGCACCTCGCGGATCGCCTGGTGGCGATGGTCGACGATATGGCGGTCGCCGTCGCGCACCTCGGTCGGGTCGATCAGGACACGCTTCAACGCGCCGTCATGATCCATCAGCGACAGTTCGTAGGTCACCTCGCGCATGCCGAAGCGCACGTCCTTCGCGTCCGATGCGCCCGCCGAAAGATGGAGCATGTGCAGATTGGGCGCGCCGTAATTGTTCGGCCACCACAGCTTGGGATTGTGGACCGCAAGCTGCGGGAAGTCGGCGGGCGTCAGCCGCACCAGCGTCTCGCCCGGATTGATCGTGACCGACTTGTCGATGCGCACGTCGTCGAACGTCGCGGTGAGCGTGGTCGTGACCGCATGGTCGCTCACGTTCTTGAGCGGCACCTCGATCGTGATGTTGGCGAGGCTGGTGTCGCTGCCATGGGGCAGGTGGGTGATCACCTGCGCGTCGCCGATCTGCACGTCGCCCGCCGCCGACAGGTCCACGCTTTGCCACAGGCCGGTATTGCGATCGCGCACGGTCGGGATCCAGTCCCATCCCTCGGTCGCCTCGAAGGTCGGCCCGTCGAGCATCATCATGCCGCCATTCTCGCCGACGCCCGAGGTCAGCGATTCCTCCGACGTCACGCCGGGATGGGGCGGCGGCGAGACCCGCACCGCGATCGCGTTGCGCTTGCCCGGCACCAGCTTGCCCGTGACGTCGAACTTGCCCCGTATGAAGGCGCCTTTCATGTCGCCCACGCGCGTGCCATTGACCCAGATCTCGGCGGCATAGTTCGCGCCGTTGAAGGTCAAAGCGAGATGCTTGCCCGCCAGGTCGCCGGGCACGTCGATCTCGGTCCGATACCAATAATCCTGATGTGCCAGCGTCTCGGGGATGGCGAGATTGTTCAGCCCGTAGGCCGGATCGGGATAGACGCCGCGATCGACCAAAGTCGTGAGCGCGGTGCCCGGCACGGTCGCCGCATACCAGGTGCCGCCGCCGAAGCCGGGCTGCGAGATGGCGGCACCGTCGGCGCTCTGCTTCGAGCCTTCCGCCATGCGCCAACCCGCGACCGTCCACAGGTTGGGCGCGCGCTGCGCCAGCGCCGGGCCCTTGGGCTCGGGTTTGGCGACCGGCTTCTGATAGGGGGCTCCGCTCTTGGGCAGCGTCCATGCCGGCTGCGGCGTGACCTGGCCCTGCATCTGGCGCACCTGCACCGGCCAGGTCGGGCTGGACAAGGTGAATATGGTCAGCGCGGGATCGGGCGCCTTGGCATAGGCCTTCTGCACCCCGGCCGCCGACCAGGCCTGCGCGCCATAACCGAAGCCCGCCACGCGCCCGCCAAAGCCGTCGCCGCCCATCCGCGCCTCCGCGCTCAGCTGTGCCGCGCTGGCCGGGCCGCTCGCGACCTCCTGACCGTTGACGTAGAGATGGCCGGTCCCCTTGTCGGCGGTCGCGGCGAGGAAGCTCCATTTGCCGATCGGCAGCCGGTCCTTCGCCTTCACGATTCCGGCGGGCGTGACGAGGGCGGGGGCGCCGTCGACCAAAGCCAGGAACAGGCCCGCGCCGGGCGCGCCCACGCCCGCCACGGTGATCGTCCCCGACGGCGCCAGTCGCGGTTCGACCCAGCCCTGCAGCGTCCAGCTCGGGCTCGCAGGAAGGTTGGAGCCCGGCGCACCGATTTGCGCGACATAGGCCTGGCCGCCAGCCGCGATCTCGGTGTTGAAGGGGCCGACACCCACGGGCTCCGCCGCCAAGAGCGCCGAGGCCGAAGCCCCCAGCAGAAATGCCGCAACGCGCGCCAAGCTCGCCATCATTCTCTCCCCGTTGGCGCAGGCTTCGTGGCCCCGCCGCTCATCCGGCTTCAAGCATGACCGCCGGAAAAAGCCAAATGATTTTCGTTATCACCGCATAGTAGCCATGCCGCCCCGCTATCGCTATCTCGTCATCATGCTGTCGCAAAAGGCCCGATACGCGCTGCGCGCGCTTCTGCACCTGGTCGAACATGGCGCCGATCGCACGATCCAGGTCGGCGAGATGGCGGAGGTTCAGATGATCCCCCGCAAATATCTCGAATTCATCATGGTCGACCTCAAGAAGGCCGGGCTGGTGACCAGCCGGCGCGGCCCCGGTGGGGGCTATGTGCTTGCGCGCGCACCGTCCGAGATCAGCTTCGTCGAGGTGATCCGCGCGATCGATGGCCCGATCGCGCTGGTGCCGTGCGCGAGCGAGAATTTCTACCAGCGTTGCGATGACTGCCATGACGAGGCGACCTGCGCGATCCGCAAGGTGCTGCTCCAGGTCCGCTCCAGCGCGGTCGGCATTCTCGAAAATACGTCGCTCGCCGATGCGGCCGGGACCGAATTGGCATCTGAGGCGTTGTCGCCCGCCTGAATTGGAGACCGGGGATCCGTGCATTGGCTGTCAGCCTCATGCAAGCGGCTGGAATCGGGGGAAAAGCCGGGCGGGCTTTTGGGACGACAAGAAAAGCTACACGGGCGAACGGAATAACCCAATTGCCGACTAGGAATTAGTGTAATACCGCCCTCTGCGGAATACAGGGAGGCTCTATGCACCGTCGGAATTTTCTGCTCGCCGCTGCGGCTCTTGCGACAATCCTTGCGCCGATCGGGGCGCAAGCCGCCGCGCCGGTCGAATTGCTCAACGTCAGCTATGACCCGACGCGCGAACTCTATCGCGACATCGACGCCGCTTTCGCTGCCCAGTGGAAGGCGAAGACGGGCCAGCTCGTCACGATCAAGCAAAGCCATGGTGGATCGGGCGCGCAATCGCGTGCGGTGATCGACGGTCTCCAGGCGGACGTGGTGACGCTCGCGCTCGCGGCGGATATCGACGCCATCGCCGACAGGGCGCATGCGCTTCCCGCCAACTGGCAGTCGCGGCTCGATAACAATTCGACGCCTTATTATTCGACGATCGTGTTCCTCGTCCGCAAGGGCAATCCCAAAGGGATCCACGACTGGCCCGATCTGATCAAGCCGGGCGTCAAGGTCATCACGCCCAACCCGAAGACGAGCGGCGGCGCGCGCTGGAATTACCTGGCGGCGTGGGGCTATGCGCAGAAGGCAACCGGATCGGTTGCGGGCGCGCGCGACTATATGACCAAGCTGTTCCGCAACGTGCCCGTGCTCGACAGCGGCGCGCGCGGCGCCACCACCACCTTCGTCCAGCGCGGCCAGGGCGACGTCCTGCTCGCGTGGGAGAATGAGGCCTATTTGGCGACCAACCAGCTCGGCAAGGGCAAGTTCGAGATCGTCTATCCGTCCATCTCGATCCTGGCCGAGCCGCCGGTCGCGCTGGTCGACAAGGTGGTCGATCGCAAGGGCACGCGCGCGGTAGCCGAAGCCTATCTCAAATTCCTCTACACGCCCGAGGCGCAGAAGATCATCGGCAAGAATTATTACCGCCCGCGCGATCCTGCCGTGGCCGCGCAGTTCAAGGGCCAGTTCCAGAGCCTGCCGTTGCTCAGCATCGACAAGAATTTCGGCGGCTGGAAGCGCGTTCAGGCCGCTCATTTCAACGATGGCGGCGTCTTCGACCAAGTGTTTGAAGACGCGAAGAAATAATTAGGACGGCGGCCCTAGGGAGGCGCCGCCACTTCTACGGCAAAGGGATAGAGTAATGATTCGTAAAATTCTGCTCGGCGGCGCGTCGGCATTCGCGCTCGCCGCACCGCTGATGGCGCAGACCGCTGCCCAGGGCTCCGGTCTCGATACCAGCGTTCCAGCCGACGCGCCGGCGGCAGCCGCGCCGGTCGCCAAGACCGGTGACGCCGTGCTCGATCGTCTGAACGAGCTCGAGGCCAAGGTCGCCGCGCTCGAAGCGCGCAACAAGCAGCTTGAAACCGAGGCCGCCGAAACCCAGACCCGCGTCCAGAAGGTCGAGGTCCGCGCCGCCAAGGAAGTCCAGCCCGGCCCCGCGCCGACCTTCAGCGACGTCAATGGCGGCTTCACCTTCCATCCGCGCGGCACGCTCCAGCTCGATTATGCTGCCTATCACAGCCGCGCCGGCGGCTATGATTACAATAACGGCACCGATATCCGCCGCGGCCGCTTCGGCTTCGACGGCACCGCCTGGGGTGTGTGGAAATATCGGATCGAGGCGGAGTTCGTGAAGAACACGACCAACCTGCTCGACGCTTATATCCAATATGCGGGCTTCAAGAACGTGTTGATCACGGTCGGCCAGCAGAAGGCGCCTTATGGCCTCGAAGCCAATGGCACAGACGCGCTCGCGACCTTCCTCGAACGCGGCATGGCCAACAGCGCGTTCGGCGCGGTCGGCGCGGAGCGCCGCGTCGGCGCGACCGTCGCGATCACGCCCACCCCGCAAATCATCGCCGCCGTCGGCATCTTCGGCGCGGGCGAGGGGGTGCAACGCAACGCCACTACGCCCGACGAGACCTATGGCGTCAACGGCCGCGTGACGTTCGAGCCGATCAACGATGTCGACAAGCTCGTCCATGTCGGCGTCTCGGCCTATCATGTCAGCGATTTCGCGGCGAGGACGATCAGCAATCTGGGCGATCGCCCCAACACCCGCGTCGACGGCGGCCTGATCGAATCCCTGAGCTTCGCGCCGATCACGACCGGTCCGGCCGCGGGCCAGACCCGCGGCGTCAAGGATGCGACCTATTGGGGTGCGGAAGCCGCGGGCGTCTATGGCCGCTTCTCGGTCCAGGGCGAATATAACCACCTGCACATCAACCGGTACGACAATGTGGTCGATCCGAATTTCGATGGTTTCTACGTCTTCGGCACGGTCTTCCTCACCGGTGAGAGCCGCACCTTCAAGAACGGCACGGTCGATCGGGTGAAGCCGTTCAACGACTTCAATCCCGCCGCCGGCCATTGGGGCGCGGTCGAGCTCGCCGTGCGCTACGACCGGCTCAACCTGACCGATCTCGCTTTGTCGCCGCTCGACCACAATGCCTATTCGTGGACCGTCGGGCTCAACTGGTATCTGAACCCCAACACGCGGTTCATCGTGAATTACATCCGCTTCAAGGGGTATAACTCGCCTTTGGTGGTTGCACCGGTCGCGGTTAATGGCACCACGGCGAAGGGCGATGCCCTGGCGACGAGGTTGCAGTTCGACTTCTGATGACGACAGCGACATTTTCAGTGCCGCGCAAGGGCCGGGGAAGGCATTCGCCTCTCCCCGGCCTTTCGCTCACGCTCGGCATCACCTTCGCCTGGCTCAGCATCCTGCTGTTGCTGCCGTTGGTGGCCTTGTTCCTCAAATCGCTGACGCTCGGCCCCGCGCATTTTGCCGAAGCCGCTTTCTCGCGTCGCGCGATCGCTTCCTACGAATTGAGCTTCGGTGCGGCTTTGGTGGCGGCGGCGCTGAACGCGGTGTTCGGACTGCTCGTGGCCTGGGTGCTGGTGCGCTACCGTTTCCCCGGGCGGCGCCTGCTCGGCGCGCTGGTCGATCTGCCCTTCGCCTTGCCGACAGCGGTCGCGGGCATCGCGCTCACCGCGGTCTATGCCAATACCGGCTGGGTCGGAAAGCCGGCCGCCACGCTTGGGCTTCATCTCGCCTACAATCCGGTCGGCGTGGTGATCGCGCTGACCTTCATCGGCCTGCCCTTCGTGGTGCGCACGGTCGAGCCGGTGCTGGCCGACATGGGCCGCGGGCTGGAGGAGGCTGCGGCCACCCTGGGCGCGCACCGCTGGATCATCTTCCGGCGCGTGATCCTGCCCGAAATCTTCCCGGCGATCGTGACCGGCTTCGCGCTCGCCTTCGCGCGCGGCGTCGGCGAATATGGATCGGTGATCTTCATCGCGGGCAACATGCCGTTCAAATCGGAAATCTCGCCGCTGCTGATCGTCACCAAGCTCGAAGAATATGACTATGCTGGGGCGACCGCGATCGCGACCGTGCTGCTGCTTGCGAGCCTGGTCCTGTTGCTGCTGATCAACGCCTGGCAGGGCCGCGAGCTCAGAAGGCGTTCGGCATGAGCGCCAAGAACAAGGCGGTCAGCGAGAGCCTGTTGACCAAGGCGCTGCTGATCCTGGCCGCGGTCACCTATGTCGGATTGATCCTGGTCCTGCCGCTGGCATCGGTGTTCAGCGAGGCGTTCCGCCATGGCACTGCCGCTTTCAAGGCCGCGATCGTCGAGCCCGACGCGCTTGCCGCGATCAAGCTCACGCTCACCGTCGCTGCCATCTCGGTACCGATCAACGCGGTGTGCGGCGTCGCCGCCGCCTGGGCGATCACCAAGCATGATTTTCCTGGGCGCAACTTGCTGATCAGCCTGATCGACGTACCTTTCTCGATCTCGCCGGTGGTGGCGGGCCTGATGTATCTCCTGCTGTTCGGCGCGCAGGGCTGGTTCGGCGAATGGCTGCTCGCGCACGACATCCACATCGCCTTCGCCAAGCCCGGGATCGTGCTCGCGACCCTGATCGTGACCTTGCCTTTCGTCGCGCGCGAACTGATCCCGCTGATGCAGGCGCAGGGGCGCGAGGAGGAGGAAGCCGCGCTCACCCTGGGTGCGCCCGGCTGGCGCATCTTCCTGTGGGTGACCTTGCCCAACATCCGCTGGGGCCTGCTTTACGGCGTGCTGCTCACCAATGCGCGTGCGATGGGCGAGTTCGGCGCGGTCTCGGTCATCTCGGGTCATATCCGCGGCGAGACCGATACGATGCCGCTGCAAGTCGAGGTTCTCTACAACGAATATAATTTCGCTGCCGCCTTCGCGGTCGCCTCGCTACTGGCGGGTCTCGCGCTCGTCACTCTGGTGGTGAAGACGTTGCTCGAATGGCGCCATGGCGACCAGCTCGCCGCTGCAGGACATTAGACCCAACGCATGACCATCACCGTTCGCAATATCGTGAAGGGCTTCGGCAATTATCCGGCCCTTCGGGACGTCTCGCTCGACATTGAGGATGGGGCGTTCGTGGCGTTGCTCGGCCCCTCGGGCTCGGGCAAGACCACCTTGCTGCGCATCATCGCCGGGCTCGAGAGCGCCGAAAGCGGCCAGATCCTGTTCGCAGGCGAGGATGTCACGATGCGTGCGCCGCAGGATCGCGGCATCGGCTTCGTCTTCCAGAATTACGCGCTCTTCCGGCACATGACGGTCGAGCATAATATCGCCTTCGGACTCGACGTGATGAAGCGCGGCCAGCGCCCGCCCAAGGACGCGATCCGCGCGCGGGTGGAAGAGCTGCTGGAGCTGGTCCAGCTGCCGGGCTACGGCAAGCGCTACCCGGCCCAATTGTCGGGCGGCCAGCGCCAGCGCGTGGCGCTCGCCCGCGCGCTCGCCCGCGAGCCCTCGATCCTGCTGCTCGACGAGCCGTTCGGCGCGCTCGACGCCAAGGTGCGGCGCGAATTGCGCGACGCCTTGCGTGAGATCCACGACCGCGTCGGCCTGACCTCGATCTTCGTCACGCACGATTATGAGGAAGCCTTCGCGCTCGCGGACAAGGTCGCGATCCTCGGTCAGGGGCGGATCGAGCAGTTCGACACGCCGGATGCGGTGCAGCAGCATCCCGCCAGCGATTTCGTCCGCGAATTCCTGGACTAGGTTTGGGGCCGTCATCCTCGCGAAGGCGGGAATGACGATTGTCAGAAAGCCGTCGGAACGCCATAAACCGCACCGGGAATGGGGTCTCCCGTATAACCGCCCGTTGCTGATGACTCCTGCCAATCGCGCCTTCGGGTGCATCGCGGGAGCATGCCCATGAACTACCTTCTCGTCTTCGTCGGCGCCGGGCTTGGCGGCGTGCTGCGGCACATCGTCAACCTGCTGACCTTGCGCTGGTTCGGGCCCAATTTCCCCGCCGGCACCTTCCTCATCAATATCACCGGATCGATCGCGATGGGGATGGTGATCGGCTATCTGACCACGCGCAACGTGCCGGGGCCCGAGCTCAGGCTGTTCATCGCGACCGGCGTTCTCGGCGGCTACACCACTTTCTCGACTTTCTCGCTCGATACGATCGCGCTCTGGCAGCGGGGTGAGGTCGGGACGGCGGCCGCCTATGTGCTGGGCAGCCTGATCCTGTCGTTCACCGGCCTGTGGCTCGGCATGGTCCTGTTCCGCCGCTAGGGTCAGGACCCTGGATTTGGTCGCGGACCGCGCTAAAAGGGCCGGGGGAGAGACAGATGATCGAAGCCCAGCTCAACGGCCAGTTTCCGTCCGGCTTCCGCGCGGCCGAGCGTATCAATCTTTCGGAGCTGATGCGCACGAAAGGGGGAGGCGGCAAGCCGCCGCGCAACCCGCCGACGACGATCCGCAACGGCCGCGATTTGCAGGCCGGCGCCGTCTCCGAGGCGGATTTCCTGGCGGAGCATGGCTTCGCCTTGCTCGACGCGCCGACGCGGGTGAGCGATTGGGGAAATGCCGAGCAGGTCGCCGCGCTCTACCTGCCGGAGATCGAGACGATCATCCGCGAACGCCTCTATCCTGGTCGCAAGCTAATCGTGCAGCAGCCGCCCAACGTGATGCGGCGCGGCGATGGCACGACCACGCCGCAATATGGTACGGGCGTGCATTCGGATCATGGCACCACCGCCGACGATTTCCAGCGCAATGTCGAGGCCTTCACCAGCGCCGATATCGGCGCGCGATGGCGCGCGGTGTTTGAGGGCGATCAGGTCGAAGGCTTCGTCCAGCTCGATTTCTGGCGCACCACCAATATGGCGGGGCCGCTCAAGCATATGCCGCTGGCTCTGTGCGATGCGAGCAGCGTGGAGCGCGACGACATCATCCCGACCGCGCTCGAAGGGATCGCCCCGGGCGGCGCGCTGACCCATCATGTCAGCCTTGTGCATAATGAAGCGCAGCGTTGGTATTATTATCCCGATATGCGGCCCGACGGGATGCTCGTGTTCAAGCTGTTCGAGCTGATGCGCGACGAGGACGACCAGCCCTGGCGCGCCTGTTTCCACACCGCCTTCGAGGATCCGACCACCCCCGCCGACGCGCAGCCCCGCCAAAGCTGCGAGCATCGCGTCTCGGTGATCCTGCTGCGGGATTAAAACCGGCGGAAGACGGTGCGGCCGGCGGGCCAGCCTTTGACCGCGGGCAGGTCCAGCGTCAGCGTAGCTCCGCTGAGCGCCATGCTGATTTCGCCGTCCGGCCCGCCGACAAAGCGATGGCGGAAGCCGATCGGCCCCTGCTTGGCGCCGCGTGCCAGTTGAAAGTTGGCGATAAGCTTTGCACGGGCGCCGCTTTGCCAGAGCTCGACGAACATGCCGCGGTCGTCGAGGCGGTTATGCAGACGCAGCGGTCCGCTGGCCCAGCTGCCCTCGAGCTGGCCGTCGTTCGGCAGGGCAAGGCTTGCCAGATCGGCCGAGGGATCGACCGCATGATCGATCGCGTAGCTGCCGCCGATGCCCAGCAGCGCGAAGGCGCACCAGAACAGGATTGCCTTGGATTGGACCAGGGAGTGTCGGCGGGCCTCCCCGCCCCGTATCGCATGCGCCATTGCCTGGCTCCTCCGAACCCGAAGAAGCGTACCAGCTTTGCGTCGGTACGGGAATGCGGACTTCTATGTTGGGTGTCAGGCCGCCGCCTCAGCCCCGATCCTGTCTAGGGCCACCAGCGCATCCTCCGGGAGCGCAAGCTGCGCCGCCGCGAGATTTTCGCGCAGATGTCCGACCGACGAAGTGCCCGGGATTAGCAGGATGTTGGGCGAACGCTGCAGCAGCCAGGCGAGCGCGACCTGCATCGGCGTTGCTCCGAGCTGCGCGGCAACTTCGGAGAGTGCGGTCGATTGCAGCGGGGTGAATCCGCCGAGCGGAAAGAAGGGGACATAGGCGATACCGTCCCGCGCCAGATCGTCGATCAGCGCGTCATCGTCGCGATGCGCCAGATTATACTGGTTCTGGACGCACACGATCTCGGCAATGGCGCGGCCCTCGGCGAGCTGCGTCGGCGTGACGTTGCTGAGACCGATATGCTCGATCAGTCCCCGGCGCTGCAATTCGGCCATCGCGGTCATCGGCGCCTCGATCGAGCCCTCTGCCGGACCGTGGGTGTCGAACATGAGGCGCAGATTGACGACCTCGATCACGTCGAGGCCCAGATTGCGCAGATTGTCGTGGACCGCATTCTTGAGGTCGTCAGCCGCAAAGGCCGGATCCCAAGAGCCTTCGGGCCCCCGCTTTGCGCCGATCTTGGTGACGATCGTCAGGCCGGCCGGGTAGGGCGCCAACGCCTCGCGGATGATCTGGTTGGTGATATGCGGCCCATAGAAATCGCTCGTGTCGATATGGTCGACCCCCTGCGCCACCGCCTCCCGCAATACCGCCAGTGCCGCCGCGCGGTCCTTGGGCGGACCGAAGACGCCGGGACCGGCGAGCTGCATCGCGCCATAGCCGATGCGCTTCACATGGCGGTCGCCAAGCCTGAACGTGCCGGCCTGATCGATGCTGGACATAGTGCGTCTCCCGAATTTCCGCAGCCTATCTAGGGCTTGCGAGGTCGCACGATAATTCGGCACAATTCGGACAGGCTGTACGGGATCACGAACAATGAAAGCGGACCTTGCCGACCTGAACGCTTTTGTCGCGGTCGCGCGAGCGCGGGGGTTTCGCGACGGCGCGCGCGCAAGCGGGGTCAGCGCCTCGGGGCTGAGCGATGCGGTTCGCCGCCTCGAAACCCAATTGGGCGTGCGCCTGCTCCACCGCACCACGCGCAGCGTCGCGCCGACCGAGGCGGGCGAGCGTCTGCTCGATCGGCTGGCGCCCGCGTTGACCGAGGTCGAGGCAGCGCTCGACGTGGTCAACAATTTCCGGGACCGGCCCGCGGGCACGTTGCGTCTGAACGTCCCTGTCAGCGCGGCACGATTGGTGCTGCCCGCGATCGTGCCCGCTTTCCTGGCGGCCTATCCCGAGATCAAATTGGAGGTGATCGCCGAGGACAGTTTCGTCGATGTACTGGCCGCCGGCTGCGATGCTGGCATCCGTTATGACGAACGGCTGGAGCAGGATATGATCGCAGTGCCGATCGGCCCGCGCGTGCAGCGTTTCGCCGGTGCGGCGGCGCCCGCCTATCTCGATCGGCACGGCCGCCCACAACATCCGCGCGACCTGCTCGACCATGCCTGCCTCCGCGGCCGTTTCAGCAGCGGCCGGATGATGGGCCCGTGGGAGTTCGAGAAAGACGGGGAGGTGGTGGTTGTCGATCCGTCCGGGCCGTTGGTGGTGCAGGCGGGCGCGGCGGTCGATCTCAAGATCGATGTCGCGATTGCCGGGACCGGCATCATCTTCCTGTTCGAGGATTGGCTGCGCCCTCACTTCGCCAGCGGTGCGCTCGAACCCGTGCTCGAGCCCTGGTGGCAGAGTTTCCCCGGGCCGTTCCTTTATTATCCCGGGCGGCGGCTGGTCCCCGCGCCGCTCCGCGCCTTCATCGATTTCATCAAGGCCGATCGAAGCTGACCGTCAGCGGCGCAGATTTTCGGTCAGCGCCATCTCGCTAATCGGCTCGAACGTGCCGAGCTTGCAGCGTGTCCCGTCGTCGTCGTTCGCCGAGAAGATCTTGCTGTTCTTGAGCCAGACGAGATCGCCCGCGCAGAGCAAATCGGGATCCTTGGATTCGATGCCGAGGTCCGCGGTATCGTTGACCTTGGTCAGCCCGTCGCAATCCGCAGGCAAAGTGTTGCGATAGGCGCGGCTGCCGCCGGCGTGGAAGATCAGGCTGGTATCGCTCTCCGCGGTCTCGGCGCGGATGGCGTGGCGGGGGATGCAATCCTTGTCGTGGCTGCCGAGCAGGCCGGCCTGGGCGGCATTCGCGCACGTCGCGATCAGCAGCAAGGTCAGCAAGGGTTTCGCGCCGGCCATATTACCTCTCATATTGCCTGTCGCCTTTGGCTAGCCTGGTTTGATTGCGGTCCGGGGACAATGCGTTTCCTAGGCAAGGCCGTCCAGCACATCGCGGATTTTCGCGGCAAGATCGGCGAAACTATAGGGCTTGGTGATGAGCTGCACGCCCGGATCGAGCCTGCCATTGTGGACGATCGCATTGCGGGCATAGCCCGTGGTGAAAAGCACTTTCAGACCGGGCTGCACGTCCTGGGCCTCCTGCGCCACCTGGGCACCGGTCATACCGCCCGGCAGCACCACGTCGGTGAAGAGCAGGTCGACATGCGCTTCGCGTTTGAGCAGCCGCAGCGCCGATGGTCCGTCGGCTGCCTGCAGCACGCGATAGCCAAGCTCGCCGAGCGCTTCGACGGATTGCTCGCGCACATCGTGGTCGTCCTCCACCACCAGGATCGTCTCGGCGGACGATCCTTCGGGGACGATCTGCGGGCCCTGCTCGACCTCTTCTCCTTCGGCGCTGTCAAAGCGCGGAAGATAGATTTTGATCGTGGTTCCGTGGCCGACCTCGGAATAGATTTTGAGGTGGCCGCCTGATTGCTTGACGAACCCATAGACCTGGCTCAGGCCCAGGCCCGTGCCCTGGCCGACAGGCTTGGTCGTGAAAAAGGGCTCGAACGCCTGCGCGACGGTGGCCTCGTCCATCCCGGTACCCGTGTCCGATATCGACAGGACGACATATTGGCCGGGCGCGACCTCGCTATGCGCGCGGACATAGGCTTCGTCGAGATAGGCATTGGCGGTTTCGATCGTGAGTTTCCCGCCATCGGGCATTGCGTCGCGCGCATTGACCGCAAGGTTGAGGATCGCTGCCTCCAGCCCGGTCGGATCGACCTCGATCCGCCATACGCCCGCGCCCCGTACCGTCTCGACCGAAATCATCTCGCCCAGCGTACGGTGCAGCAGTTCGGACATGCTGCCGACCAGCGCATTGGGATCGACCGGGCGCGGATTGAGCGGCTGGCGGCGCGAGAAAGCGAGCAGCCGCTGAGTCAGCGCCGCCGCACGCTGCGCGCCGGCCATCGCGTTGTTGGATGCCCGCTGCAATCGCGGCGAATTGTCGGGCAGGCTCCGCTGGAGCGCCTCCAGATTGCCCATGATGACCTGCAGCAGATTGTTGAAATCGTGCGCGATGCCGCCCGTGAGCTGGCCCACCGCCTCCATCTTCTGCGACTGGCGCAACGCCTCCTCATGACGACGCAATTCGGCGGTGCGTTCCGCCACCTGCTGTTCCAGCGTCGCGTTGAATTCGCGCAATGCCTCCTCGGCGCGTTTGCGCTCATCGATCTCGCGCTGCATCGCCTGCGTGAGGCGTGCATTTTCGATCGCGACCGCGGCCTCGGCGGCTAGGCCGACCATGCCGCGCTCGGAGCGCTCGTCGAATATGCCCGCCTTTTTATGGCCGAAGAACAGACCCCCGATCACCTCGCCCGCGCGCGAGATGACGGGTACTGCGAGGTAGGATCGAACCGGCAGATGGCCCTCGGGCATGCCCTTTCGCGGCGCATTGTGGCCGTACCGGGAATCCTTGGTGATATCGTCGGACCGGACGATGCCTGCACCCTCGAAGGTCGGGGCAAACACCTGCGTATTGCGCGGCATAGGGAATTTCGAGAAAGCTTCGATCGGTGCGCCCGACAAAGTGTAGAGCATGTAGCTCTCGCCCGTTTCGTCGAGCACATTGTAGAAGAAGGCGCCGAATTCGGCGCCGCTCAGCTCAACGCCCGCGTCGGTGACGATTTGCACCAGCCGCTGAAGATCGATCTCGACCGCGAGCGCCGATCCGGCGCGGTTCAGCACTTCCAGCGTGCGCCGTTCTTCCGCGATCGTGAGCTCGGCCTCGCGCTGGGCGCTGCGGTCGCGGAGCACCTTGGTAAAGCCGACCAGCACCCCATTGCTATCGTGGATCGGCGTCATCTCGCCGACCGCCCATAACAATGTGCCGTCCTTGCGCTTGCGCCAACCATCCTCCCCGCCGCCTCGTCCGGTGGCGACCGCTTCTTCCATCTCGCGCTCGAGCTGGGCTGGTCCCGCTTCGGCGTCGGGAAATATCCGATGCAGCAATTGGCCCAGCATTTCAGCTTCGTTCCAGCCGAGGATCCGCTCCGCCCCCGCATTCCAGCTGGTCACGCGGCCCTTGGTGTCGGTGCTGATGATTGCGGTTTCGATCGCGCTGTCGACGATCTGGCGCCACGCCTGCACGGTATCGATGGCGGAGGGCTGTTCCTCGGCCTCATTCATGCGTTGCGAGTCTCGAATTCAAAACGCACGCCAGCACCTCACCCGTTGCGCCCCCGCCCCGGATCGTCCGCCCTGCGCCGGACCTTAATCAAAACAACCGATAATCCAAGGGATTAAAGCGGCGGGAATGAAGCCCGCTCGTCAGACCGCGACTAGCCGGTCCGTCGGCGCATTGATCTGCTGGATCAAGGCGCGATGCGTGGGCAGGTCGGCGGTCGCGCGCTCGCCGAAGGTGCGGATCTTGCGGAACAGTTTTTCCGCTTCGCGCACATCGGGGAAGTCCGCCCGGCCCGCCGACAGATCGGTGCGGAATTCCATCCCGTAGAGAATGTATTGATAGTTGAAGTAGGCGAAACTCTCGAGATCGATGATGAAATCGTACCGGTTAGGCGGTCGGTAGCGCCATTGTTCGAGCATCTCGCGCAGCCGGTCGGGGATCGAATCCGGATCGATATTGTCGCGCCAGAAGGGCTCCTCGCGACGGCTCAGGCAATAATGGAGCTTCAGGAAGTTGACGATATTCTCGTAGCGTGCCGCCATCAACTGGTTGAAGCGCGCCGCTGGTGCGCTGATCGGGCCGTTGTGCGGAAACAGTTCGGCGATCATCGCCACCGCCGCCTCGATCAGCACCACGCCGGTCGATTCCAGCGGCTCCAGGAAGCCGCCTGACAGGCCGACCGCGACCGTATTGCCGATCCATTGCTGCTCGCGATAACCGGGCTCGAACGGCAGCAGGCGCGTCTCGACGCCGTCGATTCGATCGCCCGCATAGGAGCGCAGCACCTGTAGCGCCTCCGCGTCGGACATATGCGCGCTCGAATAGACCGTGCCGATCCCGCGTGAACCGGCCAGCCCGATATCCCAGGTCCATCCGGCCTGATGCGCGGCGGCGATGGTGAAGCTTTCGAGCGGCGCGTCGGGCCGATCGTAGGGCAGTTTGCACGCGATCGCGCGGTCGGTGAACAGATACCGCCGCGCCGACTTGAACGGCGATCCCAGCGCACGCCCGATCAGCTCGGCGCGGAAGCCCGAGCAATCGATGAACAGGTCGGCCTCCAACCCGCCATGTTCGCGCGTGATCACGCGCTCGATCGTGCCGTCGAGCCTGACCACGGCATCGGCGAGCATGTCGCGGATGTGGCGCACGCCCAGTTGCGTCGCGCGATCCGCCAGTACCTGGCCGAGCTGCCCCGCATCGAAATGGTAGGCATAATTGAGCGGGCCGGTGAATTCGCCTTCGCCGGGGCGCTTGGGCCCGCGCTGCGCCTCGGCAACGCGGTTCTGGATCGTGACCGCCTCGGCGAAGGGCGGGCGCGTCTTCTCGTCCTGCAGCAGCCAATAAGGGACGAGGCTTGTGCCTTCGGTGTAGAAGGGCGCCTCGAACGGATGGAAGTAACGGTGGCGCTTGCCGCCATCCGGCGCGGCCAGCCAGTCGTCGAAGCGAATGCCCTGCTTGAAGGTCGCCGATGCGCTGCGAATGAACTGCGTCTCGTCGATCCCCAGGAACTGGAGCGTGGAGCGGATGGTGGGGAAGGCGCCTTCGCCCACCCCGATCGGCCCGATCTCCGGCGATTCAAGTAGCGCAATGTCCAGGTTCGGATTGTCGGGCAGGTTGAAATATTTGGCGAGATAGGCCGCCGTCATCCAGCCGGCCGTACCCCCGCCGACGACCAGGATCGTGCGTTTGCCGAGCATCGCGTCAGGCCCTCACGAACAGATTCTTGAGCCACACCGGCCCGGATCGCGCCGCCTGGCGCCAGTCGGCATCATCCTCATCCTCGGGCGTATAGCCCCATGGATTGAAAAGCTTAAGCCGTGCGCCCTTGAAAGCCGCGGTCTGGCGCGTGACCAGGGTCAGGCCATGCTCGATCGCGGTCGCGGCGAGCAAGGCGTCGCGCGTGTCGGCCAGTGCCAGCTGCGCGCGCCGCCGCACCACCGCCGCATCGATCGCGAGGATACGGCCCTCGAAGGCGGGCATCACCTGATCCGCGACCCAGGCACGCAGAGCCCCGCCGCCAGCCTTGTCCTGCTTCTCGGTCTTTGCCGCGGTCGTCTCCAGCTCGAGCAGCGAAAGCGCGGACAGGAACAGATTCTGCCGCTGTACCCCGGCCGCCCAGGCGGCGAGGCCGGCGTCGGTGCGCCCCGCTTTGGCCTTGCGCAGCTCTAGCACCACGGGCGTGTCGAGCAGGTACATCAGCCGCGGTCCCAGGCGTTCGAGCGGACCGGCTCGGCCTCGACCGGATCGGGCATGGCGAGCAGATCGACCACGCTTTCGGTCTGACCGGTGAGATTCTTGAAATTCTCAATGCTCATAAGAACATGCGTTGGCCTACCGCGATCGGTTATGAAGACGGGCTCGATTCGCGCCGCGCGCTTGGCGTGGCTCACATCCTGATTGAAATCGCGGCTGCTGACGACCTTCATACGAACCTACATACCTACAAAATAGGTGGCTTATACGTAGGTACATTACTACCTTGTAGCGGCCCTGCAACAGAAATCCCCGAACCGGCCATAATCGTGGGCCGCGCCGGCATTTGCGATTGTGCGCGACAGGTGCCGGCGCTCCCTTGTCCGCAATAACAAAGCGGGGAGTGGATCGGTGCAAAGCGTAATCGACAGTTTCTGGACGACATTGGCGAATGTCTTGTCGGCCCATGGCCCGGCGGCTGCGGGGGTCGCCCATACTTATGCGCCGGGTGATTTCAGCATTCATTTCTTCCTTCAGCTGGCGGTGATCATCTTCGCCTGCCGCGTGGTCGGCTGGGCCGGGCAGAAGTTCCTCGCGCAGCCCCAGGTGGTGGGCGAGATGATCGCGGGGGTGATCCTCGGGCCGTCGCTGATCGGGCTGTTCTGGCCGAACCTGCAGGCCGCGATCTTTCCCAAGGAGACCAAGAACGTCCTCTATGCCGGCTCACAGCTCGGCGTGGCGCTCTACATGTTCATGGTCGGCCTCAAGCTGCGGCTCGATCATTTCGAGTCCAAGGCGCGCAGCGCGGCGGCGGTGTCGGCGGCGGGCGTGATCACGCCCTTCCTGATCGCGGCCGCGATCACGCCCTTCCTGCTCAAGGTGCCGGGCCTGTTCGCGGCGGACATCAGCCAGGCCAATGCGACCCTGTTCATGGGCGCCTGCATCGCGCTCACGGCGTTTCCGATGCTCGCACGGATCATCAACGAGCGCGGCCTTGCCGACAGCGAGCTCGGCACGCTCTCGCTGACCGCGGGCGCGTTCGACGATGCGGCGTCGTGGTGCGTGCTGGCGATCGTGCTCGCGACCTTCGGGGCGGGGCCGGGCGTGGCGGTGCTCGCGATCGGTGGCGCGGTGCTTTACGCGATCTTCCTGGTCCTGTTCGGACGCAAGCTGCTCGCCCCGCTCGGCCGCGCGGTCGAGGAGAAGGGCGAGATGAGCATGAATGTGCTCGCGATCACGCTCGGCCTGTTTTGCTGTTCGGCCTTCTTCATGGACGCGATCGGCATCCACGGCATTTTCGGCGGCTTCATCCTGGGCGCCTTCATGCCGCGCGGCCTGTTCGTCGAGGAACTGAAGAGGAAGGTCGAGCCGATCGCGGTGATCCTGCTGCTGCCGATGTTCTTTACTTATTCGGGCCTCAACACCCGGATGGACATGCTGACCTCGCCGTCGATGCTGCTGATCGCGGCGGGCGTGCTGGTCGCCTCGGTCGTGGCGAAGTTCGCCGCCTGCTACGGCGCGGCGCGGATGATGGGCGAGGACAATCGCACCGCATTGGGCATCGGCGCGCTGATGAACTCGCGCGGACTGATGGAGCTGATCATCATCAATATCGGCCTGCAGAAGGGCGTGATCGGACCGGCGCTCTTCTCGATGCTGGTGCTGATGGCGATCGTCACCACGATGATGGCGAGCCCGCTGTTCGAGATCGTCTACGGCCGTAAGGCACGCGAGACGGGCGAGCTCGGCGCGGTCCCCGGCCAGCTGGCGGCGCAGGGCGCCTGACTTACCCTCCCTAGGTTCCATCCCAAGGTTGGAACCGGCCCCCGTCCCATCCCAGCACCTGAGGGACGGGGGCTCTTTTTTTCGGGATTGGCGGCGACGGACCTGGGGCGGATCCGGTCGGGCTTGCGTTAAAGGCGCCGCAGGCGGACAATAAGGGCATGATCCGCAAGACCATTTTCCGCTCCGCTCCGCTGGCCCTGACCGCGCTCGCGACCGCGGCTTCGGCGCAATATGTCACGGTGCAGCCCGGGCAGCCCGCCAACATGACCGCGCCGCCGGGGCCGGTCGGCGTGCCGGGCGGGCGGATGGGCAATACCGCGATCTCGAACGTCGGCGACGGCAGTCGGCCGAACGATCCCGGCCGGCCCAGGCCCGCGCGCGGGGATGCGTCGCGCCCCGCCAAGGCCAATGAGCTGACGGTCGGCGCGGCGATCTCCGACAGCCAGGGCGCCGAAGTCGGCTATATCAAGTCGATCGAGTCCGACGGCGTGGTGGTCGCGACGGCGGGTGGGCAGGTCCGGATTCCGGCCGAGGCGGTCGGCAAGAACAAGAAGGGCCTGCTGATCGGCATGAAGAAGGCCGACTTCGAGAAACTGGTCGCCGGCGCCAACGGCGGCTGATTTCGCCACACAGGAGTTCCCGTTCGGCCTGAGCTTGTCGAAGGCCTGTCCTTCCTATCAAGAAAGGACGGCGCTTCGACTTCGCTCAGCGCGAACGGGGATTGGTTACTTGATCTTCCAGTCCAATGTCTTGTCGAGCGTGGCGACCACGGTCGGGTGGTAGTTGGCGCGGGCCGTCACATAGATGCGCTGCGCGATCGGCAGGCCCCAATCGCCCTCGGCCTTGAGCGCGCGATAGATCGGGAAGATCAGCAGGCCACGGCCGATGCGCGGGAGATATTCCTCCATCGAGGCGACCGCCGGATCATAATGGTTCTCCGCCGCGAGCACGAGCCAGGCGGAGCGGACATAAGCATTGATCGAGGTCGAGAGGCCCAGATCCTTGTCGAGCTCGGCGAGGCGTTCGGGGGTCTGCTTGCGCGGCAGGCCGTTCAGGAAACGGAGCCATTCCTGGGTGGACCAATGTTTGGCGTCGACGGTGGCAATCGGGGCGCCGGCATTTACGCGCGCCAGGGTCTCGTCGATCTTCGCGAGCGTCGCCGACTTCACATGGACGGCGTTGTCGGGAAGACCGGGCGCATAGGCCCAGGTGTCGAGCTGGAGCTTGTCCTCGAGCGCCTCGTCGCCCTTGATCAGGTTGGCGCGCAGGTCCTTGAGGAAGCCGGCGGTGGTCTGCGGCTGGAAGGCGTGGCGGTTGAAGTAGGAGGTCAGGTAGGCGTCCCAGCGCGGACGGCCGACGGTATATTCGATCGTGCGCAGGAAGGTCGAACCCTTGGTGTAATCGAGCTCGCCATAGGTGCCCTCGGGATCGCCGTGGAGGCGGGTGGCGTCGGGCTTGGCGGCCTTGAGGTCGCGCTGGAGATCGTCCCATGCCAGATCGGCGAGCGTCGCGGCGCGCTCCTTGCCATAGACCGCTTCGTCGATCCGGTTCTCGAAATAGGTCGTGAAGCCCTCGTTGAGCCACACGTCGGACCAGGTGGCATTGGTGACCAAATTGCCCGACCAGCTATGTGCGAGCTCGTGCGCGATCACGTCGACATTGGATTTGTCGCCGGTGATGATGGTGGGCGTGGCGAAGGTAAGCGTGGGGTTCTCCATCCCGCCGAAGGGGAAGGAGGGCGGCAAGACGAGGATGTCGTAGCGGCCCCAGCGATAGGGGCCGTAGAGCTTCTCGGCGGCGCTCACCATCTTCTCGGTATCCGAAAGCTCGCGCGCGGAGCGGTCGAGCATCGTGGGTTCGGTATAGACGCCGGTGCGGGGGCCGAGCGGACGGAAGGCAAGTTCGCCGACCGCGAGCGCGATCAGATAAGGCGGGACATCGTGGTCCATACGGAAACGGTAGCTGTGCCAGCTCTTGCCGGCGGGCACGCCCTTGGGCGTCAGCCGCTCGGCGCTCATCACGGCGACCAGGTCTGAAGGAACGGTGATCTTCGCGGTCCAGCTCTGGCGGATGCCGGGGCTGTCCTGGGTCGGGATCCAGCTCCGGTTGTTGATCGATTCCCCCTGGCTGTAGAGGTAGGGCTTCTTCTTGCCCGCGGTGAGCGAGGGCGCGAGCCAGCCTAATGCGCTGGCATCGGGGCTGGAGCGGTAGGTGACGACGATCCGGCGCGCAGCGCCGATCTGCACGGTGAGCGGCGCGCCCTTGTAATCGTCCTTGGCGCCGACCGCATATTTGAGCGGATGGCCGGCCGCATCGGTGATCTTCGAAATGACCAGGCCATTGTCGTCGAGGACGATCTCTTTGGCGTCGGGCTTGGCGAGGATGTCGAGCGCCGCGGTGCCGCGCATGACATGGGCGGCGAAGTCGGCGGTGAGGTCGAGATCGACATGGATGACGCGCGCGACCTGCGGCTTGGCGTAGGAGAGCGCGTCATGCGCCTCGGGCGTGGTCAGGATCGGGGCGGGGGTATCGGGGCGGGCGAGTGCGGGTGCGGCGAGGATCGTGCCGGTGAGGGCGAGGGCGAAAAGGCGCATGGGATGACCTTGAATATGGAATTGCAGGCCTTGTGAGCCGGAGGGGGCGGGGCTGCAAGATTGTGTTTTCTCGGCCGCTGGCTGGTGTTGCACTAGTTCGTAGCGGCGACACCCCTCCACCGCGCTTCGCGCGGTCCCCCTCCCCTTACAGGGGAGGATTTTGCATTGGGAAGGTGAGGGCAGCGCAAGGGACCTTCGCGCGGCAGGTGCGTTCTGCGGGCGAGAGGAGACGGGTCCTGACGCTGGGACTGGAACTGCTGATCGCGGCGATGATGGTGCCTGTGCTGGCGCTGATCCACGGCTGGGGGCTGATGGGCATGTCGCGGATGTTCAACCTCACCGACGATGCGTTGCTGCACAAGAGGATGAGCGCGAAGTCGATCTCGCTGGTCGGCTTCATGGCGATGCTGCTGTTCGCGCTGCACGCGCTGGAGGTGGCGCTGGTCGCCTGCGTCTATCTGGTGGGCGGGGCGATCAAGCAGGTGGAGCAGGCGTTGGTGGTGTCGGCTTCCTATTACACGACCACCGGCGCGGGATCGGACACGTTGCCCGACGGATGGCGGCTGATCGGGCATGCAGAATCGCTGCTGGGCCTGCTGATGATCGGCTGGTCGACCGCCTATCTGGTGCGCAAGATCGACCGGTTGCAGGAGCGCGAGGGCGATACGGCGGAGGAATTGAGGCGGCGGCGGTTGCGGACCGGAACCGGCTTTGGCGGGCATGAGGATGTGGCGGAGGAGTAGGGATCTGCCGGCGTCTAGCGGGACGGTGTGGCTTCTGCCGGCCTGGAAGTATGTGTGGCGGGCTTTGGAGATGGATCCCAGCTTTCGCTGGGATGACGGTTTGGGGGTGCGCCGCTTTGCGGCTCGCAATGACGGGTGGGGATTTCCCCTCCACCGTTGCTGTGCAACGGTCCCCCTCCCTGGCGAATGTCGAGGAGGATACTAAGGTCTAGTAATCGGCTGATAAAAATGCGGTTATGGTAGCGCAAACAATAGCCGAGAGGATGAGGGGATGCGGTTGGGGCGATGGATGCTGGCGGGATCGGCTGCGCTGGCGGCGTGCGTCGTCGCGGCGCGCGATGCGGCGCCGGCGGGCGAGATTGACTGGAGCATCTATGGCGGCGACGCGGCGGCGGACCATTATTCGCCACTGACGCAGATCAACCGGCAGAATGTGAGCCAGCTCAAGGAAGCGTGGCGGTTCGAGACGGGCGAGGGGGAATTGCAGACCTCGCCGCTGATGATCGGCGGCACGCTCTATGGCATCGATCCGCATCAGGGCGTGTTCGCGCTCGATGCGGCGACGGGGCAGGTAAAGTGGCGGCACGCGCCGGACGAGGCGGGCGCGCAGCCGGCGCGCGGGCTGACCTATTGGACCGACGGGCAGAGCCGGCGGCTATTCTCCAGCAACGGCTTCTACCTGATCGCGCTGGACGCGGACACGGGCGCGCCGGCGCGGGATTTCGGCGACAATGGCAAGATCGACCTGCGCGAGGGCTTGGGGCGATCGCCCGATCAAGCGCCGACCTTCCTGACATCGCCGGGGGTGATCTATGGCGATGTGATCATCACGGGGTTCCGCACTTCGGAAGTGCATCCGGCGGCGCCGGGCGCGGTGCGCGCCTATGACGTGCGCACCGGCAAGTTGCGCTGGAAGTTCAACATCCTGCCGCAGCCGGGCGAACCGGGATACGAGACCTGGCCCAAGGATGCCTGGAAGACCGCGGGTTCGGCCAACAATTGGGCGGGCATGACGGTGGACCAGGCGCGCGGGATCGTGTTCGTGCCGACCGGATCGGCGGTGGACGACTTCTACGGCGCGGACCGGATCGGCAAGGATCTCTATGCCGACAGCATGCTCGCGCTGGATGCGCGCACGGGCAAGTTGCTGTGGCATTTCCAGGAAGTGCATCACGACATCTGGGACCGCGACTTCCCGGCGCCGCCGGTGCTGCTGACGGTACGGCGCGGCGGCAAGAATATCGACGCGGTCGCGCAGACGACCAAGCAAGGCTGGGTCTATGTGTTCGAGCGGACGACGGGGAAGCCGCTCTTCCCGGTGGTGGAGCGGCCGTTCCCGCCCTCCGACGTGCCGGGCGAGAAGGCCTGGCCGACGCAGCCGGTGCCGCTAATGCCCGCGCCTTATGCGCGCCAGAAGATGACCGAGGCGGACATCACCAACCGCACGCCCCGAGCGCACGACGCGGTGCTGGAGGCGTTCCGGAGCTATAACAACAAGGGGATGTACACGCCGTTCCGGGTGGGCCAGCCGACGATCATGCTGCCGGGCTATGACGGCGGCGCGGAATGGGGCGGGCCCGCGGTCGACCGGCGCGGCGTGATCTATATCAACAGCAGCGACATGCCCTGGCTCGGCACGCTCGCGCCGCGCGCGGAAGGGCGCGGCATGGGGCAGGGCGAACTGCTCTATCGCAGCCAATGTTCGGCCTGCCACGGGCCCGAGCGCAAGGGTTCGCCGCCGGTCTTCCCCGATCTGACGCATGTCGCCGACCGGCGCAGCGCGGCCGAGATTGATGCGATCATCAAGGGTGGGAAGGGGCGGATGCCGGGCTTTCCGCAACTCTCCGAAGTGGGGCGCACCGCGATCATCGGCTTCCTGCGCGGCGTCGAAGCCATGCATGGCGACAAGCGGGAAGTGGGTGGCGGCGAGGCGACGGCGGCGGAGAAGGGGGCTGCCTATCAGTTCACCGGTTATCAGCGCTTCCTCGACCCCGACGGCTATCCCGCGACGCGGCCGCCATGGGGCACGCTCAACGCGATCGACCTCAACAGCGGCAAATATTTGTGGAAGATCCCGTTCGGCGAATATCCCGAGCTGGTCGCGAAGGGGATGAAGGATACGGGGTCCGACAATTATGGCGGGCCGGTGGTGACCGCGAGCGGGCTGCTGATCATCGCGGCGACGATGCACGACCACAAGATGCGCATCTTCGACAGCCTGAACGGCAAGCTGCTGTGGGAGACGCAGCTGCCCTATACGGGGATGGCGACGCCGATCACGTACAGCGTCGGCGGGCGCCAATATATCGTGATCGCGACCAGCAACGGGCGGAATCTGGAGGCGAAGCAGGGGTCGGCATACGTGGCCTATGCGCTGCCGGAGTGAGGGAGATACAGGCAGTTCGTTGTCCCGCCGACTAGGCGAAGAACTCATGAAGCTGTCGGTCGGCCTGCGAGCAAAGGCGACCGATCAAACGCGGCTTCCGCGAGGCCGGAAGCGGACATAGAATGATCCGATGACGACCCGCGGACCTAAAGTGCTTGTCAGCGCGTGCCTTCTGGGAAGGCCCGTTCGCTATAACGGTTCCGCAAAACCGCTGGACGAGCAGTGTTTGACGCGCTGGATCGCGGAAGGACGTGTGGTTTCCGTGTGTCCGGAGCTTCTGGCAGGACTGCCAACGCCTCGACCGCCCGCCGAAATAGCGGGTGCCAAAAGTGGAGGCGCGGTGTTGAGCGGCAATGCCACCGTGATCGACGCGGACGGCCAGGACGTAACGGCTATATATTTGCAGGGTGCGCAGGCCGCATTGGCGTTGGCGTCCCAGCAGGGATGCCGATATGCGCTGCTGACGGACGGCAGTCCGTCCTGTGGAACGTCCTTTATCTACGACGGCAGTTTCACGGGACGTCGTCATCAAGCCGATGGCGCGACCGCCGCACTTTTGCGGCAGCATGGTATCCAGGTCTTTAGCCCCGAGGCTATTTGCGATTTGGCCGCCTTGATGGACCGGTAAAGCGTCGTCATCGCGAGGACCCCGGCGAAAGCCGGGAGACGTGGCGATCCAGGCCTGCGGGTTTGGGTTGTGTCGGACGTGCGGGCCTGGATTGCTTCCCCCGGCTTTCGCCGGGGTCGCAATGACGATGGAGGGATGTGAGGTGGTCTTTCCTCTCCTGAGATCCCAGCTTTCGCTGGGATGACGGATTGGGGATGACGGAATTTGGACGCACCTCTCCCTTGGCATTCTCACAGAAGCGTTTGTGACCGGCGCGGTTTCGCCCTCTGCTCGGCAGCGGGGAGGGACTGCGTGAAGCCGGGGCCTGCACCCCGGACGCCGCCCGCAACCCTGCTTCTGCGCGACGTCCTGTGGCCTGTGGCCGCGGATTGGGATGGGTAGCTCTTTCAAGCCCCTGAAGGTTTCCCTCCAGCAATCGCCCGCATAGCCACGACTACGCGATCGCCATCCGGAAGCGGCGGGATTTGCCGGGGGTTACCCCTTAACGTCGTCCGCATAGCTCCCCTACACGACGCCGGCATCACCGCGCGGCCGAAACCGCACGCTGAGATCTGTACTCTTTGGGCGAAGTTACCGTCTCATGCATGCCGAGGAGCTTCGCGCCGGTCATGTTCTCTGACTTTAATCAGAGAACGCACGGTGCGTACACGTTTTGTTCCGGTTTGTCAAGATACGGATGTTGTCGGGTTTGCGCCCAATGTCCGCCGTTCGGCGCGCGGTTCGCCGATCCCAAAAGCCGTCATTCGAGTAGGCGGACGCTGAGCGTCCGCTATGGGCGGATTGCCACCCAGCCGCTTGGAGCGCTGAAGGTCGTCTTCTAAGCCCCTGAAAATCTATGGCACGCGTCACGAATCGCGATAAGCGCGAAAATCGCTTCGGAACGTCGGATGCCGGCCGACGGGAAAGAACTGGGCACATGCGAACCGTTCGATACGGTGATCTGATTCTCGACGAAGCCTGCCTGTTCGCGGTCCGTAACGGCGCGAAGGTCGCGTTCACCCGCAACGAACGGGCGCTGCTGCTCGTCCTGTCGCGCAATCCGCAGCGCCTTTTGAGCCGCAGCCACCTGCTCGACCAGATCGAACCGGAGGACCAGGAACGATCGGACCG
>Ga0157370_10000022_pt1 | contig 163793 bp, 107 predicted proteins | sample C35metaG_FD_113463 | JGI IMG/M metagenome (GOLD analysis project Ga0157370, IMG submission 113463) | Corn rhizosphere microbial communities from Kellogg Biological Station, Michigan, USA - C3-5 metaG | ecosystem: Host-associated > Plants > Roots > Rhizosphere > Soil | place: USA: Michigan...
CATATTTATTGCCTGTTTCTTTTGCCTTTCCTGACAGTTGTGATAACTGATAAAGCGTATTTACCATATACTCTATTTTATCGGAGAAATTGGCTTGAAGTGCCTTATCATATCCTGTGCTGGCATAGGCTTGTGCAATTGCCGTAAGATAATGTCCTGTAGCATGCCCCCTTAATTTGGTATCCTGACTGTCCCATACGCCTAATGGTTTTGCACCTTCCGGTTGCTTCTGGCCAAAAGCATGGCGGAACATGTAGAGAAAGGAGTTAGGATCGGTTTTAGCTAATGTCTGAATAAATTTATCGCGATTTTCGATAAATTTGGTTTCGTGGCCCTTAGTGTCGCTTTTCAAAGAAACCTGATCCAAATTGAACGTTTCCAATTTAGCAACTGGCGTAGTAGAGTTGCTGGATTCTTGTACGGTGACAAATGCTTTTGGTTGAAAATCTGTTCCGGCAATACGTCCTGTAATGGTGTAATGACCAGGCTTAAGAACAGCACTGTTTTCGATCGGAGAGGGCCACAGTACACGTACTTTTGGGCCTTTCATTTCATTGCGGTACGTTCCCGGCAGGTAGCTTGGTAATCTTGGTAGATTTCCTGCCTCAGTTTCCACTTCTACATCGGAGACATGAACTAAATAGGTATTATAAAGCTGTGCTTCAGCTGGAGAAAAATGTGGCAAATCATCCTCGCGCTTTCCAGGGTTTGCTGGGCCTTCATGAACGCCGCCCAGGGAGTTGTTATAAATTCCTGCAATTTGTCTTCTGCTTAAGGGAACACGATAAATACGGAAATCATGTATCAATGCATTAAGATTGGGATCTCCTGGCGCCAGTGATTTTCCGATATAAAGTAGTTTTTTCTCTCCTGACTGCAGACCAAATACTTTTGTTAACTCCGTTGGAATATCCTTAGTTTCGCCCGCAGGTTTACCATTGACATAGGTGGTCATGGACTTTGAAGGAACATCTATCACTATCACAAGGTGAACCCATTTATTCATTTCAATTGCAGGAGAAACTGCTCCATTTTTATTGCTCTTTTCATCGGTTATTAGCGCCTGATAACCTTTTTGGGTATTTGTCCCAACAGGTGCTGCAAAAAAATGTCTGCTGGCATCCTTTCCGAAATCAAAAAAGCGTTGTCCCGGGAGATTCGAACGCAAATATATCCATCCTGAAATACTGAGTGATTCTATATCCTTCACTGCTTCTCCCGGGATCGTAAGAAAACTGTTGTTATCTCCAGAGAGCGACAAAACTTTTCCAAACCGATTGTCATTGACGAATTTGACTCCGGTACCTTGAAATTTAGCGTGTAAATTATTTCTGGACCAGTCTTTGACATCTCCGTCAAACACGTAGCGTGCAATCATTCCTGTCTCACCGATTCCATCTAATATCTGGTCTCCATTTTGTGCTTTAGCGGTGTTGTTAGCCTGGATTAAAACAGCAACAAACACGATAACACGCAAGAATTCTTTATATATTTTCATTGTAATATAATTATTAATGCTTTGTTTATTGTTTTGATTTGTATTAATGAGCTCGTAAACTCGGTTTGTTTTTTAATGGAGATGAAGCTATCATGAGCAATATTCATTTCTGTTTGTGAGTGTTTGCTCATGATGGTTTCATTGTAATATAATTTATTTTTACTGATCGCTTCATCAATTCCTTGTTCTTGTAAAACTATAAAGAATGCGTAGGTACTAACGGTCTGTTTTTAACTAATAAATGCATGATATTAACCTGTACGTGTTCAGAAACCAAAAGGTGAGCATGGACCGGCATACGGCGGCATTCTCAAATTGGTTGCAAATTTATTGCGCAATCGATTGCCTTTTTTCTATTTTTACTTTCACTGGCATGTCGAATGAAAAACAACATAAGTCCTGATGGTGCAAAAGAAAATCCTGATCATCCTGATATTATTTTTTATATCACCTAAAGTTTTTACACAACAAGGTCAGATACAGTTTTCTCGATTGGATCTGACGAATGGATTATCCCATAACCAGGTTAATAAGATTTTTCAAGACAGCAAGGGCTTTATATGGATTGGTACCCTTTCCGGATTAAATCGTTTTGATGGGCAGCAGTTTAAAGTCTTTAAGCACGATCCAAGAGATGATAAATCGATAAGTGGCGATTTTATTGCCAATATCTTTGAGCTGCCAGGCAATAAACTGTATCTGGAAATTGCGAATGGAGCAAATATCTATGATGCAGAAAATCAGATTTTTATAAGGGATGTAAAGCCTTATTTAAAGGGATTAAACATTCTTGCTAAAAAGATTACAGAAATAGTAAAAGATAATGCAGGAGGTTTTTGGTTTAATGCCGGTACGGATGGCATATTTAAATATGACACAAAGAGCAAAAAAACTATTCATTTAAAACTGGATACAAAGAACTTTACGTCTCTATCTGGCTCGCCTGTTTCGGCATTACAGAAAGGCCCCAATGGAAATATTTGGGTTATTCACATGGATAAGACCATCGAAATGCTCAATAGTTCCACTGGTAAAGTGCAAAAGCGCATTACTGTACTCAAACATACTGATTCTGCACCTCTTCAAAATTTTAAATTGTTTGTTGATAATGCATCAGATCTATGGATTTATACGGTGAATAGCCAGAAAGGAATAGATTTTTACGAAATAAAAACAGGAAAAACCAGGATTATAGATAAGGCTCCAAATGGTCTTAACAATAATTTGATCAACAGTGTCATTCAAGATGATAATGGATTAATATGGATAGGTACGGATCACGGTGGCGTTAACCTGCTGGATAAAAGAAATTTTAGTGTAAGGTATCTTGTTAATAAAGAAGACGACGTTAAAAGTATTGGTCAAAATGCCATTTTGAACTTGTATAAAGATCATTCGGGTATAATATGGGTGGGGACCTTTAAAAAGGGATTTAGCTTCTATCATGAGAAAATTCTCAAATTTCCACTCTATAAACATCAGAACGCGAATCCAGGCGGGCTTACTTATGACGATGTAAATCGTTTTGTAGAAGATGAATTGGGTAATATTTGGATAGGTACGAATGGTGGAGGGCTATTTTACTTTAATAGGAAAACAGGACATTTTAAGAGGTATGTGCATGAATCTGGAAAACCGAACAGCCTGAGTAACGACATTATTGTAAGCCTCTTTATAGATCGTAATAAAAAACTATGGGTTGGTACTTATTTTGGTGGATTAAGTTCTTTTGACGGTACAAATTTTATCAATTATAAGCATAACAATCAGGATATAAATAGCCTGGCTGATGATCGGGTCTGGGATATTCTTGAAGACAGAAAAGGTAATTTATGGGTTGCAACTTTAGATGGCGGACTGGATAGATTCGATAGAAATAAAGGTGTTTTTCTTCATAAGAGAGCAGGGGAAAAGAATAGCGTAACCTCAAATTCGATTTCCTGTTTAATAGAGGATAGAAAAGGTAATATTTGGATTGGTACCTCGGAAGGAGTAGATGAAATGAAAACAGATGGCAAATTCATCCATTATAAAAATAAACCTGGCGACAAAAAATCATTGACTAGTAATGTTGTATATGGTATAATGGAAGATAGCTATGGTTTTATATGGATATCTACACGTGATGGGTTAAGCCGTCTTAACCCTGAATCCGGGGAATTCCTGAATTTCGATAATAAGGACGGATTTACTGAAATGACCACTTTAAAAGTAGTTGAGGATAATGATAAAAATCTGTGGGTAAGTACAGCAAATGGTTTATTCGAGATTATTGTAAAACAGGTCAATAAAGGTGAATTTTCCTATACTTTTCGTAAATATGACGAACATGATGGCTTGCAGGGCAACGCCTTTAACGCCAATGCGGGGTACAAAACTAAATCGGGAGAACTTTTGTTTGGAGGAGCAAATGGTTTTAATCTCTTTAAACCGACTGACATCAGAAATGATGATACCAAGCCTTATATAGTGCTCACCGATTTACAGATTTCTAACAAAAGTATTGGTATTGATGACCATGTAAACGGAAGAATCTTATTAAATAAATCCATGATTTTTACAAAGGATTTAAAACTGAACCATAGTCAGAACGGTTTTGCACTTGAATTTGCAGCACTGAATTTCTTTAATCCTCAAAAAATAAAATACCGGTATAAACTCGAAGGTTTCGACAAGCACTGGCAAGAGCTTCAGGGAAACAACAGATTGGCTGTCTATACCAATATTGATCCGGGTGATTATATCTTTAAAGTTATTTCTACTGATGCTTCTGGAAATTGGGTGAATAATGAGACGAGTCTTAATATCACTATCTTGCCTCCATTCTGGCGAACTACATTAGCTTATCTTGTCTATATACTGATCACTGGAAGTGCGCTGTTTTTTATCAGATACCGTGGTATTCTAAGGATAAAGAAAGAATTTTTGATAGAACAGGAGCGCCAACAGGCAAAACGGATGCATGAGTTAGATCTGCTCAAGATAAAATTCCTTACTAATGTAAGTCATGAATTCAGAACTCCATTGTCGTTAATCATTACTCCACTTGATAACCTGATCAAACAGGCCCAGGATGCGGAAAAGCAGCAACTGCAGATGATTCAACGGAATGGACGTCGTTTGCTGAATCTGGTAAATCAGTTGCTGGATTTTAGGAGATTAGAGGTACATGAATTAAAACTGCATCCTAAAACGGGAGATATTATTTCTTTTATTCAGGAGCTGTCATTTTCTTTTAGTGATATTGCCGAGAGAAAGAACATCAGTTTTAGCTTTCAAACGGATAAAAAGAGTTTAATTACCTTTTTTGATCATGATAAAATAGAAAGAATATTATTTAATCTGCTTTCGAATGCATTTAAATTTACACCAGAAGGTGGAAAGGTAAAGGTAGATTTGCATACAGCGATTAATGAAGAAAAGCAAATTCAGCTAATTCTTAAAGTGTCTGATACTGGTATTGGCATTCCTGAAGATAACAAGGCAAGGATATTTGAAAGGTTCTTTCAAAGTGATGTACCTGATTCTATTGTTAACCAGGGTAGTGGTATAGGTTTGTCAATTACCAGGGAATTTGTCCGTCTGCATGGAGGGAACATTACAGTGAATAGTGCACTGGATAAAGGAACTGAGTTTACAGTTTTCCTTGTTTTTCCTAAAACAGATATGGAGCGATCTGGTTTAGAAGATAAAATTGATTTATTAATTACGGCTGGGGATAACGGGAGTGCTGTAAATGATTCCAAATTTGCATGGAAAAGTAAAAAGCCTGTGCTTATGCTGGTGGAAGATAACGAGGATTTTAGGTTCTATTTAAAAGACAATTTAAAAGAATACTATCAGATAGCCGAGGCTGTCAATGGCAAGGAGGGGTGGCAAAAAATACTCTCTGTACATCCTGATTTGATTGTAAGTGATGTGAGTATGCCTGAAATGAATGGTATTGATCTTTGCCGGAAAATTAAAGCAGATAAACGTACTGCTCATCTGCCTGTAATTTTACTTACTGCATTAACTACTGAAGATGAACAATTGATGGGCCTGGAAACTGGTGCGAACGATTACATGACCAAGCCTTTTAACTTTGAGATCCTTCTATCGAAAATAAGGAATTTATTGCAGCAACAAGCGCTTTCAAAAAAGACCTATCAAAAACAGGTACAGTTTAAACCATTGGAGGCAGAAATTGAATCTGTTGATGATAAGTTTATCAGACAGCTGTCTTTCCATATAGAAAAACATTTGTCTGATTCCAATTATACTGTTGATCAGCTCAGCGCAGATATGAATATGAGCAGGGTAGGTTTATATAAAAAGGTGCTTCCTCTAACAGGTAAATCACCTGTAGAATATATACGTTCTTACAGGTTACTAAAATCCAAACCATTGTTATTGAAGTCACAGATGACAATTGCAGAGGTAGCCTACGAAGTTGGGTTCAGTAATCCTAAACATTTTAGTAAATATTTTAAGCAGGAATTTAATATGTTGCCATCGGCATATGCATTAACAAAACCTGATGAATAGCCTGCTTTAATCTCGATATAGGCTGATTTGTTAACATATGAATACCTAATTGTTATCATTTGAGTGCCCTCGTTTTTTTTGCTTGCCTATACCTTTAGGAATAATTCAACCAAGTATAAACGGTATTTATTTCTATGCGAAAAATTCGGGTTAGCATCGTAATATTTATAGGTAGTATTCTACTTTATATAAATGTAAGCGGGCAAGTAAAAGATTATGTGCAAACAAGCTCAGGGATTGAAATTCCTATTCAACATTCTCCCTCAGGAATTAAAAAAGTAAAACTTCAACCGATATCTGACCAGATCATTCATGTAACCGCAATAGCAACAGACAAGTTTCCGGAGGATAAAAGTTTAATGGCTGTGAAGCGATCAGATGCTGCTGTTAAATTTGCAGTAACAACATCGTCCGACCAGGTGATCTTAAGCACCGCATCATTAAAAGCGGAAGTGTCTGCAAAAACAGGTCTGATTACTTATCGCGATGCCGGTGGAAAAGTGTTATTAGCTCAGACGAAAAATGAAGGCCCTTCACTTGTTCCTGAAATATATAATGGAGAGCAATCTTATCAGGTCTCTCAGCGATTTGATGCGCAGGAAAATGAAGCTTATTATGGTTTGGGGCAACATCAGCAAGGCCTTGTAAACTATAGTGGACGCAGGGTAGATCTTATACAGTACAATACAGAAATAGGCGTTCCATTTTTTGTTTCTAATAAAGGCTATGGGCTGCTTTGGGATAATTACTCAATTACCCGCGCTGGTGATGTAAGAGACTATCAACCTTTAACAGCATTGAAACTATTTTCTAAAGAGGGCGATGAAGGATGGTTGACCGCTACATATACCTCAAAAAATGAACCCGGTGTAGTATTGCTCAAACAACCTGTATCGGAAATAGCTATAAACTGGTTAACAGATCAACATAAGTTTCCTTCGGGTATAAAAATGCAGGATGCTGTGGTTCATTATGAGGGGGCTGTGGAAAGTGGACTGGAAGGATTGTATCAGTTTCAGTTAAAATATGCAGGTTATATTAAAGTATGGTTTGATGATAAACTTGTTGCTGACTTTTGGCGTCAGGCATGGAATTCAGGATCGGCAATATTAGATCTGGAATTAAAAAAAGATAAGAAAACCAAAATTAAGATTGAATGGATTCCAGATGGGGGAGAATCTTACCTGGGATTAACTTGTTTGCCTCCTTTGCAGGAATCGTTAAGGAGTACCTTTGCCCTTAGTTCTGAATCCGGCACCTCTGTTAACTATTATTTCATTCAGGGTGCAAATGCCGATCAGGTCATTAGCGGTTATCGTACAATAACCGGAAAAGCTGTACTAATGCCAAAATGGGCAATGGGTTTTTGGCAAAGCAGAGAGCGCTATAAAACGCAGGATGAAATTTTATCTACCGTAAAAGAATTCCGTGATCGAAAAATCCCGCTTGATAATATTGTACTGGATTGGTCATATTGGAAACAAGCGGAGTGGGGAAGTCAGCAATTTGATCCTGCGCGTTTTGCCAATCCAGATGAGATGATTAAATCACTTCACAAACAAAATGTGAATCTGATGATCTCTGTATGGCCTAAATTTAATAAGGGCTTTGATGTTTATGATGAATTAAATCAAGAGAATTTCCTTTATAAAAGAAATATAGCGGATGGACGTGTAGACTGGATAGGGAAGGGATATTCGAACACTTTCTACGATGCTTTTAATCCTAAAGCAAGGACCGCATTTTGGGAATTAATGAACAAAAGGTTGTATAGTAAAGGTATAGATGCCTGGTGGATGGATGCTACAGAACCTGATATGCATTCGAATTTACCGGTAGAGATTAGAAAGGACCTGATGAATCCAACGTATGAGGGGTCATCGACAACTTATTTCAATGCATTTCCATTGGTTAATGCCAGGGGTGTTTACGAAGGACAACGTAAAGTGAATAAGGAAAACAGGGTGTTTATTTTAACACGCTCTGCGTATGCAGGTCTGCAAAGATATGCTGCTGCAGCCTGGAGTGGAGATATTGCTTCAAGATGGGAAGATATGAAAAGCCAGATCGGCGCGGGGGTAAACTTTTCTCTTTCGGGCATGCCTTACTGGACTATGGATATTGGCGGTTTTTCGGTGGAAAAGCGCTATGAAAACCCAAACAAAGAAGATCTGGAAGAGTGGAGGGAACTGAATACGAGATGGTACCAGTTTGGGGCTTTTGTTCCTTTGTTTAGGGTACACGGACAATTTCCATTCAGAGAGATTTATAACATAGCACCGGAAGGTCATCCTGCTTATAAAAGTATGTTATACTATAATAAGCTGCGATATAGGCTGATGCCTTATATTTATTCAATAGCCGGTCATACCTATCATCACGATTATACCATGATGCGTGGTTTAATGATGGATTTTCCCCTGGACCTTAAAGCTTCTAATCTGAAAGATGCTTTCCTTTTTGGCCCTTCACTGTTAATCAATCCTGTTTACAAATACAAGGATAGAAATAGAGAAGTATATCTGCCATTAGGGCAGGGCTGGTATGATTTATATACAGGCCGGTATTTTAGTGGTGGACAAACAGTTAAAGCCGCTGCACCTTATGAAAAAATGCCTGTGTATGTAAAGGAAGGATCTATTGTCCCTACGGGCCCGGAATTGCAGTATACTTCAGAAAAACCTGCCGATCCGTTAATGTTGTTTGTATACGCTGGTAAAGATGCTTCATTCTCTTTGTATGAAGATGAAGGGACCAATTATAATTACGAGAAAGGTGCTTTTGCTACAATAGATTTCAATTACTACGAAAGAACCAGGACCCTCACAATTGGCGATCGTACAGGAAGTTTCAAGGGGATGCTGGAAAATAGAACGTTTAAGATCGTGGTCATTACCGCCAAATCAGCAAAGGCATTGGACTTTAACCAAAAGGTAAATCACACGATTACTTATAATGGAAAGGCCACTACAATAAAACTGTAACCAATGTTAAACGAATATAAAATGAATCAATTATTTACTAAATTTTTATGAACGGCATGAAGAAGAATTCTATGATTAAACGAGAAAGTATTTTTCTGCTGATGTTTATTTCACTGTTTGTTTTCAGTGAATCTTTATTTGCGCAGCAGCATCAGATCAGTGGAAAAGTAACTACGGCGAATGGGCTTCCGATACCAGGCGCTGTGGTAAAGGTTAAAGGAAAGGCAGGCGGAACCGGAACGAGTAATGAAGGTGCTTATGTAATTAATGCCCAGGCTGGAGATATACTTCAGGTTAGCTCTATTGGTTTTGTATCCAAAGAAATAACCGTTGGACAAAGTAGTACCATTAACATTAGTTTGGCCGAGGAAAACCAGGGACTTAATGAAGTTGTGGTAGTGGGTTATGGCGTTCAACAAAAGAAACTGGTAACCGGTGCCACCGTTCAGGTTAAAGGAGAAACATTGCAAAAGCAAAGTACCACTAATGCGCTGCAAGGTTTACAGGGGCAATCTCCGGGTGTGCAAATCTCATCTACTTCTGGTCAGCCCGGCGAAAATATTAAAGTGACAATCAGGGGTTTAGGTACTATTGGTAATGCATCGCCGCTATATGTTGTGGATGGAGTACTTACAGGGGATATCACTTATCTAAACTCGTCGGATATTGAATCTATCGATGTTTTAAAAGATGCAGCATCGGCGGCTATTTATGGCTCTCAGGCGGCTAATGGGGTTGTATTAGTAACCACAAGACAGGGTAAACGCGGGCAGGCACGACAAATTACTTTTGATGCTTACGCGGGTATACAAAATGTAGCAAAAAAAGTAGCTTTGCTTAATGCTTCTCAGTACGCAGCTATTATGAGCGAGGCGGCTGTCAATGGAGGGAAACAACCGTTATTTACTAACGACCAGATAAAAGCTTTTGGAGAAGGCACAAACTGGATGAACCAGATGTTTGTAAACAACGCGCTGACGCAAAATTATGCACTTGGCGCATCTGGCGCATCTGAAACCTCGGTTTATTCTTTGGGTTTATCTTATACAGGACAGGAAGGTATTGTGGGAGGAAAAGACCTATCTAACTACCAACGTTATAGTTTTAAAATCAATTCTGAGCATAATTTCTATAAAGATATCATCAAAATTGGTCAGCACCTAACCTATACAGATATCAAAAATAACGGCATAAGTGTTGGTAATCAGTATAATAATTCACTACGAGGAGCTTTTAGTGCCAGTCCATTTTTGAAGATGTATGACGAGAATGGAAATTTTTTCGACAACAGTAAGTCTACATGGAATAATGCTGAAGCAAATCCATATGCAGCAATGGTATATAACAGCCAGAACAGAAGTAATAGTCAGCGACTGCTTGGCGACATTTATATGGTAATTGAACCGATTAAAAATCTGAAGTTCAGGACTAGCCTGGGTATGGATTATAGTGCAGGTGAAAGTCGCTCTTATACCCCAATTTATACCCTTTCTGTTTATACTTATAACCTTGTTAACAAAGCCAGCCAGTCAATGAACAAAGGTAAATCTCTGATCTGGGATAATTTGTTGAGTTACAAATTTACCTTAAATAACGATCATACTTTTGAAGCTATGGTGGGTAGTTCTGCCTATCGTGCAGATGGCTCTAATATTTTTGGGACTAATACCAATTTGATCTATGATAGCTTTGATTACGCCTGGTTAAGTAACGCAACGGGTAAAACCGTAGCTGGTATCACTATCGGAGGTGGGCCTAACGATCCGGATCGCAGATTATCTTATTTTGGTAGGTTAAATTATAACTACAAAGAAAAATACTTGTTAAATGCCACCTTCAGGGCAGATGGTTCTTCACGTTTTGGTCCGGCAAACCGCTGGGGATATTTCCCTTCTGTTTCTGCAGGCTGGGTAGCAACTAACGAAAGTTTTATGCAAGGACAAAAAGACTGGCTAGACTTTCTTAAGGTACGCGCCAGCTGGGGACAAGTCGGAAGTCAAAATATAGCTGCTTTTCAATACCTGGCACCAATTAAGCTAAACAATACAAACTATATTTTCGGCCCTGATGAAGGTGTGCTTACTCCCGGTGGCTACCAAAGCAGAATTAGCAATCCAGCGGTGAAATGGGAAACTTCAGAGCAGGCCAATATCGGATTTGATGCCAATTTCTTACAGGGCCAATTTTCTTTGAACTTTGACTGGTATAATAAAACCACGAAAGACTGGTTAATAGCAGCTCCAATTCTTGCCACTGCAGGAGCCGATGCTCCTTTCATTAATGGAGGTAAAGTGAAAAATAAGGGTATAGAACTCGCTCTTACTTATAGAAACAAGCTGGGTGATTTTAACTATTCTGTTGGGGTAAATGGTGCTTACAATAAAAATAAGGTTGAAGATATTCCTACTACCGATGGAATTATTCATGGCGGGGAGAATGAACTGTTCAATAATGCACTTGAGTTCTATCGTGCTCAAACCGGATTCCCGATTGGTTATTTCTGGGGCTTAAAAACAGCAGGTATTTTTCAGAATGAAGCCGAGGTTCAAAATTACAGATCTGCAAGTGGCAAGGTCATACAACCAACTGCTGCTCCTGGAGACGTTAAGTATGCAGACATTAACGGAGATGGTGTGATAGATAATTTGGATAGGGGCATGATTGGTAATCCTAATCCGAATTACACCTTTGGTATCACACTTTCAGGTGATTATAAAGGCTTCGATTTTTCTATTGTAGCTTCTGGAGTTGCCGGAAATGATCTTGTCCAATCCTACAGAAACCCGTCTAGCCAGTTTGGTAACTATACCACCCGAATACTTGATAGATGGCATGGAGAGGGAACATCGAACACCATTCCACGCGTAACTGAAGACAACCGGAATTGGAGTAATTTCTCAGATCTGTATATTCAAAAAGGTGATTTCTTAAGGATCAGCAACGTTACGGTTGGTTATGATCTTGGTAAGGTATTTAAAAAGAGCTACCTGAAACAAGTAAGGTTATATGCTGCTGCGTTAAACGTTTACACCTTTACAAAATACGATGGAATGGACCCGGAGATAGGTTATGGTACTCAAGGATTCGCGTCGGGTATAGATTTGGGTTATTATCCAAGACCAAGAACGTTCATGATAGGAGCCAATCTTAAGTTTTAACTACAAGATCATAAAATATGAAAGCTATAAAAATATATGTTGCTGCATTAGGCCTTTTATCTTTAGGCGCCTGCAAAAAAGATTTTCTGGATACTAAACAGGTGACAGCAGTAACAGATCAAAATTTTTACAAAACACCAAAGGATGCATTTACCGCACTGGTTGGTTGTTATGATGGACTACAGGTGGTGTGGTCTGAGGGAATTGCCCTGCCTGTTGCTGCCGAAGTCATGTCTGACAACACTTTTGGCGCAACCGGAAATTCTGATGGTTTTGGTTACCAGATGATTGATGAATTTGATAAGTCACGTTCGCCATCAGACCAAAATTTATATAATCGAAACTGGGTATTGTATTACAGGGCACTGTTTCGTTGCAACACCCTTCTGGGTAAGTTGGATCAGATAGAATGGGGTAGTGATATTCAGTTGAGAAAAACTTACGAATCTGAGGCCCGCTTTTTGCGTGCCTACCTGCTTTTTGACATGGTTAGACTCTGGGGTAATATTCCGTTGTTAACGGCTCCCTCCACCGATAATCTGCCACAAAGTAATCCGGATGAAGTTTATAAGGTAATTGCCGGAGACCTGAAATTTGCTGCAGAGAATTTACCGCAAGTTGCTTATCCAGCTCAGGCTGTTGCAAATCACGGCAGGGTAACCAGGTATGCTGCTGAATCGCTGATAGGTCGTGTATTCTTGTACTACACTGGTTATTATGCAAAGGCAGATTTAGTCGGTCTTGTATCTAAAACTGAAGCGCTGGCCTACCTTGAAGATGTAGTTGCAAAAGGCGGATACGGTTTAATTGAAAATTTCGCGAACCTTTGGCCAGCTGCATCTTTAACCTCGTATGCTGGTGAGGATAATAAAGAAACAATTTTTGCAATAAAGTATACTTATACGAGTGATTATCAGGGAAACACTGATGGTAATCATTGGATGGTAATGATGGGTATGCGTGAGCAGGCAATTTACCCGTATGGGAACGGATGGGGTGCTGAAACGGTAAACCCTAAACTATGGAATGTGTACTTGCCTACTGACACAAGAAGAGTAGGGTCTATCATCTCGATTGCGGACGAAAACCTGCCCTTCACAAATCAAAAAGGCCAAAGAGAATATACTGGTTATTATGTAAAAAAATACAGCCCAATGATCGGTAAGGATGGCAAGCCTTTGCCAGAAGCATACGGCAATACCAGCTTCCAGATAGGTCAGTTCCAGGATTACGTCTCTATCCGTTATGCTGATGTATTACTTATGGCAGCAGAGCTGGGAAGTGGAAATGCGCAAAGCTATTTCGATGCTGTTAGACAACGGGCGTATAAAACTGCATTTACACCCTTAGCGGTAAGTCAGGATAACATTATTAAAGAACGAAGACTGGAATTTGCCTTTGAAGGCATACGCTATTATGATTTACTGCGTCAGGGAATAGATAAAGCGGCTCAGGAAATTGCAGAAACTACAACGGTATTAAATGGTGGTGTAAGTGCAGAAAAAAAGATATCTGCAGCAAATATCATTGCTACGAAAGGATTGCAGCAAATACCATATACCCAGATCACTCTTTCTAGTGGAACTTTAAAACAAAATGCGGGCTGGTAACCAATCATCTATTTTAATCATTAAAGAAATGAAACTATATATAAAAATATTTTCGATGTTGATACTGTCTTTGCTGTTCAGCGCATGCAAAAAAGATGAGCACAGCATTGGCCGGGTGCTTGATAAATCAGAAATTCAATACGCGGTTACCCAGGATTTGAAGGCCGACGCTGGTGGAAATACTGTAATTATGAAAAACCTTACATCTGGAACTATATCCATGTGGGATTATGGAACGGGAACTTCCAGAAGGATGATAGATACAGTTAAATTTGCTTTTAAAGGAGATTATGTCATCAAACTTTCTGTACTCAGCGGAGGATTGGTCGTGAAACTGGATTCTGTAGTCGTTAAAGTCACACAAGACAATTTAAACTATGTGAACGATCCACTTTGGACAGCGCTTTCAGGCGGTGTGGGTAATGAGAAAGAATGGGTATTGGATACAGAAGGCACTCATTTTGGAGGACCATTGACCTATTATGGGGTAAATATTGGTTGGCTTAAAGAGGGCGGCCCATGGGCATCTGGTGCTTTTTCTACTGGATGTTATGGTGGAGATTGCTGGACATGGGGTCCGGGCGCAGCCGATATTTTCCAAGGAGGTACTATGGCCAAAGGCGACTATGGCGTAATGACTTTCGGATTAAAAGGAACTGCTTCTTTTAAAGCCGTTAAACCTATGGAGAATGGAGTCACGCAGGTTGGAACATATTTTCTAAATGTAAGCACCAAAATGCTGACCATCAATTCTGGTTCAATCCTTAGAGGATACAAGCCTGCAAAAAATGGACTTGCGGGAATAAGTAACTGGACAACTTATAAAGTGATCTCGCTTGATGAAAATACACTTCAACTTGGTGTAATAAGAGATAAAGATGTTGATGGTGAAGGACAGGCCATGATCACTTACAACTTTATATCAAAGAAATTTGCTTCAAAATAAGTCTGCCAGTAGTGGTCCGTATGACGAGGTAATTTGAACTGGCAAATTCTTGATATTCTATACAGGAACAGCTTCTTGCAACTGGAAGCCGATTCCTGTATAGAATATACCCGACTTCGGATCTTTCTGCTTTAGGGCTGGTGGAGCTCATTTTTTTTGTTTGGCAAGCCTTTTATTCCGTTTATCACTTAAATATTTCCTTACAGGGATATCATAAACGATCATGATGAGGTATGCTGCCCCGGTCAGTAGTACTAGTGCGGTTATAATTATCAATGACAATTGTGTAGTATTCACTTTGTGACTTGTATAATAATTACCAAACATCCATAGCACGGCATAATGCGTCATATACAATGGGTAAGAGATCTTTCCTGAAAAGACGCAAAACTTTTTCAAGCCAGGGGTTAAGGCTGCGCCTGCACCCAAAGCGATCAGTAATGGAAAGTAAATAAGTACAACCAAAGGTTCTGATAACCAGTTCCATTTTGAGGATGGCATTATAAACGCCAGGAACAATAATATGGCTAAGCCGATAAATCCCAGCTTGTTTTTGATGATCCAATTGGAGCGGTAAATAAGTAGTCCGGCTAAAAAAGAATACGATATACGGGCGCTTCCGTCCCAAAAAGTTGGACCGCTCCAGCCGCCCAATAAATTGCCGGAACGATAACTTACCAGGCAAATGGCTGCTGCCGCGAGCAGGGTTAATAGTATAAGAAAGTTGCGGCGAATTCGATAAAGAACAAATGCATAAACAATATTGGCAACATATTCCCAAAATAAAGACCATGCTGGTGCATTGAAACTGAATAGGTTAAATCCACGGTCTGCTATTACGGGTAATGGAATAAGCAGTATCGAACATATAAATGTTAGAATGATCTTGCCGCTGCTGTACAATTCAAGATGGCCTCCAAATGGGTCGAATAAAAATGCGAGGAGGCCTAATACCGATCCTGCTATAACAAGCGGGTGCAGTCTTATAACCCTCGATTTAAAGAATTCGAGCACGCCCATTTTTCCAATACGATCGTCATAAGCATATCCGATCACGAATCCCGAAAGGCAAAAGAAGAAATCGACAGCTAAAAAACCGTGTCCGATAAAGTTCTGGCTAGAATCGGTGTAAGCCCATTCCATAAAATGAAATATGACAACAGCCCAGGCAGCAATACCTCTTAATCCGTCAAGAATCTCAAAGTGTTGTTTTGTTTGCAGAATTGTCGTAGCGGTTTTGTTTGTATCCATTTAAAAATATATCGTATCGCGTTAAAACTAATGAGGTAACAGCCTTGATTTGTTGCTGTGGCAAGATATCCAGAATTAAACTAATTTCATTAAATTCAGCAAAAATTTCTTTTGTACACTCCTTTTTGTCACATTTGAGAGGAAAGACCAGGCGGGTTACCAGACAGGGAATTGGTTTTGGCGTTTAAATACTCATGGATAGCATTTTTAAGGAAATACAAATACTAGGGGATATACCTTCATATTCCAAACATGACAGGTTCGTTCAGGGCATCATTAATGCCATCAACGGGAAGATCGTTAACCAGAATGAGATGCTTCCTACGGTAAAAACAATGATGAAAGAGCTTGGCTTCTCCAGGGAAACGGTTATAAGGGCTTATAAAGAACTCATTGACAGGGGTATTGTAGAATCTAAAAACAGGCAAGGGTATTTTGTAGGCAGTGGTAATACCGACAGGATAATGAATGTCGCGTTGCTGATGTATAATCTGGACACCTTTGAGGAACAATTCTATCGGAATTTTCGACACGAGATTGGTCAGAAAGTTAGCCTGAATACTTATTTTCATCATGGTGATATCGAAATATTTGGTACTATTTTATCACAAATAAAAAGTAAATACGGGATGTATGTAATTGCGCCAATACCTCATCCCCAGACCAAAGAATTGCTGGAAATGATACCGAGGAACAAACTTTTAATTTTTGATCGCTTTGAGCCCCTGGATGGGGTTTTTAACCATATTACACAAGAGTTTGAAAACTCTTCTTATGAAGTGTTTTCAAAGCTGGCACCCAGGATCCGGCAGTTCGATGAATTTATTTTTTATCACTCTCCAAACTCTTTGGACCCTAAAGAGATTGTTGGGGCATTTAAAAAATTCCTTAAAGATTTCAATATCAAAGGCCGTATCGAAAAGGAATATATAGCCGGAACTGTTGAAAAAGGAAAGGTGTATTTTACCTTGGATAACTTTGCCCTCTGGCAGATTATGAGAGATTGTATAGGCAAAAAACTTGAGCCGGGAAAAGACCTCGGGGTGCTTTCTTCCAATGATGAACCGGCGAAAGAAATTATAGGTATCACCACATTTTCTGCTGATTTTTCAAAAATGGGTATATTGGCCGGACGTGCAGTTTTAAAGCAACAAGATATACAGCTTACAGTACCGATGATCTTATTTGAAAGAACTACACTTTAAAGATCCACATGAATTGGATTATCGCCTTAAGTTTCCTGCTTTTTATTGGCTCAGTTGCCTTCATTTCATTGTATAACTCCCGGCGTAAAAAGGCGGATACTTTAAATCGTTTCTTTCTGGCCGACAGAAAACTTGCATTTTTCCAGGTTGGCTGCGGATTACTTTTTACTAATATTAACACCTCTACCATCATAGGTGAAAATGAACTTGTTTATACTCATAATATGACGGTTATGGCATGGGGCGTCACCTCTGTTCTTGCCATGTTGCTGGTGTCTGAGTTTATTATGCCAATGTACATCCGACTTGGTATTTCGACTACGCCCGATTTTCTCACCGCGAGGTATGACCGCAGTGTTGGGAAAATTGTGTCCATGATATTTCTGTTGGGCTATATTATTAATCTGCTGCCGTCGGTATTGTATAGTGGAGCTCTGGCCATGAACGGATTGTTCAACTTTTCAGCCGCATTTAATGTAGATTATAATACCAGTATCTGGATATTGGTTTGGATACTGGGATCGGCTGGCTGTCTGTTTACTATGCTGGGTGGATTGAAAGCTACCACAATTTCAGAGATGTTATTGGGTATGGGCCTTTTTGTGGGGGGGCTGATGCTGCCGGTTTTTGGGCTTAAATATCTTGGGCATGGCAGTATCCAACAAGGTATACATGTTTTGTTAACGAATCATAAGGGGCATTTTAATAGTATAGGATCATCTTCTGATCCTATTCCTTTTGGAACACTTTTTACTGGCATGTTGCTTGTCAATTTGTATTATTGGGGAACAGAGCAATACATTGTTCAGCAGGCTCTGGCTTCAAAGGACCTCAAAACCTGCCAGAAAGGGATTGCGGTAGCTTGTTTGGGAAAGCTGATCTCCCCTTTATTTTTGTGTGTGCCGGGTCTGATTGCAGTACATATTTTCGTTGGTATGCAGAATCCTGCTGAGGTATTTCCTATGCTTAACCGGTTGGTATCTCCGCCTATTATTTCCGGATTTATTGCAGCAATAATTTTTGGTGCAGCCTTAACGACTTTTAATGCTGGTCTGAACAGTTCAAGCACTTTGTTTATACTCAATATATACAAGCCCTGGCTGGAGAAACGCTCGCAGATTGTTCCGGAAAAAAGACTGATCAGAAGTGCTAAGCTGTTCCAGGTCATCGTCTGTTTAATTGCCATTATGATTGCACCCCTGATCATTTTGGTTAAACACGGCTTTTATACTTATGTTCAAACCGTAAATGGTTTTTTTAATGTACCTATTTTCACCATCATGTTCATTGGTCTGGTTACCAGAAAAGTGCCGCCGCTGGCTGCAAAAGTAGGGTTGACATTTTTCATCGTTTCTTATGGCTTGACTCAGCTGGTCTTCAATATCCATATCCATTTTTTACATATTCTGGCAATTTTGTTTGTGATCACTTGTGGCATCATGCTCCTCATTGGCAAAATCTGCCCCATGTCAGTGCCTTATCAACTCAAAACAAATAACTTAGTAGATCTTGAGCAATGGGAAAACAGACATTTCTATACCGGAATACTGATTTTGTTGATGATCCTGATGTTTGTTGTTTTCTCTCCACTGGTTCTTGTAAAATAAAATTTGCAGATGCAAAAGTAATTATTTACTATTGCATAGTAGACCAGATTAGACCAGATGAACAAATTCTTTATTTGCTGCCCCAAGGGGATGCGGGGGATTGAACTTATACTGCATTTTGTTTCTTGCAGAGGCCTTTTTCTGGTCAGTAGTTTTTACGAATGCGAATCAATTTCAATTCATATACTATGATTTTACGGCGATATAAATCGATCCTTTTGGCTTCTGTATTTTATGGGTTTTCTTTTGCCTCGGCACAGGTTGAAAATGTGAATTTTACTTCCTCAGATAAAGACCTGGTACGTGCTTTTGATTGGGCCAAAGACATGGCGCTTCATTATAAAGGAGCTGATAATGACCCGGTAGGGGCATGGTATGAAGCGGCGCTCCCGTCGCGAAATGCTTTCTGCATGCGAGATGCAGCACATCAGAGTATTGGTGCAGAGATACTTGGATTGAGCAGGGAAAATCTGAATATGTTTACTTTGTTCGCTAAAAATATTTCGGCCTCAAAAGATTGGTGTTCCTACTGGGAGATTAATAAATGGGGAAAGCCTGCACCAGAAGACTACAGGAGTGATAAAGAATTCTGGTACAATTTGCCAGCCAATTTTGATGTACTTTTTGCGACCTGGAGGCTCTATCACTGGACAGGGAATAAAAGCTACATCAATGATCCGGCCTTTGTACATTTTCAGGAAAAGACGGTTAAGGAATACATTGATACCTGGGTGCTCTCTGCCGATTCTTTGTTAGAAAGACCAGCGCATCTCCATACTCCGATTCCTTATGAGGAGAAGGATTCTTTCCAGAGTTGTCGTGGGTTGCCTTCTTACTCAGAAGGAATAGCAAACCTGAGAACCGGAGTGGACCTTGTGGCTGCGCTTTATCGTGGGCTGCAAACCTATTCAGAGATACTTGCAGCAAAAGGAAAGCAGCAGACAGCTAAATTGTATGCTCAGAAAGCGGAGCGCTACCGGATGCGGCTGGAGGCTGACTGGTGGAACAACAGCCAGGGACGCTATTTCGCCTATTACAGCAGTGGTGGTGAATTCATCAATGACGATCCAGTCCCATTTCTGCTTTGGTTTGATGCCCTGAAAGATAGGTCGAGGATTAAAAGCCAGCTGGCACAAATTACCGCAACAAAAACCAATATTGAATGTACTTCCTATTATCCTTACCTGTTCTATAAGAACGGTGATTGGGATCAGGCTAGAAAATACATCCTTTACCTTTCAGATCCTGCTACGCCCAGAAGGGAATATCCGGAGGTTTCCTTCGGTGTGATCGATGGCATTGTACAAGGCTTTATGGGTATTAGTCCCGATGCCCAGGTAAGGACAATAGCTACTTTATTTAAAAGTAACAGCGGGGGTTTTGCAGCGATCAATAATTTAGCCTTGTTGCAAACCAAGATCAACCTTAGCCATAAAAATGGTCATCAGTCGGCAATTTCCAATTTGGGAAACAGATCCTTTAAATGGAAGGCTTCTTTCGCAGGAAATTACCGCTATGCAAATGTCAATGGAATTTTAATGAGCACAAAAAAGGAAATCAGTAAAGATGGAAAAGTGATCAGTTGCGTACAAGTGAATATAAAACCCGGAATGCATGTAGAAATTGATGCCAAATCCTAATGCAATTTTTTAAACGATCAAAATAAACTAATGAAATCCCCGAAGAAGAAAGCCTTACTCACGTCTCTACTTTTAATTGTCAATTTGACAATATACAGCCAGGAAACAAATCCGCCAGAACAAAAGGACAGGTGGGTGATAGAGCCAAATGGAAGTATAAACTGGAGTATAAATGAAAAACTACCACATTCGGACCATATCGAGATGTCTGGTGAAAAGGTTTCTCTCTGGGTTGCCTATCAGGTTGACCAGGCAGGTATTGTGAGAATAACCCGTAAGGTAGTTTTTCCAACCTTCCGGATGCTGCCCGATGAAACCAGGAGTCATATTACTTATGCCTTTGAGGATAATGAATTGCCGCGGATGTTCATCAACAACAAGCCCTTACCTGCAGTAGTTGCCAAAAGCATTAACCATTCTGGTGTGATGCGGATCATGACAGAAACAGGGAAACCGGATGGAGTGAAAATTGAACACAGCCTGTTCCCTTCTGTGGACCAGCCTATGGTCATAGAAAAATTTGTTGTCACCAATACAGGAGATAAAACGGTAACTCTGTCGATGGAGAAATTAAACCGTTCAGTGACAACTGATACACTGCGTAGCAAATCATCGCCGCATACGGTGGTAATGAAGACGCTGAATGAAGGTCGACGTATTCTGGAACCCGGGCGGTCTACCATTTTTGCTGTTTGTTATTTCGCCACCGATCATCCCGAAAAGCCTTTCCCTGTTAATCCTGATCTGGAAGAAAACAAAAGGGTTAAACGCATCATGGAGATCTTGCACCCTCTGCAACTGGAAACTCCGGATACAATTTTAAATACGGCTTTTGCTTTTGCGAAAATAAGGGCTACCGAAAGTATTTTTAAGACCAAACGGGGATATCTCCATGGTCCGGGAGGGTTGGAATATTATGCTGCGATATGGGCAAATGATCAGGCTGAATATGTCAGTCCTTATTTTGCTTTTTCAGGAGATCGTATTGGCATTCAGTCTGCGATGAACTGTTACCGGTTATTTTCGACTTATATGAACCCGGAATACAAGCCTTTACCAAGTTCTATAGTGGCTGAGGGAGATGCTGTATGGAAAGGAGCAGGTGATAGGGGTGATCAGGCCATGATTGCCTATGGCGCTTCCAGATTTGCACTGACCTATGGTAAGGTCGACTCGGCAAAGGTATTATGGCCACTGATCAGCTGGTGTCTGGAATATTGCAGCAGGCATATCAATGATCAGGGGGTAGTTGAATCGCAAAGTGACGAACTGGAAGGCAGGTTCCCTTCCGGAAAGGCCAATCTGTCTACCAACTGTCTATATTACGATGCTCTTGTTTCGGCATCGATGCTGGCCAGGCAATTGCACCTGCCTGAAATGGAAATTAAGGATTACAGGGCGAAAGCAAGCCGGCTTAAGCTGAATATCGAGAAATATTTTGGCGCCCATATAGGAGGCTTCGATACCTATAAATATTATGAAACGAATACGACGCTACGTGCATGGATCAGCATGCCTCTTGCTATGGGCATTTATAATCGAAGTAAAGGAACCGTTGCTGCTTTATTTTCGCCTCAGCTTTGGACCGCCGATGGTTTGGCGACAGAGGCAGGCAAAGAAACTTTCTGGGACCGATCTACATTGTATGCACTTCGCGGTGTACTGCAGGCAGGTGCAACAGACCAGGCTATGACATTTCTTCATTATTACTCGCGCCGAAGGCTTTTGGGTGAACATGTACCCTATCCCGTTGAGGCTTATCCTGAAGGTAGTCAAAGACACCTTTCTGCAGAAAGTGGCTTGTATTGCAGGGTCTATATTGAGGGATTATTTGGCATGAGGCCTACAGGATTTAATAGTTTCAACTGTACGCCCAGATTGCCTAAAGGCTGGAAGCAGATGTCATTAAAGAATATTCATGCATTCGACACTGTTTTTGATCTGAGAATTGTAAGGCAAAATAGTGGGAAAATCGCGGTCGCAGTAAGCAAAGCAGGAGACACGCATACTTACGCTATCCGTGAGGGAGAAACGATTCAAATCAAATTGTGAAGAATATATAAAACCAAATAAATAATCAGATTATGAACCTAAACAAAAAACTATGAACAGAAAGATACAAGTATAAAAAAATAGTCGGGTAACCCGTCCAGTAAAAAGCCGGAAAGTGTTCCTAGCACCGCCCGGCAGATACTTGGGTTGCCATCAATTATTGAGCAATCGACATTATTTTTTAACCCAAAGTTTTCAAAAATATGAAATTTAAATCAAAAGCCTGGCTTTTGCTATGGCCTCGTTCGCCTAAAATTTTACTCGGCCTGCCTCTTGCTGCACTGCTTGTTACCGTAGTAGCGGGGGAGGTAAGCGCTAAGTCCGTTCTTAGTCCAATTCTGAGCTCCCCGGTAAATACTGTTAAAATAAAAGGTAAAGTAACAGATGAAAAGGGATTGCCATTACCAGGTGTAAGTGTCCGGGTAAAAGGATCAACTAATGGTACAACAACAGATCCCAATGGTCATTACAACATTACTGCGCCAAATGACCAGGCCATATTGGTGTTCAGTTATGTCGGCTTTATCAGTCAGGAGCAGAAAATAGGCAGTTTAACCACGGTAAATGTTGTTTTGGTTACCCAGAACTCCAACTTGAATGAGGTGGTGGTGGTGGGCTATGGTACTCAGAAAAAAGGAAGTGTTGTTGGTGCTGTCAGTACTGTAAAAGGTGAAGATGTGCTTCAAAATGCATCACCCTCCGTCTCTAACTCCTTAGCTGGACGTGTACCGGGATTGATCGTTAGTAACCGTTCAGGTGAACCAGGAAATGACGGTGCAAGTTTATTGATCAGGGGATTGAATTCCTTTGGTGGAGGTACCGGCCCCCTGGTTGTGGTTGATGGGATAGCTGACAGGGATCTGAATCGTCTTAACCCAGATGATATCGAATCTGTTACGGTTTTAAAAGATGCTTCAGCGGCAATCTATGGTGTCAGGTCGGCCAATGGTGTGATCCTGGTGACAACAAAAAGAGGGAAAACAGGTAAGGCCACTATTCATTATGATGGGTCATACAGCATCCAGCAATTGACCAGACTTACACATCGTGTAAATGCCTGGGAATATATGACTTATTTTAATGAGCTAAATCTTAACCAAGGGAACACTGCTCCTTATGCACAAAGTGAAATCGATAAATATAAAGCTGGCAACGATCCAAATTACACCAGTACAGACTGGATGGATGCCGTATTCAGAAAAAATGCGCCAATGAATAGTCATTCACTTTCTGTCTCAGGCGGTGGTGAACAGGTGAAATATTATTTTTCTGCACAGGCACTCGATCAGCAGAGTAATCTGAGAAATAGCGACCAGCGGTTCAAGCAATTCAACATCCGGTCGAATATCGATGCAACGATTTCACCGAACCTGAAAGTTAATCTCGACATCGCAGCGCGAAAGGAAAACAAGAATAACCCGGTGATGTCTTTGAGTCAAACCTTACATGAAGCGGTGAGCATGTATCCCTTCTTGCCTGTGTACTGGCCAAATGGCTCTGCAAATGCCGGTGTATCAAATGGTAGAAATCCGGTAATCATGACCTCTCCTCTAGCTGGCTATGACCATACTAATTATTACACTGTAAATCCTACACTTGGATTTGACCTGAAGCTACCTTATGTCGTTGAGGGTTTATCGCTAAACGGTTATGCCGCTTTTGATTACAAGTATGTGGAGGAGAAGACATTTCATCAACCTTGGGATGCCTATACTTACGATGCAACGACTAAAACGTATAGCAATCAGAGATCCAGTACTAGTATTTTGAGCCTGGCACAGGACGCACAGCTCAGCAATCAGAATACCTATTTCATTAAAATGTCTTATGACCACCAGTTCGGAAAGCACAGCATCAATGCTTTTGCCGGTTTTGAACAAACAACAACCAACTGGAATGATACCTATGCCTACCGTAGAGACTTGTTGAGTAACCAGTTGGATCAGCTGTTTACCGGAAGTACCGTAGGACAGAATGCAACTGGTTCAGCCTCTCAGGATGGCCGCAAAAGTTATTTGGGAAGAGCGGCTTACGCTTATAGCAATAAATATTTTGCTGAGGCTTCTTTCCGTTACAATGGTTCATTCAATTTCCCGTCCGATAAGCGATGGGGTTTATTCCCGGCCATATCTCTGGGTTGGAAGATTTCTGAAGAAGGTTTCTTCAAAGACAATATTAGAGGTGTAGACCAATTAAAATTTCGTGCTTCATGGGGATTGATGGGGAATGATGCGGTAGCGCAGTATTTGTATGTAACCCGCTATCAGTTGGTGCAAAACCCTGAGAATTATAGTTATTTTGGGGAGAATTATACGGAAGCAAAAAACCTGTATCTTTCTGCAACACCTAACCCCAATATCACATGGGAAAAACAGGACACCAGGAATATCGGATTTGACGCCGCTTTCCTATCCAATAAGTTGACCGTTAGTTTTGATGCTTTCCGCTTTTTAAGGAGGGATATCCTGGCGCAGCGTAATGCGTCGGTACCGCAATATACAGGTTTGTCGCTTCCACCGGAAAATATTGGTAAATCCCTCAACCGGGGTGTTGATTTTTCCATCAATTACAAGGAAACGAAAAACAATTTCAAGTATAATTTCGGGGCCAATTTTACTTACGCCAAGAGTAAGATCATCTTCCGTGATGAATCACCAAATATCCCTGCCTGGCAAAAATCGACCGGTTATGCCATCGACTCCTGGCTAGTGTACCAGACGAAGGGAATTTACCATACACAGGCTGAGGTAGACAACTCTCCCCATATGTCTGGCACAAAACCTGGTGATCTCTGGATCATGGATAAAAGTGGAGACGGGAATATTACCAGCGACGACATGGTCAGGATTCCTGAATCTGCTACACCAAAGATTATGTTTGGAGTTTTGATGGGTGCAGAATACAAAGGAATCGGACTTAACCTGGTCTGGTCGGGGCAAGCGATGGCCAAACAAATGATTTTACCACAGTCGCAAGGTTCTCTGGTAGCACCTCCATATTATCTTTACAACGGACGCTGGACTCCGGACAATCCTAATGCAGAATACCCGAAGGCCTTTAATTCTACCGACCCCCGAAACTCTGTATATGCTGATTTTTGGTTGAGGAATGCTGCATTTCTGCGTTTGAAATCAGTTGAGCTGTCCTACACTTTGCCGGCAAGCACATTCGAAAAATACGGTATAGGTTCGGTGAAAATATTCGCCGGGGCCACCAATCTGTTTTCTTTTGACGGGATGAAGAAATACGGTGTTGATCCTGAAACCAACAACATCACCGGAATCAACTATCCGCAAACCAGAATTATCAGGTTCGGTTTAAATGTTAACTTATAAAAACGACATATATGAAAAATAAAATACTCATCTGTTGTTATATCCTATGTGTTATAATGACTTCCTGCAAAAAGGATGTCTTAGACAAAACACCACTTGATTCTTATACGGATCAATCTGTGTGGAAAGATTTAAGTCTTGCAGAGGCTTTTACAAATAACCTGTACAATGTATTGCCCAATGCAGAACACAACTGGGACAATACAACCAACAGGACTTGGGCTTTATCTTCTGCGTGCGATGAAGCTTTTAATAAATTTGATGATTATAATGCCTCTGTAATGAATTCCGGTTCTCTTACCCCCGACAATCTGGGTGTATTTGACATCTGGGGATCGACTTATAGCATCATTCAGAATTGCAATATCTTTTTATCTAAGATCGATAATGTTCCTGGAGATGCAGCACGACGGGACAGGTTAAAAGGCGAAGTGACTTATTTAAGGGCTTATGCTTATTTCAAATTGATAAGAGATTACGGTGGTGTTCCACTGATCACAAAACCCTTTGATCTGAACAGTAATTTTGAAAGGAGCCGGAATACCTATGAGGATTGTTCAAGCTTCATCTCCGATGAGTTGGATAAAGCTGCAAGCCTTCTCCCTTTGCAACAAAGTTCTGCCAGCTTAGGAAGGGCGACAAAAGCGGCTGCTCTAGCGCTAAAATCGACGCTCTTATTATATGCTGCCAGTCCACAATGGAACACAGCGAACGATATGGTGAAATGGAAAAAAGCTTCGGATGCGGCAAAAGCGGTGATCGATCTGAATACATTTAAACTGTTCAGTGGTAATTATGCCGATTTGTTTACTACGCTAAATTCGGAATTAATTATGGTGAGGTTAACCAATAAACAGTATATGTGGAGCGCATTCCAGGGGGTAGAGATGTTTTTATCACCCAGCGGATTTCATGGATGGGCTTCGTTTGCACCCAGCCAAAATCTGGTAGATGCCTATGGAACAGCAGATGGAAAGGACATTACCGATCCAACTTCGGGCTATGATCCACAGCATCCATATGTAAACCGTGATCCCCGCTTTTATCAGGATATTGTTTATGACGGAAGACCATATGGACAGCCTGCATTTTGCCAGGATAGATACGGAGTAGGAAGTACCAATGCAGCCGAGTTTTATGAAGGCGGATTGGATTCGCCACAAGGCTGGGATAAATGGAACAATAGTGTAACTCGCTATACCTTTAGAAAATATTGTGATACGACCTATAACTTCAATGAAGAAACCCAAACCAATAAGTTTTGGATTGTTAGTCGCTTAAGCGAAATCTATCTGAATTATGCAGAAGCCCAGTATCGTCTTGGAAATAATGGTGTGGCTATCCAGTATCTTGATTTAATCAGGCAAAGGGCAGGGATCAAAAACCCACTTCCAAATGCTTTGTCGGGTACAGCACTTGAAAATAAGATCCGGAATGAAAGACAGGTAGAGTTAAGCCTGGAAGGACATCGTTATTATGATGTTCGCCGATGGAAAATTGCGGATGTTACAGAGAATAAACCATTGATGGGAGTGATTATAACCAAAAAAGCAAATGGTAGCAAGACTTACAATTACAGCCAGGTACAAACCAGGGTGTTTAAGCCTCAACATTACCTGTTGCCTATTCCAAAAAGTGAAATTAACCGGACAAAGCTGACTCAAAATCCGGGTTATCCAAATTAAACAAAAATGCGCAAATTAATAGTATTGGTACTCTGTATTTGGTGTTCTTTGTCGAAGGCCCAAAAATTTGAAGAACTAGCCCAAAAACCACCTATGGGTTGGAATAGCTGGAATAAGTTTGAATGTAAGATTAACGAAACCATTGTAAAGGAAATTGCAGATGCTCTGGTTAAAACAGGTATGAAAAATGCCGGATATGAGTATGTCATTGTAGATGACTGCTGGCAGATCGGCCGGGATAGTTTAGGTAACATTATCCCTGATCCAGAGCGGTTTCCATCTGGAATAAAGAGTCTTGTGGATTATGTTCATTCTAAGGGTTTAAAGTTCGGCATCTACTCAGATGCCGGTACCCAAACCTGCCAGGGCAGGCCCGGAAGTCGAGGGTATGAATTCCAGGATGCAAGAGCTTATGCCAAATGGGGAGTTGACCTTTTAAAATATGATTGGTGCAATCATGGCAAACAAAATGCAGAAGCTTCATATGCCTTGATGAGAGATGCCATTTATAAAGCTGGTCGACCGATGGTATTGAGTATCTGTGAATGGGGTACAAATAAACCCTGGGAATGGGGTGCGAGTGTAGGCCATACCTGGAGAACAACTGAAGACATCATCAACTGTTTTGATTGCAAGAATAACTGGGGAGGTCTGGGCGTATTGCAGATTATTGATGCTCAGGTTGAGATCGGAGGATATTCGGGACCTGGTCATTGGAATGACCCGGATATGCTTGAAATTGGAAATGGTGTTTTGACCACCAGTGAAGAACGGTTGCATATGAGTATATGGGCCATGTTTTCTGCGCCGCTTATTGCAGGTAATGACATCAGGAACATGTCTGTTAAGACCAATGAGATCTTGACCAATAAAGAAGTACTCGCTATTGACCAGGATAGTCTGGGAATTTCAGCGACCAGGTGGATGAAGTACGCTGACCTGGAAATATGGTTTAAACCGTTAAACGATAATAATTTCGCCTTCTGCCTTATAAACAGAAGCAATCAGCCCATAGTAATTAACCAGGATCTTAAAGCAACGATTAAGAATTATAAAGTTGATGGTTCTTACAAGGTCAGGGATGTGTGGAAGCATCAAAACATAGGAACAACTATTGATAATATCAAAGGCACAATAGCTGCTCATGATGTATTGATGCTTAAATTGGCAAAGAAATAGTTCTACTTAATTTGCCGATCTAAGAAAGCCCCGATTTTTTTCGGGGGCTTTCTTAGATTATGGTGATTTTAAACATTGGGTAGCCCATAGTGCTTATTAAGAAGGGGTGGACAGATTTTTTAACTGCTACCGTAACAGCACTGACATAACGTTGTCACCAGGTCATTCCATCTTTATAGCAACAAATTCTTTAATACCTTATAAAGGGCAGTTATGAGACATTTTAACAAAATAGAGAAAATATGAATCTTATTTCAATCAGAATTATTACCGAAGACATTCATCGTTTATTGGCATTTTACGAGTATGTAACTGAAAAACAACTCACAAAGTACACGGAGGACTTTGCTGAGCTTCAAACTCCGTTTGGAACCTTGGCTATTGGCAGTACCAGAACTTTGCATTTTTTTGGTGGTGATGGTGTTGCAAAGGCAGCTCAGAACCGTACTGTAATCATTGAATTCAGCGTTACAGATGTGGATAAGGAATACGAAAGGCTAGTAGATTTTCTTCAGCCTTATTTAGTACAAAAACCAACAACAATGCCCTGGGGAAATCGATCTCTTTTGTTTCGGGATCCAGAGGGAAACCTAATCAATTTCTTTACGCCTGTTTCGCCCGAAGCGATCAAAAAATTCGAAGACAAGGGTGTTGAGATTTAAAAAGATAGAAGGGAATGGCTCGAGTCATTCCCTTCTATCTTTTTAAATCTCTTTTTTCCATTCATGTTCAATGTTTGTCATTAGCAAAGCATTATCAAATGTAAGAGACCCTTTAGGAAAAACTTTTTCATTCTCGAAGAAACTTGATTTTACATTTAACACCTCCAGTGGCCTAACTTCCCAGTTATAGGCGTTTAATCTAAGACCCTCAAACTTATTTTTGTTGGGAGAATAACCAAGTTCGCCACTTTTAAAGAAATTAGAAGCCTCTTGTAAAGTCTCAAAAATAGATTTGTTGCTAAACGCTTTGGTCTCAATAGCATCGATTAACGTTTCGGTGCCATCTGAACTTATAAAGTCAATATGGTAATTTCCATTTCCTTCACTTACATTGAACTTTGCATAATGATGTATACCAGGAAATAGCCTGCCTCCCACAAGTGTGTTGAATTTTAAAGAAGTGTCTCTGCGCGGAATATAAACCCCGGTTTTGGTTTTGCCATTCTCATCCCACTCAACTGCAATTCTGTGCGCCCCATTTTCTGAGTTTATTCCGGCAAATTCGGGTAACCCCTTGGGTCTTATATTCTTAAGCCTGATGAGACAAATTCCTACAATAGCCCTTCCTTTATAGACAATAGGTCTGAATGGGAAAGGGATAATTTTCTCCACAACTGTTGGCTCAGCGTTAAAATTGATCAGGATTCGACGGTCTATATAGCCGTGTATAATTAGAATTTTCATATATTAAAGCGAATTCAATTTAATCTATGGCATAGTGAAAAGGACAGAATAGCCATAATCAAATATAGACAACAATGGAAAAGGACTTGGTTTTTTTTGAAATGATTTATAACCATCCTCTTCTTAAAAAAGAAGATTATGAAAAAATCTGTAAAGCACACACTAAAGTAGAGTTTCAGCAAGGATCAATGCTTTTAGAGATAGGTAAAATCGCGAAAGAATTCTATATCATTGAAAAGGGCTTATTTAGATCATTTCTCTATGATTACAATGGTAGTGAAACAACTACAGAGTTTTATTGCCCAGACGAAATACTAATTGAATCACTCTCTTTATTTCAAAGGATGCCATCCAAAGAAAATTTTCAGGCAATAGCGGACTCAGTTGTTTGGAAAATCGAATATGAAACCTTTCAAGAATTGCTTCAGAACATTGAAGGATTTAGAGAATGGGGAAGAACCTGGGCCACGAGCCAGATTTTTATCCTAAAACAACGCTCAATTAGGAAATTGATAGATCCAACTGATGATTGGCAACAACGGCCTGATATGAGATTCACACAACGTCTTCGAGCTTCTGTTGTAGCACGCAGCCGGTTTATTGAGGATTTAATCATTGAACAAAACAAACGAGGAATTGGTCAGTACGTTATTCTTGGTGCAGGACTTGATACGTTTGCATTTCGCAGATCAGACATTGCTTCCAAACTTCAGATATATGAAATTGATCAACCAGATACACTGGCCTGGAAACAACAAAGACTAATTGAGACTGGTTTCGAAATTCCACAATATTTGCATTTTGTGCCCGTTAATTTTGAAGTCTCTTCCTGGTGGGAGCAATTATTAATAGCAGGATTTGACAGCAGTAAAACCACTGTTATAGTTTCTACAGGAGTAACTCTATATTTAACAAAAGAAGCAATTATTGCAACACTAAAAAAAATAGCAGGGGTGGCATCGGGTTCAACGCTTGCTATGGCATTTTATTTGCCAATAGAACTTCTCGATGAAGAAGATAAATCCATGCAGGAAATAGCGGAAAAGGGGGCAAAGGCATCAGGAACTCCATTTGTAAGTTTCTTTAGCCCGGATGATATAGTAAAGATGTCTAAAAATGCAGGACTGAAACATTCAAGAACTATCTCAACAAAAGATATGGAACAACTATATTTTTCTGGCAGAACCGATAATCTGATACCAGCAAGTGGAGAGGTCTTCTTATTAGCAACAACTTAGGTAAAAGAGTAGATGGTTGCTCATGGCCATCTACTTTTGATCGTTTCTGTTCTATGCAACATTCCCCAATCAATCATTGAGTCAATTACACTAGTTATGCTCTTACCAGATTCTGTTAGAATATATTCTATTAAGACAGGTGTTTGATTGTAAACTTTACGCTCTACAATCCCGTTAATTTCCAGTTCTTTCAATTCTTTTGACAACATTCTGGGCGTTATTTTATTAATATTATCTTGTAAATCCTTAAACCGGGTTTTTCCATGCAACAGCGAGGCAATTATTGGGAGTTTCCATTTACCATTCATTACATTTAAAGTATCCGTTAATGCCAGTACATAATGCCTTGGGCACTGCTGCACCTTATCTCTGTCAATTAATTCCTTGAAATCACTCATAATAGTATTATGTTTCTTAGTATACAAAAGTATAGTTATAATCTTTGATAACAAAGTATACTTAGTATATTAATATCGTTAGGTTTACACAACAATAAAATTTAAAATATGATTTTAGTAACAGGGGCAACAGGTCAATTTGGCTCAAAAGCCATTGACCATTTATTAAAAAAGGGTGTTAGACCATATGAAATTTCTGCTTTAGTAAGAAATGAAGTAAACGCAGGCCATCTTAAAAGCATGGGAATTGAAGTAAAAGTTGGGGATTACACAAACTATGATTCATTGGTTAAGGCATTTCAGGGAGTAGAGAAATTGTTATTGGTTTCTAGTAACGATAGAGAAGCTATCGAAAATAGGACTGTACAGCATATAAACATTATAAGGGCTGCGAAGGAGGCCAATGTTAAATATGTCGTTTATACCTCTTTTGTGAGGAAAACAAATTTTGAGAATTCGTCTATAGCCGCTTTCCAGAATTCGCATGCACAAACAGAAGCGTATATGATAAACAGTGGCATTGATTATACTATTCTTCAAAACGGTATTTACCTGGAGATGATACCAATTTTTGCTGGAGAAAAAGTAGCTGAAACCGGCATCATATTATTTCCAGCCAGGGACGGTAGAGCAAGTTATGTTCTTCGTGAAGAGTTAGCAGAGGCTGCGGCACACGTATTAACAACAGAAGGACATAGAAAACAAATTTATAGTTTAACGAATTCGGCTTCTGTCTCGTTTAGTGAGATCGCTATGGCCATAGCTATTCAGTTGGGAAAAGATATTAAATATCAATCTTTGGAAGTGGATGTATTTGAATCTAAACTGAAACAGTTTGGAGTTCCAGACTTGTATATTGGTATGTTTACCATGTGGGCTATGGCCCAGGCGGAAGGTACTATGGATGTTGTGAATGATACATTAGAAAAATTCTTGGGTAGAAAACCTACCACAATGTCTCAGTTTATTGCTCAAGTCTATCAGGTTTCCATACCTCAATCGCATTGACTATGACGGAAAAATAATCTTGTTAAAACCCTCTTTGCATTGTGAAGAGGGTTTTTATCATCGGGAATAGTTTGGCTATCTTAACTTATCCTTAGCCTATTGCAGAACTTCTATTGTCTCCATGTTCTGTTGCATTGAACGTTTTGCTAATATCCCATGACATTCCTTTTCCATTAGCAAAAACTGACCTGTATTTCAGCAGAGCTATTGATTCAATTAAAAGAATGCCGGAACTCCAGTGGGGAGAGGTTGGTCTTGGACTTGAAAAGTTTGCTGAAAGATTGTAAATGCTCAAAACCCAGCTCATAGGCGATCTCACTAACCGTAAGATGGGTTGTAGAGAGCTTCTCTTTCGCTAGTTCGATGAGCTTGTTATGTAAATGTTGTTGCGTATTCTGGCCGGTCAAAGATTTTAACAGACTGCTCAGATAACCGGGTGAAATATTTAAGCTCTCGGCAATATAAGTCACGCTGGGCAAACCTTTTTGTACCAGAGTACCGCTGTTAAAGTAATTATTAAGCAGATCTTCCAGCTTGGTCAGGATCTCATGGTTGACGATCTTGCGGGTGATAAACTGGCGCTGGTAGAATCTTTCTGAGTAGGTTAGCAGCAGCTCCAGTTGAGCAATGATTACGTTTTGGCTGAAGCGGTCAATATTGGAATGGTATTCCTGTTCGATATTCTGTGCAATAGTGGTTAGCATTGTTTCTTCCTTATCAGACAGATATAGTGCCTCATAAACAGAGTAACTGAAGAATTCATACTGCTTGATGGTTTTAGCCAGCGTTGTGTTCCATAAAAAGTCAGGATGGATCAGGATCATCCACCCTTCGGGCCGATGCAGTACGTTGTTCTTTTCAATTTCCATTCCAAAGACCTGTCCGGGGGACATAAAGAACAATACTCCCTCATCGAAATCGCTGGCCTGATGTCCATATTTGAATTTCGCGTTCTTCACCCTTTTCATTGAGATCGAATAAAAATCATAGATCAAACTGAACGACCCTTCAGCTAATGGCCGGTTCAGGTCGTCCATATTCACCAGACTGATCAGTGGGTGTGCCGGCTTAGGTAAACCGGCTGCGCGGTGGTATTCCGTGATTGAATGGAAATGAAAAAGCTGGTTACTGTTCATGATACAAGATAAACTTTTGCAAACTTTTTAGCAAATTCAGCGAGTTTGACTATACCGATGTTCGGCTGACTCCGGTGAAAATTCTCCAGAGGCTTACCGCTTGTAAGTTTTCAATAGTGCCTATTTTTTACCGTCACTGCTGATTACGGTTACGGGCATGTCCCTGTGAAATTAGTATTTCTGTTAACGGCTTGCTGATGTTTCTTAAGGAACCGGTTACAATGATCTTCATTTTATTTTGTATAAATACCGTTTTCGATATCATTAAGCAATTTTGAATGCGTAGGACGCCAGTTTAAACGCTCTTGTGTCAGCTTGCTTGACGATGGGCAGTCGATCGCCATCATATGTCCAAACCAGCCAAAATGATCCGTGGCAGCTTCAAGTGTTATTGATTTGACCGGGATATTGAGCTGTTTACCAATCGCTTCAGCAATGGACCTGACTGAGATCGCTTCTTCGGCAGAAGCATGATAGCGGGCTCGCGGTGCAGCATTTTCCAAAGCTAATCGGAATAAACGGGCTGCATCTAAGCGGTGCACGGCGTTCCATCGATTCAGCCCTTCTCCAATATAAGCTGAAAAGCCCTTTTCACGTGCAATATTAACTAATATCGGCACAAACCCATGCTTATCCTCATTTCCATGCACTGATGGCGACAAACGTACAGACGCCGCACTTACCCCTAAAGACACCACTGCGTCCGCTGCTTGTTCAGAAGCCCTCGGCCATGCTGGATTGAACGGTGGAATCATATCTTCTGTAGCCATTTTCCCCGGGCTAACCAATGCGGTACCGGATGTCACAATGAAAGAGCGGTTAGAACCTGCCAATACCCCGCCGATCGTTTCAATAGCGATCTTATCCACCTCACAGACTTCTGGAAACCTGGTGAAATCATGAATAAACCCGGCATGGATCACACCATCTACAGCCTTAGCGCCACTCCGTAAACTTTCCAGATTTTCCAGGTCACCACGATGAACCTCGGCACCTGCAGCGATAAGCTTCCCAGCTGAAGCCTCTGAACGAGCCAGACCCAATACCTGGTGACCAGCATCTATTAACTCTTGTACTATAGCAGTACCAATGAAGCCCGTAGCCCCTGTAACAAATACACGCATAATTGTTTTTTCTTTAATTCATACAAAGATGCGCTAGTTTACTCAGCATAATTTAGCCAAATCTGTGTTTAGTTTAGCTAAAATGGATAAACATAAACCTGTAACCCTGTTTCAGTGAATCGCTTATCTGATGCCCTAATTGAAAAAATCTTTCATAAGTTAGTTGAAATACTAAAATAATTAGTGTTAATTTTGTTTACTCATTTCTGTTGCTAACATAATGAGTAAATGTAGGGGGTGCTATGAACGCAAAACAAGAATTAGTTAACAAATTGCAAAAGGATATTCTTTTGTGGCAGGGCTTCAAGCCTCAGGGAATTGGAGCAATAGATGCTATTGGCCTGGGAGAGATTGAAAAGGCCTTTCCAAACGGGGTTTTCCCAAAAAAGGCGATCCATGAATTTATAAGCTTGCTACCTGAACACTCAGCAGCCAGGGACGGCTTTATTGGGGGATTATTGTCAATCCCGATGAAGGACGGAGCAGCCTGTGTTTGGATCAGTACCGAGAGGAAGTTATTTCCCGTGTCACTTCGTTTATTCAATGTGGATCCTGAAAGGATTATTTTTATAGATGTGACAAGAGAAAAAAACGCGCTTTGGGTTATGGAGGAAGCTTTAAAATGCGAAAGTCTTGCTGCCGTAGTAGCAGAGTTAAATGATTTGCAAAGCGGATATTCAAACAACTTGAGGGTTTTGGTAGCTATGGTTTTCCAGAAAGCCATGCAGCAAGTTTTGCACTTCTGGTGTATGTGTCTTGTTGGTTGAAGCATTATCATCCTGATGCGTTTGCAACGGCCTTGCTCAATAGCATGCCTATGGGCTTTTATCAACCCGCACAAATCGTGATTGATGCGCAAAAACACAATGTAGAAGTTCGTCCTCCTGATATTAATTTTTCTACCTGGGACAATCTATTGGAAGAAAAATCTGGACAATATTATGCAATAAGGTTAGGGTTTCGTCAGATCAAGGGCGTTTGTGAGGAAGATATGGAGGTTTTGGTGAATTGCAGAGGAAAAGGTTTTCCAACAATTACTGCCTTAATGGATGCGGGCTTAACCATAATCTTACTAGAGCGTTTGGCCGATGCAGATGCATTTCGTTCTATCGGACTTGATCGTAGAAAAGACCTTTGGGAAGTGTCGGCCTTGCAGGATAGGCCAACTGAAATATTTAAAGGTCAGCCCTCTGAAAGTGTATTAGAAACGCAGGTTGAATTGCCACTGATGACACCAGGCGAACATGTGGTTCAGGACTATGCTACAGTTGGACTGTCATTAAAAGCGCATCCGGTTAGCTTTGTTCGTCCGCAACTGGAAATGTTGCATATTCTATCCACACATTCAACCAATAACGATGCTCAACATGGGCAATTCGTTAAGGTGGCAGGTTTGGTATTGGTTAGGCAAAGGCCTGGAACTGCTGAGGGAGTCTGTTTCGTCACCATAGAGGATGAAACCGGATTCACCAACCTTGTCGTATTTGAAAAACTATTTGAAAAATACCGCAAAGAAATCCTGCATTCCAAACTCCTTATGGTTGAAGGACGTTTACAACGTGAAGGTTTAGTGGTTCATGTAATTGTTAGTAAATGCGTCAATCTGACCAAGTTGCTGGGTAGTTTAGTGCAAAGAGAACAGGAAGATCCAAATGATGTGTTTTATGGTGGAAGAAATTTTAGATAGATCTTTGGAGGGTAAAAAAGAATTTTGAACCCTCACCAATTATACTTTCTACCCAGATGTTTCCTGCATTGGCACTAATAAATTCTTTACAGACAACCAGACCAAGACTGGTTCCTTTTTCATTATTTGTACCCACGGTACTTACGTTGCTTAGGCTAAATATAGATTCTAAACGTGAAGGCTCAATCCCGATTCCGCTATCCCTGAATTGGAAAATGACCTGATTGTCTTGATAAGTCTGTACCGATATATGGATAATCCCTCCAATGGGAGTAAATTTTATGGCGTTAGATAAAATATTGCGAACCAGAAAATCCAGATGATCTGCGTCACAAAAAACCTGCAGTCCTGGTTCAATATTCTGTTCAATAGAGATTGATTTCTGCGCAGCCATTTCCTTCAGCAGTAAAACATTGCGGCTGATTGCCTTTTCCGGACTGACATCACTCTGGTGGATCATAACCCCTTTTAGTTGCATTTGTCCCCAGTGCAAAATAAGATTTAGTGTATCCAGCGTAGTACTGCACTGTGATTCCAGTTTACCGAGCATAAGAGATTTTTCCTCCTCAGATAGCCAGCCTCTGTTGACCAGTTCGAGAAAGCTGAGAATTGAACCTAGCGGACCTTTAAGGTCATGCCCAAGAATTGAAAACAGCTTGTCTTTTACATTATTCGACTGTATAAGGTCAGCATTGGCTTTGTTCATGCGTCGGTTCAAGTTCCTGATCTTAAAAAAGTAAGCACCCAGGATCAGCAGTAAGGCTATACTACCCGATATGATCCAGAACATGATTTTTTGTTCGAGCAATTGTTTGCTGTTTACAAACTTTAGCTGTTCAACCTTAGCCTGAGACTTGGTTAGCTCATATTGCGCCTGCAAATTGGATATTTTAATGGAAATATCCTTGAAGTAAAAACTGTCGGCGATGCTGTATTGCTTGGTTCTTGCCAGATAGGCTGCTTTATAATCTCCTGATTTTTCATGCAGAGCGGCGATGTGTGATAAGGCTTCAAGAATCTGTTTATTGGCCTTTTTAGTTTGTCCTACGGTTAGTGCTTGCTGAAAATAATTCAGGGCTATGGCGGGGTGGGAAGGTTCGTAACTTTCTGCAAGTGCCATCAGGCTTTGGAATTCACGGAGGCTGTTACTGATCTTTCTCGATTTCAATAAGGCTCCCTTCTGAAGTTCAATGGCTTTTGCTATTGCTCCTGATTTTGCATATACCTGGGCCAGTCCATTGGTAAGGGAAATATTTAACCCCATCATCTCAGGATAATTGCTTTGGCTGATGCCCTTTTCAAAGTAGTAAATGGCTTTGGACAGTTCACCGGTTTCCCTATAGGCGGTTCCAAAGTTCAGACAGGTATTTAACTTCAGACTTGAGAAGGGAAGGGTATTGCCGATTGCTTCAGCTTGCTTGTAATAGGAGATTGCACGTTGATAGTTATGGCGGAAGGCATACACTTCACCAAGAGTAATATACGACTCCATAATCCCGCTCTTATCCTTATGTTGCTCACTTATCTTTAATGCCTGAAGAAAATAGGGAATTGCTGCTGCCGAATTGCCTTTCCTGTTTTCTACAACACCCAGCCGGATATTCTCTTTAACAATTCCTTTATAATTATTCAGGCGTTTGTAGATTTCAAGTGCTTCCAGATAATGTTGCCTAGAGGATTCTGCATTACCAGAATTATCATCGATCATGCCCATCTGGTTGAGCATCCTTGCTATACCTTCTTCATCTTTAGTTCTTTTTGCAAGGTCCATCCCCAGGTTTACAAAAAACAGGGCAGAATCCGGTTTATTATAGCGGTAATGAACGACTAACTTTTCATAAGCATTAATATCCAGCACAGCAGGTTTTGACTTTACAGGTTTTTGGAAGCCAGAAAGCGTATAAAAACAGCATGGTAGAAAAAAGCAGATAAGGAACGGACGCAAAAATGACATAGCAGGATTACCAGGACAAGGTTGGCATCAAAGATAATAGTTTGCTGTTAAAAGCAATGGTGTGAAATAGGTGAAAATATGATTTATGGGCTCTCTGGACCTTCCAGGCCCTGAGGTTCGCCCATTAAATCATATTTTCTTGGGTGCAGACCGGGTTGGGTAGTTAAAAGGGAAAGATTATGAAATGCCTTTATTCAAAGTACAGGTACTTGTGTAAATGACTTCCGCATTGGGCGGATATGCACCTTGAAATATTTCCTCTCCATTTTTTAGGAGCTGTATTTTAAGATAAACATCTGCATTTGCCGTTAATGGCCAGCTGGTATCTCTAAAGTTTGGATCCAAACTCCAATAAATTCTCTTTATGTTAATTTCTTTAAGCACCCTGTCCAATACCTTTACCTTTTTTGATACTGTGGTTTGTTTACCATTTTGTGCCTTTGCAGTTAAGGTAACAGTGTAACCAAAGAAATTTCATTTGCCTGATTGTGGCTAAACGTGAAACTTGCAGTAAGTTGAACTGTGTTGCTGTCTTTTTTGCATGCAGTAAAAGCCTTATAGGCGTCCGTTCCACAATCAATATCTATTCCACAGAAAACGGCATCAGCTGATGCTGACGCCATATCTGAATGCGTTTTATGTTTTTTGAAGAAATCGTCGATAGCCCAGCAATCGGATGTCAGAAAATTGTTTTTAAACTTATGTAACCGTTAAATGTACATTTATTCCTGGATGCTATTAATTTTATAGCTATTTTCGCTAACATAACCAAATATACTCTTTGTATCTAATCCTATAACTTAACCAGTGTATCGGATAATTTAGGTACTTAAAGCATATAAGTTTAGGTCAGCCTGAATTTTTATGCTGGCAGTATTTTTTAAATAGATTTTTCAGTAACCAAATGAACATGCTAGAGCGGGGAAATTTTAAAAGAACATACTGTGTTTTACTGGGACTCATCTGGATGATTCAAACCGGGTACGCACAACAGCAAAAAATAAATTTTACCACTATTAATTCAAAAGACGGGCTCTCGTCCAACACCGTTAATGCTATTTTAAAAGATAGATACGGTCTAATGTGGTTTGCTACGGAAGATGGCTTGAATAAATTTGATGGTGTTAATTTCACTGTATATAAGTACAAATCTGATGATTCTACCGGTTTACAAGCCAATGATGTCAGAGCATTGCATGAAGATAAATCAGGGAATCTCTGGGTTGGAAGTTCTGGCGGATCGCTCAGTTTATATGACAGGAAGAAAAATTCGTTTATAAATTTTAAAGCAAATAGTCCAAATAATATAAGCAGTGATGTTGTTCGGTATATCTGCAGTGATTATACTGGAATGATATGGGTGGCAACGTATTCCGGTCTTGACCTCTTAGACCCTGGGAGCAAAAAAATTACTAAGTTATCTCTAGATCAGCATAATTCAACAACATCTCCCCAAACCGAGGTCAATTATCTCTTCGAAGACAGTAAACATCGAATGTGGGTAGGGAGTAACAACGGCTTATACCTTTATGATAGGAGAACAAATTCCTTCATTAATTTTAAAAATGTTGATTCAGATCATTTTAGTTTAAGTAATAACTATGTATCTTCTATAGCTGAAGATCATCTTGGTAATTTGTGGATTGGTACTGAAAATGGACTAAACCGGCTCCTTTCGGATGCAAAGGGCTTCAAAAATTTTAAGCATTTTCCTGATGATACTGTGGCATTAACAAGTAATACTATACGAAGCATTTCTGCCAACAACAATAATCAGCTATGGATAGGGACAAACGACGGATTAAATATCCTGGATATACAAACGGGATCTGTTACTCGTTATAAACCCAACTATAGAGACATTTATAGCCTTTCAGGCAAATCAATAAGTTGTGTTTATATAGATAAACAAGGTATTTATTGGATTGGATTCTATCGTTCTGGCATCAGTAAATATGACAGCAATCTTAACCTGTTTCATTTAAAAAAAAGTAATATTTTTGATCTGAAAGGGTTAACATCATCTGTTGTAACTTCTTTTGCTGAGTATAAAAATGGAGAGATTTATATTGGAACCGATGGAGGAGGACTGAATTTATTTAATCGGAATACTGAGTTATTTAGTCATATCAATTTGTCTTCAGGAACAGGAAACGTTGGAAATAACCTATCTATCATAGATATGGAAATGACCAGGGCGAAGAAATTATACATAGGGACTTTTTCAAAAGGTTTATTTGTTCTGGACTGTGCCACAAATACCTCTCGACAACTTAAGCGTGGCCGACAGCCAGGAGACTTGAATTGCAATGAGATATTCTGCATAAAGGAAGACCGGGAGGGAAAAATTTGGGTTGGTACAAATGGGGGTGGGGTAAATGTTCTCAATGCCAATAATAAGGTACTTTTTAAATATTGTAAAAATCCTACAGCTCCTAATGAAATAGATTATCCGGTAAATAATTACATCAGGTTTATAGAGGAAGATACAAGGGGCGACATTTGGATCGGTTCTTATGGAGCAGGAATAACTGTTGTTAATCCCGCTACCAATAAGTTTCGCCTTTATGACAAAGCCAATAGTAAGTTGCCTAATAATCTTACATTATCCATATTGAAGGACCATCAGGGAAATATATGGGTAGGTACATTTAGCGGAGGGTTAAGTTTATTTGATCAGAAAAAAAAGCAGTTTATAACTTTTTCTGAGAAAGAAGGATTGAATAATGCGACAGTATATGCAATTGTTGAAGATTTAAAGGGACAAATATGGCTGAGTACAAATAAAGGCATCAGTAGTTTCGATCCGAAGATCAAAAAATTCACCAACTATACCATTTATAACGGAGTTCAAAATGATAACTTTATTTTGGGCGCTGGTTTCAGATCATTCGATGGTGAGATTTTTTTTGGCGGGGGAGAGGGTTTTAATTATTTTAATCCAAGCTATTTTAAAAAAAATAAAAATCTGCCGTCCGTTCTTTTTACGGATTTAAAAATTTCTAACAATACCGTAGTAGCTTCCTCAGATGGTCCTATAAAAGAGGATATTTCTGTGGTAAAACAAATTAATCTAGACTACAAGCAGAATTTTACCCTGAGCTATGTTAGTTTAAACTACACCGCTCCTGAGCAAAACAGGTATTCGTACAAATTAGAGGGGTTTGATAAAAATTGGATTGACGGTGGAACTTCAAGATCAGTGTCTTATACCAATATTGATCCTGGTGAGTATGTTTTTCATGTCAGGTCCAGCAATAATGACGGGCTATGGAGTCCTGTAGAAACCTCTATCAAAATATATGTTAAACCACCTATATGGCGTACAACGTATGCTTATTTTTTTTACTTTTTGACTATTGCAGGGACTTTATTTTATATCAGGCATCGTGGAATTAATAAACTGAAACAGGAGTTCGCCATAGTACAGGAAAGAATGAAAACGGAGCAATTGATTGAACAAGAACGTAAAGAAACTGAACGCTTGCGAGAACTGGATCAGCTAAAGATTAAATTTCTAACCAACCTGAGTCATGAATTCCGGACTCCGCTCTCGTTAATTATTGGCCCCGTTGATAAATTACTATCAGAGAGCAATGATAATTTACTGCAGGCCCCTTTGAAAATGATTAAGCGAAATACAAGGAGATTGCTGAATTTGGTGAATGAAATCCTCGATTTCAGAAAAATGGAAGAGCAGGAACTGAGATTGAATTCTTCCAGCGGTGAACTTGTTTCTTTTATTAAAGAGGTGTTGGAATCATTCAATGACTTAAGTGAGCGAAAGCAGATACACCTTTCATTTAAGAGCCAGATACGAAACTTTTATACTTCTTTTGATCATGACAAGATTGAGCGCGTATTGTTTAATTTATTATCTAATGCTTTTAAATTTACGCCAACAGGTGGAACAATAACCTTGGAATTGGAAAGAGGTGATGCTCAGATAAATTCTGAAAAACCTTTGACTATTAAAGTTTCTGACACTGGTATCGGTATTCCTTCCGAAGAAATGCCTCATATATTTAACCGGTTTTTTCAAATTGATACGTCGGCATCAGTTTTGAATCAAGGGAGTGGTATTGGTTTATCGATCGCCAGAGAATTTGTAAAAATGCATGGTGGTACTATATCTGTAGAAAGTGCACCTGGTTTGGGCAGTAGTTTTATTATTCAGCTTCCCTTGTTTCCAATTGAGGTGATGGATGAAATTATAATAGACTTTTCGACCTCCAATGTGGCTGAGCCAGGAAATGTATGCATAGAGAATAAATGTCCTACTTTCAAAGGAATAGAGTTACCATCAATTCTGCTTGTTGAAGATAATGAGGATTTTAGATTTTATTTAAAAGATAGCTTGAAATCTTTTTATAGAATCTATGAGGCTTCAAACGGCCAGGAGGGGTGGCAGAAAACGCTTACACATCACCCTCAAGTTATCGTGAGTGATATTAATATGCCCTTTATGAATGGTATAGAGCTCTGTAAAAAAGTGAAATCTGACCGCCGCACAGATCATATTCCTATTATATTGCTAACTGCGTTAACAGGAGAGGAGGAGCAGATTAAAGGACTGGAGACAGGAGCAAATGATTATCTGACCAAACCCTTTAATTTTGAAATTCTTAATGCAAAAATTAAAAATCTGCTATTTCTAAATAGCAGGTTTAAGGATACCTATACCAAACAGATTAAGGTACAGGTGCCTGAAATACGAATAGAATCGCAAAGTAACAGGCTCTTAAATAAAGTTGTACTGTATATTGAGGAGAACCTCACCAATCCAAGGCTTTCTGTAAAAGACCTGAGTGAGCATGTGGGCATGAGCCGGGGTTCATTATACCATAAAATATTGGAATTAACTGGTCAGTCGCCTGTCGAATATATCCGTTCAGTTAAACTCGAAAAAGCACTTGTTTTGCTCGAAAAAAGTGACTTGAACATTTCACAAATTGCCTATATGGTTGGATTTGCAACACCAAACTATTTTGCGAAATCGTTCAAAGCTAAATTTAACGTGCAGCCATCTGAATTTATCCACTTAAAACGTAAAATGGAAGATCCGAATGCAGAACCTAAATTTGAAAATAACCATTCGCGCACTCAATAACACTTTCTTAATCCAATATGCCAGATTTTTCTTAGAAAAGAGATTTTTAAACATTTCTTCTACAATAATGATGAAAACTCCCCGGTTAACGACTTTCTAAAAATTAGCTTTATCTTCTTAAAAAGTCAGTTTTATGTTTTTATGGATAAAAAGAAAGTTTAAAAGATGAAGAATTTAGTTTTTTGTTTACAGGTGAAAAAAGTATTTGTCATTTTTCTTGTTTTGCTCCTGTTTTCAGGCAGTAGTTATTCTCAGGATAAAAAGTTTTATATCTATTTATGTTTTGGGCAATCCAATATGGAGGGGAATGCCAAATTTGAACAGCAGGATACCATAAATGTGAATAGACGTTTTAAAGTCATGCAAGCAGTAGACTGCGTTGATCTAAAACGGTTTAAAGGAGTCTGGTATACTGCAGTTCCTCCTTTAGCCAGATGTAATACGGGATTAACTCCTGCTGATTATTTCGGAAGGACATTAGTAGCCAGTCTTCCCGACGATGTCACCGTGGGTGTCATCAATGTAGCAGTGGGGGGCTGTAAAATTGAACTGTTTGATAAAGATAACTATCAATCCTACGTGTCTTCGGCTCCAGATTGGATGCTTGGGATGATCGATCAATACGGTGGCAATCCTTACGGACGTCTGGTCGAATTGGCAAGGAAAGCACAAAAGGATGGTGTCATAAAGGGCTTATTGTTGCACCAGGGAGAATCAAATGTTAACGATCCACTCTGGCCACAAAAAGTAAATGTAGTTTATAAAAATCTGCTGAAAGATTTAAATCTGGAAGCTATATCGGTGCCATTGTTGGCAGGTGAAGTTGTTAATGCAGACCAGGGAGGTGTTTGTGCCAGTATGAATGCCATTATAGCGAAACTTCCGGAAACTGTTCCAAATTCATACGTAATATCTTCCAAAGGCTGCACCGTTGCTGAGGATAAATTACATTTTAATGCAGCGGGCTACAGAGAGCTTGGAAAACGTTATGCTGAGAAAATGCTCTCTTTATTGCGTTCAGACAATCCAAAAATGTCATCACAATAGTTTATATATAATTCAAAATGAGTCAACTTTACAAAATTAGAGCGGTTATCATTTCGTTTTGTTTTCTGCTTCCACTTTTAAGCAAATCTCAAAATCCAGTTATACAAACCATATACACCGCAGACCCTGCACCCCTAGTTTATAACGATACACTTTACCTCTATACAGGGCATGATGAGGATAAATCTACCTGGTTCATGATGAAAGACTGGAGGTGTTTTTCGACAACAGATATGGTTAACTGGACAGATCATGGTTCGCCCTTATCAGTTAAGTCCTTTAGCTGGGCTGGAAAAGACGCCTGGGCAGGGCAATGTATATTTAGAAATGGTAACTTTTACTGGTATGTTCCGGTTAATCAATTAAATGGAAAAGGAATGGCTATTGGGGTAGCTGTTTCAAAAAGTCCAGTTGGTCCGTTTCAAGATGCTATTGGAAAACCCCTGGTATACAGCGGCGGGGGGGACATAGATCCTACTGTATTTATTGATGATGACGGCCAGGCCTATTTGTATTGGGGTAATCCTTACTTAAAATATGTTAAGCTGAATAAAGATATGACATCCTATTCTGGTGATGTTGTTACCGTTCCATTGAACGAAAAAGGTTTCCATGTCAGGTTTAAAGATGCAGATAAAAGACCTACAGCCTACGAAGAAGCTCCGTGGTTATACAAACGAAAGAGCCTTTATTATTTACTATATGCAGCTGGTGGAGTACCAGAACACCTGGCTTATTCCACAGCACCCGCAGCTACCGGACCTTGGAGCTATGGAGATACGATTATGACCATCATAAAAAAAGGAGGTGCATTTACAAACCATCCTGGTTTGGTAGATTATAAAGGTAAAAGTTATCTATTCTATCATAATGGGGCATTGCCTGGAGGAGGAGGATTTACCCGTTCGGTATGTGTAGATGAATGTCAATTTAATGATAACGGAAGTATAGTCAGAATCGATCCATCAAATGGTATTACAAAAGCAACAGGCAGTATTGATCCATTTAAGCGTGTAGAAGCGGAAACCATTGCCTGGCAAGAAGGTATAAAAACAGTAAAAGATAGTTTAGGCAATGCTGGTGTTTATGTTACTGCTATAAGTAATGATGACTATATTAAAGTGCGAAACGTTGATTTTAAAAAAGTTGCAAAAACATTTCAGGTTAATGTTGCATCCGGTTCTGTAGCTAACATAGAAATTCGCGTAGACAGCCTCAAGGGCAAATTACTTGGCGATTGTGAGATCAAAAATACAGGAGGTATGCAAAACTGGATGACAGTATCTTCTAAAGTCGGTAGTATAGAGGGGCTCCATGATTTATACTTTGTGTTTAAAGGCGGCAAGGAAGATTTGTTCAATTTTAACTGGTGGAAATTCAATTAAAGCAATTCAAATGAAAGTATTTAATATCAGAAAATTTTGTACGATAGGCTCAATAATTATGATTTGTTTTTCGTTACAATGCATTGCGCAGAATCCGATTATACAAACAAAATATACTGCTGATCCGGCTCCGATGGTCTATAAAGATACTGTGTTTCTATATACAACGCATGACGAAGATGATGCAACAGATTTTAAGATGCTTAACTGGCTCCTTTATACCTCAACCGATATGGTTAACTGGACGGATCACGGAATCGTTGCATCTTTGAAGGATTTTAGTTGGGCAGGGCAAGATAATGGAGCCTGGGCACATCAATGCATTGAGCGCAACGGGAAATTTTATCTCTATTGCTCTATGCATGGAAGTGGGATCGGGGTATTGGTCGCTGATAGTCCATATGGACCTTTTAAAGATCCTCTGGGGAAAAGGCTGATTGAAACCGACCATGTCTGGAACGACATCGATCCTACTCCGTTCATTGATGATGATGGTCAAGCTTATTTGTATTGGGGCAACCCAGATCTATATTCTGTGAAACTTAATGAGGATATGATCTCCTATTCAGGTGATGTCATCAAAGATGCAACAAAACCAAAGAACTACCAGGAAGGGCCATGGGTTTGGAAACGCGAAGGGAATTACTATCTCGCTTACGCTTCAACTTGCTGTCCAGAGGCTATTGGTTACGCAATGAGTAAATCGCCAAATGGTTTGTGGGAATACAAAGGAATGATTATGGATGTAACTGAAAAAACCAGAGGCAACCATCCAGGGATTATAGACTATAAAGGCAAATCTTATTGCTTCGGTCTAAATTATGATCTGTTGAAAAAACTGACACCTAAACATTCAGAACGGCGCTCGGTGTCGGTTGGAGAATTAAACTACAATGCTGACGGCACGATTAAGACGCTTCCTTACTGGTCTGAAACCAGAATTGAGCAGCTTAGCCTGTTAGATCCCTACAAACGCGTGGAAGCAGAAACCATTGCCTGGAGTGAAGGACTAAAAACAGCAAAGGGCAGCCAAACAGGTATTTATGTTACTAATATTAGCAATAATGATTATATAAAAGTGAAGGGCGTTGATTTTGGTAATGGAGCTAAGCGATTTGAAGTTTCGACAGCAGCCACGTTTGACGGTTCAAAAATTGAAGTTCACATTGATTCTTTAAACGGGAATTTAATTACGACATGTGAGGTGAAAAAAACAGGAGATATGCAGAAATGGATGACCCATTCTTCTAAAGTCAGGAAAGTTAGCGGTATTCATGATCTCTTTTTGGTTTTTAAAGGTAAGGATGGTGATTTATTCAACTTCGATTGGTGGAAATTTTATAGTCATAACGGCCAGCAAGTATCAGCAAAAGGAAATTAGTTTTAATCTAACCAAATAAAAAAATGAAATTTAAATCCATCATTATTTACCTTTCAGTATTGTGTTTTATATGTAGCAAATCTTCTGCTCAGAACCCCATTATTAAACACATTTTTACCGCAGACCCTGCCCCGATTGTACACCATGATACTGTCTTTCTATATACTGGTCATGATACTGCATCCGTACATGATACGAATTATAAAATGCCTGACTGGCATGTGTTTTCATCTACAGATATGGTTAACTGGAAGGATCATGGAGCCTTGTTGTCTCCTAATACTTTTTCTTGGGGAACAGGTGAGGCGTATGCAGCTCAATGCGTTGAGTATAAGGGTAAGTTTTATTGGTTTGTAGCCACTTTTCATAAAAATGATGCAAATAGCAAAGGCGGAGCGGCTATCGGCGTAGCTGTTTCCGATAGTCCTACAGGCCCCTTTAAAGATGCCATTGGAAAGGCGCTGATTACCAACGAAATGACCACAGATATGAAGCACGGCTGGGATGATATTGATCCTACAATATTTGTAGATGATGACGGACAAGTCTATCTATATTGGGGGAATGGCAGTTGTAAATGGGTAAAGCTTAAAAATAATATGACTGAACTGGATGGACCCATAACTGCATTTAAACCTAAAAATTACATTGAGGGACCATGGGTTTACAAGAAAAATGGACATTATTACCTGGTATATGCCGGCGCGGGCACTAAGCCGGAAATGATAGAATATTGTATGTCAACAAGCCCTGTCGGACCATGGGAATACAAAGGGATCATACAAGGGAATGTATCCAATAGTTTTACCACTCATCCTGGCATCTTAGATTTTAAGGGAAAATCTTATTTCTTTTACCACAATGGAGCATTGCCCACAGGAGGCAGCTATAGACGGTCAATCTGTGTAGACTATATGTATTATAATCCCGACGGAACCATTCAGAAAATTGTTGAAACAACAACGGGCGTAGCCAAGGCCAAATAACTCAAGACGATCAGGATAATAAATACAGGTTATATGTATAATAAAAGAAGACTTAGCTCCGTACTTTTGGTTTTAATAGCTTTATTATGTTCGATAAGCAATGCGAAAGGCCAGCAAAAGTTAAAACTTTGGTATAAACAGCCCTCCGGAGAGACTTGGGAAAACGCCTTGCCGGTTGGAAATGGAAGACTAGGAGCTATGGTGTATGGCAATGTAAGCAGGGAAACAATTCAGTTAAATGAAAGCTCTGTTTGGACGGGCAGTCCCAATCATAATGACAATCCCTTAGCCCTTGATTCATTGAACCGCCTTCGAAAGTTAATATTTGATGGAAAACAAAAAGAAGCAGAAAAGCTGGCGAACAGAACGATCATAAGTACAAAGTCAAACGGCCAGATGTTTCAGCCTGTCTGTAGTCTGCATCTTGCTTTTGCAGGACATGAAAATTATACTGAATATTACCGTGAACTGAATATTGAAAATGCAGTAGCGACAACAACTTATAAAGTTGACGGTGTGGTTTACAAAAGACAAGTTCTGGCCTCTTTTCCTGATCAAGTGATTGCTGTACGGCTAACAGCTAGCAAACCCGGTCAAATTTCCTTTACAGCCTTTTATTCTACACCTCAGCCAAAGGTGAAAATTAATACAGGTTCATCAGGTCGGCTTAGTATTTCGGGAACCGTAATGGATCATGAGGGTATCCCCGGAAAAGTTCAATTTAAAGGGATTGCACAAATAAAAAATAGTGGTGGAGCAATTTCCAGTACAGATACTTCTATTGTTGTGAAAAATGCCAATACTGCAACCATCTACATATCCATTGCTTCAAATTTCAATAGCTATACAGACATTAGCGGAGACCAAAATGAAAGAGTGGAACAGTATTTAAATAAAGTTATTCCCAAAAAATTTGAAGGGATTTTAAAAGAACATGTGGCTGCTTACCAAAAATATTTCAACCGGGTGAAACTCGATCTCGGAAAAAAGGCAGCAGCTGAACTTCCTACAGATCAACGATTAAAAAATTTTAATTTAAATGATGACCCTTCTTTTGTTACACTGTATTATCAATATGGCAGGTATCTTTTAATCTCTTCTTCGCAGCCAGGAGGACAACCTGCCAATTTGCAGGGCATATGGAATAACCAGATGAGGCCGCCTTGGGACAGTAAGTATACAATTAACATTAATGCGGAGATGAACTACTGGCCAGCAGAAAAAACAAATCTGGCCGAATTACACAAACCTTTTCTCCAAATGGTTAAAGAAATGGCTGTTATGGGAACACGGACAGCAAGGGAGATGTATGGTGTCAGAGGGTGGATGGCACATCATAACACTGATATATGGCGATCAACTGGAGCCGTAGATGGTGCCTTCTGGGGCATATGGAGCCAGGGAGGCGGCTGGACCAGCCAGCATTTATGGGAGCATTACCTCTACAATGGGAATAAAGAATACCTCGCTTCTGTTTATCCAGTATTGAAAGGTGCGGCCACTTTTTATGTCGACTATTTGGTAGAGCACCCCAGGTACCATTGGTTGGTTGTAAACCCTGATATGTCTCCGGAAAATGCCCCTGCAGCACATCAGGGTTCTTCCTTAGACGCGGGTACAACGATGACCAACCAGATTGTCTTTGATGTTTTTAGCTCTACCATTCGTGCAGCTGAAATTTTAAAATTAGATGAAGACTTTTTAGATACCCTGAAACAAATGCGTAGTCGTCTTGCGCCCATGCAAATTGGACAGTTTGGCCAATTGCAGGAGTGGCTAGATGATATTGACGATCCTAAAGATCATCATCGTCATATTTCTCATCTTTACGGTTTGTTCCCCTCTAATCAGATTTCCCCATACCATACTCCTGAATTGTATTCAGCGGCAAAGAATACACTTTTGCAACGCGGTGATATATCTACGGGTTGGAGTATGGGCTGGAAGGTTAACTGGTGGGCAAAGTTACTGGATGGAAATCATGCTTATAAGCTTATAAAAAATCAACTGACCCCCGTTGCGATGAGCAACGGAGGTGGAGGATCTTATAACAATCTCTTTGATGCACATCCTCCTTTTCAGATAGACGGGAATTTTGGCTGTACATCCGGTATCACTGAAATGTTGATGCAGAGTTCTGATGCATCATTACATCTGCTTCCTGCACTTACTGATGCATGGCAAAAGAAAGGAAAGGTCTGTGGCTTGCGTGCGAGGGGTGGCTTTGAAGTTCTAAGTTTGGAATGGAAAGACGGAAAGGTGGTAAAAGCAATAATTCGATCTAAACTGGGGGGAAATCTCCGGTTAAGAGTACCTAATGCCATGAAGATTGAGGGGGGTATTTTAAATAAAGCAAAAGGAGAAAACCCCAATCCATATTATACATTGGAAAAGATTCCTGAGCCTATTGTTTCTAAAAAAGCAGATCTCAGTTTTCCAACCCTGAAAAGCACATTTCTATATGATATTCCAACTCAGCCGAATAAAATATACAGGTTGATTTTTACTAAATAACCAAGCACTAATAACACCAAATATGATTAAATTGAAAAAACCTTTCGGTATAATGCAATTATTATTTGCCTGTACCCCTTTTTTATTCAGTATCCCCGTTTTTTCACAGGGAATAGTACAACCTGCATCAACAGGTTTCGATGTTGAAAATGTAACCATCCCTCACGGTAAAATAGATACCATCAGCTATCATTCAAAAACGGTAGGGAATATTCGAAAGGCGGTGACCTACATACCTCCCGGATATTCAAAGCATACAAAATATCCTGTTTTGTATCTGCTGCATGGAATTGGCGGAGATGAAAAAGAATGGTTAAATGGCGGAAAACCTCAGGTTATACTAGATAATCTGTATGCAACTGGCAAACTGGAACCAATGATTGTTGTAATGCCAAACGGCAGGGCTATGAAAGACGATAGGCCTGTTGGAAATATTATGTCTAAAGATAAGGTTGAAGCCTTTTCGACTTTTGAAAAAGATTTGCTGAATGATCTTATTCCTGCGGTTGAAAAGCAATATAGTGTCTATAAAGATAGAGAACACAGAGCAATAGCCGGACTGTCTATGGGCGGCGGGCAGTCTCTGAACTTTGGTTTAGGTAACCTTGATAAATTTGCGTGGGTAGCGGGTTTTTCGTCTGCACCAAATACAAAAACACCCAGTCAGTTGGTGCCAGACCCCAAAAAAACGAGAGAAATGCTTAAATTATTATTCATATCATGCGGAGCCAGTGATAATCTGATCAATTACAGTAAACGTACACATGATTATCTGGTGCAAAATCAGATTCCCCATATCTATTTTGTGGAACCTGGGGTACATGACTTTAAGGTCTGGAAAAATGGATTATACATTTTTTCTCAACTGTTGTTTAAGCCTGTAGATACGTCGACTTTTTCAAAATATGCTGTCGCAGGGATGCGGGCATCTACAACAATCGGATCGAACAAGTATCCTCAGATATTACCGGACCATAGGGTTGTTTTTAGTTTGCAGGCACCCCAGGCCAAAAGTGTTCAGGTCGATTTAGGTAAAAAATATGAGATGAAAAAGGACGAATCAGGGAATTGGAGAGTAACGACTGACTCCATTGGTGAGGGCTTTCATTATTACTCTTTAATTATTGATGGCGTTGCTGTAGCCGATCCCTCAAGTGCAACCTTTTATGGTATGGGCAGAATGGCCAGTGGTTTAGAAATTCCCTTTGCAAATGGCGCGTATTATGCTTTAAAAGATGTACCTCATGGAGACATTCGTGTTAAAAAGTATTTTTCTAAAATAACCAATTCCTGGCGCCAGTTGTATATTTATGCACCTCCTGGTTACGATGCCAGAATCCATGAAAAATATCCGGTATTGTACATTCTTCATGGAGGAGGGGAAGATGCAACAGGATGGGCAAAACAGGGAAAAACAGATCTGATCCTTGACAACCTGATTGCTGACCATAAGGCAAAACCCATGATTGTTGTTATGCCAGACGCAAATACTGGCGGTGTGGCCTTTGGTGAATCCGCACTGAAATTTTTTGAATCTGAACTGAAAGATGTCATTATTCCATTTGTAGAAGATAATTATCGCACTAAAAATGATGCAGCAAACAGGGCGCTGGCCGGCTTATCCATGGGTGGTATGCATACACTTTATACGGGCATCAAAAACACAAATATGTTTTCTTATCTGGGCGTATTCAGCTCTGGATGGGTGGTGCCAGTTCAGAATACCATCGCGGATGAGCAATATTCATTTATAAGGAATAATAGCGATAAAATCAATGCCGATCTTAAAGAATTCTGGATTTCAATGGGAGGGAGGGAGGATATCGCTTACAATAATTGTCAAATCATGCTGGCTAATTTTAGAGATTTGAAAGTTAGGTTTACTTACCACGAATACCCGGGGGGCCACACCTGGCCTGTATGGAGAAACAATCTTTATGAGTTTGCCCCTTTGTTATTTATGTAGTTTTTTAGATGACCACTTAATCAAAAATGAGAAAGTTAATTAATGAATACCTGGCATTCACTGCTGTTGATCAGCGAATAGATGAACTGCTTCTCAACTCCATATTATGAAATCAAAAATTCTATCAATTTACCTGGTGCTTTTTACTTTTTTCTGCAGCGCACAGCAAAAAGCAGTTTATCGTATTTCAAGTCCAGATAAAAACATACAGGTTGAATGCAAGCCTAATGAGGCTCTATATACCATAAAATACAAAGGAGAAACAGTTCTTGGGGCATCCAGATTAGGTGTCGTTAGAGAAGATGAAGACTTTACCAGAGGTTTAATTGTAATAAAGGCTGCTCTGCCCACTCTTATAAAAGACAATTATAGTATGGTCAATGCCAAAAGAAAAGATATTAATTATACTGCTAACAGGCTTACTATAGAAACAGAAAAGACTTCAGGGAAAAAAATGAATATTGTTTTCCAGGTATCTAATGATGGCGTAGCTTTTCGTTACGAATTCCCAGACAAGACAGCGGGGGTCAAAAGAATAAAAGCAGAAGGAACAAGTTTTCGTTTTCCCGAAGGAACGAGAGCGTGGATGCAGCCTAAAACGGAGGCACAGAGTGGATTTGAACATACCAACCCTTCCTACGAAGCTCATTATATGATGGATATACCTGTAGGTACGCCTTCAAACAGTAGTAATGGATGGGTATATCCTGCCTTATTCAAAACTGGAAACAGCTGGATCATGATGACTGAAGCGGGATTAGAAAGAAATTACTGTGGTACAGCTCTTCAACAAATTTCCAGAGGAGGCGAATATAAAATAAACTTTCCTCAGCCACCTGAAAAAATAGCCAACGGGGCGTTAAACCCAGAATCTGTATTACCATGGAACACACCCTGGAGAGTACTTGCTATAGGAAGTCTGAAAACCATAATGGAGTCTACTTTAGGTACAGACCTGGCTTTACCTGCAATCAATCTTGATACTTCTTTCATTAAACCAGGTAAAGCTTCATGGAGTTGGGTATTAGAAAAAGATGGAGCTACAGTTTATCCGGTACAGAAAAAGTATATTGACTATGCAGCAGATATGAATTGGCAATATTGCCTTATCGATGCGAACTGGGACCAGACAATTGGTTATGATTCAGTTAAGCTATTGGCAGATTATGCAAAACAGAAGAATATTGGATTATTGTTGTGGTATAACTCTGCAGGAGATTGGAACACGGTGAAATTTACACCAAGAAATAAATTGCTAAGTCACGAAAGTCGGATCAAGGAGTTTACGCTTCTGAAAGAGATGGGTATTAAAGGAATAAAAATAGACTTTTTTGGGGGCGACGGGCAATCTATGATTGCATATTATCAGGATATTTTAGATGATGCTGCTGCTTGCCACTTGTTGGTTAATTTTCATGGCGCAACTCTTCCAAGAGGATGGGCTCGTACCTATCCCAATCTGATGACCGCTGAGGCTGTATTTGGGTATGAAATGATCACTTTTAGTCAGGATGCTGCTAATCAAGCCCCACAACATTCTGTTATGAGTGCTATGGTGCGCAATGTTTTTGATCCTATGGATTTTACGCCGATGTGCTTATATCAAATTCCTTCCATAAAACGTGCAACAACAGCAGCTTTTGAATTGGCGACATCGATTACATTTATATCAGGAATCCAGCATTATGCAGAACGGCCCGATGGAATGAAGCATGTCCCTCTTTTTGTAAAAGATTTTTTAAGAAAGTTACCAAATCACTGGGATGATGTAAAGTTTATTGAAGGCTATCCTGGAAAACTGTTTGTGGTAGCCAGGAAATCAGGAAATAGATGGTATTTGGCCGGTATTAACGGAGAAAAAATGGAAAAGGAACTGGTTCTGGATCTTTCTTTTTTAAAAAGCAGGACGGGGAAATTTATTTTTTCAGGAGACGATTCAAATCAACAGCCGTCTTTTCAACCGGAGGAGAGGAATGTTCCATCAGATGGAAAAGTTAAACTGAAATTAGGTGGTAATGATGGCTTTGTGGCCGTCTTTGAGCAATAAATATGTTATGAAACTAAAAACTATATTGGCCTTCCTGGCCTTAACTATCATTCTGTTTATGAACTCCTCTTTGGTACAGCAGAGCAATATCGCCCGTAATCCAATCATTTATGCCGATGTCCCGGATATGTCTATGGTCAGGGTAGGAGATACCTATTACATGAGCAGTACTACGATGCATATGAGTCCAGGTGTGCCCATTATGAAATCAAAAGATCTTGTGAACTGGAAATTGGTAAGTTATGCATATGACACATTGACCAATACTCATGCAATGAATCTTGAGAATGGGAAAAATGCGTATGGGAATGGGTCCTGGGCCAGTAGCCTGCGTTACCATAATGGTGTTTTCTATGTGAGTACATTTTCTGCAACCTCTGGAAGAACGCATGTTTATACAACCAGGAATATAGAAAAAGGTAATTGGAAAGCGGTTTCATTCAGACCAAGTTTACATGACCATTCCTTGTTTTTTGACGACGATGGGCGGGTATATATGATTTTTGGGTCTGGTAAAATACGGTTGGTAGAATTAAATTCTGATGTTTCGGGCATTAAGACTGGTACAAAGGAACAGGTGCTTATTGAGAACGCAAATGAACCTTCTGGAAATGGGGGGCTGCCAGCCGAAGGTTCCCAGTTGTTTAAAGTGAAGGGCAAATATTATCTTTTCAATATTACATGGCCAAAAGGAGGTATGCGGACTGTTGTTGTCCACAGAGCAGATCAGCTCACCGGGCCTTATCATGGTTGTATTGCATTTCAGAATTCAGGGGTGGCGCAAGGGGGCCTGATCGACATGCCCGATGGCAAATATTATGCTTATTTATTTAGAGATTTCGGTGCAGTTGGACGTGTTCCATATTTGGTCCCGGTAAATTGGAATGATGGATGGCCTGTACTTGGTGATGCTGGAAAAGTTCCTCTTTTAACTGGTTTGCCAGCGAGTACAGGTCTGACGCCAGGTATAGTTGCCTCAGATGAGTTTTTACGCACAAAGAAAGAACCTGCTTTACCATTGGTTTGGCAATGGAACCATAATCCAGACAATAAGCTTTGGTCGGTAACCAAACGAAGAGGATATTTACGATTAGCCACAGGCAGGATAGACTCCAGTTTTTTACAGGCAAAAAATACACTAACACAGCGCACTATAGGCCCTTTTTGTGTAGGAAGCACTATGCTTGATGTTTCGAAGATGAAGGATGGTGATTTTGCCGGTTTAAGCCTGTTGCAGAAAAACTATGGTCAGATTGGAGTTAAGGTTTCAGGAAACGCCAAGGAATTGGTTATGATAAAAGCCGGAATTAAAGATCCTATCGAGATAAAAGGTGATCTACTACATCAAGATAAGATATACTTTAAAATTGAGTGCGAATTTGAAAATTTTAATGATACTGCAAATTTCTTTTACAGCCTGGATGGGGTGTCCTGGAAGCCACTTGGTGAATCTTTAAAAATGACATACACCCTGCCTCATTTTATGGGGTATCGTTTTGGTTTATTTAATTACGCAAGTAAAAACATTGGGGGATATGCAGACTTTGATTACTTCCATATCAATAACAAATTATAAATATAAAACATGCTTAAACGTCTGTTTATACGTTTCAGGCATGTTTTTGATCACTTTGAACATACTGCATATAAATTTGAACAATTGTGCTATTCAAAAAAAAAGTGGAGTTCTATATTCGGTTAACTAAATATAAACCAAACCAAACAGAAACAATGAACAAGAGCCGCTTTATTTCACCATAATTTTCTCGGCTGAAGTGGATGCAAATATTGTATTCCATTTCTACCCTACAGGAATTTTCTGATAACAGAAATCAATTTGTTTGATAGCAGTTTAACAACTGGTGATATCAAATTGGAACTTCTTGTGCCAAATATTTCCCTTTTACTCTTTATCATCAAAACCAATAAAACCAAATATATGATTATGAAAAGACCATTACCAGAAATTATTAGTGTGGCAGGGCCACCACCTCACGTTCAAAAAGCGTCAGAAAATTCGTACGCTGAAATTCCAGACAATTCGTGAAAAATGTAATTACCAGAAATTCTATTTCTCTCAAATGATTTTAAATAATGGAAAAAAATACCAAAGCATATAATGGTACTCAACATCAGTATCCTGGATATCAGAAACTCCTCGCAAAGCTATGTCTCGCATTCCTGGTTGCCTTACTGACGGTTAATGCGGCCACTGCCCAGCAAAAGAGAATGCTAAGAGGAACCGTCACAGACCAGCAAAAGAATTTGCTTATCGGCGCTTCAGTTACAGTAAAGGGGACTACCATTCGTACACAAACAAATAGAATTGGAGAATTCTTTTTAGATGTGCCAGCCAATAAAGACATAATTACGGTCAGCTATGTGGGGATGATTAATCAAGAGGTCAATATCTCGGGCAAAAACAGCATCAACGTAGTCCTGAAAGAGGATCAATCACAATTGAGTGAAGTGGTTGTTGTGGGGTATGGAAAGCAAAAGAAAGAAAGTGTAGTTGGTGCAATAACGCAGGTTAAGGGCGAAGTGCTCGAAAGGACTGGTGGTGTTTCGAGTCTTGGTGCAGCCTTAACAGGAAATTTACCTGGAGTAGTTACAGTAGCTACACAGGGAACCCCGGGTGCTGAAGATCCTAAAATTTTTATACGAGGCCAAAGCACATGGAACAACAGCGATCCCCTGGTTTTAGTTGATGGAATTGAACGTTCTATGAACAGTGTTGACATAGGTTCAGTGGAAAGCATTTCTGTTTTGAAAGATGCTTCAGCCACAGCCGTATTTGGGGTAAAAGGTGCCAATGGTGTAATTCTGATTACTACAAAACGTGGAAAAGAAGGAAAAGCAGATATCCGTTTCACTGGCAACGCGACTGTAAAAATACCTTCCTTACTGGCCAGTAAATACGATTCCTATGATGCAATTAAAGTCAGGAATTTAGCGATTGAGCATGAACTTGGTCTTTCGCCTTCGTCCTGGAGTAAATATGTGCCCTCTGCGGAACTGGATAAATATCGCAATCCGAGCAGTCAGGCAGAAGCCGAGCGTTACCCAAATGTGAACTGGGGAGATGAATTGATCAAAAAATCCGTCATGTCTTACAATACGAGCGCAAACGTTTCAGGTGGGAATGGTTTTGTAAGGTATTTCACCGCGGTAGATTTTCTAAAAGAAGGCGACATTATAAAGAAGTTAGACAATGGGAAGTCGTATCAACCAGGATATGGTTTTAACCGTATCAATGTAAGAAGTAATTTAGACTTTAATTTAACCAAAACTACAGTTTTAACAACCAATTTAGCCGGGTCTTATGGCGTGAAGCAAGACGCATGGGGACAAGACAACTGGGAATACCGCATTTGGCAGAGTATCTACAGCAATGCACCAAATATCTATTATCCCCAGTATTCAGACGGTGGATGGGGATACTACCCACAAGAACAAGTGTCTACTGTTAACTCATTTGCTACACTGGCAAATAATGGTATACGTAAAACCACCACCACAAGGATCAATACTGATTTTACATTGAAGCAGGATTTAAGCATGCTCTTAAGTGGGTTATCGGCAAAGGGCACATTTTCTTTTGACAATTCTTTTATATCCCAGGGTGGGGTGTATGATAACGGTGTTATCCAGCAAGAATACATTAATCCTGTTACTGGTGAAGTAACCCGCAGCCAATATTTAGGAACGAATCAGTTCGATTGGATCCCTTCCCGCTGGACACCCAATCCGGATGTAGTGCAAGATTATTCAACCTATAGAAAAGTATTCTATCAGTTGGCAGTGGACTATGCCAAAAATTTCGGAAAGCATCAAGTTACTGCGATGGGATTGTTTAGTCGCGATAAGTATGCCGGTGGTAGTGAATTTGAGCACTTTCGTGAAGACTGGGTGAGCAGGGTCACTTATAACTATGGACTCAAATATTTTGCAGAGTTCAACGGAGCATATAATGGATCGGAAAAATTCGGACCAGATTATCGCTTTGCTTTCTTCCCTTCTGCTGCTGCAGGCTGGATGATCAGCAAAGAGAATTTCATGAAGAACCTTAAGTTTATTAATACATTAAAGCTTCGTGTTTCCTACGGGCAGGTTGGTAATGATAATATTGCAAATCGCTGGCTATATACAACAACCTGGACCTATGGAGGTAATGCTCCTTTAGGATCATCAAGTGGGCAAAATAGTCCGTATACCTGGTGGCGGGAAGCACAAACAAGTGTGGGTAATCCAGACATTCACTGGGAAAAAGTAGCAAAGACGAATTACGGAATAGAATATTCCCTGTTTAACGACCTGTTGTCCGGTAGCGTAGATATCTTTAATGATTATCGCACTGATATTTTACTGGATGGTGCAAGTCGTTCAGTGCCTTCCTATTTTGGTGTTCAGCCGCCAACAGCAAATCTGGGTATAGTACGTAATAAAGGCTATGAATTGGAGCTTCGAGTAAATAAGACCCTTACCAATGGGCTTAGGCTGTGGGCAAACTTTAGCATGACTCATGCTAAAGATAAAATTATCGAGGCAGATGATCCGCAGTTGAAGGATGATTATCTAAAAAGAGCAAATAAACAAATTGGTCAAACTTATTCTTACCTGAGTAATGGCTACGCAAATACATGGGATGAGGTCTACGGAAGCGCACAACTGAATACCAATAATAATCAGAAATTAATTGGCGACCTTAATATGGTTGATTATAATGGTGATGGGATAATTGACAATAAAGATATCGTCCCATATGGATATCCGCAGCGTCCGCAGAACACATACAATGCGACTATAGGCTTTGAATGGAAGGGTTTCAGCACATTTGTTCAGTTTTATGGCGTAAACAACTCCAATCGTTATTTGCAACTGGTGAGCTTTTCAGGACAGGATCACTATGACAACGTATATAAACAGGGATCATACTGGACTCCAGAGAATACTAATGCAAACATGCCTATGCCTCGTTATGCATCTCAAATGCCTTATTACGGAACCTCTTACCTATATGATGGTTCGTACATCAGGTTAAAAACAGCAGAGGTTGCTTATACTTTTAAAACCTCTCAGCTCAATAGAATTGGACTCAGCGCGCTTCGAGTTTATGTAAATGGCAACAACCTTTTGTTATGGACAAAAATGCCAGATGACCGCGAGGTAGATAATGGAGTATCCACTGCATACCCAACTGTAAGGCGTATAAATTTTGGTTGTAACATCACTTTCTAATAACTGCAGATATGAAAAAATATACGAATCTGTTTTTTATAGTTATCGTTTTTCTAACCATGGTTGGATTAACCGCTTGTAAAAAATATTTGGATAAAGCGCCCGGAGCAGACGTCTCGCCCACTGATGCTTTTATAAATTTTACTAATTTTCAAGGTTTCACAGAAGAACTCTATAGCTGTATTCCTGAATTTACCAGTAAGACCTGGGCCACGGACTGGATTCTGGGCGATGAGATTGTACATAAGACTGGAGTAACCTGGTTAAATGAACAGTTTGATAATGGTGATACCTGGTCCTGGACGACGTCTGAATGGATCTCCTGGCTGGATGCAGGAAAATACAATTCAGATCCAACCACGGGAAACGGAAAAGGGCTGTGGCCAAACTCGTGGTACGGCATTCACAAAGCTAATTTAGGATTAGCTAATTTGGATAAGTTCAATGGTTCTCAGGAAGAAAAAGATTTGATCAAAGGTCAATTATTATTTTTTAGAGGTTGGTTTCATTTTGAACTTATGACCTATTGGGGGGGGCTTCCCTATATTGATCAGGTGTTATCTGCCAGCACAAAACTTGAATTACCACGTTTGAGTTATCAGGCAGCAGCCGATCTTGCAGCCAAAGACTTTAGGGCGGCAGCCGATCTATTACCTGTAGACTGGGACAATACTACTGCAGGCAAAACCACACTAGGTAAGAATCAGTTGCGCATTACAAAGGTTACTGCATTGGCTTACCTGGGTAAAAATTACCTGTATGCTGGTAGCCCTTTAATGAATAAAGCTTCAACAGGTAGTACGGCCTTTAATTCAGAGTACTGTAAGAAAGCAGCTGATGCATTTGCCGAACTTTTGAAGTTAGTAGACAATCATTCAACCTGGGTTAAACTTGTAGATTTTGCTAATTACAGCAACCTTTTCTATACCGATGGAGGGAATTTTATTCCGGGTTATCCAGAAGCTATTTTTCAAAATCCAGTTTATAGTTCCTGGTTTGCCGGATGCCCATGGGGGCCAAGTTCAGTATTTGTTGATGGAAATATTGGAGGAGGTTATTCCTCACCAAACGCAAGGTTTGTCGAAAACTATGGTATGGCCAATGGCCTTCCTATTGATGATCCTGAGTCAGGATACAATCCTGCAGATCCATGGGCTAACCGCGATCCCCGTTTTTATCATGACATTGTTATCGATGGAGACCGGGTAATTAAAGGTTCAGCTCCGGCAGATAAGGAAAAATACAGATATGCCGATTTATCTAATACAGGACACAGCCGTAATAGTTCTTCTGCAAGCCGTACCGGTTATCTGTTGAGGAAGTTAACACCGATGACAGCCAATAGTATAGATAATTTTCCAAATAATTATATGCATCTGTCTTATATGAGATTGGCTGATGTTTATTTAATGTACGCAGAAGCTGTATTACAAGGTTATGGCTCTGCAAATAGCAACGGGCCAAATTATATCACCGCCGAAGAAGCATTCAACAAAATACGCAGCCGCTGTAAGGCAGGACTTGTTGCTAAAAAATATGTGTCCGATAAAACAAAATTTATGGCTGAAATTATTCGGGAACGTGCCATGGAACTCGGCTTTGAAGAGGAAATACGTTACAATGATTTACGTCGCTGGATGCTTGCAAGAGAATTGAAATATAGACAGAAAACCTCTATAGATTTTGATCGGGGTGCAAATGGGAAACCAATTAATATAAAGGAAACGATACTTCTGACACGTAAGTTCGATGATAAAAATTACTGGTTGCCGCTTAAAATAAATGATGTAACGCTTTACCCATCGTTCGGTCAGAATCCGGGATACTAAAAGCATAATTTTTAAAGCTTAAAAGGAAAAATAATGAAATACATAAAAATAGTATTGGTTTCATGCGGATTGTACTTTGGTTTTATATGGGGTGCTGCTGGGCAAACCACCGATACGAAAAATTCAAAGACTTCCGGAACTGATTCCTTAGTACATGTAGCTTACGGAACAGTAAGTAAGAATGATTTACCAGGCGCCATTTCTGTTTTGAATCCGCCAACCTATCTGGAAAACAACTATGGGACTTATTCACTGGATGGTACAGATGCATTTGCAGGTGGCAGTAATCTTTGGAATATAGGTGCAGCGTTGGTATTAATAGACGGAGTGCCGCGTTCGTTAAATGATATTACGTCCAACGAAATTGAGGAAATCTCTTTCCTAAAGGGGGTTAATGCTGTGGTGTTATATGGAAGTCGTGCTGCAAACGGAGTGATCCTGATCACCACCAAGCGGGGCCGGGCTGGAACACGGCAGGCCAGTCTGCGGTTCAACAGCGGGATAAATGTACCAAAATCGTATCCTGAATATCTGGGATCTGCAGAGTATATGACGTACTACAACCAAGCCTCTAAAAATGACGGATTAACGCCATTATACGACGACGCTACGATTAAAAATTACGCTTCGCATTCTAACCTTTACCGTTATCCTGATGTAGATTACTATTCTTCGACGTATTTACGTAAACTATATAATACCTATTCTGCTAACGGAGAGTTTTCAGGAGGAAATGACCGCGCCCGTTTTTATGCACTTGCAGGTTTTCAAAATCAAAATTCGCTGCTCAATTTTGGTGAGGGAAAGAATGAGCAAAATACAAGATTTAATATACGCGGAAATATTGATTTGAAGTTAAATAATATCATCAGTACCTATATAAACGTATCTACTGTGTTTTCTAATAACAGATCAGCATTGGGCAATTATTGGGGACAGGCTGCCGTTATTCAACCCCAACGTTTCGCACCGCTGATACCTATAAGCTTGATAGAGCCAAATGCCCAGGCTGTAGCAAATGGTAGTCGCAATATTATCGATGGACAATATCTTTTAGGCGGTACACAACAATACCTCACCAATCCAATAGCAGATGCTTATGCTGCGGGGTATAACAGTTTTACCAGCCGTCAGTTTCAGTACACCAGCGGGATAGATGTTGATTTAAAAAATGCATTAAAAGGCTTGTCCTTTCATGGACAAATGAGCATTGACTACTCAAATTCTTACAATCAATCCATCAATAACACTTATGGAATTTATGTTCCGACCTGGAACCCCAATGCCGATTCTATCAGTCAGCTCACTATGTATAATAAAGATAGTAAAACAGGAACGCAGAACTTGAGCAATACCTTAAGCGATCAACTTATTGATTTCAATCTGCACCTGGATTATAAGAACACTTTTAAAGAAAAGCATAATGTGTCAGCTATTTTATTGGCATCCGGCCTTCAACGCAGGATGACAGGAGATTATCAATATCGTACAAATAGCAATTTAGGTTTACAGTTATCTTATAATTACGATCATAAATACTATGCGGATTTTAGCGGAGCGGTTGTTAATTCAACAAAATTAGCCGCAAACAAACGTGTCGCTTTTTCTCCTACAATCAACCTCGGATGGCTGATGAGTGACGAAGATTTCTTCAAAGGTTCCAGCACAGTTGACCGCTTGAAATTAACAGCCTCTGCCGGTATTATCAATACCGACCTGGATATGGACGTTAACAGTTATTATTTGTATGACGCTGCATATTCGTCTACCGCTTATTTTTCATGGGCGGATGGTACCTACACCAATCGGACCACCACTATTTCACGTGGAGAGAATTTGAATTTGTCTTATTCCAAGAGAAAGGAAGTTAACCTTGGTATAGATGGTTCCTTATTTAAGAATACGATAGATTTTAAGGCAAACGCATTCTTTATTAAAAAAGACGGAATTCCAGTACAGAGTTACTCCCTGTTTCCAAGTTACTTTTTGACTTATTATCCCGAAACCTCGTTTGTTCCTTACATCAATTATGCCGCTAATAGTTACAAGGGCGCCGATATTCAGTTTAACGTTCATCAAAATGCTGGAGATGTTAAACTGACGTTTGGCGTAGCAGCGACCTATGTCAAAACTAAGGCCCTTAAACGTGATGAATTCTATACAGATCAATACCGGAACCGTGCGGGGAAACCTATCGACGCCATATTTGGTTTGCAAAGTGAAGGTCTGTTTGCGAGCCAAAGCGATATTAACGGTCATGCAGAACAGAAATTTGGTACAACGAAACCCGGAGACATTAAATACAAAGATCAAAATCAGGACGGTGTTATAGATGAAAGGGATGAAGTGATGATCGGTCGCTGGAACAGCCCATTAACAGGTGGGTTAAATGTAACTGCCCAATGGAAAAATTTCACGTTATTTGTGCTTGGAACAGCATCCTTTGGTGGAACAAGTATTAAGAACAACAGCTATTACTGGATTTCCGGAGCTACTAAATATTCGGCAGTTGTTCGTGACAGCTGGACAGAAGAGACCAAGAATACAGCCACCTATCCCCGTTTAACTACGCTTGGCAGCGACAACAACTTTCGTTACTCTGATTTCTGGACATACAGTACCGATAGGTTCAACATTTCCAAAGTACAATTAACCTATGCATTTCCAGGTAAAATACTGAAAAATTCTTTCGTGAAAGGCTTAAATATATATGCCATTGGCAGCAATTTACTCACAATTGCAAAGAATAGGGACATTATGGAATTGAACATCGGCACAACGCCGCAAACACGCTTCTACAATCTAGGAGTCAAAGCTGATTTTTAAAGTTTTTAAATAAAAATGAAATTTATATGAAAAGGAAATTGATTTTTATAATGGTTTCAGTGATAATCTTATCAGGTTGTAAGAAAATTTTGTCACCTGCCGATGAAAATATCCGTAGTCTTAGCGAGATATACAATGATGCAGCATTTGCGGAAGGCCTTCTGCTCAATGGCTATGTTAGATTGCCAGGAGGGAGTTATTCCTTCAATGATGTGGCTACAGACAATGCAGTTTCCAATGATCCCAATAATACCTATCGGTTAATGGCTACGGGCAAATGGTCCGCTTTAAACAATCCTATGGATCAGTGGACAACTGCATTTGCTGCAATTCAATATTTGAATTTAATTCTGGCAGAAACAGATAAGGTACACTGGGCCACAACCGGGCAGTACACAAAGGAAATGTTTAACGACCGCACAAAAGGGGAGGCTTTTGGGCTGCGGGCATTGTTTATGTATCATCTATTGCAGGCACATGGTGGCTGGGTAGGGGGAAGTTTGCTAGGGGTACCTATCCTAACTACTCCGCAAGACAGTAAATCTGACTTTAAAATACCGCGTAACACCTTTGAAGAATGTGTTCAACAGATCTATAAGGACCTTGATCTGGCGGAGAGTTATTTGCCGGTTGATTTTGAAAACATTACCTCAACCAATCAAATTTTGGCAAAATATGCAGGTAAAACGACGATAGCAGATTATAATCGCGTATTCGGAGCCTATAACCGTCAGCGAATGACCGGGCGTATTATTAAAGGAATACGTGCAAAAGTCTCACTGCTCGCAGCGAGCCCAGCCTTTAATAAAGGAACAACAGTTACCTGGGCGAAAGCTGCAGATCATGCCGCTGGGGTACTGGATCTAAACGGTGGTGTATCGGGCATAGCTTCTAACGGCAATTTTTGGTACGCAAGCAGCAATGCAGGTGAAATAAATGGCCTAGCTGCAGGTGTAAATCCCAAAGAGATGCTTTGGAGGATGAATGTTAATGACGGAAATAATTTAGAAAAAGACAACTATCCCCCTACACTGTATGGTAGTGGACGTGTCAATCCAACACAAAATCTGGTAGACGCATTTCCAATGGCCAATGGTTATCCAATTACTGATCCAAACAGCAACTATGACAAAAATAATCCAAATAATAACCGCGACCCGCGTTTAGCCTTATATATTGTTTTGAACGGAAGTAAAGAAGGCCCTAAGGGAAATACAATTTATACCAGGACCGGGTCGACAGATGACGGTTTGAACGCAATTTCGACATCAACACGTACAGGATATTATATGCGTAAATTACTCCGTGAAGATGTAAATGTTGATCCGGCGAATACCAATACACAGAAACACTATATACCTTATGTACGCTACACAGAACTGTATTTGGCCTATGCAGAAGCTGCAAACGAGGCATGGGGTCCAGATGGAAGAGGATCTCACAGTTATTCTGCAAGAGACATTATTTCGGCCATCAGGAAAAGAGCCGGGATTTCGCAGCCAGATAACTACCTGCAATCCATTACAAGTACCGACGATATGAGAAAATTGATCCATAACGAAAGACGTTTGGAACTTTGTTTTGAAGGATTTCGATTTTGGGATTTAAGACGATGGAAAGAGAGCCTGACGGAATCTGCGAAAGGTGTAAACATTCATTCTGACGGAAGTTTTGCAGTGGTGCCTGTTGAAAACAGACAGTATAGTGATTTCATGTTTTATGGCCCATTGCCTTACAATGAAGTTCAGAGATGGGGCTTACTTCAGAATACCGGTTGGTAATATTTAACGAAATATAATTTGATATAGAAATGAAAAAAATAATTTTCGCATTACTCATAGGATATTCATTATTGACTTCATGTCGTAATGATAAAATAGAGTTTCCGGACTATAAATATACCACCGTATATTTTGCCAATCAATCGCCCGTAAGAACGATTTTGCTTGGAACCACTTATGTCTCTGATAATTCACTTGACAATTCGCATCAATGTATTATATATGCATCTCTGGGTGGGGTATACAGTAATAAGAATGAGCATACACTAGATGTGGTGGTAGACAATTCGCTTTGCAATAAACTAACATTCGAAAGTGCCACCGGCGACCAGGTGGTGCCAATGCCATCAAACTATTACAAGTTACCTGCCGATATGAAGATCACCATTCCTACAGGTTCCATGATGGGCGGCCTAAAAGTTCAGTTGACAGATGCTTTTTTTGCCGATCCTCTTGCTACTAAGAAAACTTATGTCATCCCTTTGCGGATTTCAAAAGCTACAAATGCAGATTCTATTTTAAGTGGTGTCGCTGTTAACGGTTCTGCCCGTAACCGTGTAGTTGCATCAGACTGGTCTGTTGTGCCAAAAGATTATGTCCTGTATGCACTAAAGTATAAAAACCCCTGGGATGCTATTTATCTGCGAAGAGGAATTGAAAAATCGCCGGATACAACTGTTATATACCATCAAAAGTATGTAGAATATGATCAGGTGGTATCCGATGTTGCTACGCTATCTATGGACAAGCTTTTAATCTCGCTGAAAGGCAAAGCAAAAGGTAACCTGGATCTTCCTTTTCAGCTTGTCGCCAAGTTTGATAAAAGTGGCAATTGCGCTCTTAGTCCTCCGGATGCCGCAAATTATACAATAACGGGAAACGGGAAATATGTGGTAAACGGCGATGCCTGGGGGGATCGGAAACGTGATGTATTATACCTTGACTATCAGGTGAAATTCGGAACATCGACACATACGATCACAGACACTTTAGTCCTGCGCGATAGGGCCGAGAGCTTCCAGTTATTTACACCCAATTACAATAAATAAATCACGGTGACTATTAATTTTATAAACACAATCTAATGCGTATTATTCTTTCCTGTTTAATTGTACTTGCTACTTTATTTTCAAATGTTCAAGCTCAAATTTCCTTAAAAAACCCTATACTCCCGGGTTTTTATCCAGATCCTGCCATCTGTAAGGTTGGAACCGACTATTATTTGGTAACTTCCACTTTTGTCTATTTTCCTGGAATACCTGTTTTGCACAGCAAAGACTTGAAGAACTGGAAGCAAATTGGCAGTGCTATTAGCAGGCCATCTCAAATGAGTTTTATGGGTGAACAGACATCCAGAGGGCTTTTTGCACCTGCAATCAATTACCATAATGGCCTTTTTTATATAACCTGTACCAATATCGATAATGGAGGTAATTTTGTGATAACGGCTAAAAACCCTGCAGGTCCATGGAGCGACCCTGTATATCTTAAAGAAGTAAGAGGAATAGATCCATCTTTGTTTTTTGATGGTAATAAAGCTTTTGTTATTTATAACAGTGACCCTCCGGAAAATAAACCCCTGTATAGCGGACATAGAACTGTTAAAATATTTGAATTGGATTTAGCAACGTTAAAAGAAGTCGGCAATGAAAAGATCCTGGTCAATGGAGGGGTTGATATAAAGAAAAAACCTGTTTGGATTGAAGCGCCACATATCTATAAAAGGAATGGGTATTTTTATCTGATGGCAGCAGAAGGAGGGACCAGTATCAATCATTCTGAGGTTGTTTTTAGAAGTGAGGATGTCAGAGGTCCTTATATACCGTATGAAAAAAATCCGATACTTACTCAGCGACATCTGGATCCCAGAAGGCAAAATCCAATATCTTCAGTCGGACATGCCGACCTGGTAGAAGGACCCGATGGGAATACATATGCCGTTTTTTTGGGAGTCAGGCCCTATGAATGGGATTTCTACAATACAGGCCGGGAAACTTTTATTGCGCCTGTAAAATGGGTAGATGGCTGGCCGGTTATCAATCCTGATCATACCGAAGTACAATACAAATATCAAGCAAACTGGAAAGAGGAAAAACTCAAAGACCAGTTGCCAATTACCGGAAACTTTAACTTTAAGGTAAACTTTAAAGACAGTTTAAATAACCAGTTTTTATTTCTGCGAACTCATAATCCATCGTGGTACAATTTTAAAGAGAATAAAAATGCCCTGACCATGAAACTACTGCCTGAAACCATTCTTGAAAAAGGAAATCCGGCGTTTATTGGAAGACGACAGCAACATCTGGCCAGTTCGGCTTCTACCGAAATGGAGTTTTCTGCTAAAAAAGACAATGAAAAGGCTGGTATAGTGATCTTTCAGAATGAAAATCATTTTTATTATTTGTGCAAATCGCAGGATAAAGGAAAAGAGGTGATTCAACTCTTTAAAGGTAGTTCAAACACAACCTCAATGGATCTGTTAAAACAGATTGATCTGCCCGTTTCTCAAAAGAAAGTGTATCTAAAAATAAATTCACAGGGAGATACTTACTCATTCTGGTATGGTTTAAAGAGCGGGGACTGGAAACTGGTAGAGGATAAGCTGGATGGTAAATATTTGAGTACTGCTGTAGCTAAAGGTTTTGTTGGTTGCTTATATGGTATGTATGCAACCTCCGAAGGAAAAGCATCTGAGAATAAAACCCTCTACAAATGGTTTGAATACAGTGGAAATGACAATACCTATTAGATATGATTTTTCTTAGAAATTTATTAATAACAATGCTCTTTTTGGGGATGGGGTCAAACAGACAAGTGTTTTCCCAAACGACTAAAGGGCTTAAAGATTATTACAAAAACTACTTTCCTATAGGGGTCGCAGTGAACACCAGGACATTAAGTGGGGACGAGGCTACACTTCTGTTAAAGGAGTTTAGTAGTATCACGCCGGAAAATGCCATGAAAATGGGATCAATACATCCGCGTAAAGATCACTATTCCTGGAAAGATGCCGATTCAATAGTGAATTTTGCTCAACAACATCATTTGAAAATACGTGGACATAATTTATGCTGGCATGAACAGACACCCGATTGGATATTTAAAGATGATTTCGGAAAACTGGTTTCAAAAGATACTCTTTTAAAACGATTGAAAGACCATATCACAACTGTAGTTCAGAGATACAAAGGTAAAATTTATGCATGGGATGTTGTTAATGAAGTTATAGGGGATGGAGATGATGAATTTATAAGAAATTCGCTATGGTACAAGATCTGCGGCGAAGACTATATTGCCAAAGCTTTTGAATATGCCCACCAGGCTGATCCAAAGGCCCTTTTATTTTACAATGATTATAACACAGAACGACCATTGAAAAGAGATAAGATTTATAGACTACTTAAAAAGCTCTTAGCTTTAAAAGTGCCTGTACATGGAGTTGGATTGCAAGCCCATTGGTCTGTTTTTGAACCTTCTGAAAAAGACCTTCGTGAAACAATAAAGCTCTTTTCTTCCCTTGGCCTTCAAATTCATATTACAGAGCTTGACATGTCTATTTATCCCTGGGAAAAGAACAAAAGGGAAAAAAGATCAGATGAAAACGACAAACTGACTCCAGAACTCGAAAAGAGTCAGGCAGATCGTTACTCAAAGATTTTTGAGATTTTCAGAGCATACAGAAAAAATGTTACGAGTGTAACCTTTTGGAATTTATCTGATCGTTACTCCTGGTTAGACTATTATCCCGTGCCGGGAAGAAAAAACTATCCTTTGTTATTTGATAAAAACTTGCAACCTAAAAAAGCTTATCAGAAAGTAATCCGATTTTAAAAATAGTTTTAAGAAATTAAAAAGGAACATCTTTTATAAGTTGAAAGAGAAAGACAAAGTTAGCAATATGCGTGCTATTGGTTTCGATTTGATCGTTGATGTTAAGAGAATTATTGGACACTCTTAAAGCTCATTTTTGGAAACATTTGTTGCATACATTTAAACAAAACGGGTCATATGTTTAATTTTTTTCTAAATAGTTTTGGATAATATTAATAATAGAATGAAATATATTTTTTTTCTCATACTGCTTATCGGTTCTATAAACGGTAAAGCACAGTATCATAGTACACAAATTGGTGCAAGAGCTACCATTGATCAAACAGAAATTGAAATTCAATTTTACAGTCCTGGTATTGTAAGGGTAAAAAAATGGCCTGTGGGAAAAACCTTCACAAAAGAAAGCCTGTCTGTGATAAAGATGCCTGAGAAAGTTCCATTTAAAGTGGAAAATAAAGGAGAAGAACTTTTGCTAAAAAGTAAAGAGCTGGTGACTATTTTGAACCTGAAAAATGGATGCATTTCTTTTAGAAAAACGGATGGCAAGTCTTTGTTAAATGAAAAAACAGCTGGAACTTCATTTGCCGATTTCAACGATGCAGGAACAAAGACTTTTACTGTTGCACAGTCGTTTGTGCTGGAAAAAGAGGAACCCATTTATGGATTGGGCATTCTGCAAAACGGCAAGCTGTCACAGCGAAATCAAAAATTAAAGATGATTCAGAACAATACCTGGGATTTTGTTACCTTTTTTCAATCTCTTAAAGGATATGGATTATTTTGGGATAACTATTCTCCAACTACTTTTAGTGACACTTCAGATGAAACTTCTTTTTCCTCGGAAGTGGGAGATGGTATAGATTATTACTTTATGTATGGTGGGGATGCCGATGGTGTGGTGGCCAGCATGCGAAATCTTACAGGGCAGGCGCCCATGTTTCCTTTATGGACTTATGGTTTTTGGCAAAGTAAGGAACGATACAAAAGCCAGGATGAACTGGTCGGTGTTGTCAAAAAATACAGAGAATTGGGTGTTCCTCTCGATGGTATAATACAAGACTGGCAGTATTGGGGAAATAATTACTTATGGAATGCTATGGATTTTCTAAACCCTGAATTTTCCAATCCTCAAAAAATGGTAGATGATGTGCATCAGCTTCATGCACACATGATCATTTCCATCTGGTCATCCTTTGGGCCACAAACAAAACCCTATCATAAGTTGGATAGTATAGGGGCACTTTTCAATTTCAAAACCTGGCCCGAGTCCAGCCTGGAAACCTGGCCGCCAAATTTGGATTATCCTTCTGGAGTAAGGGTCTATGATGCCTACAATCCTGTAGCGCGTGATATTTACTGGAGTTTTCTGAATAAAGGGCTTTTCTCCCGGAAGATTGACGGATGGTGGATGGACTCTACTGAACCGGACCATTTAAGTTTTAAAGAATCTGACCTGGATAGCAAAACTTATTTAGGCTCTTTCCGTAGGGTACGTAACGCATACCCTTTGATGACGGTTGGTGGGGTCTCGCAACATCAGCGTGAGGCCAGTTCTGATAAACGTGTCTTCATCCTGACCCGTTCAGCTTTTGCCGGACAACAGCGTTACGGCGCCAATACATGGTCGGGAGATATCAATTCGTCCTGGGAATCGTTGCGAAATCAAATACCCGCCGGTTTAAACTTTTCTCTGTGCGGCATCCCTTATTGGAACAGCGATATCGGTGGTTTTTTTGCAGGTAGCTATAACAACAAATCGAATGACGGATCAGGTGCCAGAAATCCATTATATCAGGAGTTGTATGTGCGTTGGTTGCAATTTGGTGCATTCACCCCAATGATGCGCTCGCACGGTACAGATGTTCCGAGAGAAATTTATCAGTTCGGAAAGAAAGGTGAACCTGTTTATGATGCCATAGAAAAGACTATCAATTTGCGTTATTCCCTGCTTCCCTATCTTTATTCCACAGCAAGCTGCGTTACCAATAGCCATTCGACTTTTATGCGGGCATTGATGATGGATTTTAGGCATGATAAAAAGGTTGCTAATATCAACAGTGAGTATATGTTTGGGCCCTCCATATTGGTCGCACCAGTTATTCATGCGCAGTATACCCCCGAAATCATCACAAAAACGAATGAAGAAACAGGGTGGGACCGAACAGAACATAATAAAGAGAGCGGTATAAATAACGTGAATTTTGCACTGCCAAAATCCACTAATGTGTATCTGCCTGAAGGTACTCTATGGTACGACTTCTGGACAAACGAAAAGTACAAAGGAGGGCAGGAGATTTCAAAAACAACAACCTTAGATATTATTCCACTATTTATTAAAGCCGGTAGCATAATGCCTGTTGGCCCTGCCGTACAATATGCGACAGAAGAAAAATGGAACAATCTGGAAATCAAGATCTATGAAGGTAGTGACGGAACATTTACTTTATATGAAGACGAAAACGATAATTATAATTATGAAAAGGGCATTTACTCCACTATTACCTTTAATTGGAATGATAAAAGCAAAACTTTGACCATTGGCCAACGTCAGGGAACATTTCCCGGTATGTTGCCAAAGCGAAAATTCAACATCGTCAAGATTTCGGCAAGTACAGAAGCCAAGAAGAATGATCACAAAATGGTTACTTATACTGGCAGTAAATTAGCAGTGAAATTATAACGGCAAAGAATCGTCCGGATTAACATCAAGATACAAATGAGTAAATATATCCTTAAAATAATTGTTTTTCTTTCATTTCTTTTTTTTAACCAGCTCTACGCGCAAACCGGGAGTAATACAGCAGTCCCTTCAGAAATAGAAAACCCTGAATTGTTGGGTATAAATAAAGAACCTTATCATGCTACATTGATGCCTTATGCCAGCCTGCAGGAGGCTTTGGCCGCCAAACGACATGCCTCTTCATTATGCCGTACACTGAATGGTCAGTGGAAATTCAATTGGGTACCCAGGCCAGAACAGAGGCCATTGGACTTTTATAAATCTGACTTCGATGACTCTAATTGGAAAGAAATTCCTGTTCCTTCAAACTGGGAAGTGCATGGATACGGAACACCTTTTTACCGTAATCTGGGGTATACAATAAAAAAGGATTATCCACATGTGATGAGTGAGCCTGAAAAATGGTATACATCATATAAAGAACGTAACCCGGTAGGAAGTTACCGCAGGGAATTCGATGTACCTGCCAACTGGATTGGCCGCCGCAATTTTATTACATTTGACGGCGTTGACTGCGCTTTCTTTTTGTGGGTAAACGGGGAGAAAATTGGCTTTAGCGTAAACAGCCGCAACCCTGCGGAATTCGATCTGACCAAATATCTTAAAGCTGGTAAAAACAGGATCGCAGTTGAAGTATATCAATATAGTTCAGGTACCTGGCTGGAAGATCAGGATATGTTCCGATTGCATGGAATTTTTCGTAATGTAACACTTTGGAGTGCTCCTCAGGTGCACATTCGTGATTTCTTTGTGAAGCCGGATTTGGATATCAATTATAAAGATGCAACACTGGAGGTTACAGCAAAAATTAAAAATTACAGCGATAAAACAGCCAGTGGACAAACGCTGACTGCTACTCTTTACGACAAAGAAGGAAAGGAAATTGCGAAAGGCATTACAAGAGGAATGGCTTTGAAAGCCAATCAGGAAGAGGCGTTGAACGTTAGAATGCAGATAAACAATCCTTTGAAATGGACCGCCGAAACCCCAAATTTGTATACGGTTGTGATCACAAATTCGGAAGGTGAATTCTTATCGTCAAAAATTGGTTTTCGTAAAATAGAAATCAAAGGACGTATTTTTACCGTGAACGGCGTACCAATCAAATTAAAAGGCGTTAATCGTCACGAACACTGGTCGGATGTTGGCCACGCGGTAACAGAAGAACAAATGATACGCGACCTTGAGGTCATAAAACAAGGCAATTGTAATCACGTTCGTACTTCACACTATTCCGATGATCCCCGGTGGTATGAGCTTTGTGACGAATGGGGAATTTGGCTGGTGGCCGAAGCCAATGTAGAATGCCATGGATATGACGGACGTTTTGATAATGAGCCAACCATAAAATCTGCCATCATTGACCGTAATGTTGCCAATATTGAAAATTTCAAAAACCATCCATCTGTAATCATCTGGTCTTTAGGAAATGAGTGCGGCTGGGGTGCTACTCCAAACTTTGTTGCTGCTATGAATGCAGTTAAGGCAATTGACCCCTCAAGACCAATTCATTATGAGCGTTTTGGAACTGGTAAAAATAACCCATCAGATTTGGACGGACGGATGTATGGAACCGCGCAGGATTATGCTCGTGTGGCCCAGGATAAAAGTCTTACAAAACCTTTTTATATCTGCGAGTTTGTACATGCAATGTTCAACTCAATGGGGTCGCTTGATGAATATTCAGAAGTTTTTGATGATAATCCTGAAATTTTAGGAGGTGCAATATGGGAATATCAGGATCAGGCATTGTGGAATAAGCGCGATCCCAGTCATCCTGTTCTGGCTTACGGAGGAGGTTTTGGTGAGGCTCCGAACGATCATTATTTCATCCACAAGGGAGTGGTTTCTTATGAGCGCACAACAGATGGAAATAAAGTAAAGCCACACTATCCTGAAATGAAAAAAGCATATCAATGGATTGAAACCAAATTAATTGATCCTCTTTCAGGTGAAATTTCAATCCGGAATAAATTTCAGTTTATTTCTTTGAGCGGATTTGAAGTATCATGGAGTTTGACCGAAAGTGGAAGAGAAATCGATCAGGGTACGATCAACCTGAGGTATCCAGTTAATGCCCTTAGTACCGGCAGGGCAAAAGTTCCCTATAAAATAGAACATCCAAAAGCCGGGGCTGAATATTTCCTTCGTATTTCATACAAGCAAAAAGAGGGGACACTTTGGGCAAGAAAGGGCTTTGAGGTTGCAAAGGAGCAATTCAAACTCCCTATCAACACAATGCCTATAGTAAATACAAAAGTTACACAACCAGTTACATTGCTTAATAATACACAATCGGTCCTGATTTCAGGGAAGGATTTTTCAGTAAGCTTTAATAAGAAAACCGGCTTTATGGACCAGTTGATAAAAAATAGAGTCAGCCTGTTAACCATAGGTGGTGCTCCAAAATTGCACTTATGGCGTGCAGCTCACCCTACTGACGATGACTGGGCCTATAAACAATGGGAGAAATTCGGCGTAACTACGCTCCAATATAAGCTCGTGGATTTTAAAGTTGAAACTGTAGACAACACAACAGTAAAAATAATTTCGACAACAAAAGCCAATGGAAAAGAAGGTTTTGGGGTTTACCACACGGCAACTTATTTGGTAAAAGGAGATGGCTCAATAAAGATTGAAAACCAGGTTAAATTTCTTGGACTTCCTATAAATCTGGCTAAAATTGGAGTGCGTATGTTACTCGATAAAAAATTAGACCGTTTGACTTTCTTTGGTCTTGGGCCATTCGAAAATTATTCCGATCGTAAAAGCGCTGCGGAAGTCGGCATTTATGAAATAGGTGTAAATGATCAATACGAATATGAGAAGCCTATGGAACGTGGAAATCATGAAGAAGTAAGGTGGGCTCAGCTTAGCGGTAAAGGAATACCCTCGCTATTAGTTCAATCTGATGAAAAACTAATGCAAGTGGCTGCCCTGCCGCATACTGATGAACAAATGTACCCGGTTGAATATAAAATCGATATGCCTGCCAGTACATCTACAGTATTCAGCATTTCAACTAAGACTTTGGGTGTTGGTTCTAACAGTTGTGGGCCTCAGCCGCTTGATAAATTTAAAGTGACTGCAGAAGATACATTTTTCACTTATACCATTAAGTTGTTTTGATAACTTATAGCACTAACGATTAAAGCCAACCTGAAAAATCTGTTTTTTGTATGTGCTGGGTGTCATGCCTGTTAATTTTTTAAAAGTTTTGGAAAAATAGGATAGATTATCAAATCCTGTTTGAGTGCAAATTTCTGCATAAGACATTCTGCTGGTTGCCATAAGATATTGTGCGCGTTCGATGCGTTTTTCGTTAATATAATTTAATGGTCTTGTTCCCGTGTACTGTCTAAACTGCCTTGAAAAGTGGTCCACATTCTGATTAGCACGAGAAGCAAGTTGCTGTACTGAAATATCCATATGTAAATTGACCAGAATGTAATTTAATATTTCTGTTATTTTTATTGGAATGAGTTGATGGTTTGGGTTTTTGAATTTCTTCGATCTCAAAAACCTAGCTGTTAACAGCATCAGTATACCCTGGGTTTCCAGGTATACTGAAGTGTTTTGCTGGTTGTTAAGTTCTTGATATTCCTTGTAATAAATATCTTTCTCATACACCTTTGGGTTGTCGGACCGGTTAATTCCCCTCCCTGGATTGATTTGAAGCAATCTTTTAAAAAGACTAATCTCCATTTCGCTTGCCTTTACTTTCAATACAGTCCTGTTATTGGCAAAAAGGGAACTTCCATCTGTCGAATCTTCAAAGAATTGAACAAAATACTGACCCAGATAATTGGGGCAGCTTAGGTTGCATAATGTAAAACTCGGAATAATATATAAGTAGCCTGGTTCGAGCTTTAACACATTAGCAACATCAGATATTTCACCTTCGCCATCGTCAATGTAATAAATACGGTAATAGGGGCTGATTACGTTTCCATAATTCCATTTTGAGTTAAGCTTTACATAATCAACGTTAAGGAGTGAAAAAGTATGTTGTAGATTTCTTTTGATCATCTGAGTTAGAAATATGCAAATTATAGGAATGTCATATGGATATCTAAATGTAGTAAATTTTCACATAAGCCGGATTCCTCTTAATATTTCTATCTCTTCTGTGTTTTTAACGCGTAAAAGTCGGTTTTTTACAAAAAAAAGTCCTATTAGATCAACTATTTGAATTTTATTTCTAAGAGATTTGATTTATCAAATATAAATAATGTGAATTGCTAACCATTCAATATAGCTATAACAACCCGTAGAATTCTTGTTAAACTTCATTATAGCTATTTATTAAAACGCCTAACCAAATATGAAAAGAAGAACATTAATTAAAGGCTTAGCGATGGGATTACCATCCTTGTATCTGTCAAGAGCTTTTGGCAGTAGCTTGCTGCAACCAAATTTAAATGCCGACATTGCCTCCGGGCCTTTTAAACCCGATTGGGATTCATTGGCTCAATACCAGGTGCCGGATTGGTTCCGTGATGCCAAATTTGGTATCTGGGCACATTGGGGGCCACAGTGTCAGCCGGAACACGGTGACTGGTATGCCCGCGGTATGTACCAGGAAGGTAGCGACCACTATAAATACCACGTTCAAAAGTATGGACATCCTTCAAAATTCGGATTCAAGGATGTGATTAATGAATGGAAAGCCGAGAACTGGGATCCCAATGAATTGTTGGGCTTATATAAACGTGCCGGTGCTAAATATTTTATGGCCATGGCCAATCATCATGATAACTTCGATCTCTACGATAGCAAATATCAAAGCTGGAACTCTACTAAACTGGGCCCCAAAAAAGACCTGGTTGGCGGTTGGGCAAAAGCGGCAAAACAACACGGTCTGCCTTTCGGTGTAACAGTACACGGATCGCACCCCTGGACCTGGTACGAGGTTGCCCAACGTGCAGATAAAACCGGCCCTTATGCAGGTATCCCCTACGATGGTAAGCTTACTAAGGCGGATGGTGCCGGCAAATGGTGGAATGGCTATGATCCACAGGAATTATATGCGCAAAATCACGAATTAAGTAAAGATAGTCTTAATGACGATAGCATAGGCGCTCACTGGGGCTGGGGCAATGGTGCCAGTGTACCCAATAAAGCTTATTGTGATAAGTTTTTGAACCGCACCATAGAGCTGATAGATAAGTACGGCCCTGAACTGATTTATTTTGACGATACCGCATTACCCCTTTGGCCTGTAAGTGATGCCGGTTTAAAAATAGCAGCGCATATGTACAATACCAGTATTAAAAAACATGGTAAGCTACAAGCGGCACTGTTTGGCAAAATACTGGATCAACAACAGCGCAAATGTATGATATGGGATATCGAACGCGGGCAAAGCAACCAAATCGAACCTTTACCGTGGCAAACGGATACCTGTATTGGCGACTGGCATTATAATCGCCGTATATTTGATGGTAAAGGCTACAAAAGCGCCAGAACAGTTGTGCATACCCTCGTTGATATCGTAAGTAAAAATGGAAATCTGCTGCTGAATATCCCTGTACGTGGTGATGGCAGCATTGACAGTGAAGAACGTATGATAGTTGAAAATATAGGTGCCTGGATGCAGGTTAACAGCGAGGCAATTTATGGCACACGTCCATGGAAAGTATTTGGTGAGGGACCAGCAATTGAATCGGCAGCCCCAATTAATGCACAGGGATTTAATGAAGGCAAAGGTAAACCATTTGGAGCCGAAGACATCCGGTTTACCATAAAAGATAAAACCCTTTATGCTATACTGCTGGGCTGGCCGACAGGGAACGATGCTTTAATTAAAAAATTAGCTACAGGTAATGACGTGGGTAGTATAAATAAAGTAAGTATGCTTGGAAGTGATAACCTGAGTTTTGATCAAACTACAACAGGTCTGAAAGTAAAGCTGCCGGAACAACCTCCTTGTAAAGATGCATTTGTACTAAAGATAGAAGGGGCAATTTAATAGATATGCTATTTTAATCAGCAAGCGAAAAATATTTTATTCTTATGCAAGAAATCAGTTTGCCAAAAGTAATATTTGGGACCAGTGGTTTAGGTAATCTATATGTAGCTTTACCTGACACCGATAAATGTGCTATTGTTGCTGAAAGTGTCAGGTGTTCGCCTAAACCAGCTTTTTTTGATTCGGCTGGTAAGTATGGTGCTGGCTTAGCATTGGAATCGCTGGGGAGGTCTTTATCCGAATTAAATGTGGATCCTTCAGATGTGCTGATCAGTAATAAATTGGGCTGGCTTCGTACAGCCCTTAAAACTCCTGAGCCTACTTTTGAACCAGGAGTTTGGGTTGATCTGAAACATGATGCCGTTCAGCGGATAAGTTATGAAGGTATTCTTGAATGTTATGAACAGGGAAATGACTTGCTAGGTCAATACCAGGCCGAACTGGTATCTGTACATGACCCTGATGAATATCTTATTGCGGCGAAGGATGAGCGGGAACAAGCATCTCGTTACCAGGATATACTGGAAGCCTACCGCGCCTTAGATGAATTAAAACGAGGTGGTAAAGTAAGGGGGATTGGTGTAGGTTCAAAGGATTGGCGGATCATTAAAAGGATAACTCAAGACCTGAAGCTGGATTGGGTAATGATCGCCAATAGCATGACGATTCATAGCCACCCCCGGGAGTTAGTTGGATTTATGGAAGAACTTGAAGAGCAGGGTACCATAATTATCAATTCTGCTGTTTTTAACGGAGGTTTTTTAACTGGTTCGGATTATTATAATTACCGATTGACGGATCCTATAAAAGACAGTAGGTTGTATCAGTGGCGAGAGCTCTTTTATCAATTGTGTAGGAATTATAAAATCAAGCCCGCAGATGCCTGTGTAGCATTTGGACTAAGTGTACCAGGTGTTAACAGTATTGCATTGAATACCACAAATGCACAGAGAGTTGAGCAAAATGTGGCTTTGGCTTCCTTAAAAATTCCATCTGAATTTTGGAAAGAAATGAAAGATAATGGTTTGATTGCATCTTATGCTTTCGACTATTTATAAAAAATCAAATACAATTATGAAAAGATACTGCCTGGCCCTTGACTTAAAGGATGACCCTAAATTAATCGCAGAATATGAACATTGGCACAAAGCAGAAAACAGCTGGCCGGAAATACGCAAGAGCATATTAGACGCCGAGATCCTGGATATGCAGATCTATCGTACGGGTAACCGTCTGTTCATGATTATGGAAACAACTGACAGTTACAAGGCCCACAAAAAAGAGCAAATGGATGCACTCAATCCCAAAGTACTCGAATGGGAGAATATGATGTGGAAATTTCAACAACCACTCCCATGGGCAAAAGAAGGAGAAAAGTGGATGATCATGGAACAGATTTTTCAATTATAACAATAAGTATATGCAAGTCATAATTTGCCAGGAACCAGGTGTATTATCTTTTAAAGAACAGGAGAGGCCAGAAGTAAAAGAAGGCTATGCCCAGATCAGGATCAAGCGAATAGGTATCTGCGGAACAGACCTTCACGCATTTGATGGAACACAGCCTTATTTTAATTATCCGCGAATTCTGGGGCATGAGCTTTCCGGAGAATTGCTTGAAACTGGTGGTGCGCAAGGTTTTAAAAAAGGAGATGTTGTGACGTTTATTCCTTATTTCAACTGTGGTGCTTGTATAGCCTGCAGATCAGGAAAGCCGAACTGTTGTACCGAAATCAAAGTTTGCGGTGTACATATTGATGGGGGAATGGTCGAATACCTTAATGTGCCGGCCTATTCATTGGTTCACGGAGAAGGTTTAACTTATGATGAATTAGCTTTAGTTGAACCTCTGGCAATAGGAGCTCATAGTATTAGGCGTGCGGATGTAAAAGCTGGTGAATTTGTATTGGTTATAGGTGCTGGCCCGATAGGTCTCGGTATTATGGAATTTGCACGCATTGCAGGGGCTAAAGTCATTGCTATGGACATCAATGCCGGTCGGCTTAAATTCTGCAACAATAGATTAAATATAGATTATACCATTGATGCATCAACTGAGAATGCGCTGGAGCGGTTGAGCAAGATAACCCAGGGAGATATGCCCAGTGTGGTGATAGATGCCACTGGTAATTTGAAAGCGATCAATAACGGATTTCAATATTTGGCACATGGCGCCAGATATATATTAGTGGGTTTGCAAAAAGGAGATATCAGTTTAAGCCATCCGGAGTTTCACAAACGTGAGGCAACATTAATGAGTAGCCGTAATGCAACCAGAGAAGATTTTCAACATGTGATTTCGTCGATGAAGAAAGGCTTGGTTCAACCAGCCAATTATATCACCCATCGAGTACCATTCAAAAGGGTTAAAGATGAATTTGAAAAATGGCTTGATCCAACCAGCGGAGTCATTAAAGCAATGATAGAAATATAAATTTCTAATCTTTGTTTATCCATATAGCCGATCGGCTCCTGATTGCCTCTAAATGCACTTTAGAGGCATTTATGTTAACATAAATTCTCTTCTCTTTATCATTTGAAGCATATCCGGTACTAAGGGGAACCTATATTTGGTATCATAACACCGACTATAAGAATAACCAAATACCAAAATAAACCAAATAAATCAGATATGAACCAAACAATTTCTATTAGGAAATTACCAGTTTTTTTATGGTTGGTAGTTTCAATTGTGCTCCTGCACTTAGATGGGTATGCCCAGGAGAGGCAAATTACAGGAAAGATAGTCTCAAATGAAGATTCTGCCCCTTTGTCTGGGGCTACAATACAGGTTAAAATGAAGAATAAATCTACATCTGCGAATGAGAACGGTCAGTTTTCTATACGTGCGAATAAAGGAGATGTACTCATTTTTAGGATGATTGGATTCAAGCAACAGGAGATAACGATAGGCGATGGAAGTGTCGTCAATGTGAGATTAAAGGCAGATCGTACGGACCTGGATGAAGTTGTTATTGGTTATGCTAAGGCACCAAGAAAAGATATTACAGGCTCAATAAGCTCAATTACAGGCGACGACTTACGCCAAACCCAACCAACCACTTTTGACCAGGCCCTGCAGGGTAAAGTTGCGGGGGTTGTGGTTCAACAGGTATCGGGCCAGCCTGGTGGCGGCGTATCTATCCAAATACGTGGCGTATCATCAATAAGTGGTTCTAATTCGCCACTGTTCGTCATAGATGGTGTTATTATCCCACCGGTAAATGACCCGGGTAGCGGTTCCAATCCGTTAAATGCCATCAATCCCGCTGAAATAGAATCAATAGATGTATTGAAAGATGCTTCGGCAACAGCCATATACGGTTCGCAGGCAACCAATGGAGTGGTTGTTATTACCACAAAAAGAGGCAAAATTGGGGCACCAAGCATAAGTTATGATTTCTATACTGGGTTTCAGGAAATACCCAGTCGACTACCTACGGTGGACTTACAGCAGCTAGCCACGTTCATTAACGCCCGGGCTGCTGTTTGGGGCTTCGATTCCAGACCTGAATTTGCCAACCCTCAATATTTAGGTAAGGGGACCGACTGGCAGGATGCATTATTCCGGAAAGCACCGATGACCAGCCATACAATGACTATAAGGGGAGGAGATCCCAGGACACAATATTTACTTTCAGCCTCGTATTTTAACCAGGACGGGATAGCCCTTGGATCTGATTTTAAAAGGTATTCTGTACGGTTGAATTTGGATAATCAAACTACGAATTGGCTAAAAATAGGGACCAGCCTTCAATTGGCTCACGTTGATGAAAATGTAGCTGCGACTGGTAATAATGTAATTAGCACCGCACTAAACAATACCCCAGATATTGCTGTAACAAACTCTGACGGTTCCTGGGGAGCAGTTACCAACACCAGTGGTTGGGTGCAACCTTCCGCCAACCCGGTGGCATTGGCCACTATTATCAAAGACCTAAGAAAGCGAAATCAGATATTCGGAAATGTGTATGCCGAAATACAATTGGCTAAAGGGTTATCGCTGCGAAATGAACTATCCGGTAATTTTGATTTTAACACAGAAGATCATTTTTCGCCAAGTTATACTTTTGGCAAAGGAACTCCAAGCCAAAGCAATGGTTCTTCAGAGGCCAGCGAAAATTTTTACACCGTAATACGTAATTTTCTTACTTATAACCATAGTTTCCGAAAACTTAAATTCGATGCTTTGGCAGGGCATGAAGCGCAAGAAAGCACGTTCCATAAAGTTAGCGCCGGGCGAAGAAATTTCCCTTCAAACAATGTGCAGGCCATTGATGGCGGGGATCCTACCACAGCCACGAACGGAGGCGATAATTCATTGTCAAACCCTAAGGGAGGCTCTGCTCAGGAGTCATACTTCGGCCGTATCAATTTTTCATGGGATGATAAATATCTGCTCACCGGCAATATACGGAACGATGGTTCTTCAAAATTTCCAACTAACAATCGTTGGGTTACTACTTATTCAGGTGGATTTGCCTGGAAAATTAAAAATGAAGCATTTTTGAAAGATATAGGGAGTATAAATGATTTGAAACTGAGACTTGGATATGGGCTTACCAACAATCAAGGCATACAGGACAATACTTTTGTAACTCAACTTACATCGGTGTCAAATGGCCTGTCAGGTACAGCACAATTTCAGAGCAATCTGGCCAACCCGAATGTGACCTGGGAAAAAACAGATTATTATAATGCCGGAATTGACGGATCGTTTTTTAATAACCGGTTAAGTTTTTCATTTGATGTTTATGATCGCCAAACAGACGGACTTTTATTAAAGGTTCCACTTCCGCTATATAGCGGTACTTCCGCAGGTTATTCGCCTGGAAGCATGACAGCGCCCTATGTCAATGTAGGTAAGGTTAGCAATAAAGGATTTGACTTTCAGATAAGTTCCACCAATATCAATGCTAAAAACTTCAGTTGGAAAACCAGTGTCACTGTATCCCGAAATGTGAACAAGGTGATCTATTTAGGTTCTGGCGGGGACCAGGCAAACTTAAGCACGTCATTTAATAACGATATCATTCAAACAACGGTGGTGGGGCAGCCAATTGGCCAATTTTATGGCTACGTATTTGACGGAGTTTATGCAACGCCAAATGATTTTCAAACACATGCCCGGCCTGTTAACTCAGCCGGCACTCCTTATCCAATCTCTTCCTCCGGAGGAGGGATCTGGTATGGAGACCGTATGTTTAAAGATCTGAATGGAGACGGCATTATCGACTCTAAAGACAAAACTTTTTTGGGTTCGCCAATCCCAAAATTCCAGTTTGGTGTCAATAATACATTTAATTACAAAAATTTTGATTTGAATGTTTTCTTCAGTGGTAGCTATGGTAATAAAGTATTCAATCAACTGGCTGTATCTCAAACTGATCCGCAGAACAATACCAGCTATTTTACATCGATATTAAATTATGCACGATTGGCTTTGGTAAATCCAAATGGGGCTGCATCCGATGTTAACAACGTATATGTTACCAATCCTAATACAACCGTTGTAGGTTTGAGAAACGATAATACCAACGGTAATAATCGTCCTAATAATTTGTTTATTGAGGATGGTTCCTTCATACGGTGCAAAAATATCACATTAGGTTATCGGGTGCCCGAAGATTTTTTGTCCAAAATACACATTCGTTCTCTCCGGGTATACGCCAACGTGTCCAATGCATTTATAATTACAAAATATAAGGGCATGGATCCTGAAGTAGGTTCGTGGAATCCGCTTCAGGCAGGATGGGATGGCGGTTATTATGCTCAGCCAAGAGTATTCACTTTTGGAGCAAACATAACCTTGAAATAATAAAACGATTACTGAAAAAATATAGATTCATGAAATCAATTAACAAAATTATCATCATCCTGCTATGTGCAGCAGCCATTGCCGGATGTAAAAAGAGTTTCCTCGACCGTCCGTCGAACTCCCAGATCAGTTCCAATAATTTTTATAAAACGACCTCCGATTTAAGGCTGGCTACAGCGAGCCTGTATGCTGGTGCGCAGTGGTGGCGATGGAACAAAAGTGCTATGTTGCCAATTGGCGACGTATTGGCTGGCACTGGTAGTTTCGGATATAGCCAAGATTTAGTACAGCTTTTTACGCGCACCATTACCGCGCAAAATAGTTATGTATCTGAAACCTGGATTGGTTTGTACAATATTGTAGCTCAATGTAATACAGTTATTAATGCCATACAGCAGCAAGCTGATCCATCCATCCCCTTAACGGACAGAAATGCAGCCGTAGCCGAGGCAAAGTTTATTCGGGCCGTAGCTTATTACCATTTAGCTGTTTATTGGGGTGCCGTGCCTATTATTGAGGATAACAGTAAACTGATTGACAACCCGCTGCTTAACCGCAACATTATTAGGGATGTTTACAAATTTGCAACCAAGGATTTGACTTATGCAGCCCAACATCTTCCCAAAACGGATGAAAAAGGCCGCCTAACTACATGGTCGGCTCAGGGGATGCTCGGTAAAGTATATTTAACGATGGCGGGTGTTGGTAAAAGCGGCGGTGTACGCGACCAGGCCTTGTTGGACAGTGCAAAAAAATATGCAGGCAATGTGTGTAAAAATAGTGGTTTGTCTTTGTTTCCCAGCTATTATGATCTTTTCAAGGCGCAAAACAACGATAGCCCGGAAGCATTATTTGCCCTTCAATGGACCGCAGGTGCGAGCTATGGAACTGGCAACGATCTGCAAACATGGTATGCGCCAACCAGCGAAGTACTTCCCCAAAAGAACGGGGGATGGCAATCCTTAGCACCAACTTACGATTTATACCGGATGTATTCAGCCAAGGATACAGTAAGGCGCAAAGCTACTATTATGCTCAACGGAGATTATTATCCGGAATTGAATCAAGCCGGTGGTGGTTATAAGGCGACAGGTACCGGCATGAAAAAACACATTATTGGCAACGAAAAAGACAATAATTCGCCAACAATGGGTCAATGGTCGTCCATTGAACATAATGCGGTGCTTAGATTGGCCGATGTGTATTTGGTATATGCCGAAGCCATTTTGGGTAACAACAGTACTACAAGTGATGCTGACGCTCTATTGTATTTTAACAAAGTACGCACAAGGGCCGGCGTAGATCCCGTAACTGTGATAACCCCGAATTTACTGCGTGTTGAGAGAAGAGTTGAATTTGCTTATGAAGGACAATATTGGATAGACCTCGTTAGATACTCTTATTATGATCCGACTAACGCTGTGAAATTACTTAACGACCAGGATGCTACTCACGGTCGGATTGGGTTTAGTTATGATCCTATAACGAAAATAGCTACAAGGGATACTACTGCGCTGCCGTCTGCACTTCCGGCCACTTTAAGTTCGTTTACCTTGCCGATTCCGGCATCTGAGATGACAAGTGATCCCAAACTGGCAGAACCACCAGTACCATATTATTAATTAAAAAAACTAAAAGATATTGTTATGAAAATAAAATCATATCTAAGCTTGTACTTTTTGCTGCTTTTCTTAATGATAGTGGCTTTATTACCTGCATGTAAAAAAAGTTCTGAAAATAATACTGCTCCTGTCATTTCAAGTATTAAGAGTTATGTAGCCTCGCCGAATGATACAGTTTTGCATAGTGCTGTGCCAAACGGGCAATATGTGGTGATAACCGGGAGTAATTTGCAGAATGCAACGCAAATAAGTTTCAATGGGGTTTCAGCCGCATTTAATAGCGCTTTATTTGCGCCGAACAGCGCTGTGGTGCGAATACCTGATATGCAGTTTTCAAAAATTGATACCGCTAAACTCTATACGGTAGAGTATACTACAACAGCTGGTTCCACGAGGTTTTCTTTTAAATTAGGTCCGGCAGTACCTAGCGTGGTAGGAGTTTCCAATTTATTTGCGAATCCGGGGGATTCTGTTTATGTTTTTGGCGCAAACCTATTTTTCGTTCAACGCTTTTCGTATAGGGGTATCCCAATACAATCCTTTAAACTAGATACTTCCGGAATTTCTATCGGTTTTATTATGCCGGCTACAACAACCAATGATGAGGTAGCCATAACTACCAAGAGTGGTTCGGTGAATTATAAAATAGTTGCAACACCGACCATCACTGGTGTTTCCAACGAAAATGCCAATCCTGGTGATTCGGTTTATGTTTATGGTGTCTATCTTAAAAACATCCAAACGTTAACCTACGCCGGCACGGCAATTACTTCTTATAAATCATCTGCTAATGGTAGTTCTGTTGGTTTTGTTTTGCCCGCGCTCACGCACAACGGACCAATATCCCTTACTACACAGTTTGGCTCAGTAACTACGCCATATAATGTAAACGATGTAGAAACAGGCTCCATATCAAATTGGGATAGCCATTTTAACTGGCAATACTGGGGTGCTGGCAAACAGACTAAAGGTGATGCTAATTTCCCAGGGAATTTAACCACATACATGGCGATGAATATTAGTGGACTTGCCAGCGGGGATGGGTGGCCATGGAGTACTAACATACCTATGAATGGAGCACAATGGGTACCAGTAGCCAATATTGCCGACTCGGTTAGCCATTGGGCCTTTAAATTTGAAATAAATATTCCAAAAGCCTGGAACGGTACCACAGTTAATATTGTAAGTGGAGTGGGTGGCTTTATAGCCCGATGGGAACCATGGCAAAAAACTGCAACTACCACAGCGCCGTACTCTACAAAAGGATGGGTAACAGTAACCATTCCTTTGACATCCTTCCGTGCATCAGACCCTACGCTTGGAGAGGGCAAAGGAGCTTCCATATCCAAAATTGCCGATTTAACAGGGACATCAGGAAATACCTCGTGCACATTGTATGTACATAACTATGGCACTTCAGCAGGTAACTTTTATGGCGCTTTTGATAATTTGAGAGTGGTAAAAATCAAATAGGTTAAAGCCCACGGCACTACGGTGTTGTGGGCCTATTGGCCATTATGAGATTACTTTTTAAAAACATAACGAATATGAGAATAATGAAAATTCAGAGGATATATAAGATTTTGGGAATAATTCTTGTGATTTTAGTCGCAACATCCTGTAAAAAATCACAAACAGAGTCCGCACAGCTGACACTCTCAAATATAACAGAATCTATACCTGAAGAAGGAGGAACCAAAGCTTTGACATTTACCAGTAATGCTGCCTGGAATGTTGACACAGCTGGCATTGGGTGGTTGCATTTAAGCCAGACCTCGGGAAATGATGGTGCTGCAACCCTTAATTTAACAGCGATAGGAAATTCATCAGGCAGCAGTCGGTCGGTACTTTTAACAATAAGGTCAGCCAATGGTCAAAGCAGACGAATTACAGTAGTCCAAGATTCCAAAATCTATCCGTCATACAATACATCGGCCAAAGCGCCCGATGCAACTGGCATGAGCAGCACCGCTATGGAACTGTCTAAGAAAATGACCATGGGATGGAATATTTATAATACTATGGATGCGCCCGGATGGGAAACCGGATGGGGAAACCCGAAAATTACCCAGCAGCTGATTGATCTGGTAAAATCAACTGGTATGAATGCCATTAGGATTCCTTGCACCTGGAGTACACACATCATAAATACACAAACCCAACAAATAGATCCACTTTGGCTCGCCCGGGTAAAAGAAGTAGTCCAATATTGTTTTAATGCCAATATGTATGTGATACTAAATACCCATCACGATGGTTATATTGACTGCAAAGTTACAGGTGCTAAACAGGATACTGTTAATGCCAAGCATAAGGCAATCTGGCAGCAGATAGCCACAACGATGCGCGATTTTGACGAGCATTTGATATTTGCGAGTGCCAATGAGCCTGATGCGACAACTGATCAAGAAACCGCTGCTTTAATGCGTTATCATCAATCATTTATTAATGCCGTGCGCGCTACCGGTGGTAAAAACGCTTATCGTGCGTTAGTTCTCCAGGCGCCCAATACATCACTTACGTTGATGAACGAACAACTTAATCCAGCTAATGTGTATAAAAGAGCAATACTGCCTACCGATCCTATACCTCAAAAAATGATATTGGAGTTCCACTATTATAGTCCACCAAATTTTTGCATTATATCTGAAGATGCAAGTTGGGGAAAAGCATGGTATTTCTGGGGATCCGGTTTTCATACCAAAAATCCACTCTTCCAGGATCGTAACTCAGAGCCTTCATCAGAAGAAGCTTCTGTAGATGCTGCAATGCGCTCCGTGAAAACAAATTTTACAGATAAGGGTATCCCAGTTATTATGGGCGAATACGACGTACAGTATCACGCTGATAAATTAAAAGGGTATCCGGCCGATTCGTTGTTGGCATTAGAATCCGGTTGGCATTTCTACGCTTATGTTACAAAACAAGCCAAAGTAAATGGTATAGTACCGTTTATATGGGCCAGCGGTATATTTCAACGCCCTTTTAAAAATGGTGTAATCGAGCCCGCTTATATAGGAGATCATCAGGCATTAGATTCATTAAAAAAGGGCGCAGGGTTTTAGATACACTCTAATTTATAGAGTCTCAGTACTGAGACTCTATAAATTATTATTAAATCAAAATAAGTACAAAATGAAAGTAAAGTATTTTTTTAGAACAGTAGTATTTTTTATCACGGTTATCTATTTTTTCGCCTGTGAAAAAATAAGCAATGCGGCGACGGAAATAGCAATTATGTCTCAGTCCGCTGCCATCTATCCTTCTTATAATGAATCACCTAAAGCTCCAGATCAAACAGGTATGAGTAGCAACGCCGTACAACTGGCTGCGAAAATGAAATTAGGCTGGAATATTGGGAATACAATGGAGTCGCCAGGCGGTGAAGGCGGCTGGGGCAATCCTAAAATTACCGAGTCATATGTGAAATTTTTAAAACAGACGGGTTTTAACGCTGTAAGACTTCCATGTTCCTGGGATTGGCATCATTTAAGTGATCGGTCAAAAGCGAAAATTGACCCCACATGGCTCAACAGAGTAAAAGAAGTGGTTCAATATTGTGTAAACAATGACATGTACGTATTGCTCAATATCCACTGGGACGGTGGATGGTTAGACCATAATATCAATCAACTTAAGAAAGACTCGGTTAATGCTAAGCAAAAAGCGCTTTGGGAACAGATCGCAACTACGATGAGGGATTTTGATGAGCATTTGATGTTTGCCAGTGCTAATGAGCCCCCAGCCGAAAATGCGGAACAGATGGCAATACTTAACAGTTATCATCAAACATTTATTAATGCAGTTCGCTCTACAGGTGGCAAAAACAGCTACCGGGTACTGGTTGTTCAGGGACCTGGCACTGATATGGATAAAACCAACAATCTGATGAATACGCTTCCTAAAGATCAAGTTCCCAACCGCATGATGGTTGAGGTACATAACTATACCCCTTCTCAGTTCACGATTATAGAAGGGGATGCAAGCTGGGGTAAAATGTTTTATTATTGGGGGGCAGGGCATCACTCTACTATTCAACCTGATCGCAACCCAACTTGGGGAGAAGAAAGCGAGCACTTAAGGGTGTACGGATTGATGAAAGCTAAATTTATTGATAAAGGAATTCCTGTGATAATGGGCGAGTATGGCGCATACAGAAGAGGAGGATCGAATAACGTTCCTTTAGATTTACCAACACACAATGATGCTGTAGATTATTGGAATACTTATGTAACCAAACAGGCTATTCAATTTGGACTCAAGCCTTTCTTTTGGGATACTGGTGGTGCATTAGACCGTATGAACAACAAAGTACTTGATCAGCGCACTATAGATGCCCTTATTGCAGGATCTAAGTAAACAATGACCATTACAGATAAGAGATAGTTAGCACAAATACAACAAACACACAAATGAAAAAAACTCTTTTTTTACTGGCAATTTTGTTCTCCTCTTTTTTAGGAAGACTCAACGCGCAAAGCTCAAAACGGAATAAATCATTAGGTCAGGAACGAATAATAAGTATTGATTTTAATAAGACCGCAGGGAAACTGAATACGATGTTTAACGAGTGCGTTGGGGCTGGACGAGCCAATGAGGGGCTTCGTGCCGATTGGCAACAACAACTCGCTTATGTTAGAAAAGAATGCGGTTTTAAATACATTCGTATGCATGGTCTGTTAACAGATGATATGGCGGTGTATACTGAAGACAATAAGGGTAACCCACAGTATAATTATATGTACGTTGATGCATTATTCGATTTTTTGCATAGTATTGGTATAAAACCTTTTGTTGAACTTGGTTTTATGCCCGGACGGTTGGCAAGTGGACCTGAAACTATATTCTGGTGGAGAGGAAATGTAACTCCACCAAGAGATTATGAGAAATGGGCGGGTTTGATAAAGAATCTCACAGAACATTTTACCGAACGCTATGGTGCCGATGAAGTGAAGACCTGGTATTTTGAAGTGTGGAATGAACCCAATCTTTCTCCCGGATTCTGGACAGGAACACAAGAAGATTATTTTAAATTATACAAATACTCAGCCCAGGCAGTTAAAAGCGTTAATAAAGAATACCGGGTTGGTGGACCCGGTACTGCCGGAGCAGCCTGGGAACCCGAGATGATTGAGTATTGCCATAAAAACAATGTGCCTATAGACTTTATAAGTACCCATGCTTATGGAGTGGGGCAAGGGTTCCTGGATGAGTATGGACAAGGAGGTACTGTACTCGATAAAAGAACAATGAGTGTTAGCGGCGATGTGCTTCAATCAAGAAAGGAGATAGCAGAATCATCAAAGCCAAATTTAGAATTGCATTATACCGAATGGAGTTCATCGTATACACCCGCTGACCCGTTTCATGATAGCTATCATAGCGCAGCCTATGTGTTGCAAAAAATCAAACAGGTAGGAAATGCAGCCAACTCTATGTCGTACTGGGTTTTTACTGATATTTTTGAAGAACCGGGCCCGCGCTTTACGCCTTTCCATGGAGGTTTTGGAATGTTGAACACACAAGGCATTAATAAGTCGGTATTCTATTCTTACAAGTTTTTAAACCGTTTGGGAAATATTGAACTGGTAAATAAAGATGCTGCTTCCTGGGTTTGTAAAGATTCATCCGGAAACATGCAGGCACTGGTTTGGGATTATACTTACACGCTTCCAGATTCGACCAATAATCAACAATATTATATCCGTGACCTTCCTGCAAAATCAAAAGGAAAATTGAAGATAAGTATTGATAAAGTTCCTGACGGTAATTATGCGCTTGAAGTGTATAAGGTCGGTTACCGAAGTAATGACGCGTATTCAGCCTATCTTTCAATAGGAAAACCATCGCAGCTTTCAAAACAACAGGTTGAACAAATAAAGAGACAAAATGATGGATCACCAATTTTTAAGGAAATCATCACAATAAAAGATGGACATCCTTTTCTGAAAGAACTGGATCTGCGTGAAAATGATGTTTTCTTTCTCAATTTAATTAAGCTGTAGGATGAATAAGGTTCTGTTACTAGTTATAATTTCATTCTTTTTGAGTTTCTCGCCGAAAGCCCAGGGCTTGTATGTGGGCACCAATTATCATCCGCATGATGATAAGGATCTTGAAAAAATTAAGAAGGACATTTTGTTGATGAAGACCGCAGGGCTTAAAGTAGTTCGCCTCGGGCACCTTGCCTGGGATAGCTACGAACCTTCGGAAGGGAAATTTGAATTCGGTTGGTTTGATCAGGTAATGACCCTTTTTCATAAAAGCGGTATAAAGGTGATTTTAGATATTGCAATACGGCCTGCCCCGATTTGGCTGCATAAGAAATTCCCTACTATTGATATTGTAGATGCGAGTGGAAATACTCAGTATCCCAATCACCGTTATATGGACGATGTTGGCGATCCGAATTATCAAAAATATGCACTTCGTTATACAGACTCGATATCAAAACATTATGCAGGGCATCCGGCGCTACTGGCTTTTGGAATTGACAACGAATCGGGAGATGGCCCAATTTCTTATTCAGAAACAGTAAGACAAAGGTTTATTGCGTGGCTAACAAATAAATATTCAAATCTTGATAACTTAAACAAAGCTTGGGCCACACAACGCTGGTCGAGAAAGCTGAATCAATTTGAGGAAATCGGGCTTCCTGTTTCCGGCCAAATAATGGGAGCCCCAGAAAGGATGCTTGACTTCAGGCTTTTTGTTTCAGATGAAGTAAATAAACTTCTTTTTAAAGTCATTGAGAAAGTAAATATCAATGCACCAAATGTCTTAACTAATACCAATGCCTGGTATTATAGTCCGTTAAAATATTTTGACTATTCAACCATCGCTTATTCTGGCAAGATGACCCGACATGGCGCAGGCTTCTATCCTGGAAACTCCTTGATTACGAATTGGGGCGTTATAAATGCTTTGTTTGGAATCTCCAGAATTCAATTCGAGAGCAAAAATCCTTTTTGGTGTAGTGAATTTACGACCATGACGGCTGTTCCTAATTCAATCAGAAAGTCGGCCTATGCAACTTTGATGTATGGTAATCAGATGGTTTGTGGCTGGACATGGCAAAGTATGCATGGAGGAGAAGAACAGTATTTGGAGGGAATGCTTGATTGGGACGGTGTGCCTAATCGCAAGTACGACGAGTATAAAAAAATAGCGACTGAATTTAAAAAGATTGAAAAATTCTTCCCTTATATTCCGCAGGCAGAAGTTGGTCTGGCCTTTTCGTTTCCAAGTCAGATTGCGAGTGCTTCTTTTCCTGAACAGCATGACAACCAGTTACAGGCCTGCTTTGATTTGTTTTATTATCGAAATATGGATGCCCGGGTTGTAGAGATTAGTAAAAGTTCTTTGGACTACAAATTACTTATTGTACCAGGACTAGCTGTAATGGATAAAACAACAGCTACAAAAATTCGTGCTTTTGTAAAAAGCGGAGGTACTGTAGTTATGACAAGCAATTCAGCAATTGTTGACGAAAGCGGGAAAGTATTTGCTAATACCCATCCTGGAATGTTAAGCGATATATTCGGTGTTCGTGTTGCCAGTTATGAAGAAACAGAAACGATGAATGAGATTTCACGCAAGGCCTACAAAGGCAAAAATCTGGAGGTCAATTATCTTGGGAAAGCTATAGAAACCCAATCATCAAGATTTGATATTATCGAACCGAAGGGTGCCCAGGTTCTCGCGAGCTTAACCAGCCTTGATAAAGACTATCCCATAATAACCTCAAACAAATATGGAAAAGGAAAGGCGATTTACCTGGGAATTCCGGCAGACGGCAATGTGCTGAATCCCGTACTCGGCGCGCTAATCGATGAACTTGGCATTAAAAAAGGACCAGTAGTGCCTGCAGGCGTAATGGCAAGGCAGATAGACAAGAACCACTATTTGTATTTGAATGTGAGCGGAGAGCCTAAAGAGATCAGAATGAAAACGAAATCCAGGAGCCTTCTGCTGGATAAGGATTATACAGGGGATTTTACGATTGCTCCTTATGAACCGGAGTTCATTGAATTAAAATAATTATTAGGACCTATAACTCGCAGGCTTGATGAATTTTTTATAAACCAGACAGACAATATGAACAGATGATAAATCAAAAAATAAAAACTGCTGTAATATCGGTATTGACAATTTCACTGTTGTTCAACTTCGTAGCAGTAAAGGCACAAGCTAAAAGAACTAAAATGAATTTCGATTTTAACTGGCAATTCCACAAAGGTGATATTGCTATGAAACTTGTTGTTCGGGTAGGTCAGGGAGGTATAACAGATATTAATGTTCCGGTTATTGCAAAGAAAGATACGGTTATTAATTATACGAATTTTAAAAGCAGTTCATCTATTTTTCCAGCTGATTGGAAAGAAGTAAATCTTCCTCACGATTGGTGTATTGAAGGAACCTTTGTTGAGGACAATACACTGGGAAGCCAGCCTGGAGGCAATGGGTATCTTCCCGTAGGTATTGGATTTTATAGAAAAGAATTTGAAATACCTGAAAGCGATAAAGGGAAGAAAATTTCTATCGAATTCGATGGGATTTTCAGAAATAGTACTGTTTGGGTAAACGGCCATCTTATTGGCAATCACCTCAGCGGTTATACGCCGTCAAACTACGACTTGAGTGATTTCTTACGCTATGGCAATGAAGGCAAAAATGCTATTTTGGTGAAGGTTGATGCCAGCCAGCCCGAGGGGTGGTGGTACGAAGGATGTGGTATCTACAGACATGTTTGGCTTGTCAAAACAGATAAGCTCCATGTTGGCCGATTTGGGACTTTCGTTACAACGCCCTCAATATCTGATGCGGAAGCAACCGTAAGTATTAAAACCACACTGGAAAACGAGTATAAAACAGCCAGGAATATTTCACTTTTGTCAAAAATTGTTGATAAGGGAGGAGTTATAATCGGCACCAAAACCACCACTCAGTTACTTGCTCCTTTGGAACAACTTGAAATTTCTCAAATGGGTTCAATTAAAACACCTAAGCTTTGGTCTCCGGAAACACCAAATCTATACAAAGTACTTACCGAAGTTTCTGAAAACGGAACTGTCTTAGATACATACGAAACTACTTTTGGTGTTCGAAGAATAGAAATTAATAAGGATGGTGTTTTTCTAAACGGCAAATTGTACCCTGTAAAAGGAACCTGCAACCATCAGGATTTTGCAGGTATTGGTGTTGCTGTACCAGATAAAATAAACTTGTACAAGATAAAAATACTCAAAGAAACAGGAAGTAATGCTTATCGGTGTACACACCACATGCCAACCCCCGAAGTGCTAGATATGTGTGATAGCATTGGAATGCTGGTATTGGATGAAAACCGTCATCTGTCGAGTTCGAAAGATGGATTGGAAGATTTGTCCACCATGTTGTACAGAGATAGAAATCATCCATCAATATTTATGTGGAGCTTGGAGAATGAAGAAGCAATGCAAGGTACAATAATGGGAGCAAGAATACTGGAATCTATGATTGAAACAAGCCATAAGATTGATCCAACGAGAAAAGTTACTGCTGCTATGAACCATGCCCGTAATGAGGGTGGGTACAGTGACTTGCTTGATGTTGTAGGGTATAATTATGGAGACAAGCAGTTAGCCTATGTAAAAGATAAAGAAAAGTATCCTGATCGTGTTATGTTTTGTACTGAAGGGACAAGTTTTGTTTCGACCCGCGGCGAATATGAGAATAGCTGGGGTAAACAGACTTGTTCAAATTCATCCTTATGGCAACCCGGCTGGGGGCCTTATCCAGGAGAGGATTGGGCTGATATCGTTAAGTATCCTTATCTGGGAGGCTTATTTGTTTGGACGGGATTTGATTATAGAGGTGAGCCGACACCATTTTCATGGCCAAGCGTAGCTTCTCAATTTGGATTTATGGATGTTTGTGGTTTCCCCAAAGACGGTTACTATGCTTATAAAGCGGCTTGGACAAATATCCCAACTGTACATATTTTCCCACACTGGAATTGGGCAGGAAAAGAAGGACAAAAAATGCCCGTACATTGTTATACTAACTGCGACGAAGTTGAATTGTTTCTTAACGGTAAAAGCATTGGGAAACAAAAAGCAGTTCCTTATAAGAAGTTGATTTGGGATCTAGTTTACAAGCCTGGAAAACTCGAAGCACGAGGTTATAAAGCTGGAAAATTAGTTGCCAAAGACATTACTGAAACAACTACTGCTCCTGCTCAGGTTACTTTAGATAGCGATGTAAATACAATAAAAGCAGATGGGTGCGACGTAGCTATAATTAAGGTTGCCATAAAAGATGCCAAAGGTCGAGTTGTGCCAACAGCCGATAATCTAGTAAAGTTTAGTGTTGAAGGTCCTGGAAAGATAATCGGAGTAGCCAATGGAAACCCAAACAGCCACGAACCTGATAAAGCTAGCCAAAGGATGGCGTTTAACGGGTACTGCATGGTACTTGTGCAATCAGATAAAACAAAAGGTGAAGTTAGCCTAAAAGCATCGTCTCCAGCACTTAAAGGAGATGAAGTTATCATTAAAGTTGAATAATTTACAAATATTAATATGAATAAACTTAATAATATGACTGTACGTCTCTTTTATGGAACTATTTTTTTTATATGTTCAATCGGCATCAGTCATGCCCAGATAAAGCCTCCTGTTCCTTTTGGTCCTGTACCCACCGAAAATCAAATGCGCTGGCAGGATATGGAGTACTATTCTTTTGTTCATTTTTCCTTAAATACCTATACGGATCAGTCCTGGGGCTATGGTAACGAAGATATTAAACTGTTTAATCCTACAAAAGCAGATTGCCGTCAATGGGCACGTATCTGCAAAGAAGCAGGAATGAAAGGTATCATTATAACAGCAAAGCACCATTCAGGTTTCTGCCTGTGGCCTTCAAAATACACTGAATATTCTGTAAAGAATGCTCCCTGGAAAAACGGAAGAGGAGACATGGTGCGGGATATGGCCGATGCCTGTAAAGAATATGGACTGAAATTGGGTATATACTTATCCCCATGGGACAGGAACCACCCCGATTATGGTAAACCTGAATACATTACCTACTTTCGAAATCAACTCACAGAGCTCTTGACCAATTACGGGCCAATTTTTGAAGTGTGGTTTGACGGAGCCAATGGCGGTTCCGGATATTATGGAGGGGCCAATGAAACTCGCACCATTGACCGCAAAGTCTACTATGACTGGAAAAACACCTATAAACTGATCCATAAATTACAGCCGAAGTGTGTGATCTGGAACGATGGTGGAGACCGGGGCGATCTACGTTGGGTGGGAACAGAAGCCGGTTCTGTGGGAGAAACCAATTGGAGCTTGTTAAATGCTACAGGAGATGTAGAATGGAACATGTTGCATTTCGGCTTGGAAAATGGTGATTCCTGGGTTCCGGCAGAAGTAAATACATCCATCAGACCTGAATGGTTCTACCACCCGATTGAGGATAAGAAAGTAAAAACATTGCCAGATTTAATGAATCTTTATTATAATTCAATCGGTCGTAACGGCTCACTACTGCTCAACTTTCCCATTACTCCTGAGGGTTTGATCCATCCTAATGATGAGAAAGCCGCGCTTGAATTTGCCAAAGCTGTCAAAGCGGCCTTTGCTGTAAATCTTGCTACAAAGGCAAAAGCCAGTGCTTCAAATGTTCGCGGGAATGCAAAAGAATATGGCGCCGATAGGGCGATTGACGGAAGTAATAATACTTATTGGAGCACTGACGATGGGCTTAAAGAAGCTTCATTAACTATAGATTTTGGTAAGCCCACTTTATTTAACCGCTTTCTGGTACAGGAATATATTCCTTTGGGTCAACGCGTGAAGGCCTTTAAGCTAGAAAGCTTAGTTGATGGAAACTGGAAAGAACTAGCGGCGGCGACCACCATCGGCTATAAACGTATTCTTCGTTTCCCAAGCGTTAGGGCCACACAGGTGCGCATCACCATTACCGACGCGAAAAGTTGTCCTATTATTTCTAATATTGGTATTTATAATGCACCGTTACTTCTATCCGCTCCATCCATTATCAGAAATCAATCAGGTCAAATAACGATTAACTCCGATGAAATAGGACCCCTTTTTTATTATACATTAGATGGCAGTAAGCCCACTACCAAATCTGAGAAGTACACTGTACCTTTTCAAGCAGATGGAAAAGTGGAAGTAAGAGCAATTGCATTTGAACCAGCTACCGGGAAAAGCAGCCCGGTAACATTGGAGAAATTTGACATCAGTCGTAAAGATTGGAAGATTATTGGAATCACAGATGAAAAAGCAGGCCTAATTCTGGACGGTAATTCCTCCACAGTATGGCACCAGGCAAAGGATAAAAAAATGCCGGTGGATCTGGTTATAGCCCTGGGAAAAGAACAGAATATTTGCGGTTTCAGGTACTTTCCTGATCAGGGTATGTGGGGGCCAGGCATTATTACGAACTACCAGTTCTATATTTCTGAAGACAATATCGAATGGAAATTGGTAAGTGAAGGCGAATTTTCCAACATCAAAAACAACCCTCTGTGGCAAGTTAAGCATTTTGTACCGGTAAAAGCCAGATATATCAAATTACGTGCGCTACGTAATACAGAAGGTAACGATGAAACCGGGTACGCAGAAGTTGATATAATTACTCAGTAACAGGGGGTTAAATGATGATGAGAAAACTCTGTTACACAGTTGCTGTTATAGCCTGGCGGCGTTGGTTCTGGAAGTGGCTGCCGGATCAAAAGCTTTTAAGTTTTTGCAGGCCAACGATGTGATCTTGTCGTTCAATTCCAGTAAGATCAATACGTTAAATGATCTGCTCCAGGCCGATTCGGCTGCTAAAGAAGCAAATACGGAGATGCTGGTTTTCCGAAATAAGAATGAAGTAAAAGTGTTTGTCGGGCAGGTAGGAGAGAAATGATTTTGATTAACTATAAATAATTTTTATGAATAAAATATTTGAAAGAATGAGAATTGGCAGGACGCTGAATTGCCTGTTTATCGCTTTTTTGCTTTTAACAGATTGTATAGTCGGGTATGCTCAAACTAAGGACATTAATGAACGAAAACAATTATTTGACTATAACTGGAAATTTTTTCCAGGAGATGAATCATCAGCCAAATCGAAGGATTTTAATGATAATGGCTGGCGAAGCCTTGATTTGCCACACGATTGGAGTATCGAAGGAAAAACAAATCCCAAAAGTACTACAGGCGGTGGAGGCGGATATTTTCCGGCAGGAATTGGCTGGTATCGAAAAACTTTTGAAGTTCCCCGCGGATGGGAAGGTAAAAACGTTTCTATTTATTTTGAAGGCGTATATATGAACTCCGAAGTATTTATTAACGGGAAATCGCTTGGTGTTTATCCTTATGGTTATTCATCATTCAGCTACGATCTTTCGCCTTACCTGAATTTTGGAAAAGAAAACGTTATTGCTGTGCGGGTCGACAATGCTCAGCAAATGAACAGCCGTTGGTATAGCGGCTCGGGAATTTATCGTCATGTTTGGATGACGATTACTAATCCTGTGCATGTCGCGCATTGGGGAGTGAATATTTCAACTCCCGAAGTATCTTCAAAAAAGGCAAATGTACAGGTGAAAACCAAGGTCAAAAACAGAACAACAACTGTCCAGAGCATCTTTGTCAAAACCCTTCTTTGGGATAAGAACACTAAAAATTCAGGAAACGCATTGGTGCAGGTTGAGCTTCCGGCCAACAGCGAAAAAGAAATCACCCAAACTATAAATGTACCCAATCCCATGCTTTGGACACCAGAAAATCCAGATCTATATAAGGCTCATGTTCAGGTGTTAAAAGGTAAAAAAGTGCTAGACGATACAAAAATTAGTTTTGGTATCCGTTCCATAAAGTTTACTGCTGAAAATGGATTTCAATTGAATGGAAAAACGGTGAAAATAAACGGTGGTTGTGTGCATCACGATAATGGTTGCTTAGGTGCGGCTGCTTTTGACCGTGCAGAGAAGCGTAAAGTAGAGTTGCTTAAAGCTGGTGGATTCAATGCTGTTAGGACTTCTCACAACCCGCCTTCTGAAGCATTTCTTGATGCATGCGATAAATTAGGTTTGTTGGTAATGGATGAATCATTTGATTGCTGGAAAATTGGAAAAAACAATAACGATTATTCTAAGTATTTCAACCAGTGGTGGCAACGCGATTTAGAAGCAATGGTATTGCGCGATCGCAATCACCCTTCGGTTTTTATGTGGAGTATAGGTAACGAGATACCTGAACGGGCAGATCCTGAAGCAGTTAAAACTGCTCAAATGCTTTCAGATGCATTAAAGAAAATAGATAATACCCGTCCTGTTACCTCTGCAATTGTGGCCAATGGCAAAAATTGGGATGTATTTGATCCGCTGATGGTGGTACATGATGTTGCAGGTTATAATTATAACTTACACAGTGCCCCGGATGATCATAAAAGAGTGCCTTCGCGCATCATTGTTCAGACTGAATCCTATCCCAAAGATGCTTTTAACAATTGGAAACTGGTGGGGGAAAACAATTATGTCATTGGAGATTTTGTCTGGACAGCCATGGATTATTTAGGAGAATCAGGAATTGGACGTTGGTATTACTCTGGTGATGCACCCGGTGAACACTGGGAGCGTGAATTTTTCCCTTATCATGGCGCTTATTGTGGTGATATAGATTTGATTGGCTGGAGAAAGCCTATTTCTCATTATAGAAGTATGCTCTATAATCATAAGGAAAAACTCTATATGGCTGTGCGGGAACCCGCTCCGGAACCCTTAGAAATCAAAGAAACCTGGTGGTCAGTCTGGCCAACCTGGGAAAGCTGGACCTGGCCTGGTTTTGAAGGAAGAACGGTCCAGGTTGAAGTATACTCTAGATACCCGAAAGTGAGGCTATATTTTAATAACAAGCTGATTGGTGAACAGGAAACCACTCGTGAGCAACAATTTAAGGCTAATTTCCCGATCCCATATTCTCCGGGTTTAATTAAAGCTGTAGGCGTAGAGAATGATAAAGAAATGGAATCAACCATTTTGCAAACTGCCGGCGAGGTCGCAAAAATAAAACTCACAGCAGATCAGAATGAGATCATAGCCAATGGACAGGATTTATCATACATAGCCATTGAAATAACGGATAAGGACGGCACATTTCAACCAAATGCTGTAAACCGCCTGCACTTTAAAATCGAAGGACCCGGTATAATTGCAGGAGTAGCGAATGCAGATATGAAAGATATAGATCCTTATACTGGAGATGATACACACAAAGTCTGGCACGGACGCGCATTGGTTGTCGTTAGAAGTACTCATAATTCAGGCGACATTAGACTAACGGTTACTTCACCCAATCTATCTGAGGCGATTTTAAATATCAAAACAGTTAAACATTAGCACTTGATTTATATGGCGTTTTTAATTCCGTTCTTTTTTTGAAACGCCTGGAAAGATTTATTTTATGAAAAAATTAATTCTACTCACCTTCTTACTTTCTGCAGCGATACAATTTCATTGTTTATACGCACAGGAATTACCGCAGTTAAAGAAAGAAGGTGGTATGACCAGACTGTATGTTAACGGAAAGCCATTTGTTATGGTTGCCGGAGAGCTGCATAATTCTACTTCCTCCAATTTAACCTATCTGACACCCATTTTTCCAAAATTAAAAGAAATGGGACTCAATACGGTTCTGGCATCCATTGCATGGGAACAATTTGAACCGCAGGAGGGCAAGTTTGATTATTCTATTATTGATGGGATTGTATCCCGAGCCCGAGAAAACAAACTAAAACTTTGCATCCTATGGTTTGCGAGCTGGAAAAATGGGCTGTCCACTTATCCGCCGCTTTGGGTAAAAAAAAATTCAAAGCGTTTCTTTAAACTGAAACAAAATAACGGGAGTACCGGCGAAGTGATCTCGCCTTTTTGCAAGGAAGCGCAGATGGCTGATGCAAAGGCTTATGTTCAATTAATGAAACGGATAAAGGAAATTGACAAAGATCATACTGTAGTAATGATGCAGCCCGAAAACGAAGTTGGAGCATTCCAGGATATGGATTACAACAAACAGGCACTTGACTTGTTTAAGTCTCAGGTTCCGGAAACCTTAATTCGATTTTTGCAAAAAAACACCAACACTCTGAGTCCGGAAATGAAATCTGTTTGGCAAAAAAATGGAAGCAGGGCGAAAGGTACATGGTCTGAAATATTTGCTGATGACATGAAAAGTGCGCAAAACTTCTTCATGACCTGGCAATATGCTTCGTATATAAATGAAATAGCTCGCTTAGGTAAAAAAGAGCTACATCTTCCAATGTTTGTAAATGCGTGGTTGGTTCAAAATCCGACTGATTTACCCGGTACATATCCAAACGGAGGGCCTGTATCCAGAGTAATGGATATTTACAAAGCCGCTGCACCTGATATCGATTTTTGCGCACCTGATATTTATGCACCCAACTATAAAGAAATATTGCGGATGTATCATCGTTCTGATAATCCACTTTTTATTCCCGAAAGCACTATCGATCAGGCTCGTGCTTTTTATGCTTATGCAGAACATGATGCTATATGTTTTTCTCCATTTGGAATTGAAGATGCTTATACCAATCTAGCATATAGGCAGGCCATCTCTGTCATCAATGAATTAATGCCATACATGATAAAATATCAAGGTACAGGTAAAATGAGGGGTTTCATGCGTACAAAAGACAGTACTGTCGATACCCTTGAATTTGGCGACGATAGAGTGTATTTAGAATATAACAAATGGGACAATACAGGATATGGTTTGGTTATTCAAACTGCTCCGCATGAATATATAATAGCAGGTATTACAGCAAGAATAAAATTTGGAAAGAAAAATCCATCAAAAAATATTCGTCTGGGTCAAGTATTTGAGGGAAAGTTTGAAGGGGAAAAGTGGGTAACTTCCCGTATGCTGAATGGAGACGAAACCTGGCAACATGACTGTGTACTCGTAACAGGACGTAAAACAATAATCTCTCCTAATTTAGAAGGGCAGGTAATCCCCCCTCAGCCGGGACCAAATCAACCTTTATTGGAATCCGCTAAGAGTACAGAAGTTCAAACTCCTGCAGTCTATAAAGTAATTACCTATGAATTGAAGTAAAAGTAAAAATAGGATGATAGCTTCATCTCCATCAAAAAACAAACCGAGTTTACGAGCTCATTAATACAAATGAGAACAATAAACAAAAGCATTAATAATTATATACTGATGAAACCATCATGTGCAGCAATACACAAACCGATATGAATAGAATTTGGTGGCACATGATAGCTTCATCACCATTAAAATAAAATTATATTCTGATGAAAAAAAGTCTAACAATAGGTGTTATTTTATTGTTTTCGTTAAATATATTTGGGCAGTTACCCTATCAGAACCCGAATTTAACTTCAGAACAGAGAGCTAACGATTTAATATCTCGTCTGTCATTAAAAGAGAAAGCTGGTCTGATGTGTGACCAGTCAGAGGCCATCCCGCGATTGGGAATAAAAAAATTCAATTGGTGGAGTGAAGCGCTTCACGGACTTGCACAGAGCCATGGTGTTACGGTTCTTCCGGCTCCTATTGGTATGGCAGCATCATTTAATGACAAATTAGTTTTTAAAGCTTTTAATGCAGTTTCTGATGAATTTAGAGCGAAATATAATGAGTCACGTCAAAAGGGGGAAGAAAACAGAGCGTTTTTAAGTCTGTCTGTCTGGACTCCAAACATAAATATATTTCGTGATCCGCGCTGGGGCCGTGGCCAGGAGACTTATGGAGAAGATCCATTTCTCACTTCCCGTATGGGTATTTCCGTGGTAAACGGGCTTCAAGGACCTCCCGACTCAAGATATAAGAAGTTGCTGGCATGTGCCAAACACTTTGCCGTTCACTCAGGGCCGGAATGGAGCAGACATGCCTTGAATCTCAATGGTGTGAGTCCTAGAGATTTATGGGAAACCTATTTGCCGGCATTCAAATCTCTTGTGCAACAAGCGGATGTGCGCCAGGTGATGTGTGCTTACCAGCGTTTTGACGATGAACCTTGCTGCGGAAGTACCCGCTTTCTTCAGCGAATTTTACGCGACGACTGGGGATATAAATATCTGGTTGTTTCAGACTGTGGGGCAATTGCCGATTTTTATTCAAGTCACAAAGTTTCATCCGATGATACTCATGCGGCCGCCAAAGCTGTGCTTGCAGGGACAGATGTGGAATGTGGATTTGGTTATGCCTATAAAAAGTTGCCAGAAGCTATCGAAAAAGGAATGCTCTCTGAGGCCGATCTGGATCAACGTTTGAAACGTGTATTGGTTGGGCGTCTGGATTTGGGAGAAATGGACACCGACTCTCTGGTCTCGTGGTCTAAGATTCCAATGTCGGTCGTAAATTCTTCTGCACATCAAAGTCTTGCGCTTCAAGTAGCTCAAGAAAGTATGACTTTACTTCAAAACAAGGGCAATGTATTGCCTTTATCCAAATCAATGAAAAAGGTTGCAGTAATTGGACCTAATGCAGATGAAAAGTCTATGCCATTGGGTAACTATAATGGTTATCCGGCAAATACCATTACTATTTTAGATGGTATAAAATCCAAGCTTTCGGAAGACAAAATATTTTACGAAAAAGGGTGTGACTTGACAGACGATATGATCACGGAGTGCGTTTTTGGAGAATGTTCCTATAATGGTAAACCAGGTTTAGGCGTAACGTATTGGAATAATAAAGAATTTAAGGGAGATGCCGTAACCAGTGAACAGATTACAAGTCCGATTCAGTTAACCACTGCGGGACAGCACCAATTCAGTACAGGTGTTAATCTTAAGGGATTTACGGCTAAATATCAAACGGTTTATAATGCTACAAAATCGGAAGAACTGGTTTTTAGCCTTGAGTATGCCGGAAATGTTAAACTTGTAGTAAATGGCGATACCATAGTAAATGGCGATGTTTACTATTCAGCCCCCTCCAAAAGGTTATTTAAAGTTGAGAAAGGAAAGGAATATAAAATTGAGCTGCTCTTTACTGAGATGTTTCAGTGGGTTGATGCCAGTTTAAAATTTAACTTTGGAAGGGAGTTTCCGGTAGATTATGAGGGTGTAGTAAGCAAACTGAAAGATATCGATGAAGTTGTATTTGTCGGGGGACTATCGTCAAAGCTGGAAGGTGAGGAAATGGCGGTGCAAATTCCTGGATTTAAGGGGGGTGACCGAACGGATATTGAACTACCGGCTTCCCAGCGTAAATACCTTCAGGCGTTAAAAAAGGCAGGTAAGAAAGTTGTATTTGTAAACTGTTCCGGGTCTGCAATTGCTTTGGTACCCGAAACAGAAAGTTGTGATGCTATACTGCAGGCCTGGTATGGTGGACAGTCTGGTGGACAAGCAGTTGCAGATGTATTGTTTGGGGACTATAATCCTGCGGGAAAATTACCAATTACATTCTATAAGAGTTCTGCTCAACTTAAGGATTTCGAGGATTATTCTATGAAAGGCCGTACCTACCGTTTTATGAATGACGCTCTTTTCCCATTCGGTCACGGGTTAAGCTATACCACTTTCAATATAGGAAAAGCAAAGCCAAATAAGGAAGTCATTCGGATTGGAGAAAGCGTCAAATTAAACATTCCAGTAACCAATACAGGTAAAAGAGATGGTGTGGAAGTGGTGCAAATTTACATTCGTAAAATGAACGATAAAGGAGGACCCTTAAAAACTTTAAGAGGATTTGAACGTGTACAGGTTGCAGCCGGAAAGACTCAACATGCTGTAATTGAACTTGACCCTTCTTCATTCGAGTTTTTTAATGCAGATCAACAAAAAATGGCAGTAAGTGCAGGTGAATACGAAGTGTTTTACGGAAATACCTCTGAGGCTAAATATTTGAAAAAGCTGAAAATTAAGATGAATTAACCGAGGGATTTTATGCCTGAGGTCAGTGGATTATAAAAATGGAAGAATTAGCATTTGAAAATGAAGGAAATTAAATTTAAATTGAAGTTATTATTGATGGTTCTCATTTTTGGTTTTTGGACAAATATAACAACAGGCCAAACAGCCATGATTAATATTCAATCAAGAAATACGACCAGTCTGAACGGAGACTGGAATGTGATTCTTGACCCAACCGATATTGGCGAATGGAGGCAGATATGGTTGGAAAAAAAGCCACTGTTAAAAACCGACTTTGCAGAATATTCTTTTGAAGGTAGCCCACGATTGAAAGTACCCGGCGACTTTAATTCTCAAATGTGCGAATTGACCTATTTTGAGGGTGTTGTTTGGTATAAAAAAGAATTTAGTTATTCGCAGGATAAAAATAAAAGGCTCTTCGTTCATTTTGGTGCAGTGAATTATCTGGCAGATGTTTACCTGAACGGGGAAAAGATCGGAAGCCACGAAGGTGGTTTTACGCCATTTGAATTTGAAATAACAGAGAAAATTAAACCTGGTAAAAACTCACTGATTGTTAAGGTTGATAACAAGAGATTGAAAAATGGACTTCCGGGATTAGGCTACGATTGGTTAAACTACGGAGGCATTACCCGTGATGTAAATCTTATTGAAACGGATAATTGTTATATTGAAGATTATAGCATTCAGCTTAGAAAAGGAAGTCAAAAAGAGGTATGGGGATGGGTAAAATTGAACGGAGCAGATAAGCAAAAACGTATTAAAGTTAAAATTCCTGAACTAAAGGTTGAACTTTCAGTAAGATCAGATAGCAATGGAGTTGCCGGGCTACAATTTTCTTCATCTTTTAAATTATGGTCGCCAGATTACCCCAAACTTTACAAAGTGATTATGGAGACAGAAACCGATACCGTTGAAGATGAGATCGGTTTCAGAAACATAGAAGTAAAGGGCAATAAAGTTGTTCTTAATGGAAAAGAGATTTTTCTTAAAGGAATAAATATTCATGAAGAAAATCCATTTAAAGGGGCAAGAGCTTTTTCTAAAGAAGATGCAATATTGCTGTTGAACCAAGCAAAACAACTGGGTTGCAATTTGGTTCGGCTCGCACATTATCCACATAACGAAAATATGATAAAGCAAGCCGAACGGATGGGTTTAATGGTTTGGAACGAATTGCCTATATACCAGCATATTGAATTTTCGGATGCCACTGTTCCTTTAAAAATGGAGTTGATGCTCAAAGAAATGATACGGAGAGATAGAAACCGTTGCAATGTAGTTATCTGGAGCCTCTCAAACGAAACCTACACATCTACCCCCAAACGTGATGAAGAACTGATTAAGCTAACAAAAAAATGCAAGGCACTTGATTCTACAAGACTGGTTACCCATGTTGTCAATAATCAAACCTATGAAAACAATCATATGAACGTTTGGGATCCACTCTACAACTACGTTGATATACTATCGTTGAACGAGTACCTAGGTTGGTACATACCCTGGCAGGGTAAACCCCGGGAGTTAAAATGGACAGTAGTCTATCCGGATAAACCTGTTTTTATTTCAGAATTCGGGGGCGAAGCGCTTTTCGGCAGTAAATACGGGCCGGGCGATGAAGCTGCTTTTTGGACTGAAGCATATCAGGAAAAAATATATACAGACCAATTAGAAATGTTTAAAGCAATACCTGGCTTGATTGGAGTATCTCCATGGTTATTGTTTGATTATCGCTCGTTGGGCAGAATGCATCCCGTTTATCAGAAAGGATATAACAGAAAAGGCCTGTTATCTGAAAAAGGTGAAAGAAAAAAGGCCTGGTATATTATGGAACACTATTATAAAAGAAAATGAAACCTATAAATTTAAGACAAGTCGTATTGATTTTGGGCTGTTTGATGGCCACCTTTAATGTTTTTGGTCAAAGTAAGTCAATCTATCTTTGGGATGGAGAAGCTCCGGGCGCAATTATCGATGCCAGCTATAAACAGCAAGTAGATTCAGCAAATAGTTGGATGAGCTTTATTTCAAAACCCTTACTTGACATGTATCCTGCCCCACGCGAAACAGCCAATGGTACAGCAGTAATTATATGTCCGGGAGGTAGTTATTCAGGGCTGGCCATTTCCCATGAGGGAAAGGAAGTTGCTAAGTGGTTAAACAGCCTCGGAATTACAGCTTTCGTATTAAAGTACCGATTACCAAATAATGCCATTATGGTTGATAAAGCTATCGGTCCTTTACTGGATGGACAACAAGCTGTCCGTCTGGTGAGGCACAATGCTAACGAGTGGGGAATCAATCCTGCGAAAATCGGGATTATGGGATTTTCAGCAGGCGGACATCTAGCTGCTACGGTATCCACTCATTTTAAAGAAAAGGTATCCCCAAATACTGATACTACCAGCGTGCGGCCAAACTTTTCGATATTGATTTATCCGGTAATATCCATGCAGGAAAATATTACTCATAAAGGTTCAAAAGTAAATTTATTGTGCGAAAATCCCGCTGCACAAAGGGTTGACTATTTTTCAAATGAATTGCAGGTAAACGGCGAAACACCGCCTGCGTTTCTGGTCCATTCTATGGATGATAAAGCGGTTCCGGTACAAAACAGTGTTGCATATGCACTCGCTATGGAGAAAAACAACGTTGCCTGTGAACTTCATATTTATCAGACTGGTGGACATGGTTATGGACTTGCACATTCTAAAAATACGGAATCATTGTGGCCGGAAGCCTGTAGGAAATGGATGGAGGTGAGGGGATACATCAAGGGGCAGGAAGCAGAAAAAGTCATTTTTGATAAGGCTGTAAAACTAGCCCCAGATGACAAACCTGCGTTTAACGATCCACCAATAGGTTTTAGAAATAAACGCGACAATATACCCCATGGTACCGTAAGCTCAGTTCAATATACCTCCAAAGCACTGGGGCAATCACGTGAAATGTTGGTTTATACTCCTCCGGGGTACTCGCGTGCTAAGCACTACCCGGTAGTTTACCTGTTGCACGGACTTAATTCAGGTAACGGTCAATGGCCATACTGGATTAATGCCAACACTATTATCGATAACCTGATAAGTGAGGGGAAAATTAAGCCAATGATAATCGTTTTTCCAAACTGCAATACCAACGTAACGGTAAATAATCCAAAACCAGATGAGCAGGAGGAACGAAAAGGAGGCTATAAAGGTTACGGGTTAGCTTTCCAGAATGATTTACTCCTTGAAATCATTCCTTTTATAGAATCTCATTATTCGGTTTATACCGACCGCAAGCACCGTGCAATCGCCGGCTTGTCTATGGGCGGTGGCCAATCACTGAACATAGGGCTCGCACATATCAGCACTTTTGCTTATGTGGGTGGTTTCTCTTCGGCACCTAATACCAATCAGTTCGGCGGTCTTTCTGATGTTAAACTCTTACCCGATTTGTTGGCTGGAAAACACAAGCTAAAAGTTTTATGGCTTGCCTGTGGTACCAAAGATGACCTGTTTAATGTGAGCCAGCGCGTACACCAATACCTCAAAAAAGAAGGGGTGCCGCACGTATGGCATGTAGATGCGAATGCACACGATGATATTGAGTGGGCCAACAATTTGTATCTTTTTGCCCAGCATATTTTTAAATAAGGGTACTGAGGAATATAAAAAAGACGAACACATTAACAATTAAGTAGATATTGGAATAAATTATGAAGAAGTATTTAATAGGGCTCATATTATTAATGCTCTGTAGAAACACGGTAAAGTCACAGACTGCAGATGCCTATTTTCCCGAAAAAGATTTGATTACAACAGGAATATACTATTATCCGGAACATTGGAAAGAAAATCAGTGGGAACGCGATATTAAAAAGATTGCAGACATGGGATATGAGTTTGTCCACCTAGCCGAGTTTGCCTGGTTTAAAATGGAGCCAGAAGAAGGGCATTTTGATTTTGCCTGGCTTGATAAGGTAGTTGATCTCTGTACAAAATACAAGCTTAAAGTGGTAATGTGCACTCCATCAGCAACAACACCGGCCTGGATGCGCGTAAATTATCCCGAAACTTTTATCATGGATGGGCATTATATCCGTGCTGAGCATGGAACAAGGGGATTGGGTTCAATCGTTAATTCCAAATACCGCTTGTTTGTTGAAAAAATAGTGCTCGAAATGGCAAAGCGCTATGGCAAGAATAAGAATATAACCGGTTGGCAGCTTGATAATGAACCGGATGCCAAACCTGATTATAGTCCGTCTTCGCAGGAAGCTTTCAGGCAATGGCTAAAAAACAAGTACAAAACCATTGATGTCTTAAATGATGCCTGGGGTACATCTTTTTGGAGCCAGTGGTATAACAGTTTTAATCAGATTATGATCCACAATACCAACCTGGTGGGATGGTGGGGAAATAACCCGCATGCCTTGCTCGATTTTAAACGTTATTGTGCTGAAGCGCAGGCAGAGTTTCTTGATTTTCAGGCTGCTATATTACGGGAACACATTTTAAAAAACCAATATATTACCACCAATTACACAGCTGTTTCTACCGGTGCTGATCCTGGCAGAACGAAAAAGGTCGATTTTGCGGCCTATACAGCCTATCCTAATGGTGGCAGCGATAATATTGGCGAACTTGGATTCAGATTAGGAGATAGCAGAGTAATCCTTTTTGCATCAGAATATTATAAACAAACCGGGGGTGTATCAGGTGTGATGGAAATTCAGCCCGGCCCCGTAAACTGGGGAAGCTATAACCCGCTGCTTTTACCAGGAACAGTACGCATGTGGTTGTACCATACCTTTGCAGCTGGCGGAAGACTCGCATGTTCTTATCGTTTCCGCCAGATTTTATACAGTTCAGAACAATACCATTCAGGCGTTATACAAACAGACGGGGTAACGCCTTCACCAGGAGGGGAGGATTATATACAATTCATAAAGGAGATAAAAGAACTTCGGAAACAATACAGACCCGAAGTTAAGACACCTGAAAAACTGGCATCACGATCAACAGCTGTTCTTTGGAACCTTGAAAATTACTGGACAATCGACAGACAAAAGCAGACCACACAGTGGGATACCTGGAACTACCCCGTTAAGTTCATGGAAATAGCAAAGTCTCTGGGCGCCCCGGTTGATGTAGTGCCAGAAACTGCCGATCTCTCAAAATATAAGGTTGTGATTATTCCTGCTTACGAAATGGTTGATTCTGCTTTGGTAAAGAAATGGAATAATTATGTAACCAATGGTGGGCATTTAATTATTACCTGTCGTACGGCAACCAAAAACCGTATGGGACATTTCTGGGAGGGTAAGCTGGCAACGCCGATCTCTGGTCTTATCGGCGCTCAGGTTATGGCAACCGATATGCTTTCCGCTTATGCAAAAGGCGATGTCCAGATGAACACAAAACATTATGTTTGGAATAACTGGGCAGACTTGCTGCAGCCCGACAAAAAAACAGAAGTCCTTGCGACCTATGATAATCAGTTTTATAAGGGAAAGTCTGCCGTTGTAAAACATAAAATTGGTAAAGGATCTGTAACCTATATAGGCGTAGCCACAGACGATTTTAATCTGGAAAAGGATATATTGCGTAACACTTATACCGATGCTGGAGCAACTACCGAAGATTATCCGCCAGGTGTTTATGTTTATTGGAGAGATGGATTTTATATGGCAGTAAATTATTCTTCGGCCAATTATACCATGAATATTCCAGGGACATCTAAAGTTCTTGTTGGGGAGAAAATATTGAAACCTGCAGGGGTATTGGTTTGGAGTGAGTAAATACTAAGATTTAATTGTAGTTTAGCTATATGGTTCGGTTTTTCGCTTTGATCAGTGCATTCATACTGTGTAACCCTCTTTTTGCACAGAAAAATGTATACCAGTTTTCTCATCTGGATATTTCAGACGGCTTATCGGACAATCAGATAAATACTATATATAAAGATCAAAAAGGTTTTATGTGGTTTGGGACCATGGGTGGCCTCAACAGGTACGATGGACATGAATTTAAAATATTCAAACATAATTCAAAAGATAGTACCAGCATACCAAATGGTTATATTTTAGATCTATTTGAGGGGCCGGATAAACAATTATGGATTAAATCAAATGGAGGGTTCAGTATCTATAACCCTTTAACCGAAAGGTTTGAACGATTTCAGGATAAACACTTTAAAAAATATAAAATTCCTGGCGGTTATCTCAAAGAAATAAAATCCGATAACGGGAAGAAGCTCTATTTCTACATAGAAAATCAAGGCATTTTTTGTTATGATGCGAAAAATAATTCCACCACTAAATATGCCCATAAAAGTGGTGCAACAAATTCTCTATACTCTGACCACATCAGCAATTTTATAGATGATTTAAGAGGTAATTTATGGGTAATTTATACGAATGGTATCCTTGATAAACTTAACTTAAAAGAACGAAGGGTAACCAACAGGTACTTTGAAGTCAATAAGCATTTCGGAGGACAGGTAGAAACTTTCGACCTCAGCCATGATTCACAAGGCAATATTTTTATTTATAGTACAGGTAACCCCTTCGGGTTATATTACCTTAACACAGAAAATAATACCTTCAAGTATTTTGGAAAAAAACAAGATCATTCGGGCCTAAGTTCGAAAAATGTAAGCCAGGTTATTGAGGGCGAAGATGGAAATATCTGGATAGGAACAGATCATGGCGGAATAAATATCTTAGATAAACGGACATACAAGTTAAATTACATTCTAAATAAAGAAGATGATCTAAGAGGTCTAAATGACAATAGCATCTCTGCTTTATATAAAGACAACACTGGTATCATCTGGATAGGTACATTTAAAAAAGGAATCAGTTACTATCATAAAAGCATTTATAAATTTCCCCGAGACCAATATCTAACCGGAAAAAACTCTAAACAGAAGGATGTCAATTCCTTTGCTGAAGATAACAGAAGGAATTTGTGGATTGGAACAAACGGAGAAGGTTTATTGTATTTAAACAGAAGTACCGGCGAAATCAAAACCTATCGTAATAACCCCGAGGATGACAATTCTCTAAGTAGTGATATTGTTGTAAGTCTTTGGATAGACCATTCGGGTATTTTGTGGATTGGAACTTATTTAGGGGGACTTGACTCTTTTGACGGGCAGAAATTCACACATTTTAAACATACAACAGACCCCTCCAGTCTTTCCGATAACAGGATTTATGCTTTATCAGAAGATTCTTTCAATAGGCTTTGGGTGGGTACTTTAAATGGCGGATTAGATTTACTGGACCGAAGTACCAAAACGTTTAGGCACTTTAATCCTTCGGTTAAAAATACCTTAAATTCATATGTCGTTTCTTGTATATACGAAGATAAAAACAAAAATATCTGGGTTGGCACTGCATCCGGAGTGAATATTCTGGATCATAAAACCTCTAAATTCAGATATTTAAAAAATAATACTGCAGATACGAACAGTCTGATACAGAATAATGTCAATTCAATTATAGAAGATAATAGAGGCTGGGTTTGGATAGGTACGAGAGAAGGAATTAGTATATACAACCCCACAACCGGAATGTTCAAGAATATAAGTGAGGATATTGGCTTACCAGAAAACATGGTGTTTGAGCTTATAGAAGATGAAGACCATAATATCTGGTACAGTTCTCAGAAAGGTCTTTACAAGATTTCTGTAATTGCGGACGGAAGAACCTATAAATTCGGATATAGTAAATACAACAAATCTGACGGTTTGCAAAGTACCCAGTTTAATATCAATGCTGTAGGGAAAACAAAAGCTGGAGAGTTGATTTTTGGAGGGCCAAATGGGTTTAATATTTTTCGCGCCGGTCAAATTAAAAACAATCAGTTTCCTTCAGAGTTGGTCATAACCGATTTAGAAATGTTTTACCATAAAGTACGTGTTGGTGAAAGTATCAATGGACATGTTATTCTGCCGGAAACAATCACAGAACTTAAACACTTAACCCTTACTTACAAAGAAAATATCTTTTCTGTTCAATTTGCCTTGCTCAATTATTTTAATCCCCATAAAATAATCTATAAGTACAATTTAGAAGGATTCGATAAACGCTGGCTTACCGTTCCTTCGGAAATACGTAAAGCCACCTTTACAAACCTTGATCCGGGGAACTACACACTTCATATAAAGGCTTTTAATGAAAACAATACGGTAGCCATAGCTGAGTCGCAACTAAAGATTACAATTTTACCTCCTTTCTGGCGCACAACCTGGGCGTATATTCTGTACATTCTAACAATTGGCTTTTTATTGTTGTATATCCGACACAGGGGGATCAAAAAGTTAAGACGTGAATTTGCTTTGGTGCAGGAAAGAAGTCGGGAACGGCAATTACACGAACAGGATCGTTTAGAAGCCGAACGACTACGAGAACTTGATTTATTAAAGATTAAATTTTTAACCAATCTGAGCCATGAGTTTAGAACACCTATTTCCTTGATTCTGGCTCCCATAAACAAACTTTTGACCGAAACCAAAGAGAAGGGGCGGCACGGACAATTGGCCATGGTAAAAAGAAATGCCCGGCGTTTATTAAACCTGGTCAATCAGCTGCTCGATTTTCGTAAAATGGAAGAGCAGGAACTACGCCTTAATAATATCGATGGCGAAATAATATCCTTTATTAAAGATGCAACAGACTCTTTTTACGATTTGGCAGAACGAAAACAGATAAAACTTACTTTTAAAAGCACTATTGAAGTTTTATATGTCTCATATGATCATGATAAGGTGGAACGGATATTATTCAATTTACTTTCAAACGCTTTTAAGTTTACACCATCAGGAGGAACAGTAAGTGTTGAATTGGAAAGACTGCAAAATCAAAAAGAAGAAAATAGGGTTTTACTAGAGATAAAAGTAACAGACTCAGGAATAGGTATTCCAAAAGATAAACAAGAAAAGATATTCGAACGTTTTTTTCAAAATGAAACGTCTTCTTCTATTCTCAATCAAGGCACTGGAATTGGTCTTTCCATCACAAAAGAATTTGTGAAAATGCAAGGCGGTGAAATAACAGTAGAAAGTGAACCTGGTTTGGGTAGTTGTTTTAGAGCGCAACTAAATCTTGCATCCGTTACTCTTTTGACCCTGGAGCAAGAAGATGCTGGATATGCTGATTTAATAAGTGAGAAGCCAGATAAAAACAACGAGGAAAAAGGATCTGCTGATAAACGCCTCCTGTTAAAAAATGCACCAGTTGTTTTATTGGTTGAAGACAACGAGGATTTCAGATTCTATCTTAAAGATAATCTGAGTTTTTTTTATAAGATAGTGGAAGCCTCCAATGGAAAGGAGGGTTGGCAAAAGGCACTTGCACTCCATCCACATTTGATTGTTTCCGATATAAACATGCCTGAAATGGATGGAAAGGAATTGTGTGAAAAACTAAAATCAGATCAAAGGACCAAACATATTCCTGTTATCCTATTAACAGCATTGACCACTGAAGAGGATCAGCTTAAAGGTTTAGAGATAGGAGCGAATGACTATATGACCAAACCCTTTAACTTTGAGATTTTACATTCAAAAATTAAGAACCTGCTCACGCTTCATAAAACCTTTAAAAAAACCTATTCCAGACAAATCAGTATTCCTTCGCCAGAAATGGAAATTGAATCAGAGGATATGAAATTTCTTAACACTGCGTTGCTTTACATTGAGGAAAATCTTCATAACTCCCAGTTATCTGTAGAAGATCTGAGTAAACATATGGCTATGAGCCGAGTGTCTTTATATAAAAAGTTTTTGAAAGTAACGGGTAAAACTCCTGTAGACTTTATCAGATCAGTTAAGTTAGAGAAGGCAATCGTGTTATTGGAAAAAAGCAATAAGACGATTTCTGAGATATGTTATATGGTCGGTTTTAGTACACCTAATTACTTTGCAAAGGCCTTTAAAGCAAAATATAATGTACTCCCGTCAGAGTATATAGTAGAAAAAAGGAATTCCAATTAAAATACGCTGTTAACCAGTCTATGGGTTAACATTTCTATCTGCTAATTTAACATTACTACCCTGCTGTCCAAATATGGCGTAGTAGTTTTGCGTCGTTAAAATCAAGCAACTATATCACTAAATTCTAACCAAATTTTCTTTATGAAAAGATTTTCTTTTTCTATAGCATTATTGCTTATCGCAGGCAAACTTCTCGCGGTGGGCGCTGTTGAAACGCTGCGGAACGGGATGAAGATTCATCCTAAAGCCGGAGCTGCTAAGACTATAGAAATAAATGTTATTAATAGCCGGATTGTCCGGGTTCAGGCCTCACCCGAAAACGCCATTCCGCAAGTTACAAGTCTTTGTGTGGTTCCAGGACCAATGGCAGAAGTACCTTTCAAAGTAACCAGCAATGCTGAATTTGCGCAACTATCTACCAATGATCTTAAAGTGAAGGTTTCCCTGTCCAGCGGAAAGATTTCATTTACAGACAAGTCGGGAAGAGTAATCCTTCAGGAGGAAAAGAGAAGTTTTAGCCCCTTTGTTGTCGATAATGATAAGGGTTATACTTTGCAGCAAATTTTCTCCGGTACACCAGGTGAGGCAATCTACGGTCTTGGACAACATCAATCTGATGACTTTAATTATAAACATAAAAGCGAAGACCTTTTCCAATACAATACAAAAGTCTCTGTGCCGTTCATCATGTCTACGAACAATTATGGTATATTGTGGGATAACTATTCGCAGAGTAAATATGGAGACTCCCGAGATTACAAAGACCTAAATCAGTTCACCCTTTTTGATAAAGAAGGTAAGAAGGGTTTTCTTACAGCCACTTACACTCAAAAAAGTGCACCCCCAATTATTCGTCAGGAGGCAACGATTGATTATGAAAATCTGACAACTGTTAAGAAGTTTCCCGTTGACTTTAATTTTAACAATGGCGTTGTGGTTTGGGAAGGAGATATCCTTGCTGACCAAACCGATACGTACAAATTTAGCCTGTATTATGCAGGATATACCAAAGTCTGGCTTAATGACTCATTAGTCGTGCCAGAACGCTGGAGAACATCCTGGAATCCGAATACCTACAGATTCTCGTTTCCGCTAATAAAAGGGAAACGCACTAAAATAAAATTGGAATGGAAACCCGATGGGGGTGTTTCTTATGTTGGCCTTAAAGCACTTTCCTCTTCCCCAGTCGAAAAAAATGGCAACATATCCTTTTGGTCAGAAATGGGAGATAAAATGGATTATTATTTCGTAGCTGGCAAAAACATGGACGATGTAATCAGTTGTTACCGAACCTTGACCGGAAAGGCGAGTATTATGCCGAAATGGGCTATGGGATTCTGGCAAAGCCGCGAGCGTTACAAAACACAAGACGAACTATTGAACGTAGTAAGCGAATACCGAAAACGTAAGATTCCACTTGACAACATTGTGCTGGATTGGAATTATTGGCCGGAGCCTTCCTGGGGAAGTCATGAGTTTGACCTGAAACGATTCCCGGATGCTAAAGGAATGGTAGATTCTGTACATAACCAAAATGCAAACATCATGATATCGGTATGGCCAAAATTTTATGCTACCACTGAGCATTTTAAACAATTCAGCCAGAAAGGATGGATGTATATGCAGGCGGTAAAAGACAGTGTTCGCGATTGGATTGGTCCCGGATATGTTGGCTCATTCTATGATGCTTATAATCCGGACGCACAAAAGCTTTTTTGGAAACAAATGAAAGATAACCTCTACGTGAAGGGATTCGATGCCTGGTGGATGGATGCTTCTGAGCCAAACATTCGGGATTGCACAGATATGGAATACCGTAAGAAATTGTGCGGCCCAACAGCTCTTGGATCTTCGACAAAATATTTTAACGCCTATGCACTGATGAATGCTAATGCTATCTATAACGGGCAACGTGAAACAGACAACAACAAGCGGGTATTTCTGTTAACCCGATCTGGTTTTGCTGGTTTACAAAGATATTCTACGGCTACCTGGAGCGGCGATATTGCATCAAGATGGGAAGACTTGAAAGCGCAGATACCGGCGGGGCTTAATTTTGCAATGTCGGGTATTCCATTCTGGACCATGGATATTGGCGGGTTCTGTGTCGAGAAACGCTATGAAAATGGTCAGCTTAATTTTGACCAGACAGGCCATGAAAACGCAGATCTCAATGAATGGCGTGAATTGAATTTACGTTGGTTTCAGTTTGGTGCTTTTTGTCCGTTGTTCCGTAGTCACGGCCAGTTTCCTTACCGGGAGATCTATAACCTTGCACCAGAAGATCACCCGGTTTATAAAAGTCTTGTTTATTACGATCAGCTGCGTTACCGCTTAATGCCTTACATCTACTCGCTGGCTGGAATGGCTTATCACAAAGACTATACACTCATGAGATCATTGGCAATGGATTATACAGCAGATAAAGAGACTTACAATATAAGTGACCAGTTCCTTTTAGGCTCTGGGTTAATGGTTTGTCCGGTTTACAGTTACCAGGCCCGTAGCCGTGAAGTCTATTTCCCTACAGGAAGCAGCTGGTATGATTTCTATACCGGCAAAAAAACCGAAGGTGGGCAAAGGATAAATGTAGAAGCTCCGCTTGAACATATCCCTGTTTTTGTTCCTTCGGGCACCATTTTACCAGTGGGGGAGGTGATGCAGTATACTTCTGAAAAGAAAGCTGATGACATTGAGATACGAGTTTACCAGGGTAAAGATGGCAAGTTTAGCTTATACGAAGATGAAGGTACCAACTACAACTATGAAAAGGGTGCATTTTCTACCATCAAATTTGAGTACAATAATGCCAGCAATACGCTCACTATTGGTAACCGAAAAGGAAATTATGAAGGGATGTTGACCCAGCGGGTTTTCCGTGTGGTTGCTATCGGAAAAACCATGGCACCAGCTAAAATTGTTCAATACAACGGTTCTCAAACAGTTGTAAAACTTTAACAAAGATCTGATTAAGAGAAATGAAAATTTATATCCAGAAGAATAAACAATTGGTGAAATCAGCATGTGTCACTCTAGTGGCAATAAGCACCTCTTTAGTGGTTGCAGCGCAACATAAGCAACCGGTTTACCTTGATGTAAGCAAGCCCGTAGAAGAACGTGTGGAAAATGCACTTTCACTAATGACTACGGAAGAGAAGGTATCTCTTTGTTATGCACAGTCTAAGTTCAGTTCAAAAGGTGTTGCCCGCCTGGGAATTCCTGAAGTCTGGACGGATGACGGGCCACACGGAATCCGGGAGGAGGTTTTCTGGGATGAGTGGGGCGGGGCCAACTGGACCAATGATTCCTGTACTGCTTTTCCGGCACTTACCTGTCTGGCAGCAAGTTTCAATCCTCAACTATCAATGCTTTATGGTAAATCAATTGGAGAAGAGGCTCGCTACCGTAACAAAACCGTATTATTGGGGCCAGGAGTTAATATTTATCGCACACCATTAAATGGCCGGAACTTCGAATATATGGGTGAGGATCCTTATCTCAGTTCCCGAATGGTGGTGCCTTATATTCAAGGCGTTCAATCTGAAGGCGTTGCAGCCTGCGTAAAGCATTTTGCACTAAACAACCAGGAAGAGTGGCGTGGACATATCAATGTTAATCTCAGTGACCGTGCACTTTATGAAATTTACCTGCCTGCATTCAAAGCAGCAGTTCAGGAAGGGAAAGCCTGGTCTATCATGGGGTCGTACAATCAATTTAGAGGCGAGCACTGTTGTCACAATGACCTGCTGCTGAACAAGATTCTGAAAGGGGACTGGAGATTTGACGGAGTTGTGATTAGTGACTGGGGAGGCGTTCACAATACAGATCAGGCGGTAAAGAATGGCTTGGATCTCGAAATGGGTACTTATACCAATGGTTTAACCACTAAAGGGACCTTTCCTTACTCAGAATACTATCTGGCCAATCCGTTCCTCAAAGGAATTAAAGAAGGAAAATATGATATGGCATTGCTTAATGACAAAGCCCGTCGGATACTTCGTCTAATTTTCCGTACCACCATGAGTAGCAACCGGCCTTTCGGCCGCTTTGTTTCTCCTGAACATAGTGCGGCTGCGCGTAAAATTGCCCAGGAAGGAATTGTACTTTTGAAGAACGAGAAGCAATTTTTTCCTGTCTCAGTTGGTAAATTCAAAAAGATTGCCGTTATCGGAGAAAACGCGAGCCGTAGTCTGGTTATTGGCGGAGGGTCATCATCACTCAAGGCAGCTTATGAACAGTCACCATTAGACGGGTTGATGGCTAAATACGGAAAAGACCATATTATTTACAGCCTTGGTTATGCTTCCGGACCTTCGTTGTATGGACGTGAAGAACCATCCAAACTAAATGCCGATTCATTAATATCGGCTGCTACAGAAGCAGCCAGGAACGCCGATGTCGTTTTTTTTATCGGAGGATTGAACAAAAATCACTATCAAGATTGTGAAGGTGGTGACCGCCGTTCTTTAAGCCTTCCTTTTGGCCAGGATAAGCTAATCGATGCTTTGTTGAGCGTAAATAAAAATACAGCTATAGTATTGCTTAGCGGCAATGCAGTGTCTATGCCCTGGATAAACAAAGTGCCGGCCATTATGCAGGGATGGTATCTTGGTTCTGAGGCTGGAAATGCATTAGCTGATGTCATTTCAGGCGACGTGAATCCATCCGGTAAGTTGCCATTTTCTTTTCCTAAAAAACTTGAAGATAATGGCGCACATTTCTATGGCAAAATATCCTACCCTGGAGATAGTGTTAACCAATATTACAAGGACGATATCCTGGTCGGGTATCGTTGGTTTGATACTAAAAAGATAACACCTCAATATGCCTTCGGCCATGGCCTTTCTTACACCAGTTTTGATTTAGGAACACTTTCTGCAGATAAACAAGTTTACAGCAAAGACGATATGATCAAAGTAAAGTTTACGTTAAAAAATACAGGTTTGCGTGCTGGTGCCGAAGTTGCTCAATTGTATGTACAAGATCCAGTATGTACGGTTTCTCGACCGGTTAAAGAACTTAAAGCATTTGAAAAGGTATTCCTTCAACCTGGAGAAAGTAAGACTGTTGAAGTGGATGTAAAAGTTGCAGATTTTGCTTTCTATGATGAACATAAAAAAGATTGGAATGTTGAAGCAGGAGACTTTATCTTGCAACTGGGAAATTCATCAGATCATATTTCCCAAAAGCTAAAAATAACCGTTAAGTAAGAAATTGAATTGGCTGCTGCCCTAATAATTGTTTAGTTTATTTATATTGTGTTTAGGAGCCTTGTGATATATTTTTTATATCACAAGGCTCCTAAACACGAAATCACTAGCGTTGTGCCCTGGTTGCTTTATCAAAGGATAAGACCAAATTCTTCTGATCGACCTCTTTTAAGGAAAGTTCATGCGTGTCTTTTCCAAGACCAGCAGTAAAATAAACAGCTGCTTGAGCTGTTTTCCCTTTTTCAAGTCCGTCTTCAAATAAAGCAATCCCAAATAAAGTACTGTCTGCTTTAGAAGAGGCAATGATACTTACAGTACCCAGATTATAGTTGCCGTTATTTTTTAACGTAATAATACCTTCTTTATAAGTATAACTGAGCCCTTTAACTGTTGCAAGATAGATTTTGTTCTTACTGGTAACAGGTTTATAGGTTTGTGCGTATGAAGTTCCAGCAATTAATAGAAGTAATGCTAATAAGGTTTTCTTCACGTTTCTTTTATTTTTATATAAAAATAGTTCTTAAGGCAAATATCTCAAAAGAAGATTTGTATCATTATTGTTATTCGAAGACAAGCAATCTGAAAGACCTACAGGAGCCTTACCTATCGCCTAACGATGAAGAAGAAGTGTCGAAACGGAATGCTATTTTGAAAAAAATGATTAAAGCCACTTTCATTTTATAGAGCTTCTGGCTTTATAAGAGAAATGTCAATACCCAACTTACTAAATTCAGATTGACCCAGTTCAGTTATCAAATAGCGTTTATTTAGTGGATCAATTAACTGTATCCAGCCTTTTTGTAGGCACATCACCAAAATTAATGCGCCCAGCTTACCGCCAATATGATCATAACATGTCTTTGCAGGTGTTATCAATTGTTTCTCTTTCATAGTTGTACAGATTTCAAATCTCATTACTATGACGAATTTATCATTTATGTGAATATCTAAAAATGAGCAGAGTCACATTTCACGATGATATTGATAGTTGTATAAGTTAAAATTCCGGCGATCCCCGCAATTTCTCGATTTATTTTCATTTCGAGAGAAATTGATCTAAATGGGTTTAAAAAAAAAAGCATCTATTTTTTAAGATAGATGCTTTTACCAATTTATGAAGGAAATCTAATTAGCTGATCTTAACATTAATTGCATTCAAGCCTTTTTTACCTTGCTCGATGTCGTAGCTTACTGAATCATTCTCACGAATGTTGTCCATTAAACCAGATGAATGAACAAAGATTTCGCTGTCGCCATTAGATGGCACGATAAATCCAAAACCTTTTGTCTCATTGAAAAATTTTACTGTTCCTTGTTGCATTATATTGTATTTAATTATTCTCAAATATAATTAAAATATATTGATTGTCAAATAATATTTTTAATTATATTTTAAGATTGAAATAATGTTTTGCTTGCTATAAGAAAAATGAAATATTTTTTTATTTACTGTTAGCCCCCGGTGTACGATTGGCTGTCTCTTGCATGGTCGATTCCGTTTTATCCTTTGCAGTAGCATTGTGATCCACTGGAGAGATGGGCACAGAATCATTAAAAGGAAGTGTAAACCAGAAGGTACTGCCTTGGCCAGGTTGACTGTTAACACCAATATCCCCACCATGATGTTTAATAATTTCAGCGGATACGTAAAGTCCTATCCCAAAGCCTGATATATTTGCTGTCCGGCTTGTTTTTATCCTGGAATGAGGTTTAAAGAGTTTAACAATGTCCTTTTGTTCTATACCAATTCCAGTATCTCTCACACTCAATACTATTTTTTCCTGGTCTTGTATACAGGAAACCTCAACAGGTTTTCCAGGATCAGAATATTTAACCGCATTACTGATCAGGTTAATAATCACCTGTTCGATCTTATCCCGGTCTGCATTTACAATGATGCCTTCCAATGGCACTACCTTTATTACATGATCGGGAGAAATATCTTTATGCTCTGCGATAACCTCTTCCAGCAGTTTGCTGATATCAAAATGTGACTTAATCAAATGGATCTTGCCAGATTCTGCCCCTGAAAAATTCAGAAATCCATTAATCATGGTCGTCATTTTTTTGACCTGTTTCTCCAGTTTGGACAATGTGCTTATCGTGAATCCGTCTTTTTTTTGCTTCGCCCACTTATTCAGCAATTGAATATAGGCTTTTAATGCCGTAAGTGGTGTTTTAAGCTCGTGATTAACCATGCCAATGAACCTATTCCTGCGAAGTTCATTTTGTTTAAGGCCGGTAATATCCATAATCACGCCTAAAAATTGTGTATTTCCAGTTGATGGTTCATCTGAGCCCCCCAATACCCTGAGCCACCGCTGTTGCTGATCATGAAATCCGACTACTGGATATTCCAAATAGAATGTTTCTTTCCGGTTCTGGGCTTCTTTCATGATACGGATTACTTTCTGCCGGTATTTTTTTGGTATTTGGGATAGGAGTGCTTCAAAGGTAGGCTCTTCGTCAGGGAGGTAACCATGGAGTTCTTTCATGCGTTCAGAGGGAAGAAATGTTCCCGCCTGTTCATCAATAAACCAGGTGCCGATATTTGCAGCTTTTATGGCGAGTTTAGGAATATCGGGTAAGCGGAATGCCGCACCAACATCAGGTTTAAAATTTTTGTTTTCCTGATCTTCTCTCCCGGTATCTTTTCTCATTTTGCGGTATCTACACTTTTTCTGAACGGTTAAAAGTAATGTATTTTTTTTGAAAAGGTTGATTACTCGCCCAGCGGCAATTTAAAGTGGAGAATCGAACCTTTTTATTCAAACCTGGGTTATCTATCATTATGAAAATGCCCGGAATTTGAGCCCGAGAAATGAGTGCAGCAATAGACTAAATTGATAACCACGACAGCCTGGATAGCATGTCGTGGCTTTTTAGACAGTACTTTAACTCTGATACCAGTATCAAAATTTTTGAGCAAACTCCTCAGCAAATTCTGCAAATTTGATTTTTCCAGTGACAACCGAACCCTGGTCAATCCAATCTTTTGGAATTTCTCCACTTCGGATACCAGCACCCATCACCGTATACAATTTTGCCATTTCTTCAGGTATACCAGCCTGTAACGCTCCTTGTAAGAATTGTTCATCAGTAAATTCAACCCAGGGAAGGTCAGACTTGCCTATAGCTACTCCAATAATTCCTGCAATTTCAGAGGGGCTTTTTACATCACTTATAACATATTTTACATTTTGGCCTGCAGGTGTTATTTCTAACTCTTCTGCAACTGCATCTGCGATGTCTTTAGGATGCACCAATGGAATTACCGTATTGGCAAACAGGTTACCGCCCATGATACCCATTGCTTTAATCATTGGGATATCATTGTAATAATTGGTGTAAAAGTAACCCGCTCTAAGATAGGTAATCGAGACCTCTTGTATTTGATGGAACAATTGTTCGATACGGTGAAGTCCGATAATAGGGCCGGTACCTTGAGCTAAATCTGCTCCTATACTGCTCAGCATCACCACACGTTTTACTCCAGATTCTGTTATTGCAGTAACAAACGCCTTTCCAGCTTCAGCCATGTTGGCAATAACATTACTGCCACCCATATTAGGAGGAGTCATAGTGAATACCGCATCTGCACCTGTAAACGCATTTTTAAGGAAAAGTGCATCACTTACCGAGCCAATACTTGCCTCGGCACCCAGAGCTTCTATATCTTGTTTGCGGTCTGAACTGCTGCTAATTACGGTGACTTGATGTCCAGCAGCTATTAGTTTTTCGGTTAATGGTTTTCCGATATTGCCAAGAGAACCAGCGATTGTAATTTTCATATCTTGATTGCTTTAATAATTTATAATACAAAACTATATTTGTACTTACTTTTATACAAGTACTTACCCCAAGGTATGTGTTATGACAGCAATCAAAGAAAATTCAACCATTCAAGAAAATAAGAGGTTTGCATTAGAACAGTGTCCGGTTACCTATGTTATGGAAAGGATAGGAGGGTACTGGAAACCCATTATACTATACCATCTCTTTTCTGGCAGCAAACGATACAGCGAGTTAAAACGCGCAATCCCTGCGATAACAGAAAAGGTACTCATACAACATTTAAAACAACTGGAAGCAGACAACCTGGTTTTGCGCGAAGCCAAGGCTGTTGTGCCGCCATATGTCACTTATCGCTTAACTCCAGCGGGAGAAGACCTGGAGGTTGTTATAGACGCAATGACTTCCTGGGCATTCAAACAGAAAACTTAATGTAAGATTTCTATTCCCGAGTTTTCAAAGGGAGAAAGGGGGGATGGATGTCAATATTAACAGGATCAGTCAAATTGAAGCTCTTTTTAAAGTGTATATTAATAATTATAAAAATTGGAGATTACAATAGCTATCATAAATTTAAGGGGAGGTCATAACCTCATTGGCTGGTTCATCATCGCAAATGCTTCAGCAGGCGATGTCAAATAGAATTTTCTGAAATCGGCGGTCTGGCCTATCTTGATCTCGAAATCTTCATTTTCCATTCCGACGATCAGCTCTTTAGCGGCATCTACAGGAGACATGCCGTACTTTTCACCACCGATTTCTTTAGAAAATTCTGTGCATCTGCTGTTTCAGAGTGGGTATAAGCAAAGGCACGGCCTGCATTGTTGATCAGAACGCTTAGCTCCGGATGCTGACCTGATACTTGGGCGATAAGGTTTTTTACATCCTCTTCGCTGTTAATATCGCAGCGTATGGCGATAGTATTGGGTAAAGCGGTTGCGGCCGCTTTAAGCTTGCTTTCCGTTCTACCTATAATGATTATCTTGTTTCCTTTAGTGCTTAATAATTTAGCGGTTTCAAAACCGATTCCTGATCCACCACCCGTGATGAGCACTGTTTTATCTGTAATATTCATTTTTTATTGTATTTATGATGAGATGTATATACTATATATTTTGATTAATTCACTTTGTGGCTTACGGCATAAGGTGTATGACTCATGCCTGTTTTGTATCAACTATTTAAATGGCTGTCTTTACACTCTTTAATACCGACCCTTCAAACATTTTGTGTGCATAACTCTGAAGAAACAGGATCATACCTGTCATTTTACCCACGGGGTTGCTAAACTTCGGCTCTTTGGCACCAATCAGTTTGGTAATGGTATTTACAACGCCATCAGGTGCTTCTGCTTGGTCTATGCCTTTTTTGGTGAAAGCATTGACCTGAGGTCTGTAGGCGTCATAATCTGAAATAGCTACTGTTGCTGAAACCGCGTTATGACCCAGATTGGTTTTAAACCACACCGGCTCAACCACGCTAACTTTGATATTAAACTGGTTCAGTTCAAAACGTAGTGATTTGAAGTAACCTTCAATGGCATGTTTGGAGGCAGAGTAATAAGATAGGTTCGGCGGGCCAATCAAACCAACAATGGAACTTACCGTTATGATTTGTCCGGACCTTTGTTTTCTGAACAGGGGCAACAAAGCGTTGGTCACTTTCACAGTACCCCAAAAATTGGTTTCAAATTGTTGTCTGCCTATCTCTATCGGAGTCTCCTCAGCAATGCCTGTTACCATGTAACCGGCATTATTCACCAATACATCAAGTTGTTTAGTCTCTGCTGCCAACTCCCTGATGAAAGCTTCGATTGAAGCATCATCAGAAATATCCAGGCGTAATAGTTTGAAAGAAACCTTTCCTCGATATTTTTCAGGCTCCCGGCTGGTGCCGATTACGTTAAAACCTTTTCGCTGAAGATCGTTGGCCAGCATTAATCCAAAACCGGATGATGCGCCTGTAATTAAAATTGTCTTTTTCATGATTTTAAAATTTGTTCTTTTATAATTCTATTAAATGTTTTTGCATCTTTAAACTGTATCAAATGATACAGTTTAAGGTAAAAAAAAGGTTTATTCAAAAACCTTTAAGCTGAAATCAATTACAGCTTTTAGTTTGGTCGTATCTTTTTCTATATACTTGGTCGTGTTCAATCCTGTCCATAAATTAAGGAGGTAGACACTCCACAACTCCTGCGGGATCTTCGGGTGGATAATACCGGCATTCTGAGCCCGTAATAATGCGGCTGAAAAAACATCAGCAATACGGGTAATGTGCGCTGTCGCTCCATCTTTTAATTCCTGGTCAGCAATCTGGATGATTGCATTACTGAAGTAACATCCAAATTGCCCGAACATGCCGTCTGGGTCTGCCATTACATAATAGTACTGCTTTAAAACCTCGATGGGATTTTCAATCGTTTTCAGCATCGATAACGCATATGTCGGATAAACAGAAAAAAAACGATCCATTGATTTAATAAATAGTTCTTGTTTGCCTCCTTTATAAGCGAAGTAAAAGCTACTCATTCCCATGCCCATCGCTTTTTGAAGATCCCGGGAAGAAGCGTTCTCGTAGCCTTTTTCCCAAAAAACCTTGACCGCATTGTCCAACGCTTCCTCTTCATTATATATCTTTTTTCTGCCTGCCATAACAAATATTCTGACGCAAATATACAAAATGTATCGAATGATACAGTATAGATTTATTTTTTTACAAAAGACTGTCTATCCAATAAATTTCTGGGCTTATTTTCATTTCTATTAAATCTACTTCAAAATCTTGATTTGTTTTATTTCTTTATATACTGGCCTACCTGATTAATTTAATCTGGTACCTCATTAGCCAAATTGTATCCTCTAATTTTGCCTTACTAATAAGATTAAAAAGATGAAAAAGACATTTGATACCTCAGAGCTTTATCTGCGATTCGCCCTAGGAATAGGTTTTATCCTGCCTGTAATGGATAGATTTGGTTGGCTTGGAGTTGCCGGACAGAATGGAACCTCATGGGGAAACTGGAGTAATTTCTTGAGCTATACGCATTCGTTGATGCCTTATATGAATGATTCTCTGACCAACGTATTTGCTACAGTGGCGACAGCGGCAGAAATCGTTTTTGGTATCATGTTACTCATTGGTTACAAGATCAAATGGGCAGCATTTGGAAGTTTCTTGCTGACACTTACTTTTGCATTAAGCATGTTGTTCTTTGCAAATTATCGGGCACCTTTTAGCTATTCCGTCTTCGTATGTAGTGCCGCTTCGCTATTCCTGGCCTGTAAGATCCATTCGGATGATAAATTGTAATGAGTATACAGATCGCAGAACCATAGCAGTTTGATTAATATTTATATAATATTATCGTATGGTGTAACCACTATTAGGAAAAACTTCCATTGCTGCTGATCAAAATTTTTATTTTATATACAAAAACACTCTTTGCAATAACCTAGATTTCTTTCCGCAGGTGATTATAAGAATTAAAACTGCTTAGCTAAATTCTAAACCGAGCTGTTCAAATAATTCTTTCTTTCCTTTAAAAGTAATTTGCAAGGCCCGTGAATTTTCTGTCCGGCGCATTAGGTCTTCCTTTAATAATTTTTGAAGCAGGCACGAGCCGAGTGAACCCGCGAGATGAAATCTGCGTTCTGTCCAGTCAAGACACGGTTTTGCAATTGTCCGTTTTTGGGTATTAAATAACTTGGTGTCTATTCCAATTCTTTCAAAGAATATAATACCCGTTGGTGTTATTTCAAAGCGATCAGGAAAAGATTTCAGGTAATCCTTTTTAATCAATTGGTCAGTGATCGCTACACCTACCTTTCCGGCAAGATGATCATAACAGCTTCGGCAGTAACTGATGGGATCTTTACGTAGTGTAACGTTTTTTTTTAATTCGGGTTCTGTCACAAGTGCGCCCATTGCTTCAATAGCATATGCAACTTCCATACGGGAATAGCTATAGTAACGATGTCGACCCTGGCAAGACACTTTCAAAATACCAGCATCGGTCAGCTTACTTAAATGCATGCTGATATTTGGCCTCGAAAGGTCAGCAAATATTGAAAGTTCGGTGGCCGTATAAGCCCTGCCATCCAGTAATGCCCAGAGTATTTTTACCCTTGATGGGTCACCGATTAATGCAGCTACCCGTTCGAGTTCCTTCATATCCATAGCTCAAATATAGTGTAGTAGTTTTATTCATAGTTCATCAGAGAATGAACTGTGAATAAATAATTGCTTTCATCTTTGAAAAAAAAATCTGATGAAGAACTTTGAGACGATACGCATTGAAAGCCATATACCAGGCCTGGAAATAAGCCTTTTGCATTTACCTGCAAAAACGATAACTGGCCAGTTGCCTGTCCTTTTCGTACATGGTTTATCCTTCCCCTCGGAACTTTCTTTTGGCTTCCGTATGAGTGGAATGTCATGGATGGACGATCTTGCACAACGCAATTTCGATAGTTATGCAATTGATCTGTTAGGTTATGGTAACGCTGACCGCTATCCACAGATTACAAAATCGCAAGTAAACGGAAAACCTCCGGGCATGGCAGATGAAGTTTATAAAGATGTCGATAAAGCCGTGGCCTATATTTTGACCAAAACAGGCGCTAAGCAAATAATCCTTATCGGACACTCCTGGGGTGGTTCGGTCGCTATGCTGTATGCTGAAAAGCACCCTGAAAATATTGCGAAATTGACGCTCTTTGCACCGATAACTTTAGGGCAAGCTACCGGTAAACCCGGGAATATTACGACAGCTTATGAACGTATGACACCGGATGAGCGGGTAGACGCCATGAAAGACCTTACACCGACTGGCGAGGCTTCAAGACTCGAACCGGAAATATTTAAAGAATGGAAAAGTATATGGTTAAATTCGGATGCGAAGGAAAAAAAGACCGATCCCGAAAATGTATATTTTCCGGCAGGTCCCTTACAAGATCTGGAAAACCTGCAACATGGCATAAGTTATTACGATCCATCCAAGATTAAGTGCCCGTTACTCGTTATACGGGGCGATTGGGATAATTATCCAAATGATCAGGATGCGCTTGATCTGCTCGATTCCATGACCAGTTCGCCTGATAAGCATTATGTAATTATCGGTCGGGGTACGCACGTATTACACCTGGAGCAAAGCAGGTACCGATTATATAGGGAAGTTGGCAATTTTATTTCCGATACAAATGGCAGCATCGGCAAAGTTTTCCATAGCATTGCGGTTATTTTTGAAGTGATACCAAATGATGGAAAAAAGGAGGAATACCTGAACATTGCTGCCAAACTTAACCCTGAATTGAATAAAATAGACGGATTTATATCTATAGAGCGGTTTCAAAGCCTAATCCATCCAGAAAAGATTTTATCATTGTCATTTTGGCGGGATGAAAAGGCAATATTAGCCTGGCGTAACCTTGAACTGCATCGGGAAGCCCAGGCAGAAGGTAGAAACGGCATTTTTAAAGATTATCACTTGCGTATCGCCGATGTCGTAAGGGATTATGGTCAGTTTGACCGAAAGGAAGCCCCCTCGGATAGTCGCGCCTATCATTAATAGATAGCTTTACGAAATTGTATAATTTTTCATTACCTGGAATAATTAACAAGCTTATTCCCTAAGAAGTATATTGCAAATTATTGCTATATAGTGGAGCTTTATGGCATAATATTGCTATAATGATTGAATGTGTATTTCATTGTACTGGTGCAGCATTACTTTTATACAAATTAAGACTAAACCAAGTTGGATAAGTTGGACTTGATTTTAAAGGGAAGCAATTTATCAAAGAAGTAGATCTGAATATGAACAGACCATGTTAAAATTGAAGTATTCGCAAAATCTGCTCTTAGTCGAAAATTCTTTGGTTTTAGATAAGGATCAGATTTTCAAATCGGAACTGCGTAGTGTGATGACAAAGGAATCTGAGAGAAGATTGCTAGAGGGACTCAATAAATTGGAGGTTAAAAATTTCTTTCTCCAGAGAGATGTATCTTTGTCATCGGTTTCCTCTAAACTGAATTCAAACACAAAATATATATCCTATATCATTAATAAATATAAAGGAAAATATTTTAATAATTATATAAATGAACTTAGAGTCAATTACGCACTGAATGATCTTTATTTAAATCCAGAGGTACGTAGGTATAAGATTTCTTATCTGGCTAACAAGTATGGATTTTCATCCCACAGCAAATTCTCTGCTATTTTTAAATCTATTATTGGTATTTCACCTTCTGTTTTTATAGAAAATTTGAAAATGGATCACCATAGAAAATCGCTTGAAGGTCCCGTTGATGATTTAATTGCTTATTAATGGTTATTCCTTTTTTTGCCTTAGCAGAATTATTATTCATTTAATACAAAAAAGATTATGAAAACAGTCTCAAAAAACATCAAACTACTCCGTCTAAAAATGGGATGGAGGCAACATGAGGTAGCGGCGCTACTTGATATTTCCGTTCCTGCATTTTCGAAAATAGAAACGGGAGTAACGGATATCAATATTAACAGGCTCCGTCAAATTGCGGATCTTTTTAAAGTATCTATTGTTGATATGTTTTCCAGTGACGCTACAGCACTCAAATCAGAGGATACTTTGAAAATCGAAGAGCTCAGTGAAAAGTTGCGCCAAAGAGAAAGCTTATTGATAGACCTTCAAACGAAGTTGTTGCAGTGTTATGAAGAGAAATATATTTAACTGTTTTTAAATAGAAAAAAGGGACCAAGTCTTTCAACTGGCCCCTTTTCATTAAATTAACGCTCTCGATGTAAACGTATAAAATTTTTCTGATATTCTGTTAATCAATTTTTTGATAAGTTGCTTTTTTCTATTTGGGTACTGATTTTCTTTACCATGAAAAGAGAAACCATTCCTGAAACGCCTTAACTTCCTGTTATATTCAAACTATATCCCTTGCCATGAACATTTTTAAAGCATATGCTATTATCCTGAGAAAATTTTTTACGAAGTTTGGAAACATACATATCAAGGCTTCTCCCAGTAATTACACCTGCCTGCAACAGCAGCAGAGACAACATTGACATTCGTACAATATTGTTTATGAGTGTGATTAGCATTTTTTACAATTCATTTTACACTTTTTTACTAGTATTTACACCTCTGGTACCACCCGCTGGTTTAGCTTTGGCCAAGTTACTAATTTGAAATTTATGCTAAAAACACTATTGGCCTCAAAGGCTCTTTTTGAAAACTGGCTGGTACTGATACGGTTGATCACCGGCCTTCTAATTTTTGTCCATGGACTGGGCACCTTCAATAAAGGACATATGGATGGAAATATTGCCTGGCTCACAGACCTTCATTTCCCAGTCCCTGTATTGATGGCTTATATCGGAAAAGGTGCTGAATTATTTGGTGGAGTTTTACTGATGCTCGGATTATTTACCAGAATTTCCGCGTTGGTACTGATCATCGATATGCTGGTGATCACAATTGTCCTTGGTAATGGTAAAATATTTACCGAGGACCAGCAACCCTTTTTATTACTTCTTCTATTTGCTTATTTGTTTTTCGCTGGCCCGGGAAAAATTAGCCTGGACCACCTGCTATTTAATAAAATTAAAACTCAGGATTGAACATATGTTAAACAGCTAAGCAGATGTGCTTTCCTATCATAGTCTGTCGAGGGGATTTTGTAGCATCTGCTTTGCTTTTAATATTCTATTACTGTTAAACTGAAAGCGGCTCCCAGTCCTTTAAATTTAATCCAATCTGCTTCGGTCGTTTTACGATGGTAGCTGGAGGACAATAAACCCGCGGAAAAGAATACTTTGCCCTTCTCGGAAGTCGTTTTTCCATCTATCCTTTCTAAGGAGACCCTAATTCCAACTTCGCTGCCAAGATCTCTGAAAGGAAAACCTACGTTAAAAAATTTAGAATGAGTGGTATTACCAATGGTTCTGGTACGTGGTTTCTTGGTGCTGATCGTTACTTCCTTTAATTCACTGATCCTTTGTTTCCCAAAAAACGCAGGGCAAACTCAGCATCTGCCACTTGTCAGTTTGTATTCTTGATACCCGGAAATGTAAGAGGAGACTTTTTTCCTTTCCAGTACCTGGCTAAATACCGGAAAGGAAAAATCAGTAGAAAAGATAAGATCTTGTTTCGCATAAATATGATTCTTAAGGTAGGCAATTGATTTTATACTTTCGTTTAAGGTTTTCTGATGCGCGGTAGGTGTTTCGACACAAAAGTTTGGAGCATTAGATAAAAATATATTCAGCTATGGGGTGATTCTTTTTTTTTTACTGTTATACTGTTGATAGCCCAATTTAAATATCAAACTAAACAACCATTCAACATGACCAAAATTTTTACAAAACCAATTTTTTATCTGTTGTTGTTCACTACACTTTGTGCCAGCTACAACGCCCTGTACGCTCAAGTAAGAAGGATTACCGTCGAATCAGCACTGGATGCTATTTCAAAAAAGTACAAAACGAAATTTGCGTACAAGCACGGCATCATTGAAAATAAATTTGCCGATACGGAAAGCTTAAAAGCAAAAACACTCGATGAAGCCTTAAAACGCGTGTTGTATCCGAATGATCTTTTATTCCTTTATGTAAGCGAGGGAAATTATACCATCATCCCGAAGAATGAAGATTTAAAAACAAAGCAATCGGGCGCAGAAAATGCACTCCCGGGAACAAATGCTGCAACGAATGAAATGTTTATAACCGGGCAGGTTTCAGATGAAGCTGGTACACCGATGCCAGGCGTAACCGTCAAGTCAAATGCTTCTAACAGGTCTGTAGCAACCGATGCGAAAGGAAATTTTTCCCTTTGGACACCCGTCGAGACCGATTACGTCAGCTTTTCTTATATAGGTTACGACCGTTACGAAGCGAAGCTAAATGGACAATCACAACGCTTTGCTATTAGTTTGAATCCTGCTGCCGGTCATGCCCTAAAGGAAGTAGCGATTGTTTCTAATGGGTATCAAAACATTAGCCCAGAACGCGTGACGGGATCTACGGTCTCGATTACTGCGAAACAAATTGAACAGGTCAAAACCGCCAACATCATCCAGCGTATTGAATCCATGGTTCCAGGACTTAAAGTGACGATCACCGCCGGTGACAATAGTTTTGCCTACGGCAACACGCAACCCAATCTCAATAGCGACGATTCGAGAAGCATTGGCGCTTCAGACTATAATATGGCCATTCGTGGAAGAAGTTCACTTAGAACAAAGGCTTTTCCGTTGGTTGTGGTAGATGGTGCAATTTCAGAAATGGACTTAGCTACACTAAACCCTAACGACGTAGAATCCATTACCTTTTTGAAAGATGCTTCTTCGGCGTCAATTTGGGGCGTACGTGCCGCAAATGGTGTGATCGTAGTTAAAACAAAATCTGGACAAAACAATCAGGCACCCAAAATCAGTTTTTCTGTAACAGGTGCTGTAAATGCCAAGCCCAGACTGGATTACCTGAAAATTATGACTGCGGCAGAGCAGATCAACTACGAAGAGGAACTTGTAGCGAAAAGGTTGATTACTAAACCGAATGCCACCGCGAACTTCGGTTCACCTGTCGCCGAGGTTACAGACTTGGCATTTCAACTAGCGGACAACCCCGGAGGAAGGGCGGCTTATGACGCCCGGATCGCTGAGCTAAGCAGCAGAGACAGCCGCAGTCAGGTTGAAAAATATTTATTGCAGCCTGCAAATAACCAACAATATAACCTTTCTGTTTCTGGGGGTGGAGCGCAAAGTACTTATTTTTATTCCGCTTCTTATAGTCACGAAAGGCCAAGTACAGTAGGCAACGACGCCAAAAGACTTACCATAGGCTTAAATAATACTTTCAAACTTTTTAAAGTTGCTACCCTGAGTACCAACATCAGAGGTTCCTTCTTCAATTATAAAAATAATGGTATTTCGTTAAATAGGTTGTATGGACCAACATCTTCAACGTTTATGCCGTACGATCGATTGGTGGATGACCAAGGAAACAGAACAAGTTTTTCTTCCCGTTACTATTCTGGATGGACCAACCGACTTCAAGGGCAAGGATACCTGAACTGGAACACCAGCTACCTGGATGAATTGGATAATGCCAACAATAAACAAAATGTAAATAACTATTCCTTTACAGCCAATTTGAACATTCCCATCTTTAAGGGCCTTTCAGCGAATGCTTTTTTTAGTAACGAGCGCACTTTCAGCCTGCAAACGAATTATTATAATGAAAATACGTTTTATTACAGGGATCTCGTAAATACTTATACACCACTACCTGTTGCCGGAGCAACCGCTCAGAATTCAATTGGATTAAACAGGGGTGCTGGCGGTATTTTACAGCAGGTGAATTCAACCGATAACAATTATACCGTTCGTGGACAGCTGAATTACGACAATACCTTTGCTGGCAAACATCAGCTTACCGTAATCGCAGGGTCTGAAATCAGACAAACCAATGCCGGTCAGGGTGGTAGTACTATGTATGGGTACAACACCGGAACCGGTCTTAGTAGACCAGTAAATTTCGCTACGCCGTATGCATCGATTCAATATGGTGGGATGTTGGGTGGCGCTCCGTACCGTCAGGATAAAATAAGAAGGTATCTTTCCTATTATAGTAATGCGGGATATACTTATAATGGCAAATATACACTATCTGCAAGCGTGCGTTATGACGATTACAACAACTTTGGTGTAGACAGGAAGTTCCGTGCAACACCACTTTGGTCTACGGGCTTAAGATGGGACCTTGCAAAGGAAGATTTCCTAAAGTCGCAGGACTGGATCAGTGGATTGGGCTTAAAAGCATCTTATGGAGTTAATGGAAACATCGCGACTTCTGTATACCCTTTTACTTACATTGCATTAAGCGAATCAGATTACCAAACGGGTTTACCTTATGCTTTTGTAGTAACACCGGCAAATCCAGAATTGAGATGGGAGAAAACATATGTGACCAACATCGGGCTTGACCTATCTCTTTTCAAAGGACGTATCAACGCCACTGCAGATTTTTACCGCAAACATGGAAAAGATATATTCTATGAATTCCCTGTTAACGATACCTATGGAGTATCTACTTTGCTAAGAAACGCAACTGAATTAAAAGGTAGGGGTGTTGACATTGGATTGAGTGGCGTAGCTTACAGAACAAATGATTGGGAGGTAACCACAGGATTTAACTTTTCTTACAACACCAACGAAATTGCAGATGCAAGATTTACGCAAACTTCCTCTCTATTTTCTAACCCTGCTTACTCGAACTATATCGAAGGTTATCCAACAGATAAATTGTTGGTCTATAAAAATGCGGGCCTTGACGCCCGTGGTTTAACACAAATCTTCGATGAGAATGGAAATAAAGTAGCTGCGGAGAGGAACATCAGTTCTATAGAAGCGCTTAAAAATGCCGGACGCACGTCTGCTCCCTATTTTGGTGCTTTAAATCAAAGTGTACGATATAAAGAGTTTACCCTGATGGCCATTGCCACTTACCAATTCGGAAGTGTTTTTCTGAGACCAACGATCACTGGATTTTCTGGCGGAAGAGCCGGCACTCGCTACGATCTTAGCGAAGATGTAGCAAAAAGGTGGCAGAAAGCAGGTGACGAAAATATCACAAATGTACCAGGCATAGCAGGTGCTGCCGCTGGGGTAAGTTTACAGCGTTACCAGCAATCGGACATCAATGTGTTAAAAGGAGACTATATTCGCTTGAGAGAGCTTTCATTAACTTATGCACTGCCATTGGCACGTTTTACAAAAATGGCAAAAACAGCCGACCTAAGCTTTGGGGTGCGCAACCTTGGGCTATTATGGAAAGCAAATAAAGAAGGCATTGATCCGGATTTTGCGACCGGACTGAACAGCACGACACTGGGTCTCCCTGCTTCTGTATCCTACAACTTCTCCCTAAATGTTAACTTCTAATTCTGTAGACATGAAATCAATATATAAATATATCGCAATTTCGTTAAGCCTTGCTGCTTTCACGGGGTGCAAAAAATATGTGGACATAAAAACCCAGGGAAACCTGGTACCCAATCAAACCATCAACTACCGGTATTTATTAAATAATAATTCGGCATTTGAACCAACAGCCAGTCTTGGCGATTACGCTTCGTCTGATATCGAAATCAATGATGCAAGCCAGGTCACCAGTTTGCTTGCCGGGTCGTTTTACTTGCCTTTTGTGAAAGCTTATACCTGGCAAACCAATATTTTTCCGTTGGGTTCTTCTGAGGAAATTGACCAAAACTGGCGCGCGCTATATGCGAACATCCTGGTTTGTAATACCATAATCAATGAGTTGCCGGCAAGTGATGGTACTGAAGCTGAAAAGGCAGCGCTTATCGCAGAAGCTAAGGTGCACCGCGCAGATGCTTACCTTGCCTTAGTAAATACATATGCAAAACCTTACAATGCCGCTACAGCTGCTACTGATCTTGGTGTGCCATTACTACTCGAACAAACTATAAGCCAGAAATTAAACCGTGCAACCGTTCGCGTGATTTATGATCAGATCCTTTCCGATCTTACTACTGCAACAGGATCTCTGCCAAACACACAGGTGCTAAATAACCTGCCATCAAAAGCCTCTGCCTACGGAGAATTGGCACGCTGTTATTTGTTACTGCACGACTACACGAACGCTGGAAGGTATGCAGATATGGCATTAGCGATGAGAAACACCTTGGTGGATCTCTCGGCATACGAAGCTTCTAACCTATTCAACTATCCCACACGCTTTAGAAACCCCGAAATTCTTTTATCCAGAACCCCTCAAGATTTTTCGGCAGGTTATCCCCCGAAAATATTCAAGCTGAGCTCTGCCTACCGTAACATATTGCTTCCAACAGATTTACGCTTTACTTTGTTTACAACCGCAGGAAACCTAGTGTCCTCAGATTATGACCCGAACGGACGATTCTTCACAAAAGAAAACGCAATCGGGCAGTCACGCAACGAAGGACCATCGGTACCTGAGATGATGCTGATAAGAGCAGAAGTTTACGCCAGAAATGGTGATGCGACAAATGCGATGCTTTGGGTAAACAGATTGCGCCAAAAAAGATTTAAAGCTGCGGATTATATTGCCTTAACAGCAACAAGTGCGAGTGATGCGCTTGTAAAAGTGATCAACGAGCGCCGCATAGAGTTCTATGGTACTTCGCTTCGCTGGTATGACATGCGCCGTCTCAAAGATGAGGAGCCATTTAGGGTGACCTATACCAAAACCTTTAATAATGTGACCTACACTTTAGCGCCGAACAGTGATCGCTATGTCTTCCCTATTGCCGAGGTCCTGCGAAAAACCAATCCGGAGCTGGAGCAAAACCCGTAAAAATTAACAACTTATGAAACAAATGAAAAAACAATTCCTGTTCCTGGTTTTTCTGTGTTATGCTCTAAATAGCAATGCACAGCAAAAGGCCAACTTTACTTTTATTCCCGAAAGGCCAACAAACGGCCAAACCATCCAAATCAATTACGATGCAAAAGGCACTCCCCTTGAAGGGAAGCAAAAAGTTGCTGCGGTAGTTTATCAATACAGGAACTACAAATGGGTAGGCGCCGATTTATCCTTGAATGGATCGGCAAACCATTGGCAGGCAAAATATGATGTACCTGTCGATTGCGGACTCATTGCACTGAAATTTAAATCAAATACAACCGTTGACAACAACCACGACATGGGTTATTTTATCTTAATGAACGATAAAGACCGGGCAGGAGCAATGGCTCCTGGGGCTTATGCTGGCTGGGGTTTGGCGCGTTCTCCAAAGTACGGAAAAGATATTCCTGGGTACATCAACTTTAAAGGTATCAGCGACACTGCAACCTACCATTGGTTAAGCCAGGAGATCTCTTTTAACCAAAGTGCAAAACAGGTGCTGGCTCTTGACTATGCAATGGCCTTGAAGGCGTTTATGGGCGATGCAGGCACACCAAAACTAACCTTGGTCTGTAAGTATTTAACCCGACCAGACGCAACAGAAGCAGATTTGCTAAAAGCAAGACATATTTATAAGCATCTGATGATCAGTAAGGAATCAGCAGATTCGGTAGATAGGGTCATCAATAGCAGATTCCCGAAGGGAAGTTTATCTCGGCTGGCAGCTTTTAAAAAGGCATCTTCGAGCAGAGATATAGATTCTATCCTCGTCGGTTCGATCAAGTTTTTATCCGATTTCCCAGAATATCAGACAAATGCCAATTTCGATTTGGAAAACCGGATCAACTATGGTGTCTTGTATCAGAATGTGATGGTTTTTGCAGCCATGAAAGGTTTAATTCCAGATTATGTCATCAAATATGCTGACTCTGTTTCTTATAATATGCTTCCTACAGTTTATTATAAACTTATTGGAATCCCTTACCATAGAAAAGAGGGTGATTTACTTAAGCTTGCTAAATACTCCGACCTATTGGTTCATCGCATGGAATATTTTAAAGGAAACCGTCCGGAATCCATGCAATATTTGTCGCCTTCAGAATGGGAGACGGAATATAGAAGGTCTTTTGTGGCTACTATTTCTGCAGACCACATCGGTTTGCTAAACCTTAGAGGTAAATATGAGCAGGCATTAAAGTATGTTGAAGATGCACAAGTGTTGTTGAATTACAGCAAGGCAGAAATTAATAACGAGCATGCATTAATCTTGAAAAAATTAAACAAGACGCAAGCACTTGAACAGGTACTGGTGAAAAGTTTCTTCAACAATCAAAGTTCTACCGAAATGATTGGAATGTTAAAGGAAATCTACATCAAAAAACATAAATCTGAAAAGGGATATGATGCTTACCTCGAATCTATGAAAAATCCTGCGGATAAGCTTAAGAATTTAGAAGAATTAAAGGCCATGATGATCAAGAAGGAAATGCCCATCTGGAGTATGAAAGACTTGAACGGTAAAACAGTAAATTCTTCTGATCTGAAAGGAAAAATTGTCATTCTAGATTTTTGGGCAACTTGGTGCGTGCCCTGTAAAGCTTCATTCCCGGGCATGAAATTGGCAGTAGAGAAATATAAAAACGATCCTAATGTAGTCTTTTATTTTGTAGACACGGAGGAGAGCGGCGACACCTATAAAACAGAGAACGCAAAATACATCAAAGATAACAAATATCCTTTCAACGTACTGTTTGACAATAAAGCTGAGGGCATGAAAACAAACTCTGAGGTGTTCAGTAGAATTTGTAAAGCTTTTAGTATTTCTGGGATACCGCAAAAGCTGATCATCGATAAGAATGGTTTCTTAAGGTTCATTTCCATTGGCTTTAAGGGAAGCGCTACGGGATTGGTAGATGAGATGTCGGATTTGATTGAAATGACTAAAACTGCAGAATAATGATGAAGAAAATAATATTATTGCTTTTATGTACTATGGGCATGCTGCAGTTAGCCAGCGCCCAGAAATTTGTGAATAAGGAGGTTAATTTTGCATCGCCTGATGGTCAAATCCAATATGCTGGAGTACTTTCAACACCCGAGGGCAGCAAAAAAAAGTATCCTGCCGTCGTGATTGTTTCCGGCAGCTACAAGCAAAACCGCGATGGTTTGATGGCGGGCCATGCGGTATTTAAACAAATTGCCGATTATCTAAGCAGTAGGGGTATAGCTGTATTGCGATTAGATGACCGCGGGACGGGTAAAACCACCGGGGTTTATGAAACTTCCACCACTGGTGATTTTGCAGACGATGCGCTGAGGGCAATTCAGTACCTTAAAGGTATTAAAGGTATTAACAGTAAGAAGATAGGGCTGTTAGGTCATAGTGAAGGTGCGGCGGCCAGTGCAATTGCTGCGTCTAAGAGTAGAGATGTTGCATTTATCGTGAGCGTTGCCGGCTTAGCCACATCAGGCTACGAATCCTTGATCCAGCAAAATGAAGATATTGTAAATGCATCTCAGTTAACTGAAGTGGACAAAAAACGTTCCAACGAAATCAACGGACTTATGTTTAAGGTCGCACTTAAGTATGCAGACTCAGACAGTTTAGAAAATAAGCTGAATGCAACATACAACGAATGGAAAGTGAAAGATGATGCCTATTTTAAAACGTTGAACATTGAATTTGATCATTTCCGTTTTCCAGTTTATAGCTATGTGAATTATGCGATTGGTCCGTGGTACAGGTATTTCATAAAATATGATGCACCTAAAACTATCGGCTCGGTAAAGGTGCCGATCCTAGCCTTAAACGGAGATAAAGACCTGATGGTCGCTGGGAAAAGCAACCTCGAGAACTGGAAAAAATACGCGGCTGCGGGGGGAAATCATAAAGTGGAAACCCACTTGCTTCCGGGTTTAAACCACTTGTTTTTACCTTGCGTTACCTGTACGACACAGGAATACTCCAGTATTAAAGCAAGCTTCTCACCAGAAGCATTAAATATTATCGGTAATTGGATTCAGTCTATCTAGCGATTGATACATACATTAGTAAGCCAACTCATTGTTGGCTTACTTTCCTATCATCAAAACCGTGTCGCCTTCTTTCACCATCCTCGTTTGGAGAATATTCGATAGCACAAACAAAACACTTTCTTTGCTCTTAAAGGAAACGCTGCCATCAATAGTAACATCAGCCATTTTTGGATCGCTCAACTTAACCCGTTGACCATATACGTCTTCAAGTTCTTGTAAAATCTCCCTTACGGTTGTTTTCTGCATGAGCATATTTCCCTCAATCCAGGCACGCTCGGACGCTATGTTAGTTTGAACAACTTTCAACATTTCATTTGGCGTCTCTATGGCCATCTGACTAGGTTTTAAAATGAAACTTTTACCCGAGTTTACCGAAGCTACCTGTACACTTCCATTACTTAGTACAACCTTTGATTGTTGGTTCCTGTCTTTGACGTTAAATTCTGTACCCAATACCTCAATTCGGAGATGTGCTGTACTTACGCGAAATCGATCTGCTGCAGAGATGCTTTTTGGATCGTGGTTCAGGTGCACAACTTTAAAATAAGCTTCACCTTTCAATTGAACGGATCTTTTCTTTGTAATTGTCCAAAGCATAGGGTAGTTAATGGATGAATTCGCATTTAGGACAACCTGACTGCCATCTGGAAGGATAACCGTTTTCTTTTCGCCATAAGCCGTCTGTATAGTAACTCTGGCATTCAATAGCCAGAAGGAAATTCCAAAAAGTGCGAGCAAAGCTGCCACACTACTAATGGCAATGTATAATTTTCGCACCTTGCCTTTTTTCCGCTCCTCTCTATCTATTGAGGCATCGATGTTTGCAAGTATATCTGCTGCAAAACCCTTCGGCAGGTCAATCCTTTTAGCAGTGTAAATGAATTCGAGTTCTTTTTTTGCTGCATGATAGGCGCCATTTTTAGCTGCACCAGACTCAAATTCTTCCCAGAATTCCAGTTGCTCCCGATACCTTACAAATCTGATAAAGGCCGGATCATTAAGGAAATCTTCGGTGCTATAGTTGTTATATTTATGTTCTTGCATTCAATTGTTTTTCAGTAGGGACTCTTTTAGATAAACACAGAATAATTAAAAATCACCCCATTGTAAAAATGTTTTTTTAAAATAGTTGAGATCGGTATTGGAATAGCATTACTATAACTACAGCGGCGTCAACATCAAGAATCACTTTCAGTGCTTCCAGCGCCCTGGCCGAAAGTTTATATGCCCCTTTTACTGATATATTCATCAATTCTGAAATCTGCTCATAATCCATCTCTTCAAAATATTTTAAATAAATTATTTCTTTTTGTCTTCCCGTCAATTGTTCTAAAGCCATGCGGATCTTTTGCGATTGTGCCAATGCTTCATCGTTCTGTATATGGATGGATTCCGCATTAAATTCAATAATGAAATCATCTGGCTTTAATTCTACCTTCATGAAGCGGTCTTCTTTAGCTTTATAGGCCATGATAGTGTTGCGCAATGCCCCTAGTAAATAAAGTCGCTCGTTATCCGTCTGACCTAACGTTTTACGGTTCGCCCAAAGCTTAGTGAATAAGTCGTGGATACAATCACGGGTGTGATCTTCATCTTTAAGGATTCGCATGCCGTATTCAAAAAGACGGGCAACATGTGTATTGTAAATTGTGGTAAACGATTTTCGGTTTCCCTGGGTGAAATCAAGCCATAAATTTGAAGGTTCGCCGTAAGCTTTCAATACGTATCGATATTTTTTATAAATATAGTATAATAACCATAGTTTTTGTGCTGCGATGGACCTTAATGTATATTTCAAGGAACTCTTGAGATCGTTAATAATCATGTTTAACAAATGATATATTTGCTAAGCAGGCAAACGGGGTTTTGTTTCAGAGGAGTAGGTCTGCTGATGATCAAATACATGATAGCTGGTGTACCTGAAAGAAAGTACAGTTCCTATCGTGGTATGTTGGGTGAGGGGATTAATTTATCCGGAAACCTTCGACTCAGTTTATTAATTCGATGATTTAAGTTACATTTTAGTTGACTGAGGATAATAAAAGGCGAAAGTGCTCAGCAGATAACTATTTTTGTTTTTACAAAACAAATAAGATGAAGGCTAACCGGGAGATTTTTCTGACCAACAACGTACGCAGGATACTTTTTATCCTCTTCGGCTTTATCATGATTTACCTCATTACTTATTTGATTGATCCGTATGCATACTACTGGAGTGTTTATTTTCATCGCTCTGTTAAAGACATTGCAACAGAAATGCTTTTCACCTTGTTTTTCTGCATCCTGATTTCTGAATCGAGTATTTATCTCAACACCAAATTCAATGCCTACATTTCCTGGATGGACCGGCCTGCACTGCGTCTGATGCTGCAAACCTTATCTACTTTGGTGTGTACTGCGCTGATCATAGCAATAGAATTTTCAATCGGATACTTCTTTGATGACCAAGCCTGGAATTTAGGACAGGAAGAAATTACGGGGATCAGCCAGTGGATTATTGTCAGTGCTCTTATCGCATTGATGATCAGCGGTGTCAATACAGCCAGCTATATAATTAATAATTGGAAAAACAGTTCCATTCAAGCTGCTGAATTTAAACAGGCGGCCGCCGAAGCTGAACTTCATGCACTGAAACTACAGGTTGATCCGCATTTCGTGTTTAATAACTTGAGTGTGCTCTCTGAACTCATCCTGGAAAATCAGCAGCAGGGTTATGAATATGCAGAGAATTTTTCGAAGGTATACCGATATCTCCTGGTAAATGCAAAGAGAGACCTAATCAGCCTGGAAGATGAACTGAAGTTTGTGCATGCCTACATTTTTCTGATCAGCAAAAGAGTGGGTACAGGAGTGATATTTGAGATTGACATTCAGCATGAGTACCTGGGTTTACAACTGCCACCACTAACAATGCAGATCCTTATTGAAAATGCACTAAAGCACAATAAGACCATTAAAAGCAATCCCTTAAAAATTGAAATAAAAGTTAGCGAAGAGCATTACCTGGTGGTCTCGAATAACCTGATCCCCTTGGAAAGGAAGCCATTGGCCTCTGGTATTGGACTCAATAACATCATCAATAGATATAAATTACTAAGTACCGAGGAGGTGAAGATTGAAAGCGATCAAGGTTTTTATACAGTTCTTATCCCATTGTTGATGAAGCCAAAATACCAAATAACAAACAAGTTATAAACAGATGAGAAAAAACGTACTGATTGTAGAAGATGAGAAACCAAATGCAGACCGATTAAAACGCTTTATTGGGGAATTACGACCAGATTATTACATTTCTAATCCATTAGAATCTATAGCTGATGCAGTCAGTTGGTTGCAAAACAATCCCCATCCTGATCTCTTGTTTATGGATATACGGCTCTCGGACGGACTGAGCTTCGAGATCTTTGACCGTGTCAAAATATCCTGTCCAATTATTTTTACCACTGCTTATGACGAATACGCTGTGCGGGCATTTAAATTCAATAGCGTGGATTACTTGTTAAAACCTATTGATAAAGACGAACTCGAAAACGCCATGCTAAAGCTTGAGGGCTATGAGCAGGAAGTTCAGCCTTCTATTGAAGAATTATTGTCTTTTCTCAAACGCGACCAGCGAGAATACCGAACCAGGTTTTTGCTGCCATTCAGGGATGGTTATAAGACACTTCTGGTATCAGATGTTGAGTATTTCTATCTTGATCAAAAAATCATATATGCCAGATTGATACAAGGGACTGAAGAGATTCTGTCACAAAGTATGGAAGAACTGGAACAGCAATTGGATCCAAAGGTTTTTTTTCGCGCAAACCGTCAAATCATCCTTCATATCGACTCTGTAAGCCAGATTGTAAATAGTTTCAACGGCAGATTGAAAGTAACCTTGAAAAAGAGCAGAAACACGGAAATCTATATCAGTAGAGACAAAGCTCCCCAGTTTAAAACCTGGATGGGCTGGTAGTGGCAATTTAATGAATAGTTGGCCCTGGGGATTCAGAACGGATATGTTTCGATTCAGCTTCAATTATCTACGATTCAGAAAAACATTTCGATTCTGAGCCATCACAATGAGGTTACTTTGTGGTTAAATATTAATCACAGAAAAAAATGATTCAGCAAATTATTCAGCGTAGAAGAACTTTAAACGGACTCTTATGTCTTGCTGCTGCTATACTACTTAGTGCCTGCGGAGGAGGAAATCCACAAGGAGAAAATGCCACTGTTCCAGCAACACAGGTCGACTTTTTTGAAATAAGCCCCGCGACGGCAGGCATACAGAAAAAATTTCCCGGAAATGTAGAAGGAAGTGTGAGTGTAGATGTGAAAGCCCAGGTTAGCGGCTATCTGGATGCGATTTACGTAAAAGAGGGTGATTATGTAACAAAAGGTCAACGCTTGTTCCAGATCAAATCAGCAGTTTTTAATGAACAGGTCAACAATGCCCAGGCTGTACTCAAGTCTGCTATAGCTAACCAGGTCACTGCAAAAATTGAGCTTGATAAGATCCGCCCCCTGGTAGAGGGTAAAGTCGTTTCTGCGGTTCAGCTGCAATCTGCCCAGGCTGCCTACGATGCAGCTTCAGCAGCAGTAGCTCAGGCAAAAGCATCTGCCAGCTCAGCTCAGCTGAATGCAGACTTTGCATTGATCAAAGCACCCGTGAGCGGTTACATCGGACGCATCCCAAAAAGGATTGGTAACCTGGTTACACCTTCAGATACTCAGCCACTCACTACGCTGGCCGATATTAATACCTTGTTTGTTTACTTTTCGATGAGCGAAGCGGAATATATAGGATTCCGTAAAGATTTAGCTAAAGATCCTCAGATTGCCGATAATGTTGAACTGATCATTGCAGATGGAAGTATTTATGGACAGTCGGGTAAACTGGAAACCGCAAGTGGGAATATAGATCCCGCTACCGGAAGCATTACGCTAAAGGCGGTATTCTCCAATCCAGATAAACTACTCCGGTCTGGTGGTTCTGCAAGGGTAGTGATCAACCAGAAAGTAGAATCAGCATTAAGCATACCTATGGCAAGCGTAAAAGATATTCAGGATAGGTTTTTCGTGTTTATGCTTGGCGATAGCAATAAGGTTTCAATGGTACCCCTGCAAATTGCGGGCAGGTCAGGTCAGAATTACCTGGTTAAAAATGGGGTAAAAGCAGGAGATAAAGTAGCCCTTAACAATATAGACGTGCTGGTAGACGGCATGCAGGTGAATGCTAAGCTCGTTAAATCAAAATAGACATGTTAAAAAAGATAATAGACAGGCCGGTAATGGCTACAGTAATTTCTGTAGTGTTACTCATACTAGGTATTCTTGGCCTGAGTAAACTTCCCGTAACCAGGTTTCCGGATATTTCTCCGCCTACCGTAATGGTGAGCGGAAGTTACCCCGGTGGAAATAGTGAAACCGTGATCCGATCGGTGGTGACACCATTGGAGGAACAAATCAACGGTGTAGAGGACATGCAATACATCAGGTCATCAGCAAGTAATGATGGCTCATTTTCTATCACAGTGGTATTTAAACAAGGTGTAAATCCTGACCAGGCTGCGGTAAACGTACAGAATCGGGTGCAGCAAGCCACCCCAATTCTGCCACAGGAAGTCATCCGTATGGGATTGACAACTTCCAAACAGCAGAACAGTATGGTGATGATTTTCAACCTTTATACTGAAGACAACAGCAAATACGATGAAGTATTCTTACAGAATTATGCAAATATCAATCTTATTCCACAGGTAAAACGTGTTCCAGGCGTAGGCCAGGCCCAATTGTTTGGTGCCAAAGATTATTCCATGCGGGTTTGGCTGAATCCAAGAAAGATGGCCAGTGCAGGATTGGTGCCTGCTGATGTTACTAATGCGATTGCAGATCAGAGTTTGGAGTCGGCTCCCGGTAAACTGGGTGAAGAATCTGATGCAGCCCTGGAATATGTGATCCGGTATAAAGGTAAAAAGAATGAACCTGCGCAATACGAAAATCTGGTGATTAAAAACAATGGTGCAAATGTGACCAGACTTAAAGATGTAGCCAGAGTTGAATTTGGTTCTATTTCGTATAGTGGTAACAGCTTGTCCAATGGCAAAACCGCCGTTACCATTGCGATATTACAAACTTCGGGTTCCAATGCGAACGACATAGAAGTCGGTATCAAGGCAGAGCTTGAAAAATCTGCTCGCTCTTTTCCCCCAGGAATAAAAGTTGCGAATCTGATGAGCACTAAGGATCGACTGGATGAGGCAACTTCACAGGTTAAGCATACGCTGATAGAGGCTTTTATTTTAGTATTTATTGTGGTGTTCTTGTTCCTGCAGGATTTCCGCTCAACCATTATACCGGCCATTGCAGTTCCGGTAGCCATTGTGGGCACGTTTTTCTTCCTGTTTGTACTTGGCTTCACCATTAATATATTGACGCTATTTGCCCTGGTACTGGCCATTGGTATTGTGGTGGATGACGCTATTGTGGTGGTAGAGGCTGTCCATAGTAAAATGGAGGGCAGTAACATGACCGGTAAAGAAGCCACACATAGTGCCATGGGAGAGATTACTGGTGCAGTAATTTCAATCACGCTGGTGATGTCAGCAGTGTTTATTCCCATCGGTTTTATGACCGGTTCTTCGGGTATATTTTATAAGCAGTTTGCTTATACCCTGGCTATAGCCATCATCATATCTGCAGTAAACGCGCTAACGCTTACACCTGCCTTATGTGCCTTACTACTTAAAAATACGCATGCAGATGGTCACCATGGGCAACCAAAAAAGACCAGCTTTAAGCAACGGTTTTTCATAGGATTTAATTCCGGGTTTGATAACCTGACCAGGAGATATGTAAAAGGACTACGTTTTCTGGCTGCAAAGAAAGCAATTGCTGCAGGACTAGTTGTGCTGATCTCGGGTATTGCGGTGTGGATGATGGTCAGTACACCAAAAAGCTTTGTGCCAATGGAAGATGATAATTTCATTTTATATAGTTTAACCATGCCTCCCGGTACCGGACTTGACCGCACTACAGAAGTATTGCACCGGATTGATAAAATATTGAATGAAAATCCGGCTGTGGAAAACAACAACAGCATATCGGGCTATAATATTTTAAGCAGTAGCGCAGGTGCCGGATATGGAATGGGCTTTGTGAAGCTAAAGGATAAAAAAGACCGTGGAGAGATTAAGGACATTGAAGCAGTACTGGCTGATATCAGCGCGAAGTTAAGCACGATAAAAGAAGGTACAGTGATGGCCCTGAGGATGCCGCCAGTTGAGGGTTATGGCATAACCGGGGGAGCGGAGATCGTTTTACAGGATAGGAATTCACGCGAGCCTGCAGTGTTAAAAGCCATGGCCGACAAAGTAATGGGTCAGATTATGCAGCAGCCGGGTGTACAATTTGCTTATACAACTTTCCGCGCAGATTATCCACAACTGGAGCTTGAGGTAGATGAAGATAAGGCTAAACAATTGGGTGTAAGTGTTAGCGCCATGCTGAACACCATACAAACTTACTTTTCAGGAGATCAGTCTTTGAATTTCTCCAGGTTTGGTAAATTTTATCGGGTAAATGTTAAAGCCGATGGGGTGTTCAGAACAGACGAAGAAGCTTTCAACGAGATTTTTGTACGCAATGAGCAGGGGCAGATGCTGCCTGTAAAATCTATGGTAAGCCTGCATAAAGTTTATGGCCCGGAATCTGTGAACCGTTATAACCTGTACAATTCGGTTACCATTAACGCGGTTGCTTTGCCTGGTTTTAGTAATGGACAAGTTATGGAAAATGTAGAAAAGGTATTGAATAAACTGCCTGCAGATTATAGTTATGAATGGACGGGACTTAGTCTGGAAGAAAAAGCTTCCGGCAATCAGACCATATTTATATTCGGGCTTTGTCTGTTGTTTGTTTTCTTCCTCCTGGCTGCCCAGTACGAGAGTTATTTATTGCCTCTGGCAGTTCTATTATCCATTCCTACAGGGATTCTGGGCGCATTCGCAGGGATAAAAATGGTAGGATTGGACAACAATATTTATGTGCAGGTAGGACTCATCATGCTGGTTGGTCTGCTGGCGAAAAACGCGATTTTGATTGTAGAATTCGCGGTACAGCGCAGAAGGGCAGGCCTCTCGATAGTAGAGGCTGCTTTGGAGGCTTCCAAGGCAAGGTTACGCCCGATTATTATGACATCGCTGGCCTTTATTGTAGGTATGATCCCCTTGATGACCGCTACCGGAGGTACTGCCATGGGTAACCGTTCTATCAGTACAGGTGCTGCCGTGGGCATGTTCAGTGGGGTAGTATTGGGCGTATTTGTGATCCCATTATTGTTTATGCTGTTTCAATACCTTCAGGAAAAGGTTTCGGGGAAGTCCGCTATAGAAACTGATCAAAAGATTTAATTATGAAGTTTAACATGAAACATACGGCAGCCTGTTTGATAGCTGCCGCTACAATTTCTTCCTGTGTAGTTGGAAAAAAATATAAAAAGCCGTTGGTAGACCTTCCGGAGCAATACCGGTCGTCAGCCAAGCTTTCTGGTGATACCACTCTGCTGGAATGGAAGGTGTTTTTTAAAGACCCTTTACTGGTGAATTTAATTGACTCGGCACTTCAGCGAAATCAAGAAATTGGTACGGCTGCATTAACCTTGGAACAGCTGGATCTTTCTTTGAAGCAAGCCAAATTATCCATTTTGCCAACACTGAATCTGGTGACCTCAGCAAACAGGAACTACCTTTCAAAGAACTCATTGAACGGGTCTTTGGCCGGACAAGTGACGGGCGGGAACTTTATGGATGACTACAGCGCCAGTCTGTCGCTTTCCTGGGAAGCGGATATCTGGGGTAAAGCAGCCATGAGGCAGGCAGGCGCACGTGCAGAATATTTGGGCCAAAAAGAAAATGTCCGTGCTGTGAAAACCAGAATTATTGCGCAGGTGGCACAAGCTTATTACAATCTGATCAGTCTGGACGAGCAATTGAAGATTGCCAGTCAAAATGTAGCATTGAGCGATAGTACACTGAATATGGTGAACCTGCAGTTCGCAGCCGGTCAGATCAATTCGCTTGCAGTTGAGCAGATCAAAGCACAGAAAAATACTGCAGAACTTATAGTACCACTAACTAAACAAAGTATTGAGATTCAGGAAAACTCGCTGGGCATTTTGTGCGGAAGATATCCTGATGCAGTGCAACGCGCAGGCCAGTTGCAATTGCCGGCTGCAAAGACTTTTATAGCCGGAGTTCCCGCGCAGCTGCTCAGCCGAAGACCTGATGTAAAAGCTGCAGAATTCGCGTTGATGTCTGCCTATTCAAAAACAGGACTGGCTAAAGCTGCTATGTATCCATCATTCAGTATTACTGCGCAGTCGGGAGCAAATTCTTTTAAGGCCAGTTCATGGTTTAATTTGCCAGCTTCACTATTTCACAATTTAGGTGCAAATCTGGCTCAGCCTATCTTTCAGAGAAAAGAGTTGAGTACCAATTATAAGGTAGCACAGTTGGAACAGGAAAAATTGGTCATTCAATTTAAACAAACTATACTTACTGCAGTAGGGGAAGTTTCAAATGCCTTGAGTCAGTCACAGTATACAGATGAAAGACTGGAGATTATTTCCAGGAAAACAGCATCGTTAAATAAAGCAAAAACCGATGCCTTGCTGCTTTATAGAAATGGCATAGCAACTTATCTGGAAGTGATTACTGCTCAAAACAATTCCCTGCAAAATGACTTGGAAGCTGTTACGATCAAACGGGATAAGCTTACGGCTTTAACCGATTTATACAGGGCGCTTGGAGGCGGAGTTCATTAAAAACACCAACCGTATCAGGGATTTATGATGATGATATGTTTGTAGGGAAACATATTGGACTACCTTTTATGTTAAAATTGGACTATATAGGTAGTCCTAATTAGAGGTAATTTTGCTGCCTCAATCATAATAAATTTAAACAATGGATTACATCATCAAGAAAGTAGGTCTGGAAGACTTAGACGCAGCAGCAGTGTTATTCAACAATTACCGAGTTTTTTACCGTCAGACGGACGATTACGAAAAATGCAAAAAATTCATACAGGAACGATTAGACAATGATCAATCCAATATTTTCATTGTTTATGTGGGAGACGAGGCAGTTGGTTTCGTTCAATTGTATAAACTTTATCATTACATCAAACTAAAGAAACAGTGGTTATTGAGCGATTTGTTTGTTCATCCCGATTACAGAGGAAAAGGCTTGTCTGTGGCTTTGATAGACCGCAGTAAACAGTGGTGTGAGGAAACAGGAGCTTGCGGATTGATGTTGGAAACTGAAAAAACAAACGACATCGGCAACAAGCTCTATCCACGTTGTGGTTTTGAATACGACGGTAATCACAATTATTACTATTGGTGGAAGTAACGGAAGTGGCGGACTAAATATGTCCGCCGTTTTTATTTAACCGGTCTACTTCACAGGTTTTAAAAGCAATTTCAAATATAAGACTGTCTTTTGCATTGAGCTCAATCGATTCCTTTCCACTGAATCAAGTCCATACTTGTTTTTCTCCCAATCAACTAATAAAATACGATCTTATCTTTATTAGATATTGAATTATCGCGTAGTGTAACCACCATTGGCAAAAATGGTTTGGCCAGTTACCCACCAGCCATCAGTTACCAAAAACTCGACCAATGGCGCTATATTTTTAATATCTGTTAATCCACCTAATGCAGACGCAGATTTATGATAGGCCACGGCTTCAGGTGTTTCCTGCCCGTAAAAGAACGGAGTATCCATAGGACCCGGAGCAACTGCAGTAACAGAAATTCCTCTGGTCCCGAATTCTTTAGATGCTGCTCTGGTGAAGTGCTCAACAGGAGCTTTAGCCCCAGCATAAGTAGAATACAAACCAGTATAGGCTGCTAATAAAGAAGTGACGATGGTACAGATTTTTCCATTGTCGCTTAATTTCTTGCCTGCTTCTTGTAAAAAGAAATAGGCCGATTTCGAGTTAACCCCAAACATAGCGTCGTATTCTGATTCAGTAGTTTGTTCAAACGGTTTCTTCAATACCATCCCTACAGTGTTAATAGCTATATCAATACGCCCAAAGTGATGAATAGTTTCGTCAAATAATTTCGTAATATTTTCCACTTTCGTTAAATCACCCTGAAATAAAATAGCTTCTCCACCAGCCTCCTGGATATCTAATAGTGTTTTTTCCGCATCTGATTTAGTACTGTCGCTGTTGTAATGAATAGCCACTTTAGCTCCTTTGGCTGTAAGAGTGCGGCTCAATAAACCACCTAAATTTTTTGCACCGCCAGCAATTAAAACTACTTTTCCTTTAAGATCATTTCTTTCCATAATAAATGTTTTTGATTCATGTTGTGGCAAATGTCTGTAAATCAATTTCTTTTATTATGGTGAACTTTTCGGGAATTAAAAAGTGTCCTTATCTTTTATTCTCCATTGTCTGGGAGTTTGACCAACAAATTTTTTAAAGAATTTAGAAAAGTTGGAAGGGTCGTAAGTGAGAACACTGGCGATTTTAGCGATCGATAAATTTGTTTCAGCGAGCATTATTTTTGCTTGCTCTATGATTTTTAGGTCGTAAAAATGACAAGGATGGTTTCCAGTTTCCTGCTGAATGGTATCGGATAAGTGATTGTGCGAAATAAATAGTTCATTTGCAATCTGATTCAGCTCCATAAATTCCGAAACATTTCCAGAAATAACGTCTTTAATGTGTTTGTCCAAAAAATCGAAATAATCTGTTGTTATTTCTTTGCCTCGTCTTATCTTTTCATGTTTAGCCATGCTACAAAAATTAAATCCATCGGGTACAAATTTCGGGAAAAACTGTATTCTATTTATGGTGAACCTTTCGGTTCTTCAGCCAAAGGCCACTAGGTCCATTCATTAAATATATACTATTGTTAGGTATAAAAAAAGCCGGGGTGATTCTATCTTATCACCCCGGCTTTGCTCAATAAAGTTAACTTATATTAGCTTTTTGCAGTCCAAGCTTCCGCTTGAAGCTGTTTCACGAAATCTTCAGTTTCTTTTGGATGAACATTTCTAAAGTTGGAGTTGTCATCTAAAATTACTTCAACCATACGGTCAGCCATAGATTGAGGATCTAATTGATTTGCTAAAGATTCTGCTGCGCCATCAAATGCGGACGGTGGGGTAAAATTAGCTTCAGGATTATACCAGCGGAAAATCGAATCAACGCCCCGGTCATTAAATCCTGTACCAAAAACACCTGGGTTACACGTTGCAATTTTAATATTGAATTGTGCCAGTTCTGTTTTTAAACCTTCTGCTATCGCTCCCATAGCATGCTTAGATGAACAGTATGCTGCAACATACGGTACAGTCCATAGTTCACCCATTGAAGTAGTAAATACAATCTTTGCAGCTTTCTTCTGTTCTACCCATTTTTTAATAAAGCCCTGTGCAACCTGAAGCCCTCCGAAAACATTAACATCAAACATGTCTCGGATCAAATCAATTGGTTGCTCTGCTATTGGTCCTCCCTGCATAATACCCGCATTACTTACCAAGATATCTATATCATATTTCTGATGAATATACGCCAGATCACGCGCATCAGTTACATCCAGTTTATCAACAATAAGATCAATACCTTGTTCACCTGCCTCTCTTTTAAGGTCACTTACCTGCGGATAAACCTGCGCTGTTGCAATTACCTTATGTCCTTTCTTTACTAGATCAAAAGCTACAAGTTTACCAAAGCCACTGGCTGCACCTGTAATTAAAATAGTTTTGCTCATTTCTGTATTCTTTAAATGTGATTAGTTATCTATATATAAAGGTCAAAATTTCAAATCACAACCAATATCACTGTAAAGCTCATTTTTATATTGCCAGATGGTCCGATTTGGATTTTTTACGCTGAAATTTACAACCGGGTGGCTGCTAAAAATATATGTACGTTTTGTATCATCTGGAAGTTGATTCAAAGGGGTACTTCTTATTTATGAAACTAAACAACTTTAAAAATGTAATTTTTGAATAGCAGAGTTGCTACAGGAACAAGCAGTACAGCTGTCAGGACCATCCATTACCCTGTTTAACTTCATCTCTTGTCCATAATTGAAAATGCTGCATCAGTTCTATTTTTCCATCAATATAATGTGTTTATTTAAGCAATTTCAGAAGTTGTAGTTCCGTATTTAAGCTTGAACGAAGAGTAGAAGTGAGAGAGATTTTCAAAGCCCAGATCAAGGTAAAAATGGGTAGGCTTCTGCTTCTTATGTTTAATGAGATGGTATGCTTCCTCTAAACGCTTATCTTTGATCCATTGTTTTGGCGGGCAATTGAATATTTTTGCAAAGTCACGTTTAAAGGCAGAAATACTCCTTCCTGTCAGCTTGGCAAAAGTTTCCAGAGGAACATTGAACATATAGTTGTTTGTCATAAATTTCTCAAGATCAATTGCATGAGGCTTCGAAAAATCAAAAAGAATATATTTAAAATCTGGATTACTGTCCAAAAGCAACTCGATGGCTTCCCTGATCTTTAAATCGGCCAATTTTGGTGTAGCCTGCTTTGTTTTATTGATATACGGAGCCAACGACATAAAGTAACTATGTAAAAATTCATTGGGTTCAAAAAACAATTTCTGGTTTCCAATATAACGCTCCTTAACTGTAATCTTATTTTCTAAGGCATACTGCTGTAAAGTTGTTTTATCCAATGTAATCGCAATAAATTTATAGTTCCCAGATTTTGAAGGGTACTTAATAGTACGGATCAACTGGTTTTTCCTAACCAGCACCACTGTATTTTCCCTGATAATTATTGAGCCCTGTTCATAGAATACCTGCGTCTCACCGGCTAATTGAAATCCCAAAAAATGGTCAGGATAGAATTCTTCTGTCCCGCGCTGTGTCTCATAAATGCATGAATACACCAGCTTGTCAAAAATCATTTCTCGTGAAGATTCCATAACAAGTTTTTAAGTTAAATGACTGCAGAAGCTCCCGAACTTGCAATTCCCTTATCCTGATCAGTCGTTCCGCCTGAACATCCTATGGCACCAATAACAACGCCATCCTTATTTTTTATTACAACACCACCTGCAATTGTCAAAAGCCCGCCATTGGAATTAATCATTCCATATGAGTGAAGTTCTGCTCCTGCAATAATGGCTCCCATAACATCACTGTCTACACCAAACATTACAGCCGTCCTTGCCTTTTTTATCGCGAAATCAACAACTCCATAAACACTGTCCAATCTCGCAAAAGCGACCAAATGGCCTCCTGTATCCACAACAGCAATACTTACAGGTAAATTTAAGCTTTTTGCTTTCTCAATTGCAGCATTTAGTATCAAATTTGATTGTTCGTAACTGATATTCATTTTTATTTGTATTTTGTTTTCCTGAATTATTCTCTCTTATTAAGCCCCAGCCTAATTCACCATGATGTGCTTTTCCTTTTTCTAATCTTTCAACCGAAATAGCCTACGCGTTTGAAATTGCCAGGGAATTATTTATTTTAAGAAGCCCAAATTTCCACTTCAATTCTGTTCCGTCCTATACTATAGTGTAAATGTACAACAATCAGAAAGTGGGTTTTAGTTGTATTTGGCTCAATTTTATATTTCCGAAAAGTCCAGGTGTACTTTGTAATTACAATGCCCCGAAGTATGCACCATAGGTATTGATTGGCAGAAATAATCCTTGTCTTATGATGCCGAAATGGTAATTTTACCGGGGATATTGATTATGGAACTTATTCAAAAATTACGATGAAGATTATTGCCGCCCAACTGGAAGATATTGATCAGATTATGCTCATTATTGAGCAGGCGAAACATATTATACGAAAAAATGGCAATCAAACACAATGGATCAATGGATATCCATCAAGGGAAATTATAGAAGCTGACATTCGCAGTCAACATGCTTTTGTGTGCCTGGTGGATATGGAAATAGCAGGTTACTTTTGTTTTATAGCGGGAAGTGATCCTGAGCCAAACTATAAAGTGATTGAAGGTGGAGATTGGCTTAATAATGCTCCTTATGGGGTAATACATCGATTGGCCTCGTCGGGAACCGCAAGAGGAATTGCAAAAAAGGCTTTCGATTTTGCATTTAGTCGCATCAATACTGTTAGAGTTGATACGAATCATGATAATATTCCAATGCAGAATTTTCTTAAGAACAGTGGCTTTACTTATTGTGGAATTATCTATGTAAGTGATGGCACTCCAAGAGATGCTTTTCAGAAAACAATACGCAACCATCAAGCTTAAACGTTTATGAATACTGAAAATTTATTTTCCTACGGGACCCTACAGAATGAAAATGTACAGATAAAAAACTACGGCAGGACGCTGGAAGGAAAATTGGATAAGCTAACCGGATATGCACTGTCAATGATTGAAATTACTGACGCAGCTGTAGTCGCTTTGAGCGGAACTTCACATCATCCTATAGTGAAACATACAGGTCTTGTTACTGATGCAGTTGATGGGATGGTTTTTGAAATTTCGGCAGAGGAGCTTAAACAAACAGATGAGTATGAAGTTGACGACTATAAGAGGATAGAGGTTATATTGGCATCAGGGAAAAAAGCGTGGGTCTATATAAATGCATAAATTGGTTATACTCATGTTCCGATAACTTCCTTGCGATGAGCGAGTCCCCAGGTCCAGAGTTCGTATAGAACTGTTGGCTGTTGGTATCAATTACTATTATTTTAAATATCAAAGGCAATTGTAAGCAATACCAATTAAAAAGAAAAAGGACCAAATCTTTCGATTGACCCCTTTTTATTAAATTAACGCTATAATTCCCATAGTGATTTATGTGTGGAAAAGATGTTTTCTGATCGCGCTGAATCTTTAGGTTCTGAGGCTTGATCAGTAAACATATTTTCTTGGGTGCAGACCGGGGAGGGTGGTGAAAAGGGAGTTTAATAAAGCCTTAGACTTAATGAACAAAATTCCATGAAAACGTTATTCGTTTAGAACATTTTCATGGAGTTTTGTTTTAAAGTAGCTGACTGTTAAAAGGAATTTATTAGTGTAACTGTCATATTTTTTCGATCTCTTCCAGCGGCAGACCTGTGAGTTGAACAATGCTTTCGTTAGACATTCCTAATTTTTTGGCATTGGCAACTATTTCTTTATCTCGGTTTTCTCGTTCTTTTCTTGCTTTTTCGGTAGCAGCTTCGGTAGCAGCCTCAGCGGCCGCTTTAGCGGCAAGTTCAGCTGCGTACGAAATAGAATTGTAGTAATCCTCTTTCGCTTTTAAATTGGATTCATAAATTTCCCGCTGTTCTTTTGTTAGTTTACTCACTTCGGCAATTTTAAATAGTTTTTGGAAGATCCTCTTATCAAGGTAATCTGGAATTTTTTCTAGAGTACTGAGGTTTTTTAAAAGAAAAAACCAGCGGTCAAGATCAGATTCCAGTTCGTGTTCCTTTTTATCAAAGTTAGGTAAAACCAGGAACTTGTAACCCATATCTCGATAAAAAACTTCTCCATTGTTTCTGTCCATTAAAGAAATATTGCGCATGTGATGGCTATTATTATCATTAAAAGGAAATTCCAGAATTCCGATCAGAAAGACACCTTTTAGTTGTGAATAATCTTTGATTCCTTTAGTTATTTGTCCGCTAATGAGTCTGGACATATAGAATATACACCGGTCTTTGAAATAGGTTTGGGGTGTTCGCTGCATTTCAATAATGAATTTTTCGCCGTCTTTTCCTGTGCAGGTGAGATCGAAAAACACTTTCTTTTCTTCACCATCGACACCCGCATGTTCTGTCGGGCTGTATATCAAATCAACTATGTGCTTTTCTCCTTCAAATAGTGCGTTTAGAAATTCAATCATGATTTCTTTATCTGGTTCACTACCAAATAGATGTTTGAACCCGAAATCAGTGAGAGGATCGATGTAGCGATTTAATTGTTTATCCATATTTAATAAGTTTATGTGCTAATGGTAACTATTCAGGTTGTTTTTGAGGGTTTGCTAGGTTTTGTTTTTATAGCTATCATTTGATTTAATTTTTTGAGAAAATATGCTGATGTTATCCACATCTGACTGTATAACTATTGTCGATTTTTCTTGGTATTAGGCCTGATAAACAGGTATTTTGCACTGATGTCAAATGATCACATGCAAAGCAAAGAATTTCTGCGATTAGTAGAACTGCTAGAAGAAGTCACCACTTCAAGGAAGGCTGAACAGGCCTCCAGGGCGATTACGGAAGCGGCGTTTCATCAAACTATTTCTGAGCTGAATACGACTGTTCAACGACTTACCGCCAGCATCGCTGATCTTATAGAAGAGAACCGGCTTTTAAAAAATCCGAAGAAGAATAGTGGCAATAGCTCTATTCCCCCTTCTAAGGATGAAAACCGGCCTGTTAAAACCAGTAGTTTACGTAGTTCAAGTGGCAGATCACCTGGAGGGCAAACTGGTCATGAAGGGAGTACTCTAAAAATGAATTCCAGCCCGGAGGTGGTGATTGACTATACCCCTAACTTTTGCAAGTGCTGTGGTTTTGATCTTGTGGATCAAAGTGCAGAACTTATCTGCCGCCGTCAGGTGATAGATATTCCCCCGGTAAAACCAATATACACTGAACATCGGTTATACCGTAAGGTTTGTGTTTGCGGACACCAAAGTTCAGCAGATTTCCCTTTGGGTGTAGAGGCTCCGCTGAGCTATGGGCATAATACCCAGGCACTGATTGCCTATTTGCATACTCGTCAATATGTCCCTTTTAAACGGATTAGTGAATTCTTCCATTCAGTTTATTCCATGCCCATCAGCCAGGGTACGGTTTGCGGAATTCTGGACCGGTTTGCTAGAAAAGCCAGTCCTGCCATGGGACTAATCAAAAATGTGCTCCAGGGCGCTACTGTGGTTGGAGCAGATGAGACAGGTGCCAGGCTAAATGGTAAAAGCAACTGGTTTTGGACCTGGCAAAGTAAACAGGCCACTTTTATTGCCTATTCATGCAAGAGGAATTTCCAAACGATTCAAAACCATTTCCCAATGGGTTTTCCTAAGGCAATATTGACTCATGACTGCTGGTTCCCCCATTTTAAAACGCAGGCATTGGGCCATCAGATCTGCATTGCCCACTTATTAAGGGAAATGAATTATATGGAGCAAAAGTATACTGCTCGCTGGCCTACAGAGTTTAAACAATTACTTCTTGATGCCCTGGAGCTGAAAAGAATAATGGAGCCAGAAGATTACCACAAACCTTTAAAACAAAGGACTGAATTGGAAATCAGGCTCCAGCAACTGCTATCCTATAGCATACCTGTAAAAGATAAAGAGCTCGTTGTTTTTCAAAAACGAATACAAAAACACAGAGTACACCTGTTTACCTTTTTATATGTACCTCAAGTCCCACCAGACAATAACAAATCTGAATTGGCCATTCGAAATATTAAGGTCAAACAAAAGGTCTCGGGTATGTTTAAATCTATAAAGGGAGCACAAAACTATGCCATAGTTCGTTCTATTACTGATACCTGTATTAAGAACTCTCAGGGTATTCTACAGGCTTTTGTGGCCATTGCTAAACTCAAACCTACGGTCTAAAAAAACAACCTGAATAGTTACTGCTAATGTATGCTTAATGTTTTTAAATAAAAATATTTTAATCAATAAATATTAATATATCTTTATTAGATAGGTATACCAAGGATGTTTCGTTATACCTCCGTTTTCGGGGTTTGTTGCATTTAGAATATAAAAGCACTAAAATTGGAAGATATTAAGCAACATATACGGACTCTTTTACAAGCAGAAGCTTTTCAAGTGACGTTACAGCAAGGTATGAGCCAGGAAAAACTCGAAGCCATCCGGGCCACCAAAACGGGTGGTGAAACTAAACGTCTGGTGATGGAAAACGAATACATCGATGTTGATCTTGAAAAACTAAACAAAGAGATAAACGACCACAGCAAGACCAAATATCAGAAGCCGGAATTGGCCAAAGCAAGGGCAGTTTTGTATCGTTTTTATAATCACGTTCGGCTTGAAGGCGATCAATACGTTTGTTCGCTGAAATCAGCTGATGAAATAAATATCTCCCATAAATTCTTCAAGTATTTAATGGATGGCCAGAAAAAAGGAAATGAGGATATCAAAAAGATGAAAGCCAAAGATCCTAATATGGAATTACCACAAATAACACCGGAGTATTTGCAGGCTTTACTACAATAGTTTATTCTTTAAAAACTTAAATGAATAGGAAAAAGATATATTTGGTTCTAACACTGATTATTGGTGTTGCTTTAGTGTTTGTAAATGCATATCTATATATAAAAGATCCATTAAACAAAAGATTGCACTACCCAAGCCCGTTTATGGTTACTCCTGGCGTTATTGCGATGATATTCTTTAGAAACTTAAGTGTAAGATTCTTAGTGTTGGATTTGTTTAATGTTATCTTGATTTTTTATTATCTTTTGTGTTAAAGTACTTATCTGTTTTTATTGTTTTATTTTCTTTAATTTCAGTACGCATTTCTGGACAGACAACTAGTGGCTCAATGGAACTAAAAGATATCATAACAAACTCTGAAAAAATCTCTGCTTTTATTGAGAGCGATTTTACTTATATACAACGCCTAGATAACCTTACATTAATGGTTAATAGCCATTATTTAGCAATTTCAAATTATAACATGGGCTTAAAAGCGAATAAGGTTTATACTTTATTTGATGCACCTATTAGAAATTTAAATGCTTTCAGAAGTGGATCTGGATATTGTCTGTATTTAAAGGTTCCTTTCAGTAAGAATTTGCTTAATACCCTTATTTCATTGTTCGGTATGCCAGATAATGCAACAATTCAGCATATAAGTGAATTAGATTTTGAATCCTTGTTTTGGCTAAGAAATAGAGCGTATGAAATTATATTTAAGCCCAGTTTTGATGGTACAAATGATGCTATTCTTTTATTTACAACTCTGGATTACGATGCACTTATAAATAGAGATCCCATTCAATGAATGGTTTTGGTATCAAGAGTTAGCCATAAATCTTATACATATTCAGTGGCCCTACAATAATGTATTTTTTGGGAAGTTTGAATAATGATTTATCCGGTTTCTTTTCATTAAAATCCATAACCTGAAATCTTGAGATCCCGGTAACACGAGCTCTGTTTTTTTGATCGTCCGTATTCTCTGCATCTACACTGAGAACAGAAAAAGGAAAACCAATAAATAATGCATTTAAAGGAGAAAAGAAGCTTAATCGTTGCTTGGTATAGGCAAATTTGCGCCAACCCGAAGCAGTTGCATATTTTGCCTGGTAGCAAGGAACATCACATATATAAACCAGAATTTGATTTGTGGTGTCCACTATTACATCATTCTTTTGCGGATTGGCCAGCATTTTAAAGAAAAGCTCCTGTTTTTCTTGCCTAAGATCATTTTTAAAGACGAAGGTGCTATCCTTTTTTTTGTAAACTGTATAGGTCTTTTTTTCTTTCCAATCAATAATGTAGGTGGGTATATTTACTTTTACAGATAAAGAATTTACAATTGTGGCATTGTTTAGGTCAGAACGTTTCAAAGACGTATGGTCTAAATTCGAATTGACATCTGTGTCCCTAAGGATTTTATCCTTTCTGATATGATAATTAAAATACAAAAACAGATTTTCAGGATCAGTATTTACATTAGCGGTATCTTTTGCATTAAAGGCATACATGCCAATTTTTATAGATCCTTCACCCAGATTTATTGAGGATTGAGCTGTGCTTGAAAGGTATGTACAGATAAGAATAAGTAAGGAGAGCTTAATTTTCATAAATGATAGTTTATATAAAAGTACCTCTGTTCAAGTATGATTTTTAGCTGTTTATTATCGTATAATAACCGGATATTAGCTGTTTAAGATTGCCTGTGAAGTTAGTTGCACATTTGAAAATCTGATGCTCTATTGGTTGTAAACAAAATACAGGTGTTATGAATACTTTTTTTAATCAGGGAGAAAGAGGCTTCGCCTAAGTAAGGCAATTCTTCAAAATTATAAAGAATTAGCTGTAAGAATCTTGACAGGAACTAAAGGAGCACCTCAAATTAAGGTGTTCGAGGCAGCCATACTGAGAAATAGTAAATGAAAATTCTTCAGATATCTTTAATATAAAAGAATATAGAGGTACTTCTCTATGATAGATTGTCGTACTTTTAGGATACTCTGAACCATGTGACGTTTTATCTAAGATAAAAAAAATAAAAAAAAATGGCTATTTTACAACTGATCAAGGGAGGCTATCCAAAATAAACGTTGATATGAAAAATGAAATTATAGTGCGTTTTGGGATACATGATTTTCATGATATTGCTCATAGCGAAATAACTGAAATATTAGGTGGTATACAACCGGATAAAATCTATGTGAAAGGTGAGAAAAGAAATCCAAACAATATAGATTCAACATTAATAAAGAAAAACAGCTGGATATTAGGCTCTGGTTTAAGTAAGTATTCTCCATTTGAAGATCAAATGGAATCCTTGTTGGATACCATAGAATCTAACATTGATCGCTTTAAAATATTATGTGATAGGTATTGCTGTGAATTTTCTTGTGCTTTATTTGTTTATGCTGGGAATGATGAGAGTACTCCCTGGGTAGATTTAAATTCGCGTTATAATGAATTATTAAGGAAGCTTAATGTTGAGTTTGATGTTGATTTATATGTTTTTC